>Ga0247819_10000252_pt1 | contig 33639 bp, 33 predicted proteins | sample 13C_Xylose_Day6_FD_193428 | JGI IMG/M metagenome (GOLD analysis project Ga0247819, IMG submission 193428) | Soil microbial communities from agricultural site in Penn Yan, New York, United States - 13C_Xylose_Day6 | ecosystem: Environmental > Terrestrial > Soil > Agricultural land | place: USA... | reverse complement strand
GCGTAGAGACTGTCGAGCGGGGCGAAAGCCGGAGGGAATTTACTGAATTTCAGGCACAAAAAAAGACGTCAGAGGACGTCTTTTTTCTATTTGGTGGGCCGGGGTAATCTGAACAGGAAGTTTAACTTTTTGATTTTTAAATAAAATATCGGTTTGATTTTTTAGTTGGAATGCCATTTGGAATGCCAATGAGATTTGCTTGGCACCTTGTGGCTGCGTGATGGATTCGGCTAGATCAGTCTTGCTTCAATCAGTGTGTGCATTTTAAGAGCATCGCTGATGGCTTTCTCGATTTCTCTAGTCTTTTTCTTCGCCTCAGATTGCAGTGTCGCTTGGTCTCCTTCGAAGCCTGGATCAGCCTGCTCCAAGGTGAGCTCCCACATTGACAGAAGCGTGGCCAGTCGTTCGATCTGCCTCACTGCTTCGCGGTGCTGAGCCTTCCAGCGATCATCAAGCTGCTTCACTCGTTTGCGCTCAAAGTCCAAGGCGTCGCGAAGCAACTGCTCTCGTTCATGGTGTTCCTCAAGCAATTTCCCCGCGCCATTGAGGAGATCGGCGACTAAGGCAGTCTCCGTCATTTTCAGTTTTTTTGCGCTGATGCTGATGGCCTTTTTGGTATCAGTCGGGAGTGTGAATGAGTAGGGCTTCCTTTTCTTGCCTGCGTTCAATGATCGACGTCGATGCTGCCGAAGGGCGTTCCTTAGGCGCGTCACGAACTCTAGGCCGTCACGAGTTCCCTGCAGGTACGCAATCGCGTCAGCAACCATTCCATAGCTAGGTTCCTTTCCCCGAGTTGCGTATTTAAAACTGGTTTGTATTCCTTCGTCGGAGGTTTGCTGCATGTAGCGATAGGCCCACTCCCACTCACCTGCCTCCTTTCGCAACCATCGGGGTCTACCTGCGTTCCCGGTCATCGACCTTCCTTCCGCTAATTTTCGTTGATTAATTCTAGGGCTAAATCCCACCTGTCGCCATCGTTTTTAAATGCGTTATTCGTAGCGTTATTGAGTAACTCTAATCAAATTTATTCAGGGTGTATAATCTGTAATTTAAATCTGGATTATCAAAGAATGACCCTGCGTATTCAGCACCTCCTACAGAAGCTGATTGATTGCGGACCTGAGGCGCGATTCATATTGGAAGCCATTGCGAGGGGCGGCTCGTATGGTGGCAGTGCTGGCGAGTGCTTCCGAGGCAAGCTGCTTGCGAAACAGCTCCACATGGTGGAAGGAGTAGTCACTGCTGCCTTGGGGGAGCTCGTGGCGGTTGGTGTGGTGGAACGTTTGGAGTCGACCCTTGCCGGAAAAGGTCGTCCAAAAATCAGTTATCAAATTGCTCCGCAGTCGCTGGCCCCTCTTGAGGGTCAACAATGTTCACATGCCTCTCACCCGGAACATCTGAAGCGGCTTTTTTCTGGATCTGATATCCCGGCAGAGTTGTTGGGGGCGCAGCCGAAGCCCCAGAGGGAGAGGTCGACAGTTACCAAGCTTGGAAAACCTGCGCCTCCGGGGGCTCGTAGCAGGTTGAGTATCTGTAATCGATTGCTGCTGGGGGCATTGCTCGCAAATGCCGATCAATTTGGTGTTGTGACAGGGCTCAGCAACTTGGACCTTAGACGACTGACAGGACTCGACTCCGAGAGCTTAAGTCATCGGCTCCAGCGTCTTAGGGGAGTGGGCTTGATTCGCAGCTACGTGCCCGGAGTGACAAGTTCGCTATTTCGTACCAAGAAGGTCAACAGCTCGTATTTCCTCAACCTAAATCATCCAGGCTATGGCTTGAGTGGCGAAGGTGCGGTTCTGGTGCACTGGCTGCCGCAGTCCAAAGTTCGGAACGATGTTTTCGGTGTGTTGTTGCGGGACATTCATGGTTTTCGCCGTCCACCTGCGTTGAACCGCGCAGAGACACCCAAGGCGGTTCTTCACTTTCTAGCTCGTGAACGGCGATCTGTTTTCGAGGTCTTGCGACTCATGCTCTATCGATGCGCCTCTGAATTGCTCTCGCGCCACTGGTTTGAGCTCGGTTGTGAAGGTTCGGTCGATCCTGGCTGGCTGAGGGAGCGGATTGAGGCAGACCTGCAAAGGCCACCCGGTTTGGGAAAGGGAGAGGTCGAGTCTGATCGGGCGTGGAAGGTTGTCATCGACCATTTTTGCAAACTGGTTTCTGGGATTGCGCAGGCGTACAGAGCGAGGTTTGGTGCGGCGAATTGGATCGGGTTCGACTTGGCGGATCTCAGTATCCTGCCAGTGTTGGAGGGCGAAGGTGACGAAATCATGGTGCTGCTCCTGCAGCCACGACCGGTGGAGATTTCCACATGCACAATTCTGAGGGAGTCTCAACGTGGTGAGTTGGCCATCGAGAGCTGGGGGGAAGAGTCAGAAATGCCGCTGGACTATCGCTTCGTTTGCGGGTTGTTGACACCGCCAGCGCGGCGGTTACTGAAAAGGTAAGTCATTTTTTACCGCACCTGCAGATCCTCTGAACGAATACGAGGAGCCCCGTTCATGAGGATCATTCGCCTGAAAGAAGTCATCGACTCGACTGGCCTAGCTCGGTCGACCATCTACAAATACATCGCGGAAGGTACCTTCCCGAAACCGGTATCACTCGGCGACCGCTGCGTTGGCTGGGTCGATAGCGAGGTGCACGATTGGATCTTGGCGCGGATCGAAGAGCGTGATCTGGCTGAAGGAGCTGGAGTGAGATGCACCGGTCGCTTGAGTATGGCCAGTTAGGAACCAGCATAAGCGCCATGACCGGCTGGGACTGGTCATGGCGCTTATGCTGAGTGTGCCTATACCTTTTTCGACAAGCAGTGCTGCTCCTCGTTCGCCTTGTTTGGGTAGCAATATCAGCGCATGTCGAAATGGTTTTATTCCGGAGTAAGGCATTGGTGGAAATAGCCAGCCTAGCTAGATAATTGATGCTTCGTATCCCGAACCAGTCGAGAGCGTCATTCTCGGTAAAAGTAATATGCTTTAAGCAACCCTTACCACCTGCAAGGTTCACGGTTACACGCCAAGCTAGACAGTTACTTGAATAGGTATACGCAAGCTGGGTTCGCTGAGCATCGCTTCAGGTTAAATATCTACAGGCTAGGTAGAGCTAGCCAAGGCACCGATCATCAGCGGTATACAGGTTGGTTGAGCAGCAGTGCAACGGTTAAAAAATACTCATTGGGTAGAGGTTATGAACCTACCTGAGGAGTAGTAACCATGCACCTTGATTCCCCCAAGACTAAACGCTCTCAGCTTCGTCATTCCGATAACACCAACCTTCACCTGCACGACTTGCCTACCTACGATGGCTTGCCTGTAATGCTGGCCGCAGGACCATTCATCCGCGAATACCTTTTCCGTCTGAAAAAGACCATTGATCTAGCGCTGGATCAACACTCAAGGGTACTGGCATTCCGGGTGGACCTACGCCTACCCATGGGCATCGACCTACCTGACTACGCTTACACCAACGAAGCTATCAGTCGGTTTATCGACTCGTTCAAGGCCAAGATCGAGCACAATCGCGCAAAGGCTCGTGAGCGAAATCCATACGCTCATGACAGCAAGGTGCGTTACGTCTGGGCTAGAGAAATTGGAGAGATGGGGCGCCCGCATTACCATCTGCTTATCCTGCTCAACCAGGAGGCGTACTACACGGTGGGGTGGCTCAAATCTAAAGCCAGCAATATCAATAACCGCATGAAAGAAGCCTGGGCAAGCGCTCTGGGACTGTCAGTTGATGACGTGAGAGGACTGGTGAATATCCCGCCAAGCGCTGAATACCGGATAGACCGAGATGTCCGCCCGGGTGATGTTGATGAACTGCCAGCACTGTTCTATAGGGCGAGCTACCTCTGCAAGGCCGCTACGAAGTCCTATGGGGATAATCATCATGGGTTCGGAAGCAGTCGGGGCTAATTGCCTAACTGCCGCGCAATCGCGCCATGCCCATGGAATCCTGGCTTGCCGATGGTTTGGGCTCCGGCGAGGAATCTAAGGCTGATGTGAGTGCTGTGGGATGATAGAGAAAGGAGAGCGCTGCTGGCAGCATTACCAGTCGGTATACGAACGGAATCAGCCAGAACTCAGCAAGGGCCGTGCTCTTGATGAATGCCTGCATCATTTCCTTAATCAACGTCCAGCAGGTAAGAACTTGTCAGCAGTTGTTCGTGCGCAAGGCCTAGCATCGGCATCGATTTGGCTTGATGTGGATGCGGTTTCTCAATCCGAACTCGCCAGCCTGGCCCTCACCCGGGTGCTGCATTTCAATAAAGCAGTCAGTGTCGAGCTGCTGTTGCACCTCGCTAGCCATAATCCGGAAACCCTCAGATGGGCGATTCGCAACGCGAAGCTGTTTGAACGTACGGAGTCGCCCCTCTGGCTTGCCATGCGCGCATTGCTCAGCGACTCGTGTGGGATGGTTGGTTGCGGCTTTTTGGATAGGGGATAACCCGCGGAAGTGCTTGCCGGATAGTGGCTGGAGCGGATCTCCTGCTTGGGCTCGATCTCGCGCTAATCTCCAGGCAAACCCAAAGTCGATAAGAAGTTAGTTTTGGCTGCAAAATTTTAGTTTGACTAGCAAAATGTCACGTTAACAAAAGCCACCGTGTTACCCTCGTGGTTCACGAGAAAACCAATTTCCAGGGGCACAGCCATGATCCGCTGCCATCTCGCCCGCATGATGGGCGAGCACAAAATGCGTATTGCTGACGTAGCCAGAGAAACGGGGCTTAGCCGCGCCACGGTAACACTGCTCTACAAAGAAACAGCGCAGAAAGTGGATCTGGAAGCCATTGAGAAGCTGTGCCTAATGTTTGAATGCCAAGTAGGCGAACTGTTTGAGCTGAAACCAGCATAGACAGCGCTGCTGCCACGGCTCCGGATCACACAGCAAGCGCCTTAACGACATCCAGCAAACGACTAAAACCTAGAAAATTAACAGGGAAAACGCATGACCAGCACCCAACAACGCGCCGCTCTGCAGCGCCAGATATGGGCCATTGCCAACGATGTCCGTGGCGCCGTCGATGGCTGGGACTTCAAGCAATATGTGCTCGGCACCCTGTTCTACCGCTTTATCAGCGAAAACTTCGCGGATTACATGACCGGCGGCGATGAATCAGTCGATTACGCCGCCATGGGTGATGGCGACGAGAATATCGCGGCAGTCAAAGACGATGCCATCAGGACCAAGGGCTACTTCATCTACCCCAGCCAGCTATTCGCCAAGGTGGCGGCCAGTGCCCACAGCAACGAAAGCCTGAACACCGACCTTGCTAACATCTTTAAAGACATTGAAGCGTCCGCCAGCGGCTACCCCTCCGAGCGCGATATCAAAGGTTTATTTGCCGACTTCGACACCACTAGCAACCGTCTGGGCAATACCGTAAAGGACAAGAATGCGCGCCTCGCCGACGTGCTCAAAGGTGTAGCCAAGTTGGACTTTGGCACCTTTGACGAAAGCCACATCGACCTTTTTGGCGACGCTTACGAATTCCTCATCTCCAACTACGCCGCCAATGCCGGCAAATCGGGCGGTGAGTTCTTCACTCCACAGCAGGTCTCCAAGCTGATCGCCCAGCTCGCCATGCACAAGCAAACCAGTATCAACAAGATCTACGACCCCGCTTGCGGCTCGGGCTCGCTGCTGCTGCAAGCCAAGAGGCACTTTGATGAACACATCATCGAAGACGGTTTTTTCGGTCAGGAACTCAACCACACCACGTATAACCTGGCGCGGATGAACATGTTCCTCCACAACGTCAACTACGACAAATTCAATATCCAGCTCGGTGATACGCTGATCGAGCCGCACTTTGGCGACGATAAACCCTTCGATGCCATCGTCTCCAACCCGCCGTATTCGGTGAAGTGGAAGGGGGCGGACGACCCCACCCTGATCAACGACGACCGCTTTGCCCCGGCCGGCGTGCTAGCCCCCAAATCCAAGGCTGACTTCGCCTTTGTGCTGCACGCCCTCAGCTACCTCTCAGCCAAAGGCCGCGCCGCCATTGTCTGCTTCCCCGGCATTTTCTACCGGGGTGGAGCCGAGCAGAAAATCCGCCAATACCTAGTGGACAACAACTATGTGGAAAGTGTGATTTCGCTCGCCTCCAACCTGTTCTACGGCACCACCATCGCTGTGAATATTTTGGTGCTGTCCAAACACAAGACGGACACCGCCACCCAGTTCATCGACGCCAGCGGCCTGTTCAAGAAGGAAACCAACAACAACCTGCTGCAGAATTCGCATATCGAGCAGATCATGCAGGTGTTCGACAGCAAGGCGAATGTGGATCACTTTGCCTTGTCCGTCCCTTTGGAGAAGGTGGCTGCCAACGATTACAACCTGTCCGTTAGCAGTTATATCGATGCCAAGGACACCCGCGACGTGGTGAATATCGCTCAGCTCAATGCCGCCTTGAAAACCACGGTTGCTAGGATCGACCAACTGCGCCAAGACATTGATGCCATCGTTGCGGAGATTGAGGGCGAGGAGTTCGGGTCATGAGCGGCGTGAGCTTTTTGGAAAAGCTGCTGGATGGCGTTGTAGTGGATTGGAAGGCGCTGGGTGACGCGTGTTTTTTTGAAATATCTAACAGTGGCAGAAAACCGGTAAAAGCTTCGTTGCGAGAGCCCGGCGAAACACCATATTACGGCGCAAATAATATACAAGACTATGTAGAGGGTTATACGCACGACGGGGAATTTGTTCTGATTGCTGAGGATGGAAGCGCAAGCCTGGAAAATTATTCTATTCAATATGCCTCAGGGAGATTTTGGGCTAATAATCACGTTCATGTTGTTCGTGGAAAAGCTCAGGTAAATACAAGGTTTTTATACCACTATTTGTGCATTGTTGACTTCATTTCATTTTTGACTGGTGGTGGTCGCGCCAAATTAACTAAGGGGAGCATGGTAGATATTCAAATTCCTATCCCTTGCCCGGAAAATCCAAAAAGATCTCTTGAAATCCAAGCCGAAATCGTCGGAGTACTGGATAGCTTCACCGAGCTGACCACCGAGCTGACCACCGAGCTGACCACCGAGCTGACCGCCCGTAAAAAGCAATACAACTGCTACCGCGACCAGTTGTTGAGCTTTAAAGAAGGGAATGTGGAATGGAAGGCGCTAGGAGAGATTGGCGAATTTATACGTGGCAAGCGTTTTACCAAGGCTGATTATGTGGAAGACGGAATAAGCGTTATTCATTACGGCGAAATATACACGCGTTACGGCGTTTTTACGACGCAAGCGTATTCTCAGGTCAGAAGCGATATGGCTGTGTCACTGCGCTATGCAGAACCGGGCGATGTAGTGATAACTGACGTGGGCGAGACTGTTGAAGATGTTGGTAAGGCAGTGGCATGGCTCGGAGATGAAAAGGTCGCTATTCACGACCATTGCTATGCTTTTCGGCATTCAATGGATCCGAAATTTGTTTCCTATTGCATGCAAGCAACACCATTCGTTGCAGAGAAGGCAAAATATATAGCCAGAACCAAAGTTAATACACTGCTGGTTAAAGGTTTTTCAAAGATTAAAATCCCTGTTCCTTATCCAGGTGACCCTGAAAAATCCCTTGCCGAACAAGCCCGTATCGTTGCCATCCTCGACAAATTAGACGGTTTGACAAACGCCGTCAGCGAAGTATTACCGTATGAAATTGCTTTGCGCCAAAAGCAATACGCGTATTACCGCGACTTGCTGTTGAGTTTCCCCAGGCCTGAAGAGGTAGTGGCGTAATATGGGCAAGACGCTATCGGAAATAGCTCAACAGTTGAGCACTCCTAAAACGGTTCAAAAAACCGTTCCTGAAAAGATGAAGGTGATAGAAGAGGCTAAACCTGTGCCCAAGGTGCAGCTTATCTATGCCTTTAACGGTACGGGCAAAACACGCCTGTCGCGTGAGTTAAAGCAGCTAATTGCACCGAAGGGTGATGGAGGAGACGGAGCTGGTGAGGCAGATCAGCTTGAGTTATCGCGTAACAAGATTCTTTATTACAACGCGTTTACCGAAGACTTGTTCTTTTGGGATAACGATTTGGCGGGAGATGCAGAGCCCAAGCTGAAGATTCAGCCGAATTCATACACGGATTGGTTGCTCGCGCTGCTTAGAGATTTGGGTCAAGACGGAAACATCGTTAAGTATTTCCAGCGCTATGCGAATGACAAACTAACACCGCATTTTAGTGAGGATTTCACAGAGGTAAGCTTTTCTCTGGAGCGTGGCGACAATGAACGATCTGGCTATATCAAGATATCCAAGGGTGAAGAAAGTAATTTCGTATGGAGTGTCTTTTATGCCCTGTTGGATCAAGTAATCACGATTCTAAATTTCGCCGAGCCTGAAGGCCGTGAGACCAATCAGTTTGACCGCCTAGAATACGTCTTTATTGATGATCCGGTCAGCTCTCTTGATGATAACCATTTGATCGAATTGGCGGTAAACTTGGGGGGGTTGATCAAATCCAGTCGATCCGACCTGAAGTTTATCGTTACGACGCACAGTCCGTTGTTCTACAACGTATTATTCAATGAGTTGAAAAATAAGGTCTGCTATTTGCTAGAGCATTTTGATGATGGGACTTATGCTCTCACTGAAAAGCCTGGCGACTCTAACAAGAGCTTTTCCTATCATCTACATTTGAAGCAAACGATAGAGCAGGCGATTGCTGAAAACAAAGTTGAAAGGTATCACTTCACTTTGCTGCGCAATCTTTATGAAAAAACTTCTAGCTTTTTGGGCTATCCCAATTGGTCAGAGCTCTTGCCTGAGGACAAGCAGCTCTATCTGGGCAGGGTCATGAATTTTACAAGCCATAGCACGTTGTCTAATGAGGCCGTTGCAGAACCCACTCCAGCAGAAAAAGCCATGGTTAAGTTGTTGCTCGATAATTTAAAAGACAAATACGGCTTTTGGAAGCAAGAGGGTGTATGAAAGCATGACCACCATCATTCATGCCAGTGGTTACCATCAGACGCCGGTAGCCATCAAGCAGCGCCAACGCACTTAGGTGAATGTACCCACCCTGCGTGCTATGACACATGAGAACGACCATGTCGAAGTACAACCTTACATTGCGCGATCAACTCACTGAGTTTCTGCTCTACACCGCCCCTAATGGCGCTATCAAGGTAGAGGTATTGCTCAGCAATGAGAATATTTGGCTGCCGCAGAAACGGCTACGGCGACAGTGTCGCGCCAGCAGGCGGAACAGAAAACCCTTGCCGAGTATGAAAAGTTCAATACACAGCAGCGCATCGAATATGATTTCGACCGCGAGGTGAAATAGCTATTGCAGAAAAGGGGCGCGCAAGAATGAGCGATTACACGACCATCGCCGAATCGAAAAGCTTCATCGTTCTGGACCAGTACACAAAGGAATCGCAGGCGGCCGAAAGCTATCAGAGCGAAGGCGATTTAGAGCGTGAGTTTATTGAGGATCTGGTCAATCAGGGTTATGAATACCTGCCCGGCCTGAACACGCCCCAAGCCCTGCTGGCCAATGTGCGCGTGCAGCTGCAAACGCTTAATAACGCGCAGTTTTCCGACAGTGAGTGGCAACGCTTTGTCGAGAGCTGGCTGGCCAAGTCCAGTGAAGGCCTCAATGAGAAAACCCGCAAAATCCATGACGACTACATTCATGACTTCGTCTTTGACGATGGCCGTATCCAGAACATCTACCTGCTGGACAAGAAAAACGTTCTGCACAACAAGGTGCAGGTGATCAAGCAGTTTGAGCAAAAGGGCAGCCACGCCAATCGCTACGACGTGACGATTCTGGTCAATGGCTTGCCCATGGTGCAGGTGGAATTGAAGAAGCGTGGTGTGGCGATTCGTGAGGCCTTCAATCAGGTGCACCGCTACAGCAAGGAGAGCTTGAATAGTGAGCATTCCCTGTTCAAATACCTTCAGCTATTCGTGATCTCCAACGGCACCGACAGCCGTTACTTTGCTAACACCACCCAGCGCAACAAGAACAGCTTCGACTTCACCATGAACTGGGCGAAGGCCGATAACAGCCTGATCAAAGATCTGAAAGACTTCACCGCCACCTTCTTCCAGAAGCACACGTTGCTCAATGTGCTTCTGCACTACTCGGTGTTCGATGTCAGCAATACACTGTTGGTGATGCGCCCGTACCAGATTGCCGCCACGGAACGCATTCTGTGGACGATCAACTGTGCGTATCACGCCAAGAACTGGAGCAAGCGCGAAGGCGGCGGCTTCATCTGGCACACCACCGGCTCCGGCAAGACGCTGACCAGCTTCAAGGCGGCTCGTCTGGCCACTGAGCTGGCGTTTGTCGACAAGGTGTTCTTCGTGGTGGACCGCAAGGATCTGGATTACCAGACCATGAAGGAATACCAGCGCTTTTCCCCGGAAAGCGTGAATGGTTCGGACAGCACGGCGGGCCTGAAGCGTAACCTGGACAAGGACGACAACAAGATCATCGTCACCACCATCCAGAAGCTCAACAACTTGATGAAGAGCGAGCCCGACCTGTCCATTTACGGCAAACAGGTGGTGTTCATTTTCGACGAGTGCCACCGCAGCCAGTTTGGTGAAGCGCAGAAGAACCTGAAGAAGAAGTTCAAGAAGTTCTATCAGTTCGGCTTTACCGGCACGCCGATATTTGCAGGCCATAACGCCTTAGGTGCGGAAGATACGGCAAGCGTGTTTGGCCGTGAATTGCATTCGTACGTGATCACCGATGCGATTCGCGACGAGAAGGTGCTCAAGTTCAAGGTCGATTACAACGATGTGCGGCCGCAGTTCAAAGCCATTGAAACCGAGCAGGATGAGAAAAAACTTACCGCGGCTGAGAACAAGCAGGCGTTGCTGCACCCCGAGCGTATCCGCGAGATCACGCAGTACATCCTGAACAGCTACCGGCAGAAAACCCACCGACTGCACGCGGGAAATAAGGGCTTCAATGCCATGTTCGCGGTCAGCAGCGTGGACGCTGCCAAGCTGTACTACGAGTCTTTCAGGGAGTTACAGAAGGGCAGTGACAAGCCTTTGAGGGTGGCCACTATCTTCTCGTTCGCGGCCAATGAGGAGCAGGATGCGGTAGGTGAGATCGAAGATGAAAGCTTCGATGTTTCGGCCATGAACAGCAGCGCCAAGGAGTTTTTGAATGCGGCCATTGCGGACTACAACGGGCTATTCAAAACCAACTTCAGCGTCGACAGCAACGGCTTTCAGAACTACTACCGCGACCTGGCTAAGCAGGTCAAAGCCAGGGAAATCGACCTGTTGATCGTGGTGGGCATGTTCCTCACCGGCTTCGATGCGCCTACGCTCAACACGCTGTTCGTCGACAAGAACCTGCGCTACCACGGCCTGGTGCAGGCCTATTCGCGCACCAACCGGATTTTTGATGCGACCAAGACCTTTGGCAATATCGTGACCTTCCGCGATCTGGAACAGGCGACCATCGATGCCATCACCTTGTTCGGCAACAGCAATACCCGAAACGTGGTGCTGGAGAAGAGCTACAAGGAGTACATGGAGGGCTTTACCGATGTGCTAACGGGCGAGGCGCGGCGTGGTTTCGTTGAGGTCGTTACAGAGCTGGAGCAGCGCTTCCCCAACCCTGCAGCCATTGAGAAAGAGTCTGATAAGAAGGCCTTTGCCAAGCTGTTTGGCGAGTACTTGCGCGTGGAGAACGTGCTCCAGAACTACGATGAATTCGCCAGTCTCAAGGCCTTGCAAAGCTTGGATATGAACGATTCGGCGGCAATTGAGGCGTTCAAGGCACAGCATTATTTGAGCGATGAAGATCTTGCCGCATTGCAAGCGATCAAGATGCCGGCGGAGCGGAAAATCCAGGATTACCGCTCGACCTATAACGATGTGCGTGATTGGCTGCGCCGGGAAAAAGCGGGCGCAGAAAAGGAAAAATCCACCATCGATTGGGATGATGTGGTCTTTGAAGTGGACCTACTCAAATCGCAGGAAATCAATCTAGATTACATCCTGGAGCTGATTTTTGAGCACAACAAGAAGATCAAGAGCAAATCGGACCTGGTGGATGAAGTGCGCCGGGTGATTCGTGCCAGCTTGGGTAATCGCGCGAAGGAAAGCTTGTTGGTCGATTTCATCAACCAGACCGATCTGGATCAGATTGGCGACAAGGCCAGCGTGATCGACGCCTTCTTCAGCTTTGCTCAAGAGGAACAGCTGCGTGAGGCACAAGAGCTGATCTGCACCGAGAATCTGAATGCCGAGGCGGCTAGACGCTATATCACCAACTCGCTGAAGCGTGAGTTTGCCAGTGACAGTGGTACTGAGCTGAATGCCGTTCTGCCCAAGATGAGCCCATTGAATCCGCAGTACCTGACCAAGAAGCAGAGTGTTTTCCAGAAAATCGCAGCATTTGTTGAGAAATTTAAAGGAGTGGGCGGGAGCGTTTAAAAATATGCCAACATGGCGCCCAAGTTGCTCAGTGATGAGTCGACTAGAGATGTGTTTTTGACGATGGTGTATCAACTGTTGAAAAGGGATGCGGGTGCGGATCTGCTTAGTTCGGTGCGGAACAGTTAAAAGCAAAAAATAAAGACACCATGAAGTCGGCAGAAGGCTCAGTAGCCCTCTGTCCGCCTCATGCCGTTTATTCAGTCTCGGGTGCCTCAGGATGAGCAAGGCACCTATTTGGGCCTGTGCATCTGGGCTCAGGATTGTTATTGCAGCAGATACCCCATTGGCTGCTCATCTTTGTCGAAGCAAAGGATGGTTTCACAGTGACCGCCTAGCTGGTCAGCATTCGACTCGCTGATGTCCGGTAACCATTTGCCCAGCTCAGCTACTGGTACCTTCTTGTTGTTGACATAGCAGTCGTCATCCATGCGCGGATTGCACCAGGCGGTTTTGACTTTTGGCCATTCGGACTGGGGAGTTTGCGGGGTGTTCGTCGCCGCTGATGCTGCTCCGCCTTTCTCCTTATTCCATGCTGCCCAACCACCGATGTAACGCTTATCGAATGTCGAAACCAGTTCATTGTCCGGGACTCCTGCATCTAAGTAGAACCTCATCAGCAGGCTACCCGCTTCGGCGTAAGACACTTGACGAGTCGCATCGGTGCGATAGGCAACGGGCTTGCCATCGGTGCTACTGCCTATGCGGTACCAGATGGAGAGCTGGAACGGGGTGTCCTCCTTCCAGTTACCGACCTCTGCACCTTGGATTCGGCAGTTGCCACGTTGGCACATGCCATTGACTTTATTGGTGATGCGGACGCTCTGCTGGCGCTGAGCGTCCCATAGGTCCACGTACCGCGTGCTTGTGAGCCAAGTACAGAAGAGCATTGGTTGACCCGTCGCCGCTGGGCGGGTGACGCATGGAATCGCTTCCGGCAGGTTGTGGCTCGATTTCTCGTCGGGAAAGAAAGCCGCTGTCCCCTGGTACGCGGAGATCTCAGCGTTGGCGTGAGCACAGGACGCGAGAAGGAGGATGCTGAGGATACGTTTCATTGTTTATTTCTTACTATGAAGGGTTTGACGAGGGGGCTGAGCAAAGCTGCTATTTCTTGTAAACAACCTTGAGCCGCTTGTTGACGTAGTCCTTGATGATCTCGTAGTCGGGGTTGTACGTAACGAGCGTATGACCTACGCCTGCTGCAGCCGTTAATGTCGCTATGGTCAATGTTGCAGGTGTTGTCAGGACGGTGAATACGGCGCCGAGTGCGCCGCCTTGTACCACTGCACTTTTCACATCGCTTTTGACTCGACACTTCAGCCCCTGGCTTTCAATCTTGGTTTCAACCAGTTTGATACCTGCCATGAAATTGCCCCTGAGACTATGGATCTCGAAGGACTCTTTACTTTTCACTAGACCTTCAATCTGCGCTTCATTCAGACCTGTTATGACGATCATGGGGTTTCTGAGCTCCTTGCAAGAGTTAGTGAATTTGAAAAAGGGTGGAATGCCAACCTTTAAAGGTGAGTCTCGGTTTGATAAGTCCTTCATGTCAACAGGTTGATGCTCAACCATCCAGGTTGAACTGGAGGGTGGCATGTCAAAAACCGAATCGAAGCAGTTGGCGGAGCTTGTTGGCCAAGCAATTGCTCGCCAGCGTGCTCGTTGCAAGCTGAGTCAGGAGCAGGTTGCGGAAAAGCTTGGGATTGGAAGCGAGGCCGTATCCCGTATCGAGAGAGGCATCGTTATGCCCAACATCGAGCGTTTGGTGGAGCTGGCAGCGGTTTTTCGTTGTGAAACGGCTGACCTGCTGACCGAGGGGAGTTCACGCCCTGAGGATCAGGCGCGGAGGCTTTATGACTTGCTGTCTAGGCTGGAGGCGCATGACCGCGACTTCGTCATGGACATGGTGGAGCGTCTTGTCACTAGGCTTGATCGCAACTGATTAGCTCAGTCACGGCGGTTGCTTTGTTGTTTCAGAGGATTCTTTTTCCCGAGGCTCGTCGAACAGAGCACCACAGCGTAGGCACAAACAGTTGAACCCTGCGAAGTGATATTTGGCGACATCCTCTGCTACCCGCAACGCCGATGGATACGCGGGAGTGATAGCGGCCAACCCATTGATGAGCAGATGGCTGCCTGGCGCTTGGGTATTCTCATTAGATTTCTGCGCTTCTCGCAGCGCGCTGTCAGCCAGGCCGAGTAACAGGGCGATGCCTTTGGCAGCTTCCCTAGTTAGGACGGCCTTGGAGTCGCAGATCAAGCAGTATCGAAGCATGATTCATTCTCCTGGTAAAAGCGGCCGTGTGTATGGCCGCTGACGGTTACTTGGAATATTTCAGGTGGGATTTCCCCGACTGGGGGAAATTAATCTGAGCAAGCGGCTCAGGATCCAGCAGGCCAGCACCAAGGCCAGTAACAGCGGTGGAAAGCGCAGCATGAGCAGAATACTCAGCACCAGCGCCCCGGCGGCTGCAAGCGCGCCGACGAATATGAACAAGCAGAGCAAAAATCGCATTAGCGACATGGCGGGACTCCAAGATCTTGTATCTGGCCGATGTACTCGGCACCGACAGGTTTGATTCAGTGGCTCTGCGACGTGAGGGCTTCTAGTTTTCCCGCGAGGGAGTTGGGAGCTGGCTGCGATTCTCCCTGGCTAGAGGTGCTGGCCGGCTCCGAGTTTACGAAGAACTCCTCGATCACGACGTGACTGTCCTCCTCGCTGTCCTCGAAGGCGCCATTGCCGAAGCCTCGGCGAGCCGCGTCATCTAGAGCCCTCTGATCGAAACCTGCTGTTTGCCGCTGTGTATCCAGCTCGTTCGCCTTATGCAGTGCTTCGCTCATATCCATGCCAGCGCGTATCGTGAGGTCGACATAGAAAATCGGCGTGCCATGGCTTTGCCGGGTGGATTTACCGCGTAGACGCAGCTCCAGCGGCAGGCAAGCCAGTCGATTGCCCGAGATGGCCTGGAAGTAATGCAGTCGAGCGGCCAGGGTGCGGATGCTGTTGAATCCGGTGGTGCGGAACACAAAGCTACCCAACGAATCCTCATCACCGATAATCACATTCAGTCGCCCGTAAGGCTTGCAGGCACCGCCTTTGGCCAGTGGGCAGGCATCGGGCGAAGGGCAGGGCAGAGACTGTATGCCGTCCTGGGCAGCGCGCTTGCAGGTTTCACCATTGCCCACGCACAACGGTCGCCCGGACTGCCGGTCGAACAGGGTGTAATCGGCCCGGAAATTCAGCTCCGGTTCGTTGAACAATAGGCGTATAGGAATACTGCGCAGCTTGTCTTCCTTACTCTGGCGCAGTTCGTCGTTGAGTGGATGTAGCAGCCAGCCATCCCTGCTTTGTACTTGGGATGTGATGGTGAACTGATCATCTTTCTCCGGCAGGCGTTTACCGTTTCTTTCAACGACTTTGCCGATGGAGATGCGTCCGAGCACGGGCGGAGTCAGTGCTAAGCCTTTCAACATGATGGTTCTCCTGGAAATGAAAAAAGACCAGTCACGCAGCGCGAACTGTATGGACTGGCCAAGGGGAGGGAAGAGTGAAAGAGGTGGAAATCAGCCGACCAGGAAACGCCTTGCACCGGGTTTCAGCAGCGGGTACTTAGCCTGCAGGTAGGGCTTGTCCTGGAGCAGTTGAGCGACATCGAGACCGATGCTGTCCTTGACCTTACGCCAGGAGACGTAGCCGCTGGAGAACTCCGCCCGACTGGCATCGCCCATGGCTTGCTGCAGCATCTGCTTGAGCTCAGCCTCGCGCTTTTCCTTATCGGCAATCGACTGGCGCACGGCCTTGAGCTCTAAGTAGGCCGCAGCCAATCCTGCGTGGCCGCTGAAGTCGACGGTCTGATCGTTGTCCTCGGGGTACAAGCAGCGCAAAGCCGCCTCGGCCGATGCACTGCCGTCGGCTGGCGGCGGGGTATCGGTTTCCACGTAGGTCCAAAACTTACGCTCCAGTTCGATCAGGCGGGCGATCATCTGCTCATCTCGCTCAATGCGATGGATCTCCAGGTGCTGACCTCCGAGCAGCACCGCTACATCTGCCGCCTGCTTGCCGGTGACTGCGAGTTGGTGCATCACTTGCAGTTCTACATACTCGGGTACACCTTCCTTCCAGAGACGTGCCCCATTTATGCCGGCGGTCTTACATTCGAGGATCTGCACGTCGTCCGCGCCGATCACCTCACGGTCGATGTTGGCTAGCATCCAGGACATATCCGGATTCGGATGCTGCAGTACGGCGTTGATACGTCGCACCTTATTCTTAGTACGCTTGCTGTAGTGCCAGGCCACGATTGGTTCCAGCACGTTGCCCCAGTACATCGGACTTTCTTCATCATGTGGGTCGGCTTTTGGCAGAGTGGTGTCTCGACCGGTTTTCTCCAGCCACAGCTCCAACTGCGATTTGTAGGGATTTAGACCCACCGCAGCGCCGGCATCCGAGCTGCCGATGCCTTGCTTGCGCACCGCCAGCCAATCTTCACGAGGCAGTTCCTTGGTGCTGATGAGGCGCAGCGCTGGACGAGCCTTGCTAGTGCTGCGCAACGGAGTAGCGTTCATAGCGTTCACCTTGCAGAAATAGAAACGCCCGATCAGCCTCGTTGCTGATCGGGCGTTTTGGGGGGAGGAAGTAACCGGTTAGGCGACGAGCTGCAGGGCGGTGTCCAGAGCACGTTGCTTGATCTGCGCCCCTTGGCCGAACCAGGCCGAGTCCATGCGGTACTCATTGCTGCGTGCCCGCCGTTCGTGGTCGACAAACTCGGTCACGGAGTTGAGCAGGCCCCAAGCGGTACCGCGTGCCGAGTCGAGCTGACTGCCCCGACCACGACCTTCGTACAGCTCCTGAACTTTGCGCAGAGCGCGTTCGTTGGGCAGTACCTCCGGTAGTGCACCGGTTGGACTGGTCTCACACAACACGGACATGAAGAACCCCAACGCCTCATGCCACTGCACCTTGCGCTCAGACAAGGCCCGCATGCGGTACATAAACTCATCCCACTGCGAGACGGCGATGCCGAGCTGCTTCTTCACTGCTTTCGGGTCGAAGCGGGTGTTGTGCGGCACCTTGATCGCTCGGCTGGTGCCGTCCAGGGCGATGGCCAGGGTGTTGTTGCACACCACTCGCACGGTGGTTGGTGTTGCTGTGGTGGCCAGGGTGCCATCGCAGGATGTAGCCAGTAGCAAGTAGCCGTTGACCTGATCGTTACCCTTGAGCGCTGCGCCTTGCCCGGTACGCGCCAGCGCCCAGAATTTTCGACCACCCTTGAGCACGCCGGCGGTTTCCAGTTCATAGCCGGAAACCTCGGTAAGGTCACGATAAAACTCCAACACTTCCCGAGGCTGCACGGTGTGATAGCGCTGGGAGACCACCGACAGCGGTGCCTTGGTGTCCGAACGGAAGAGTACCTTCTGCTCGGAGAAGGAATGGATCGCGCCCAGGTGGCCGACGGTCTCTGATTTGAAAAGTACGGGGCTTTCCTGGATCGCCCAGTCCATGCCGGCTTCGCGTTGCCAGACTTCGATGGGTTGTTTCTGGGTGAGTTGATTACCTAGGCCATGCCACGGTGCAGCGCCAGCGTAGGCCATAGTTTCGACGAGATGGGCCATGGTTGAGATTCCTTTGGGTGCAGGCCGGCATAAAGCGCCGCGCCCAGCGCAGCACCGTCCGGACGATATGGATAGAAAAGGTGTGGTCCTGCCAGATCAGGCCGGAAGGTTAAAGCGGTGACCGCAGAGCAAGCAGAGGTTGTGGGCTAGGACGTGGCGATCAAGCGACTCACCCAGTTGGGCGCCGAGAGCGCAGCCGCCGACACCGCCGGCCAGTCCGCCGAGGATGGCACCTGACACTGAGCCGAGAGTTATGCCGACGGGCCCGGCAATAGCGCCGATTAGCGCACCAGCCTGACCACCTGCTAGAGCTGCGCTGACGCCACGCGCGGCACCACCTACTGTGCCGATGGCCGCGCCGACTTTCATAGCGTGATGGAAAGAAGCAACTTTTGGGGAGTGACAGCGAGGACACTGCAATGACATGGGATGAACCCTCCTGGTAGTGGTGTCATTGCTGTTATGTAGAGTTGAGATTTTTTTGAATCGAATCAATACGCCTTTGGGCGCGTGTTTTGGTCGCTATGGCAGCGAACGCATCCAGCCGCCTGTATTGGACCGCAATTATGATGAGTTGTGTCTGCTAAGCGAGGCGACACACATTGTCGTACCTACCAGTCAAGCTAGCGCCATTCGACAGCCGTAGGACATCGCTATGCCAATTTCCCCGCGCCCGTTCACCCTTGTCTGTGCTCACTGTTCTTGGAGAAAAACGGTTCTGCCTCACAACGATTTGGCATCGCTCGGCCCAGCTGCGTTCATCCTTTGTCCTGAGTGTCATACCCCTTCGTTGGAGGGGCTGGAGGCCAATCGACATGAGATCCTCAGAACCCGCCTGGAACAATTCCTAAGCCTCAACGATTGACGTTTAAAGTCGCGACACCTTTTGTCGCTCTGCCCCGGTAAATGGTCAAAAAGACCTAGGAGGTTACGATTATGAAAAACCTGTTTGCCGTCATAGGACTTTGTGTGGTGCTAAAGAAAAGCTATGAACTGTATCGCGAGTACAGCGAACTGAAGCGCGAAAGGAACGCGCGCCAGTCTTCTCCCTCCTGAATTAAGGGTAGAACCTCAAGTTCCGTACACCACTGCCGAAAGGCTTATGCCTTATGTCGATTACAATTGATGGCAAAACGCTACTTTAATCAGTAGCATCGACGCCAAATTGACGGCAGCCTCCTGGCTATCAGTTGACCCGCAGAACAAGGTAGTCATCATGTCCCAAGCGAAGGATACGCTGCTCAGGCTATTCGCATTACTGCGCCTGATCCCAACAGAACCGCAGCGAATTGCAGCTCCGACCCTGCTTGAAAAGCTTCGCGATAGAGGGTTTTCCGTAACACTTCGCTCGGTTCAGCGTGATTTGAACCGGTTGTCGACGCCTTTTTCGTTGCAATGCGACGAGAGCGAGATCCCGTTTCGTTGGAGCTTCACGCGGGATGCGCCGCTCAGATTGGAGGATATGGATGCCTCCACCGCACTGGCCTTGTATCTGTCGGAGAGCCATCTGACTACTTTGTTGCCGCAGACTGTTCTGGACCAGCTCGGTCCACAATTTCGACGCGCACGTAACTTCCTGGGTGATCTGGGCCACAACGGATTGGCCGATTGGGCGCGACGAGTTCGGGCGATTCCCAATGGGAAAACCTTGCTGCCTGCTGCGATCGATCCCGACGTCTGGGGGCAAGTGTCTACCGTTTTGCTGGAGCGCCGGCAACTGCAAGTGACTTATCAGAGTCGGAGCAAGGGCGAACTCAAACAGTTTCGCCTTCATCCGGCAGGCCTGGTATCGCGGCATGCCATCAGCTACTTGCTGGCTTCCGTAGATGGCTACGGCGACTTGCGCCAGTTTGCCCTGCACCGTATTCAGCATGTTCGTGTACTCGATGAGCCGTCCGTTTTGCATGCGGCCTTTGATGTGGACGATTACATCGCGACCGGCATATTCAGCCATCGTCAAACCGGCATAGAGGTAGAGCTGATTGCGGATGTTCATCCGCAGATTGCTTTCCTGCTTGGAGAGACTCCGCTGAGTCATGAGCAGACCTTGAGCGATATCCCCTCGCATACCTGGAAGCGTTTACGCGCCCAGGTGCCGCTGGATCGTGAAACGCTGTGGTGGATCTTTGGCCTGAACGACAACATCCGCGTGCATGGGCCACAGGTGTGGGTCGATGAGATAGGGGCCAGGTTGCACGGTATGCAAAACCTCTACACATCAGTTGACCACGCGACATGAACTGTCGCATGGCCATGGAAGACTGCGGCCGTTTGATTGCCAATGGATTAACGCTTGTCAGGTGCTCAAGGCGCCGGGCGAAAGGGACAGAAACTGATGACGCGCTCCACCGTTACGCCCCTCAAATCCCGAAAAGTCGGAAGCTCGGTGTCTGCTGGCAACGCCACCTTCGATGTATTGGTGTTGGCCACAATGAGCGCAGGCAAAACGTCGTTTATCAACGCATTGATTGGCCAGGAACTGCTGCATACCGCCAATGAGGCCACCACTGCCTGTGTGACCCGTATAGAGCATCGTCAGGGCGCGCGGCGATTCAGTGGTGCCTGCTATTGCTACAACGACACCGAATTGGCCTCCCAGCCTTCGCCGTCAGTAGCGCTGCTGCAGGACTGGAACGCCAATGTCGAGGTCAAGCGCATCAGCCTGGCGGGAACCTTCAACGTGGTGCCGCGCCCGGCACCCGGTTTGGTGCTTCACGACACGCCAGGGCCAAATAACAGCCAGGATGAAAACCATGCCCGGTTGACGCTGGAGGCAATCCGCAACGTGTCGTTTAAGGCGCTTTGCTACGTGCTCAACGCTAGTCAACTGGGGACTCGTGACGATCGGTTGCTACTCGAACAGTTGCGCGAAGAACTCGCCGCCAAGCCTGCCCAGCCTATCTATTTCATCCTCAACAAAGTGGATTTGCTCGATCCGGAGAAGGGCGAAAGCATTGAGGGCTATGTGCACAACGCTCAGCGTTATTTGCGCGATATCGGTTTTGAACAGCCGATCATCATTCCGACAATGGCCAGTGCAGCGCTGTACGCGCGCAAGGCCCTGAGTGCCGAAACACTCACGCGTGCGCAGCGCTCTAAGTTGCGCCAAGTGCTCGATGACCTGGATGTCAACAAGTGCGCATTGCTCAATGCCACAGTCGCACCAGACCTGATCAAGCGTCGCGTCGGCAAGGCGCTCTATAACCTCGAACGCAAACTGCAGGCCAAGGAATTCGATACCCGAGCCTACGATAAAAACCGATTGCAGCAACTGGTCACCATCAGTGGGCTTAAAACCGTTGAAGCCCTTATCCATCATCAGCGCCGATTAGATGAGCAACCATGAATACTATTGAAATTATCCATAACCCTTTCATCGTCGAGACTCAGTTCCTGATCAGTGGCCAACCGCCGGCCGAAGGCTGCAAGCTGTCGAGCTATAAAGAATCGCGGCTGCAAGTGTGGATTGAGAAGCTGTTTGATGAGTTGAGCCAGTTGTTCAATGGTGACAATAACTTTGAGGTCACTTTCAGAGGCGTCGAGTCGGATTATCTGGACGTGGTTGACGCCGCAAAAGTGGCGATGGGCAAAGGCATGCAGGTCACCCTGCAGTTTATCGAAGCGGACCCGGCCGAAGAGCGCCTGACCCGTATTCGTGAGCTGATGGAGGAGGCCAAGCTCCATCCTGAATTTGAGCATTTCATTCGCGAGAATGCCGATGTCAGCCAGTCCTTTGAAGAAGCGTTCAATAAGGATTTTGACGTGTATGTGGTGGCGACTATGTCCTCGGGCAAGTCGACGCTGATCAATGCCATGCTTGGCCAGGACCTGTTACCGGCGGCCAACGAAGCCACTACCGCAACCATTGCGCGGATCACCGACAACGCATTAATGGGTCAACGCTTCGCAGCCCAGCGCGTGACGAATGATCACCGCGTTGCGGAAAACAGCGACAACGTAAGCCTGGAAGTGCTCCAGGCATGGAACAACCTGCCCGATACGATGCGCATCGATATCGAAGGCAAAATTCACGCGATTCAAGACCGTGACAGCGTACGCCTGGTATTGACCGACACGCCGGGCCCGAACAACAGCCAGGATGCAAAGCATCAGCTCAAAACGATGAGTTTCATTCAGGACTCTCAGCGCAACCCGCTGATTCTGTATGTGCTCAATGCCAGCCAATTGGGCACCAACGACGACAAAAACCTATTGGGGCTGGTCGCCGAAACCATGCGCAAGGGCGGAAAGCAGAGCAAGGATCGGTTCATTTTTGTCATCAACAAGATGGATGTGTTCGACCCTGAGAAAGGCGAGGACCTGCCATCCGTGCTGGCCCGCGTCAAAAACTACCTGGTTGAAAACGGTATTTTCAATCCGCTGATCTACCCGGTATCGGCCAACCTGACGCGGCTGCTGCGCAAGCCTCAGCACTTGCACTCACGCAAGGAACGCGGTGAGTTGAACTCCATGATGGACATGTTTGGCGAAGAGCCGAGCATGAACCTGCTGCAATACATGCCGATTACCGAGCGGGTCAAACGTAGCCTGCAAGAAAAGAAACTTCCCGAGATCGTGCTGAGCAGCGGATTGCCGGCGGTGGAGGCGATGATTGACGAGTACATCGACAAGTACAATTTTCCACATCGGGTCAAGCGCGCCTATGACGCGATGATCAAGGCCATTGCAGTCGGACTTAACGAAACCCAACTGATCGAGCAACTGGATCAGGACGAAAAGACGCTGGCGCATATCAATGAAGAGATCCTGGCGCTGGAGCTTCGGCAGGAGCAGGGGTTCGATACGCAGGCCTACAAGGACAAAATAGCGCGTGAAGGCAAGGTGTTGCCACGGGCCACCGAAGATGAACTCGCGACCTTGGAAAATGCTTCGGGTAAGTATCTCCGGTCGGTCAGTGAGCGGTTTATCGGGGAGGTTGAGCCGCGGATCGCTGAAATGCGGGTCAAGGAGGTTGAAGAGGAACTCCAGTTCCAGTACCGGAAACTCATCAATGCCTACGAGGCCGTATTTATCACGAGCCAACAAGTCATCCGTGATGATCTCCAGGCGGAGTATCAGCGTTATATCGTGGATCTGTTCAAGGACTGCCAGCATTTGAAGTTGCCGATTTTGGACAGCCTTCAAAAAGCCGCGGGTGATATCTCCTTCAATCTCACCATCAAGAGTGATGAGGTGCAAACCAAGCGGGTTGTGATTGACCGTTACGAAGTCAGCGACAGCAGTTGGTACAACCCTTTTTCATGGGGCTCTACCCGTACGGTTTACAAATATGGCGAAGAGAAGTCGGTTGACCTGGCCAAGCTCTGGAATCCCCGCAGCACCCGTATAAATACTGAGTTTGCTCGACTGGTCGTGGCCGCTCGCACAGAAATCGACAATGGCAAGACCGTCCTGATTGATCAGTTCATGGCCTTCATGGGGCGTGAGTTCGAAACCAAGTTCAATGAATTGATCGACTCGCTCAAAGAAAAAATGACTGATCGCGACGTTCGTAAACAAGCCCTTGAAGAGGCTCGTGAGTTGCAAGCGTGGATCAACCAATTCAAAGAAAAACTCGACGAAACCCTAGCGGTTTGACCTCGGAGCTTCTATGACGACTAACACCGCAATGATTGGAAAAGTCCGTGAGCAGTTCTTGGCGGCGCTCGATGACACACAGGTCGGCACTGAACTGTTGCAACAGATGGTGGATGCAGCGCGACAGCGCCCAGGAGTGATGGACGCTCACGAGGTGGATCGCATCACTCGCGCTATCGATGTGGATCCGGTGAGTTGGAACCCGGACTATTTCAGCCGGCAAAAGTTTTTCGCCGCCCGCAATTTCTCCGCGGAGCGGCTGGAACATTTAATTCAGGTTCGCGATGTGTTTCGTCAAAGAAACGAAAAGGGGTTCACACCCACAGATTCCGTTTCACCAGCGAGAAAAACACCGATCAACAATGCCTCCCTTGACTACCAGCCTTCCAGCAACCTCAAGCAGTTTGTCGACGAAGGCGACTTGCTGACGATCCGAACGGCGTTGCATCTGGAACTCAATGATCGTCGTCTGGATGGCGCCGATTTGCATGCTGCACATGTGTGGATCAAAGGCAAAGTCCCCGGAATTTTCGAGACCTACGCAGAGGGGGCTTTTGCGCGCGAACCTGTTGCAGATCAGAAACAATGGACCGAGGATTACTACGACCTCCAGGTTACATACCTGAAAACTAACTTTTCAGAACAGCGATTTGTGCATTTGATCGAAGTTCGCGATCTGTTGCGCAATAGTGCTGTCGAGGGCTTTGCTTCGACTAAGGCGGCAGCGCCAAAACAAACTACCGGTGCATATTCCGCTCCTGCGGTGGCTCAAGCATCACCTCGCAGCTCCCGCCAGGCTATTCCCGACACCGCACCGGATCGCAACCCCGCCTTCAGGACCGCACTGCTAATTGGCGGTGCGATTGCCGCGGTGGTCGTGTTCCTTGTGGCATTGGTTCGGTGAGCGTATGACAACTTCTATACTGACCCGAACCGCACTGCAGGACATACGTGAAAACGCTGGCCTGACCCTTGAGGCAGGGCGCGCACTGATCAATCGCAGTTACCTTTCGGAACTGGAACGTTATCCGGTCCATGCCTTCGCGGAGAAGGGGCTGCGGTTCAATGCGGCCAGTGATGCGCGGATTTTCCGCGTCGAGCGCATCGTCCAAGACAACAAACAATCCGTGCTTGAAAGCACGACGGCCGCTTACACCGCACTGGGTGCTGCGGGTTACTCGGTTTTCTTGATATTGCGTTCTAACGGTATTGAAACCGACCTATATATCGGTACCCGGGGGGAGCCCGGCAAAACTCTCGGGCACAGTTCCGGCGAGTTGCTGCGGGAGACTTTCAAGGGACACTTCTCGGGCAGCTCATTAGTGCCGCTGCAGCAACAAGAGGCTGACGTCTTGCTGGGGGCGGTCCAGGCCGAAAAGGCTAACCCTTCGGCGAGTATCACGGCGGTCACAGGTGTTCCTGCGTTGTCGACGGAGAACCGCGAGCACTTCATGCAAGGGCTCGAGCGCTTTATCGATGCGGCTGAGCGCCGTGTGTATCATGCCATAATCCTTGCTGAGCCGGTTTCGTCACAAAACCTTGACCTAATTCGTGCCGGTTATGAGCAAGTGGCCACACACCTTTCGCCCTTGCTCAAGCAACAATTATCGTTCGGCGAGCAGGACAGCGATTCCGTTGGGCTGAGCATCAGCCAGGGCTTAAGTGACTCCCTTGGGCACAGCCTCGGGCTGACCGAGACCAAGGGTACTTCGACAACGCTGGGTACATCTACCACTGACACCAACGGTACCAGCGAATCGTTTAGTGCGCAGACCCTGACCTCCAAAACGGTCGCTATCGGTGCCAATGTGCTGGGTATGGTGGGTGGTGCGACATTGGGGCCATTCGGCGCGATGCTCGGTAGCCAGATCGGCTCGGCCGCTGCTGCGCTGCTCAACGAACAACGCACCACCGGTACCAGCCAGTCGACGTCCACCGGCCGCAATGAAAGCCACGGCACGTCCTTCAGTGAGGCCGCGTCGAAGACCACCTCGACCACACACACCACCAGCACCACCGACACTCATTCGTTGAACAAAACCCTGGGCTCTAATCGGCAGATTTCGATTGAGACCGTGGACAAGACCATCGAGCAGTTGCTCAGCAAAATCGATCACCACCTCGAGCGTATCGACGAAGCCAAGACATACGGCGGCTGGAACTCGGCGGCGTATTTCATCGGTGACAGCACTGCGTCGTCCGAATCGTTGGCGAGTATCTTTCTTGGGCTGGTACGCGGCAGCAAGTCCAGCCATGAAGACTTCGCCCTGACCACCTGGAAATCTGCCAACAAGTCCGCTGTGCTGGACTGGCTCAGCGCGTTCAGCCATCCGCAATTGAAGCCGGGGTTTTCGAAAAAGATCCCGATCAGTTACCTCACGCCCGCCACGCTGGTGTCTGGTAAGGAGATGGCGATCCAATTGAGCCTGCCCCGACGCTCCACCTCCACGGTGGCCGTGCTGGAAACCCAGGCGTTCGGCCGCAAGGTGCAGCGCCTGGATGGTCACAGCAGTGAGCCAGGCAAGGGCAAGACACTGACCTTGGGCAACATCCGCCACTTGTGGGAAAACCTGCCGCAAAAGATCGATCTGAGCCTCGATCAATTGGCCAGCCATGTGTTTGTCAGTGGTTCGACCGGTGCCGGTAAAAGCAACACGCTGTATGAAATGCTCAGCCAAATCAGCGCCGCCGGCGTGCCATTCCTGGTGATTGAACCGGCCAAGGGCGAGTACAAACACGTCTTCGGTCATCGCGATGACGTCAATGTATTTGGTACGCATCCGGCCCACAGTGAATTGTTGCGCATCAACCCGTTCCGCTTCCCGTTGGCCATTCATGTGCTGGAGCACGTTGATCGGCTCGTGGAAATCTTCAACGTCTGCTGGCCGATGTATGCCGCAATGCCTGCCGTACTCAAAGAGGCGATCCTGCAGGCGTATCAGCAATGTGGTTGGGACTTGGACGCGTCGACCAACCGTTACAGCGATGAATTGTTTCCGACGTTCAGTGATCTGCTCAGTACCCTGCAAAGCGTGATCGAGGCGTCCGCGTACTCCCAGGAGCTCAAAGGTAACTACATCGGTTCGCTGTCCACGCGGATCAAATCCCTGACCAATGGTTTGAATGGGCAGATTTTTACCGCTAACGAAATCGACAGCGCCGTACTGTTTGATCAGAGCGCAATCGTTGACCTGAGCCGCATCGGCTCGTCCGAGACCAAAGCCCTGATCATGGGGATCCTGGTGATGCGCCTGAGTGAACACCGAATGGCCGGTGGTGGCATGAACCAGCCGCTGCGCCACGTCACGGTCCTTGAAGAAGCGCATAACATCCTCAAGCGCAGCCCGTCCGAAGGCGATGCTGAAGGGGCAAATGTGGTCGGCAAGTCAGTGGAGATGCTAACCAACGCTATCGCCGAAATGCGCACCTATGGTGAAGGTTTCATCATTGCCGACCAGTCGCCCCATGCGGTTGATATCGCCGCGATTCGCAACACCAACACCAAAATCATCATGCGTCTGCCGGATGAAATGGACCGTCGTTTAATCGGTAAGTCGATTGCGTTGCGTGATGATCAGCTTGAAGAGATCGCCAAGTTACCCAAAGGCGTCGCCATCGTTTATCAAAATGACTGGCTGGAGCCGGTGCTGTGTCAGGTGAAGAAATTCGCCGGGCACGAAACCCCGTATGTATATACCGCCAATGACAATCGCACCGTGCGTAGCCAGGATTTCAACCTGCAGGTACTCAACCTGCTGCTGAGCAACCGTATCCGCACGCCAGTCGCCTTGGATTTAGCGTTGCTGGAAAACGGCTTGTGTGAATTGCCGTTGCTGGCTCGCAGCAAAATCGCGCTGTTCGAGGCGCTCAATGCTCACAAAGAAGAGAAACCGTCGGCGCTGTGCAAGCCCGAGGCATTTGCCTACGCCGCACAATTGGTGGTCGATGTGCTCGGTTGCCGGCAGCAGGTCCAGCAGATCATTCAAATGGCGACCGACTACGGGCATCTAAGCAATCAACTTGACCTGTTACTCCACGAGAGAGCCACTGGCTTGAGCGCTGAGCTGACCCTGGCTACTCAGCAGTGCCTGATGAAGGACTACAGCCTGCAGCACGAGAGCCATCTCGATATCTATTCCGCATGGCGTGCGCGCCTCGAAACAGGGAGTGTTCTGTGAACTTTGAAAATTTCTTTGCTGAAAAATCCGAGGTTCCGTCCAGCCTGGCGTTATTGGCCCGTGAAATGCCAGACCGCTGCCTTATCGTTGTCGAGCTCGATCGTCCTATCGTGCTCACCCAGGAAACCCGCCTGGAGCTACCGCAAATGTCGCCGGAAACCCGTGAGCGGCTTGAGCTGCTGGGCGTTCCTAAAGAGGTTCTGGATGCCATAGGTAGTGAGGCCGAAGCGAAGATCTATGAAAATGCCAATCTTGAACCAGCCGAGGTCAACGGCAAGGATGCACTGATTCGTACCGACATCGATTACGATCAAAAAGATGCCATGGGCACCACTAACCTGGATCGGATAAAGTCGGGAAGGGCCCCGCTCGATGCCAATGGAAAGCCGATCGAGTTACATCACATCGGCCAGAAACAGGACTCACCATTGGCAGAATTGACCAGCGCTGAGCACCGTGGCAACGGAAACGATAACGTGTTGCACAACAAGCAGAAGGAGTCCGAGATCAATCGCGAGGACTTCGATAAAGAGCGAAAAGACTACTGGAAGGCGCGAGCCGAACAGATTGAGAATCAGCGCTGAGGGCGAATCTTATGAAAAAACTTGAACAACTCGTTGATCTCCATCAGGCCAACACCCGGCCAGTAGATACCGCCAGCATCCACAATCTTGAGCAGAAACTGGGATTCGCACTGTCTGACGAATACAAGCGCTACCTGTCGGCTTTTGGAGTCATTGTCTTTGACGCCTACGAAACGTATGGCCTAGGCGTGCCTGACGACTATTACCTGAATGTGTTTGCCGCATTCTCGGACCTTGGCCGTGACCCGACCTACCCGAAAAATACTGTGCCACTGCTGGAGATTGGTGATGGTCAGTACTACCTGTACGACAACCAGGCACGGAAAATTCTGGTTTGGGCTACACCGAATGGCGGCATTGTGCGTGTCTTGGACGACGGGCTGGAAGCCTTTTTGATCAAGCATGTCTTCGCAGGCTAGTTGAGCGCAGTTCGGAGAAATAGACTTTACTCTTTCTCGTCCGGCCAGGTGCGGCAAGTTCCATTCGGTGAACTGGTACTGGACTCGGCATAGCAGCGAAGAAGATGGAGGTCAGAAATGTTGCATTACAGGAATGCAAAGAGCTGACGGGTGTTAACCGAAGCTGATGCGGGTAGCTTTCAGGAAGGATATCTAGCGGTTGATTCCAGTCAGTCGTAATTGTTCAGGCAGTTTCCTCAGAATCAAGGATTATGGTATTCGTGCCCAGCGGATAACGGATCACCTTGTAGCTGGGCTAACGTGTTTACTGTGCCAGCATTAGCGCCGTGATGGTGCTAGTGTTGCTTTTACTACATAAAGAGCCCACGGAATCATGGCCGAGACGATAAACATCGCAAAGATGGCAGAGAAGTTGTCGAAAGGCATTTTCAACGAGTTTCTCTGGGGGCGTATGGAGCACACCAATATCAATTGGCCGTGCGAGAACCAGGACGTACATGAGGTCAAGACCCATCCCTCAGATGTCGTTTTTTGGTACAACGAGCCCTATTCTCAGTCCCGCACATATGTGAACTGCGATCTCAAGAGCTACGCGAAGGGCACCATTAAAACGAAGGCTATCCGGGAGGCAATCGAGAGTCTTGCCAAGAGTCTGCGATGCGCCGAAATCAGCCGAGAGTTTAGCGAAACTTACATCCATCCGGATGTATCGGCAAATATCCAGGGACTGCTTTTCGTCTACAACCACGATAGTGAGTATGACAAGGACTTCGCCAAAATCCTAGAAAAGGTAAAGTGCGATGAATTGGACATACCCAAAGGTTCTAAAATCGTTGTGATGGGGCCTGACGATATCTACTGGCTGAACAACGTTCACCACGAAATTATCCACCTTCGCGGAGGTGCAGGTCTCCTACCGGAACGGGATTACTGCAAGTTTTACTACCCCCATCTGGTTCGCAGAAAGAATGTCCAATTGGAGCACGCTAAGGCAGCCACGCTGGACATGCTGACCGCACCTTGGATCATCCTTTCCTATGTAAACCCCAAGAATGGAAGTAAGCAGGGTTTCGTGATCTTCATGCGTAAGCGGGGATTCACAACAGATGAGTTTCTGTATCTCATCGAGTATCTGATGCACTACCAGGTAATTAAGGCCGAAACGGAGGTCACTATCCGCATGGTCGACCCGCATCAGAATGCTTCAGCCAATTTTGCCAAAGCAAAAGATCAGTACGTCGCTGACTATCAAGGCGGTGGAGACCTTAGGCAGATCCTAGACTCCATTGACTTCGGCAAACTTGAGCACGTCCGTACCACTTTCTGTGAACTGGAGTTGTCTCGGCAATGAGCAAAAACGCGCTTCAGTATTGTGCTACGGATAAGGAAATTTACGACGCCTTGATGTCTGCTAAGCAGAAAATCAACGAAAAGATTCTGCTAGAGCTTGCGAAGGACAGGGGGATTTTCTTTTCTGCCAAGGACAGCCGGGATGATTTGGTCAGCGCCATTTCGCTCCTTCCACATGACTATCACGATCTTAATACCCTGCTGGAACAGCGTGAGCATTCTGGCCGGCAGGAAAAGCTCACGTCGGTAACGCTACCAACCGCGCTGACCGTGGAAGGAATCCGGGAGATTATTAGAGAGTACATTGAGGAGTCCCCGGAGGACGAGAAGGTCACTCAGCAGATTAAGGACGGCAACCAAGTGGTCGCCAACATTAAGTACTCCGACGTTGACTATGGCAAAACGCGGCTCGTTCAGCGCACACCCAAAGAAGCCTTGATCGAGTTCCACGTATCGGCGGACAAGACGGTCATTCGGATGCCTGCCAATGATCGTGTCAAGGCTATCTACTCGAAGCTCAAGGGCAAGCTGGATACCAGGGCCAAGGCTGTAATCCCCGCTATCCGCATCGAACTCGGCGAGTTTCAATCATCAGCATTGCGCACAGAGTTCTTTACTTCTCTGATCAGAGATCTAACGGGGTTCTCGCTGAAGAACGTCACTAGTGTGAAAGTTGAGCGCTTGCCCCAGGAACCTGAGGAAGACGAGCTCGATCTGGACGATGACCAGGAAGCTGAGGTGGCCAAAGAGGAGGCCTTGGCTCTGGTCAAGAATGTCGCACTGAAAGGTGAGACACTTCTGGCGTCTGAGGAGTACCAGAGTTTGACCCGGAAAGGCTTTTTCATCACGTCGATCATATGGCGCTCGGTGCTGAATAAAGCACCACAACCTATGGTGGAGTTTGAGGCTGCTTTTGAGGATCCGATGCAAGGAAAGGGGTTCAAGTACTTTGTCCGAGGCGCCTATCGTATCGTTGAACTTGAGTACACCAAGACGATTCGACCGGTCAGTGCCGAAGACAAAGAAATCTATCTGGGTGTTATTGAAGAAACCGCGGCGAAAGTTATCAGGGAACTGAGAGCAAAAGCTCAAGCGAGCGCTGAGCCGCAAGGAGAACCAACATGAACAGGGTTAGATGGCTTCATGCCCAATGGCCCTTACCAATTCGAGCAGTTGGGAAGAAGCTCGTTGAGACGCCATTTACGGATGAGAGAATGGATGGCTTCGCTATAGAACGAATTCGAGACGACTTCGTCGAGGGGCGTTACATCGAAAAGTACAATTACCAAGAAGTGATCTCGACTCCTTTTGGTACTGAAGAGGTGTTTGATCGGGTTGGGTACCGGACAACAGAGTTCACTCTCTTTGATTCGTCGCCCCACATTGAGCTAAGAAATTATCAGCGCAGTATCAAAGAATTTATCAGTCGGCTGCTCGAAGCTTGCAGTTTCAACCTAGTAGTTACGCCTATTACGGTTAACCTGATTGAGTGGGTCTCGGCGCTGCAGCTTGCCGTGGATCAGGAAATCACTGTCGATTCGCTTCAGGTCTCGGGTGTCGAAATAGACCAAGGTGTGACGGGGAAAATATTGCTCAAAGGGCTAAGAGATGTGCGTGAAGCCACTGATGTTCTACTAGCCGGGCGTAAACATGTGCTGGAAAAAGTCCAAGTGAAATTCGCTGGCCTTCACAAGACAGTGGTCATCCAATTGTCCAATAACGGCACTGCGAAGCTCCCCGCAATGCTACCGAAAGACCTCCTTCATCATTTACGTGTGTCCTTTCCTACCGGCGTCAGATGAAAGAGTATCTGTAGATGGCTGTATCGCGTGAGTCGGCTGCTTGAGGTGCACGCTGAGAGATGGAGGCAAGCCTGATGTACAGCCCAGACAGGCGACGGTCATGATTTAGAGATTACTTATCACCTGTTGAAGCTACTTCGTTAGCGTATTGAGACGACCTTCGTGTCTCGGGTGTTCTGGATTGCCGAGATCGAAAGATTGCCGGTAGCTGCTTTTTGGATGTGCTCGCTCCACCACTTCATCATTGGACGCCTGCGCTCGATGTAGTCCGCTCGGTTATAGGCGCTGCGGACCTCGTCTTTATCGACGTGTGCAAGCGCTACCTCAATCAACTCAGGATCCCAGCCGTGTTCGTTGAGAGTAGTGCTGGCCATTGATCGCATGCCATGGCTCACCAACCGACCTTCGAAGCCCATGCGCTTTAGTGCCATGTTGGCGGTCTGGCTGTTGCAATGGGTCCGAGGGTCCCGGTCTGCAGGAAATACATACTCTCGGTGTCCGCTGTAGGGTTTGATTGCCTCCAGCAGCGCCAATGCTTGATCTGTGAGCGGCACGATATGTACGCGGCGTTTCTTCATGCGCTCAGCAGGAATCGTCCAGATCTTCTTCTCGAAGTCGATGTCGACCCAGCGCGTGGTTGCAGCCTCCGCTGGGCGAGTCATGGTATTGAGCTGCCATTCAATCAGACAGCGCGTAGTTCTTTTTATGCTGGCATTGGCAATTGCCACCATGAGCTCTTTCAGCTCATCTGGAGCAAGTGCCGCCATGTTTTTCTTTTTCGGCTTCTTGAAGACGGAGCGAATCCCGCTGAGTGGGTTTGCGTGTATCAGTCCTGAGTTGACCCCGTAAGTCATGATCTCGTTGAGTCGCTGTGACAGCCGTTTAACGGTTTCAAGGCTACCTTTGGTTTCGAGTGGTCGAAGAAGGTTGATGACTTGTGGTGCGCTGATTGCTGAAATCTGTGTGGTGGCCAAGTCTGGAAAAACGTGCAGCGTCAACGAACGCCAGATGTCCTCGGCATAAGCTGGTGTCACCGCATCCTTCTTCAGTTCATACCAGGACGTCGCGACATTCTGGAATGTGTGCTCGGTTTCAGCTTGCTTTGCTTGCAGCACTGCATCCCGTTGTTCTTTGGGATCGAGGCCTTTGGCAAGTATTTCCCGGGCTGCAATGGAGCCTTTTCGTGCCAGCGCTAGTGAGACTTCAGGGAAGGTACCGAGGCCCATGTTGATCCGCTTCTTCGTCACGGGGTGTCGATAGTTGAAGTTCCATAGCTTTGAGCCATTACTTCTCACTCGCATTTGAAGTCCGCCGCCATCGAACAGTACGTAGTCCTTTTCAGCAGGCTTGGCAGATTTGATTTTGAGTTCAGAGAGGCGAACCGCTTGTGCGCACATTGGCATTCCAGGATGGAGTTGGCATTCCAAAAATTAGCACTATTGGGCTTGGAATGCCATTTGGAATGCCATAAAGCGTGGCTGTTCCTGGACGTCCGTGGACGCTGGTGGTGCTTAAGGCCCCGTGTTTACTGGATTTTAGGCACAAAAAAAGACGTCCCTGGACGTCTTTAGATTATAGAATGGTGGAGCCGGGGGGATTTGAACCCCCGTCCGCCAGTACTCCGCTGTCGGTACTACATGCGTAGCCGTGTCTATTAAGTTAACCCTCA
>Ga0247819_10000249_pt1 | contig 33825 bp, 30 predicted proteins | sample 13C_Xylose_Day6_FD_193428 | JGI IMG/M metagenome (GOLD analysis project Ga0247819, IMG submission 193428) | Soil microbial communities from agricultural site in Penn Yan, New York, United States - 13C_Xylose_Day6 | ecosystem: Environmental > Terrestrial > Soil > Agricultural land | place: USA... | reverse complement strand
TAATAACGTTTTGAGTCGATGGCAAGTGGATATGATGGGCTTGGGCGTTCTCCGCCGATGAACACCACAGCAAGGGCTGGTCAAGGCCATGCACTTACTTGAGCCTAATTGATTCGCTAGCTCGGAACGCACTTGTCATATTTTGAGATTGACGCTTTCTGGTCTGAGCACGCATTCGACCCTAAGCTGCGCGTCCACTTTTTGGAGCTCAGCCCATGCAAGGATTGCAAAAACTAAAGCTCGTTTTACTGTTGCTTGCGCCTACGGTTGGAGCCTGTGCATCGCCTCACAACGTCATGGTTGCAGAGCACGATGAAAGAGCCGTCGTGGAAGCCCCTCAATTGATCGACAACTGTTCCGTGGGGTGTCCGGCGGGCGGCGATGCGATCACGTTGTATCGCCAGGCCTATACCCTGAACAACAACGGCTCAACAAAGTTTGCGAACTGGGTAGCCTACAAAATTACCAAGGCTTCACCGGCTATTGGGCGTCCCCGTAAGTGGAAGACAGACCCTGATGTTCCGGCGGGGGAGACGCTTAATCCCGTCGACTACAACGGGGCCAGCGTCGCGTTGCAAATGGACCGTGGTCACCAGGCGAATCTGGCGTCCATGGGAGGGGTGTCTGATTGGCAAACGCTCAACTACCTGACCAACATCACTCCTCAGAAGGCTGATCTGAACCAGGGCGCCTGGGCGCGACTGGAGGATCAGGAGCGAAGCCTCAGTAAAGCTGCGGACGTTGATGTGGTGTATGTGGCGACGGGGCCTCTCTACGAGCGCAGGATCGGTTCGCTGCCCGGCACAAACAAGGTGCACACCATTCCGAGCGGGTACTGGAAGGTTATCTTTGCAGGGGTTACGCCTGCTGATGGGCTCTATGGTGCTTTCGTCATGGAGCAGGGCACGCCGCGCACGGCCAGTTTTTGTGATTATCAGGTGACTGTAGCTGAGATTGAGGAGCGATCTGGTCTGACGCTGTGGGGCGGGTTGCCGGAACATGTTCAGAGGCGTTTGAAGACTCGGACGGGAGGTTTGTCGGCAAGAGTGGGGTGTGAGGCTAGCGTTGTGCGGCGGTGAAGAGGAGGGGGGGTGTTTCTGTCTCGGATTAAAGGTTGGTTGTGCATTTATCACGATTTGTGTCGGCAGGGTATTGCTGTTGTGTGGCGGCTCTACGCACCGTATTGATATCGCTGACGTAGTCTTCGGGGCTTTCGGGAAGTAAGGTAACTCGACCTCTATGCCCCGTCGAATAAAGCCCTTGACGAGACGATCCTCTTGTGGATCCAGAATGTTGGATCCTGCTGTGAAAATAGTGAAATCCACCCGTTTGACGATGTCGACAACGATTTAGGCTATGAATACCGTGGCCAAAATTTCAGCGTGCAGAACGATAGAGATGTTTTCTTCATCGGTACTCACGACGACGAATCAGGGGGTGCGACTGTTGTAAGTCAGACCACGATGCATACCAACGGCAACCTCAGACAGCTTGTCATTTTCTCGCAGACAGAGTTAGTGGTCTCCCGGATCTGGCTCTAAAAGAGTGATTGGGGAGCTACGCTGAGATCGACCTTGAAACGTTGGCATTCCTCCCCATTTGAGTGCGGCGCCAATAGCGTGTTGGGTGTTTTTACTCACTCTGGGCCGAAGGCAGACATTGGACACGGAGATGTTGCAGGGCTTGGTAGCTCGGCACACCTCGAAATGCTAAAGTCGCCGCCATGAATAGCCACCGCTTACGCCCGTTGATTGCATGGACGCTCTACGCTTGCGTCCTGTTCAATCTATTGTCGTGTGGTATTGCCCATGGTCAGATGAGTGGATTGATGCTCAACGGTGCAGGAGGGGCGTTCTGTTCTCTGATCGCTGACGCACCCTCCATGTCAAAGAATGCCCTGACAGGCGCTCCGGATCTGCTGAAATCCTCGCAGTTCGCCTGCCCGACGTGCAGCGGGGCGTTAATGGTCGTTTTCATGTTGTTCGCCATGAGCTTGCCGCGACGTTCGTCGACGCGCTACGCTCGTATCGAGCTACGCTGCAAGGCGCCCCCTCGCTATTCATGGCCCTCGGCCAACCCTCGCGCCTCGCCTCAAACCTCCCTCGCCTGAAGACCTGACCGTTTCCTTTGATACGCATTGCTTCGTATTGAAGTCGTGAGCGCGTCAGCATCCTTGATTGAAATGTTGAACGTGGTAGCACCTGCGTATGCCCAAGCCACAGCCTCATGCCCGAGATCGTATTATGTCCGACCTGCACCCACGCCCTGATAGCCCGGCGTACATGGCGCTGCTCAAGCGCTTGCATTTCTACATTGGCTTGTTGATAGGGCCATTTCTGCTGGTCACAGCCCTGAGTGGGGTGGCCTACGCCCTGACGCCACAGTTGGAAAACTGGCTGTATTCCGACGTGTTGCAGGCCCGGTCCACCGGCCTGGCGAAGCCACTGGACGAACAGATCCGCAGTGCCCAACATGCGGCAGGCCACCAGGCGATGATTGGCGCGGTACGGGCGGCGCCGGGGCCTGGGGATACCACCCGAGTGATGTTCAGCGATAGCCGACTTGGCCCGTCGGAGAGCCTCGCCATTTTTGTCGATCCGGCAACGGCCATGGTACTCGGTGAACGTCATGTCTATGGCACCAGCGGCGTGCTGCCGCTGCGCACGGCCATCGATCAGTTCCACCGCAGTTTGCTGTTGGGTGAACCCGGTCGTTTGTACAGCGAACTGGCGGCGTCCTGGCTGTGGCTCGCCGCCTTGGGCGGGTTGATACTGTGGCTCGCCAACCCGGCCGCAACAGGGCGCCGCGGCAGTCTGCGCAAATTGCACAGGACCCTGGGCCTGTGGCTGCTACTGGGGTTGCTGTTCTTTTCGGTCACGGGGCTGACTTGGTCCCGTTATGCCGGTGACAACATCGGTGTCTTGCGCCATCAATTCGGCTGGTCGACCCCGAGTGTCAGCACCGCTCTGGTGCCGGACACACAGCCTGCGGTTGTCGATGAGCACGCAGAACACCATCACCACGGCACCGCGATGAACATGCCCGTCGCCCAGCCCGAGCAGTTCGTCGGCGTTCTGAACACCGCGCGTGCGGCGGGAATCGATGCCGGCAAGGTCGAAATCAAGCCCGGTCGCGACGCGCAGAGCGCCTGGGTCGTCCGCGAGATCAATGCTCGCTGGCCGACCCAGGTGGATGCTGTTGCAGTGGATCCGCGCAACCTGCAGATCGTCGATCAGGCCCGGTTCGTGGATTATCCGCTGGCGGCCAAGCTGACTCGCTGGGGCATCGACGCGCATATGGGGCTGCTCTTCGGCCTGCTCAACCAGTTGATTCTGGTGGTGACGGGCCTGGGCCTGGTGGTCATGGTGATCATGGGCTACCTGATGTGGTGGCGTCGGCGTCCGCTGGTGGCGCGCCAACCCACGCTGATCAGCGCCTGGCGTGAGTTGTCCGGCCGTGGACGCGTAACACTTCTGCTTATCGCCGCACTGCTGGGCGTAGCATTACCAGTTATGGGCGCCAGTCTGCTGATGCTGCTGGCACTGGACCTGGCTCTGACCCTGCGTGCTTCGACTGCCAGGGCGGTGGATGGCGCGCGCTGACGTGATTCGTCAGGCAAGCCGTCCCGCGGGAAGCTGGCTGGCGATCTTCGCCATGCTCATGGTGTTGCTTGGGCCGCTGATTGGCCAAGGCAGCACCATGATGCACCAGACGGGTGCGACCGACGACTATTGCATGGCAGTGCCGGATGCGGAGCACGGCCACCCGGCTGCGCACCTGGATCACCTGCTGGATGCGTGCGGGTATTGCTCACTGTTCGCCCATACCCCTGGAATCCCCCAAGCCCATTGCGGGTTGAGCCTGCGCACCGCCCACGCTACCCCTCATACGGAGTTTTCCCTGCGTCTCGCCTTGCGAGATGTCCCTGTGTTCCCCGGTGCGATGGGCCACGCACCGCCGGTAAGGTCGCTGCTGTAAAGGCGCTTTTCGCCCAACTCACCTCAACAGGTGATGTTGCTATTCCAGTCCTTGAATCGAGACGCTCCATGAAACCTTCACAATTTGCTGTGCGGTTCGCGGCCGCCTGCTTGTTGCCGCTCGCCTGCAAAAACGCTTATGCGCAACCGGACACAAACACCAGCAGCCTTGTACTGCCAACGACTAACATCAGCGGCCAGGCCATCAACGAGACTGATGACCGGCTGCATCTGGATACGCCGAACACCGTGGGCAGCCGCCTGGGCCTCACGGCTCGGGAAACACCGGCTTCTGTCGAGAGCCGAACGCAGGCGGACATGCAGCAAAAAGGGCTGCGAACCACCAAGGAAGCGCTTGGGGATGTCACCGGGCTGACCGTGGGTAACGTGCCGGGCAATCCCGCCGTGATCTCCATGCGTGGCTTCACCGGGAACACCGTCAACGTCATGCAGGATGGCGTGCGGGTTGCAGCCTCGACCATCACCACCCGCGACATGGATACCTGGAAATACGAGAAGATCGAGGTGCTCAAGGGGCCCGCCTCGGTGTTGTACGGTGAAGGTTCGTTGGGCGGCGCGGTGAATCTGGTGACCCGCAAGCCAACCTTCGATGAGCCTAAGGTCGAGGGGCTGGTAAGCACCGGCAGCTTTGGCACCCGACGTGGGGCAATCGGGGTCAACCAGCCGCTGAGCGACACTCTGGCGGTGCGTGCCGATGTGAGTTACGTACGCTCCGACAGCTTCTACGACGTCGACGACCAGGACACAACGGCCTTCAACCTGAGCACCAGCCTGCTGTTCAAACCCAATGACGATCTGTCGATGCTCTTCGCCTTTGATCACGACTACGACGAGTACGACTCCACCTACAACGGCTCGCCGATGGTGCCCGCGTCGGTGGCTCGCAATCCCAGTGGCATCGTCAGCAGCAAGAATGGCCTGGTGATCGACAAGTCGATGCGGCGTAACAATTACAACCCGGATGGCGCAAACTCCGGTGCGCGCAGCACGGCCTGGCGCTGGACCACCGACTATCGCCTCAATGATGACTGGACGCTCAACAACATTGTCAGCTACTACACCGCCCGCCGGGAATTCTTCGTTTCCTCCGAGCAGAATTACAGCGCGAGCACAGGGCAATTCGCGCGGACGGTGCAGCGGGTCAGCCATGATCACCAGTTCTGGAACGAGCGCTTGTCTGCCAGCACCGACCAGTTGATCGGCGGCTTTCGCAACCGGTTCAGCCTGGGCGCTGAATACAGCTACACCGACCTTAACAACCCACGGCAGAACGGTACGACCACTTCCGTGGACCCGTGGAATCCCAACGTCGGCAGCTTCCCATCCAGCGCCGCGCAAAATTGGCCCGGAGCAGGGCGCAACGTGGTCTATCAGTCGAACATGGACAACACTGCCGTGTTCGCCGAGGACGCTTTCAACCTCACTGATGACTGGCTGATGATCGGCGGGATGCGCTACGAGGACATCAATCTTCGACGGACCGTGGAGGATGTAAACCTGGGCACCACCCAAAAGTTTCATCCGACCTACGACCCGTTTTCCTGGCGCATCGGCACCGTCTATAACCTGACGCCGGATGTGCAGCTCTATGCGCAATACAGCACCGCCGTGACGCCGGTTTCATCGCTGCTGCTGATCGCCCCGGCCAACGGCGATTTTGATCTGTCCAAAGGCAAGTCTGTGGAAGTCGGGTTCAAAGCCTCATTGTTCGAGGGTCGAACCAGCCTGATGGGGGCGCTGTATCAGATTGAGCTGGACGACATCCTCACTCGCGACCCCAATGACAGCACACTGACGGTGCAGGGCGGCAAGCAACGCTCGCGCGGCGTGGAACTGACGAGCTCGACCCAGCTCACCTCGCAGCTGAGGGCCGACCTCGGAGTTTCCGTCGTGGATGCTGAATACCAGGAGCTGGTCGAAGCCGGCGGCGCGGATCGTTCCGGCAATCATCCGGTCAACGTCCCGCGCACCACGGCCAATGCCGCGCTGTTCTACCGCTTCGACGCTGCGCCGGTCACGGTGGGTGCCTATGCCAAACACTCCAGTGGCTTCTACACCGATACGGCGAACAACTACTTCGTTGAAGGCTACACGACCTTCGACGCGTCGATCGCTTATGAGATGAAGAACGCAACCCTGACGCTGCGCGGGCGCAACCTCACCGACCGTTTTTATGGGGAGTACTCGGGGTATTCGTCGACTCAGATTTACATCGGCGCGCCACGCAGTGCCGAGTTGAGCTTGAATTTCAAGTACTGACGAGAGGGCTGTTCCAGCGGCAAACACACACAGGATTGGTGCTCGGTTGTCAGGGGCTGGCTCAATTGACGAGCTCGCCATTTTCCCGGGCTGATTCCCATGACTGTGGTGAAGGTCCGGATGAAATGCGACTGGTCCGAGAAACCGCACTCAAGCGCCAATCGGGTGATCGATAACCTGCTCTCTGCCAGCAGCTCTTTCGCCCGGTTGATTCGCAGCTGTTGGAGCCAGCTCCGTGGGGAAAGTCCTGTGGTGTGTTTGAACGCTCGGGAAAAATGACTGCGCGATAATGCACATTCGATTGCCACTCTGGCGATCGACACGCCGCAGGCCGTCTCATCGAACAGCATGGTTTTTGCTCGTGTCTCTTGCCATTGTGACAGGCCGCCACGACAGCGTTGCGCTGCTGATCCTCGAACTTGTCCGGTTCCGAATGCATCGTTACTGCCGGGCAGGGCCAGTCGACTTTCAAAACGCCGATTGGCCGCAAACGCCTGCGTAAAGGTAGGTCGGTATGTCAGATCACTCGATGTGATCAACCTCATCGTTTTCATGGCCGAGTTCCTCTGAAAAAAGAGCGAGCAAAGTCGATCCCCGTTTCAGCAACGGGGACTACGAAGAGATGAGAATCAAGCGAGATCGGGAGGGGCGGCTGCTGCCCGCAGATCAAAAGCTTGGCAACAACTTCGCCGAAACCAGCTCGCTCAAGCACCGCGAAGCCAGCAGTTCAGTCGCCGCATCGATGTCCGGCGCGAAGAAGCGATCCTTCTCGTAGAACGGCACTTCGTTGCGCAGGATCGCGCGGGCCTTTTCCAGCGCTGGCGAGGTCTTCAGGCCGTTGCGCAGGTCCAGGCCTTGCACCGCCGCCAGCCATTCCACGGCGAGAATGCCACGGGTGTTCTCGGCCATTTCCCACAGGCGCTTGCCGGCCGCCGGGGCCATGGACACGTGGTCTTCCTGGTTGGCGGACGTCGGCAGGCTGTCCACCGAATGCGGATGGGACAGCGCCTTGTTTTCGCTGGCCAGCGCCGCCGCCGTCACCTGGGCGATCATGAAGCCGGAGTTCACGCCGCCATTGGCCACCAGAAACGGCGGCAGTTGCGACATGTGCTTGTCCATCATCAACGAGATGCGACGCTCGCTCAGCGAGCCGATTTCCGCGATGGCCAACGCCATGTTGTCAGCGGCCATGGCCACCGGCTCGGCGTGGAAGTTGCCGCCGGAAATCACATCGCCCTCGGCGGCGAACACCAACGGGTTGTCGGAGACGGCGTTGGCTTCGACCGCGAGCACCTCGGCAGCCTGGCGGAACTGGGTCAGGCAGGCGCCCATGACCTGTGGCTGGCAGCGCAGGGAGTAAGGATCCTGGACCTTCTCGCAATTCTCGTGGGAGTCGGAGATTTCGCTGCGCTCGCCGAGCAGATCGCGGTAAGCGGCTGCGGCGTCGATCTGGCCTTTCTGGCCACGGGCGGCGTGGATGCGTGCGTCGAATGGCGAGCGCGAACCGAGGACGGCTTCAACGGTGAGGCCACCCAACGCGAGGGCACCGGCAAACAAGTCTTCACCTTCGAACAAGCCGCGCAAGGCGAAGGCGGTGGATACCTGGGTGCCGTTGAGCAGCGCCAGGCCTTCTTTGGCGGCGAGGGTCAGCGGGGTCAGGCCGGCGACTTTCAGCGCTTCGGTAGCCTCCATCCACTCACCCTTGTAGCGCGCCTTGCCTTCGCCGAGCAGCACCAGCGACATATGCGCCAACGGTGCCAGGTCGCCGGACGCACCTACCGAACCTTTCAACGGAATGTGCGGGTAGACCTCGGCGTTGATCAGGGCGAGCAAGGCGTCGATCACCACGCGACGGATACCGGAGAAACCACGGCTCAGGCTGTTGACCTTGAGCACCATGATCAGGCGCACCAGCGCATCGCTGATCGGTTGGCCGACGCCGGCCGCATGGGACAGCACCAGCGAACGCTGCAGGTTTTCCAGGTCTTCGCTGGCGATACGGGTCGAAGCCAGCAGGCCGAAACCGGTGTTGATGCCGTAGGCGGTGCGGTTCTCGGCGAGGATCTGTTCCACGCAGGCGACGCTGGCTTCGATCTGGGCCGAAGCGCTGCTGTCGAGGGTCAGCGTGACGGGTTGCTGATAGACATCACGCAGTTGAGCCAGGCTCAGTTGGCCGGGAATCAGGTTCAGAACGTTCAATTTCAATGTCCTTGAGTCGCAGGAAGAGGATTAATGCGTGAGTATTTGCGCCAGAAATTCCTGGGCTCTGGGCGATCGATTCTGAACATCACCGAAAAAGCCTTCTGTGGTGCAGTCTTCGATGATTCGCCCCTGATCCATGAAGATCACCCGGTCGCTGACTTTTCTGGCAAAGCCCATCTCATGGGTGACGCACACCATGGTCATGCCGTCGTCGGCGAGTTTGACCATCACATCCAGGACTTCCCCGACCATTTCCGGATCGAGTGCCGACGTGGGTTCATCGAAGAGCATCGCCACGGGATCCATGGTCAGCGCCCGGGCAATGGCAACCCGTTGTTGCTGGCCGCCTGACAACTGGCCTGGGTACTTGTCCCGATGCGCAGCCAGGCCGACCTTTTGCAGATACCCGACGCCGCGCTCGATCGACTCCTGCTTGCTGCGCTTGAGTACCCGCATCTGCCCGAGGGTGAGGTTTTCGATCACACTCAAATGAGGGAACAGTTCAAAACTTTGAAACACCATGCCGATTCGACTTCGCAGTTTGGCGAAGTCGGTTTTTTTGTGAGTGAGCGAAACACCTTCGACAACAATGTCGCCGCTGGTGATGCGCTCCAGTCCATTGAGCGTCTTGATCAGTGTCGATTTTCCTGAGCCGGAGGGGCCGCAAATCACCACTACTTCGCCACGCTCGATAACCGTGGAGCAGTTGGAAAGCACCTGGAAGCTGCCGTAGTGTTTAGTGACGTCTTTGACTTCTATCATCGGTTTCACATCGCAGGGTCGTGGGTCAAAAAGCTTGTTTGTTTTTCTTCTGAAGGTGATTGACCAGCGCTACACCGGCACTGCATATCACCAGGTAGACGGCTGCTGAAAACAGGTAAAACTCCACCAACTGGCCATTACGCAATCCCATTTGCCCGGCTGCGCCAAGAAAATCGTTCAAGCTGATGACGTAAACCAGGGAGGTGTCCTTGAGTAGCCCGATCGACTGGTTGATCAGCGCCGGCGTCATGTTTTTGAGCGCTTGGGGCAATACCACCCAGCGCAGGCACTGGAGCGTGGTCATGCCGATGGCTTTCCCGGCCGCCATTTGCCCGCTGCGCACGCTGTTGATGCCGGCACGGATGATCTCGCAGTAGTAGGCGGATTCAGCCAGCACCAGCGCGACGATCGCCGAATACATGGCTCCCACCGACAAATAGGGATTGCCGGTGATCGCGCGCAGCACGATCGGCATCAGGAAGAACATCCAGAAAATCGTCAGGATCAGCGGCATCGAGCGAAAAAAGTTCACGTAGCCGGCTGCGAGCTTCGCTATGGGCTTGGGTGCAAATATACGAAGGATGGCCAGTACGCACCCCAGCGAGATTCCCAGCGTCATACCCACGACCACCAAAATGAGCGTGGTTTGCATCCCCTGGGCCAGGTAGGGAAGGGCCGGAACAATGCCGCCCCAGTCAAATTCATAATTCAATGTGCAACTCCCGCCGTCATCTGGCCAGGTACGGACATTTTGTGTTCGAGACGTCGCATGAAAACCACGACGAGATAGGTAATCGTCATGTAGATCAGCGTCGCGGCGATAAATGACTCAAAGGGGTGCCCCGAGAACTCGCTGATCTGACGACTCTGTCCTGTCAGCTCCATCAAGCCGATGGCGAGCGCAGCGGCGGAGTTCTTGAACACGTTCATGAAGTCGGACGTCAGCGAAGGCAGCACGATGCGAAATGCCTGGGGCAGGAGGACGAAGCGATGGGTGCCCCATACTCCCAACCCGATGGCCTTGGCGGCATTTGCCTGGCCGCCAGCGATGGACTCCAAGCCTGTGCGAACCTGCTCGGCGACGCCGGCGGTGGTGTACAGCGTCAGACACAGCACGACGCTGAGAAACTGGTTCCATGTAGGGTTCATCTGCTTGATGTAATCGCCCCACTGAACCGGTAACAGTTCGGGAAGGACGAAGTACCACAGAAAAAGCTGCACCAGCAGTGGCGTGTTCCTGAAGCAGTGCACATAGACTGCCGAACTCCATCGCATTAGCGGGTTGTCCGATACCCGTGCTATTCCAGTCAGCGTGCCTAACACCAGAGCAAGACACCAGGACAACAGCGACAGTGACAATGTCCAGAGCACGCCGTCGAAAAGCAGTACCCCATATAAGCCTTCGCCTGTCACGGCCGGTTTGAAGAAGACGGACCAGTCCCAGCTGTAGTTCATGAGGTACGTACCTGATCGAGTTACTGAAAGGCTTTATCGTTGGGGTTTTTGTACAGGTGCGCGTTCTCGTTCGATAGTGGCGCCGGAATTTCCATGCCGCCACTGACGTTGATTCGCGTGTTGAAATACCTGTCGTAGAGCTTGTTCATCTCCCCGGATTGCTGCATTTCAATAATCACGCCATCGGCCAGCTTCTTGAACGCAGGATCGCCCTTGCGCATCATGCATCCGTAGGCCTCCAGCGACTGTGGAGTGCCGACAACGGTCCACAAGTCAGGCTTTTTGGCCAGCGCGATGTTGCCGTAGAAGATGATGTCGTCGCCCATAGAGGCAGCGGCTCTACCGGTCTCCACTGTCGTGAAGTTCGAAATGGTGTCTTTGGAAAGAAGGATGCTTACGCCCAGGTTTTTCTCAGTATTGAGGGTCCGCAACAACCTTTCCGAAGTCGTGCCGGCCTCTACCACCACGGTCTTACCTTTCAGGTCGTCGAAGTCGTGGATACCCGAATCCTTACGTGTCAACAACCGTGTGCCAACGACGAAGAATGTATTGGAGAAAGATACTTGCTGCTGGCGCTGAAGGTTGTTGGTGGTCGAGCTGCACTCCAGGTCAACGGTTTCGTTGGCGACCAAAGGAATTCTGGTCTGCGGCGTGAGGTTGAGTGTCTTGATTTCCAGGGAAGAAAGGCCGAGCTCTTGTTTGGCTCGCTCCGCAATACGTTGGGAGATCTCCCAGCCAAAGCCCGCCTGTTTGCCATTGTCGTCCAGGAAGTTGAACGGCGTGGAGGCTTCCCTAGTGCCGAGGGTAATAGCTCCGGTGGCCTTGATTTTATCGAGAGTACCGGGTGTTTGGGCCGCAGCAATGCTCGCTGCGAGAAAGAGAGGGATGGCTACCAGTGCTTTTTTCATTGTTGCCTCTGCGCGTGAGTTAAACCGAGGAAAGTGTCGAGAAAGCGTTGTCGAGGTCGCCCATCAAATCCTCAATGGGCTCAAGGCCTACATGCAGGCGCAGAATCCAGGGCGATCCCTTCCATGCCGTTGATGTACGTGAATTGCTGATGTTGGTCAGGGCAATGAGACTGTGCGTACCGCCCCAGCTGGCGCCGATTCGGAAATGTTTCAGGTGGTCGATGAAACGCTCGATCCTGGCAATATCGGTTTCATGAAGCGTGAAGCTGATCACGCCGTTTGCGCCGCTGAAATAGCGCTTGAAGCGTTCATGCTGCGGGTCCGATTCCAGTGCCGGGAAAAACACGCGGGACACCGAGGGCTGGCTGTCTAGCCATTTTGCAACGGCGTAACCCCGCTTTTCGTGCTCCGCCAAGCGTACGTTCAGCGTCTGAAGTCCGCGCATTACCAGGTAAGCATCATCTGCTGCAACTCCCGTTCCGAGACCGATGAACGACATTTTCAGCTTTTCAAACAGCTGACGGTCCTTGACGGTGCAGGCCCCCATGCAAATGTCTGAATGCCCGCTGGCATATTTGGAAAGGGCGCTGGCGACGATGTCCACACCGTGCTGGAAACAGTCGATCTGACCAAATCCCCATGCGTTGTCCATGAGCACCAGAGCGCCGTTTTTGTGCGCTTGATGGGCGATGGCGGCGATGTCCTGGATCTCCATGGTGTAGGAGCCGGGGGATTCCAGTACCACCATTTGGGTCTCGTCGTTCAGCCATGGCTCGATGGTTGAAGCGTCGGAGGGGAAAAAGGTGTGCGTGATTCCGTATTGCGCGAGTAGCGATGTGCACAGGTCCCGTGTCGGGCCATAAACGCAGTCGGCCAGGAGAACGTGATCACCGTGCTTGAGTAGCGCTAACAACGGATGGGTGACGGCCGCCAGTCCCGAGGGCAGCAGCATGCAGTGCTCGCCTCCCTCGATCTCGGCAATCTGTTTTTCCAGAGCGCGGCCCGTGGGTGTTCCGTACAGGCCATAACTGAAACCATCCATCATTCGCTCGAAGCGATTGAGGAAGTCGCGTGCTGATGAGTAAGTCAGAGTCGACGCACGATGGACCGGCATGTTCAGGGCGTTGAACTCCGGCATCGTGGATTGGGTGAGACGTAGATCTGTGGGCAGATAATGAGATTTCACGGAGGGGCACACCTTTGAGTTGCCAATTTCTTAGGCCTTCAAATTGCGCCATTCGACGTATAACATCCAATGCGATTATGTCTTGAATCAATTCATATTGGTCATAGAGTCGCATTCAATGAATCCTCGCCAGATCGAAGCGTTCAGGGCCGTCATGGTGACGGGCAGTACCGTCAAAGCGGCCGAGCTGATCCACACCTCTCAGCCGGTGGTCAGTCGGTTGATCGGGCAGCTTGAGGCCAACCTGCGCTTGAAGTTGTTTGAACGGGAGTCCTCACGATTACGGCCGACTCCAGAGGCCAAAGCGCTATTTGTCGACGTGGAGAAGTTCTACTCGGGTCTGGACCAATTGGAGAAAAAGGCGCAAAGCCTGCGCGAGGGAAGAAGCGGCCTGCTGTCGATTGCCTGCTTACCCGCGATGGCGTACGGACCAATGCCCAGAATACTTGCCAAGCTTCAGCGTCAGTTGCCCAACCTGTCCGTACGATTCGAGATCAATTCGTCCAACGAGGTTCGTGAGCTGATTGCCAGCGGGCGCTGTGATATCGGGTTTGCAGCAGAGGAAATCGACACCCACGGTATTGTGGCGCGCAGCATTGCTAGACGAAGAGCATTGCTGGCCGTACCTACGGGACATCCATTGGCCACGCTCCAAGCCGTATCCGTTCTGCAACTGGCGGAGTATCCCTATATCAGCCTGTCATCGACGGACTCGACCCAACGCTATCTGAACGGTGTGATGGCGGAGGCGGGCAAGTCGTTGAAGATCACGATGGAGACGCCTTACACCCTGACCATTGCATCGCTGGTGGTCAATGGCGTGGGGGTAGGGCTAATTGACCCGGTGGCGCTGGAATCCTTTGAATGGCCCGGATTGGTGCTTGTTCCCCTGATCGAGGACGTCTACTTCAACACACTGGTAATTCACAGTGCGACGGCCCCGATGTCGGGGCCGGGCAATCTGTTGATCGAGATTGCGCGTGGGCATTTGGGGGGAGGCAGTGCGTTGTGATTCTTGCCAGTGCGTCAGTAGTATCTAAGATCGGGGCCACTCCTCCAGCTGTTTGACGAAGCTGCTCAGCCAGGCATTGGTTTGACTGCCATCCAGGACTCGATGATCAATCGTCAATGACACGTAGGCCATGGGACGAACCAGAATGCACTCTTTGCGCTCCACTTCCCTAACGACGACGCGTTTTTCGAGCGCACCGATACCCAGAATCGCTGACTGAGGCTGATTGATGATAATCGGTGCGGCAAAGAGGGAGCCGGAGACGCCGTGATTGGAAATGGTGAATGTTCCACCTTGGACATCTTCTGACTTGAGGCCACCTCTTTGGGCTGCCTCCGTGAGATTCTGCAGGCGAGCAGCGATCCCCAATAGTGAATGTTCCTGACAGCGATGAACCACGGGGACGATCAGGCCTTTTTCACCGAGCGAAACACCAACGCCAATGTTGATGTCTTTGAACAACTCCAGGTAATCGGTGTGCCAGCGACTATTGACCTCCGGTGCAACCGCCATCGCTTTCGCCGCCGCGGAGATAAAGTAGGCGGTAAACGTCAGTTTGACTCCTTGTCTGGCGAAGTCGGCCTTGTGTTTTTCTCGATGTTCCATGATGGCGGAAAGATCAGCTTCGAAGATCGACGTAACGTGTGGGGCGTTACTCACCGATTGGTGCATATGTGCGGCAATCCGGCGACGCATGTTGGTATGTGGGACGAGCGTCGAAGCGAGTAAATCTCCAGAGGTTTGGTGCGTGATACCCGGGGCCTGAGCTTGCGCAATTGAATGCGACTGAGTGAACGAAGTGGCGAGGCTTCGCGCTTCACCGGGCGATTGCCGGTTGACTGCGGCGATGACATCTTCCCGAGTCCAACGACCGCCGCGGCCTGATCCGGTCATCGTCGTGATATCCAGATTGTGCTCTGCGAGCAGACGCCGAACGGAAGGTGACTGTCTGACTTCCTTTGAAGAGGCTTCAAGGTGGAGCGGCGTCGTGTCAGCGCGCAGTGTCTGGGCTGCCATGCCTTCAGAACATTGCGACAGCACGGGGAAAACGCGACCCAGGAGGGCTCCTGGCAATGCGGCACTGTTTTCTTCCATCACGATGTCCAACTGGCCACTGCGGGGGGCGCATACCTCCACGACCACCTTGTCGGTTTCCAGCTCGGCAACGGGTTCATCCTGCTGCACCTGATCGCCTGTTTTTCTCAACCAGGTCCGTAGCAACGCTTTGGTCCCCTCTTGTTGAAGGGGGGCGATGATATCGACTGATCCGGGGGCTGAACGGTTAATATCATTCATTTCAGAACTCCACCAGTTCGTCGATTTTTGCGCGTATATTCGCCACTGAGGGCAGTGCGTACTCCATCAACGCTGGATGGTGTGGACTGGGTATGTCGGGCATGGTCAGGCGAGCCACCGGTGCATCAAGATCCAGAAAGGCTTCGTCGGCAACTACTGCGGCAATTTCCGCCCCGAAGCCAGCAGTTCGTGAGTCTTCATGAACGATGAGGCACCGATGGGTATGTCGCACTGATTTCAGGACAGCTTCCCGATCCCACGGCATGAGCGTGCGTAGGTCAATTACCTCTACGGAGTGGCCCTCGCTGGCCAGTTGACAACGCTCGACCATGGCCCCCCACGTCACGATAGTGAGTTTGTCCCCTTGGCTCACGCTGCGTGCCTTTCCAAACGGCAGCGCGAAGTCATTCCCTGGGTAGGGACGACGTGCCGAGGCGGCGTCAAGCATCGCCCTGTGTTCAAAGAAAATCACTGGGTCGTTACCGCGAAGTGCTGTTCGCAGAAGACCTACTGCATCCTCGGCGTTAGAGGGCACCGCGACTCTCCATCCGGGCGCGTGAACGAATTGCACCTCGTTGGTTTGACTATGCCAAGGATCGCCACATTTGAAGAAGCCTCCTGGAATGCGCAGTACGATCGGCGCGGCGAAGCGATTGTTGGTCCGCCAGCGCATCGTTCCGCAATCGTTGATCTGTTCCACTGCAGGGTCGGCGTATTTGCGGAACTGGATTTCTGCAACGGGCACCAAACCTGCGAGCGCCATGCCAACAGCTCGGCCGACAATACCTTCTTCCGAAAGGCTGGTATCGAATACTCGGCCCACCCCATATTTATCCTGCAAGCCGAGCGTGACGGCATGAACGCCACCCTTCGGGCCGACGTCCTCACCAAAGACAACCACTCTGGGGTTGACTTCCATTTCATGGTCAAGTGTAAGGCGAATGGCTGCGACCATATTGATCCGCTGGCCTTGCGACTCCGGCTGTGCATTGATTTGCGGGGCGACATACCCGTCAGGCAGTTGGCCCCCTCGTAACTGGGGCTCACCTTCGAAAAAGACATGGCGAGTGACCCGAGTTGGTTCGCTGACGGGTCGAGAATCAGCGTGTTTGCATGCCTTGTCCACGGCCATCTGCGCTTGCAGGTCAATCTCATCCCATTCCATGGACGAGACCCGGTGGGGTACCAGAAAATCTCTCAATTTTGGGAGCGGATCACGCGACCATTCGTTTTTGACAAATTCAGTTGATTTATAGGTTTGGGTGTCCTGGAAACTGTGCCCTTGCAGACGCGGGACCTTCAGGTGAAGAAGGCAGGGCCCGTTCTGTGCCCGGACATAGGTCGTCGCCTCGTGGATCAGTCGGGCACTGTCCATCGGTTCTGAACCATTTCCGCTGAGAATGTGCAGCCCCTGAAAACTGGCTAGATTTGCAGCGATGTTTCCGCCTGGCGTCTGGTAGGTCGAAGGCACAGAGATGCCGTAGCCGTTGTCTTCAATATAGAAAAGCATAGGAAGCTGTTGCGTGGTCGCGATAGTTAGCGCAGCCCAGAAACCATTGGTAGCTACTGATCCGTCACCACCCAGGACCACGCTCATGGCTTGATCGTAGGATGGGTTGTGCAGGACCTCTTTCTGGTAACGAATGGCTTGCGCCCAACCAGCGGTCGGTGTGTATTGGGCGCCGACTCCTCCACACATAGGTAATGCCGTGGGGCCGCCAGGGTTGGGGTAGTTGAAGACGACGCCTATGTCACGCCCATCCGAATAACCTCCAGCCCGAGCCATTGATGAACCCAGCGCGTCCGCGAGGTCCACTCCCAATGCCAGCAACAGGGGGCGTGAGCGATAATATCCACAGGCAGCATCGTGCTGATCCGTCAGTTTGAGCCCAAGAAGAATCTGGGCCATGTCGTGGCCTCTGGCGGAGAACTGATAAAGAACCTTCTTTGCTGGCACTAGTGTTTCCTCCTCCAGTTTGTCCAACTTCCGGGACAGGAGGAGGAGATAGGCAACATGCTTCCAGTCGTAGCTGTTAATGATGGCTTCAACGGGCTGTTCCATTCGGTCTTTACGCTGAGCTGTGGTCATACTGCTGATATCCTCGGATCGCTCGATGAATGTTTGGCATTCACCCGACATTTATTATTTTTACGGCTTGGAAAGCATTGGGAGATAGATACTGTGTTAGAGGCTATAAAGCCGGGTGCGAATGGTTTCATCGCGCTCAGTAATAAATGGTTGATTTGATGACAGGTGAAGTAAGTGGAGCGGGGTAATTGCTCCACTCGTATTAATACCGATCTTTATATGTTGGCTGAGCTTCTCGGTGTTTGACCGGTGTAGAACAATTACTAGAGAATTGAAATCGGATATTCAATAATTATCCGGAAGTCATTGATATCCCCCTCTGCCTGAGCGGCATTGGCACGATGCCAGGCTTGGCGGACACGTACCGAAAGGTTTTTCACAGGTCCGGACTGCACCACGTACTTGGCTTCCACGTCGGTTTCACGGTGCTTGCCATCGGCACCGTAACCAAAGCGCGCATAGGGGCTGCCGGGGTCCATCCGCGTGCCGTCTATGTCCTTGCCATTGACGTATCGGGCGACAAATGTGAGGCCGGGCGCTCCGAATGGCGCCATGTTTAGGTCGTAGCGCACCTGGTATGAGCTTTCCCCTGGGCCATTGAAGTCGGAGTATTGGATCGAGTTGGGAAGAAAAATGCCCCCACCACTGCGGCGGTTGTCACCAAACCCGACAAAGTCGAACGGCGTATCACCGTTAACTTTCTGGTAGGCCACCATCAGCCTGTGCGCCCCAAGAAAGCTGTAGCCCACCGACAATGCATAAGTGTTGTTGTTGATCGTGCCCGCCTTTGAAGCCCCGGAATCTTCGGTGCGATAATAGTTCGCGTCGAAAACCAACGAACTGCCTGTACCTAATGGCACTAGATAGTTGACATTGCCGTAGAATTGGTCCCATATATTTTCGACTCGACCGTGGTAGAGACTGATGTCGATCTTTTCATCAGGCTCATAACGACCACCGAAGAATGTTGCTGAATCAGCCTTCACACCCGCGTAAGTGGCCCACATTTCGCCATCATGATTTGTATCGTCCTGGCTCGAACCCGACGTGAAGTGCCCTGCCTCCAAATCCAATAGCTTGATCTCGCTGCTTTGCAGGCTAATGCCAGTGGCGGTCTGTGGTATAAGACGAGAATCGGCAACAGCGAAGACTGGGCTTGCAGGTTTCATGGTGCCAATCTTTAGCGCAGTTTTCGAAACTCGCAGCTTGAGCGCACCCCCCGCTTTACCGTGTTGATCTTCATTATCGCCTGAGTGATCGGTCACCAGATTACCCGAGCCTGAATACTTGTCCGACCCATCGAGCTTGAAACCTGCATAACCGAAGGCGTCGATACCGAAACCAACCCGTCCCTGTGTGTATCCAGAGCTGTATGTACCCAGAAGCGCTTGTGTCCAGTCCTTATCATCCACCGCACCATGGGTCTTGTTGCGGTTGAAATAATAGTTGCGAGCTTTTACCTCAAGCTTGCTATCAGCGATGAAGCCTTTACCGTTGGCTTGGTCATCGACAAATGCGGCGTTTGCCATTTGTATTTGTGTTGCCAAAAGAGAAGCTGCGACGGTGGTATATTTTATGTTTTTGAACATTATCGAGACCCTTCGTTAGTCGAAGTTTATTTTTATGGTTATCAAGATGTCGTTCTCTTGCGGGCAGCCGCATTCCCCACGGTAAAGGCATGCATTTTGCGTTGCATGTTTGCCGCCGTTATTTAAGTTCTGCCAGCGTGATTGTTACTGCTTTGACTATTTCAATGCCGCCTGAGGAACTGCTGAATTCGCTCTCCGCTGTTATCACTGAAAAACAATTCGCTTGATGAATCGTTGATGATGACCCCGCCTTCCATGAAGATCACCCTGTCCGCGGCTTCGCGTGCGAATTTGATTTCGTGGGTGACTACCAACATGGTCATCCCTGCGTCAGCCAGGTTGCGCATGACGCCTAGAACCTCATCACGTAGTTCAGGGTCAAGGGCGGAGGTCGGCTCGTCGAAGAAGATGACCTCAGGGTCCATCGACAAAGCTCTGGCAATGGCCACGCGTTGTTTTTGTCCGCCTGACAGGCGAGCGGGATAACTGTCAGCCTTTTCACGAAGGCCCACTTGTTCGAGCAGTGCAACACCTTTGTCGACAGCTTCATTGCGCGGAATTTTCTTCACGCTGATCAGGCCTTCTATGACATTTTCAAGTGCCGTCAGGTGAGGAAAAAGATTGAATGACTGGAATACCATCGCCGTTTTCTGACGCAATCTGGTGATCTGCTGTTTATCGGTGCGGCTCAATTTCTTACCGGCGATGACCTCTACGCCAAACCCGCAAATTTCCAGCTTTCCACTGTCGGGTTGTTCAAGAAAATTGAGTGAACGCAGCAGTGTGGTTTTACCCGAGCCCGAAGGCCCCAGAATCACTACGACCTCTCCTGCAAATACCTCCAGATCGACACCCTTGAGCACCGCGTTGTCGCCGAACGATTTAACCAGCGCCTTTACATCGATTTGTTTCTGGTTCATCGGTAGCGCCTCGTCATACGGCCTTCGAGATAGGTTTGAAGTACGGTCAGGATCTGGTTGATCATCCAGTAGATCATGCCGATCATCAGGAACATTTCCATGTACCTGAAGGTTGAAGCTCCGACTTGTTCCCCGACACGCGTAAGCTCGACCACTGTCACTGTGGACGCCAACGATGTGTCCTTGATCAAGCCGATCAGCCGACTGCCCAATGGCGGCAGGGCGATGCGGAACGCCTGGGGCAGGATGATTCGTCGAAGGCAAACCCAATAACCCATCCCCATGGACTGAGCCGCCTCCCATTGGCCAGGGTCCACCCCGCTGATACCGGAGCGAAAGTTCTCGCTCAGGTAGGCTGCGGCAAACAATGAAAGTGCCAGCAGGGCAGAAGGAATGGGCGCCAGAACGATGCCGTAATAGGGCAACCCGAAGTAGATCAACAGGATCTGTACCAGTAGCGGCGTTCCCCGGAAAATCGACACGTAGGAAAAGGCGAACATGCGAAGCAATCTAACGTCTGAGTTGCGCATGAGTGCGATACACAAACCTAAAGTGCAGCCCAGTACGAAGGCTCCTAATCCAAGGCCCAGTGTGACCAGTACAGCAGTCTGCAATAGAGGCAGGGAGCGCAAGAAGAGTTCAAGCATTGCTTATTCCTCAGCCTTTGCTTTCGTGATCCCCTCGGTCATGTGATAGTAATCACCGATGTACTTTTTCGCATAACTGTCGACTGTTCCATCGGCAATCATTTCCCCAATCGCCTGATTTACAGCCGCCTTGAGGCTTTCGCGACCCTTGGGCAGGGCGGCGGCTGAAAGTTGGTAAGTCAAAGGTTCGCCAACAGCTTTGATGGGCAGGTTGTTGGTCTTGCGGTAGTTTTCTCCACTGAACCAGGAAGTGACAATGAAATCGATTCGGCCGTTAACCAGATCGTTGAACACCAGGCCGCCATTGTCATACGTTCTTACTTCGGATTCGGTGAGATGCTTGCGTGCCCAGCTCTCATTACTAGAACCCGACGTCACTCCCATCGCTTTGCCAGCCAGGTCCGCACGACTGGTGATTCCTGTATTTTTCTCCAGCCGAAAGATCCTGAATTCTTCCACGCCATAGGGTTCAGAAAAATCGACCTGCAACTTGCGCTCTTCGGTCGGCGTCAAGTCGTTCATGACCATGTCGTATTTGTTCGCTTTCAAACCTTCCACGAAATTCTTGAAGTTGTCGGCTACGAAAATCACCTTCGCAATACCGATTCTCTTGGCCACTTCTTGGGCAATGGCAACGTCGTAACCGTCAGGTTGATTCCTGTCATTGAGGTAGGTCCACGGCGGGCTGGTCTGGGTGTTGGCTATTCGAATCTCGCCCAGAGTCTTGAGCTTTTCCAAACTGTCCTCTGCGTGCGCAAGGTTGCAAAGGGCAAGCGCGCCAGCCAAGGAAATGGCGAGTTTCATGCTGATTGTTGTTTTCATGTTCCATCCTCGATTGTTGTTATAGTCGCCCGTTTCCGAGCAACGAAAGGTGGCAGCATTTTTAACTTCAAAAGAAAGCCAGTTATTCATCTGGCTGATCTTGTTTTATGTACTCAGTGTCGCGCTTCGTCGTAGGCCTGCAGGGCGCATCGCAGGTCTGCAATCAATGTGGCTGGATCTTCCAGTCCAATAGAAATTCGGATGATTGGCTCCTGGGTCGGAGAGAAAGCCCGAGCTTGTTGCTGGCTCGCAGGGTAGTAAGCGATGAGGCTGTGTGTTCCGCCCCAGCTCGCTCCTATAGGAAAGTGTTTCAAGGCGTTGAAGAAGGTGCTTAAGGCAGATTCATCAGCCGGCTCGAGGATCATAGAGAAGAGGCATCCATTTCCCTGGAAATGCTTTCGCCAGATCGTATGCCCGGGATCACTCGGCAAAGCAGGAAACAGGACCTGTTTGACCATGGGTTGCTGTTCGAGCCATTGGGCGATACTCAACGCATTGCCGCATTGCTCCTTGAGTCTGACACCTAACGTATCGAGGCCGCGCATCACCAGAAAGCAATCTTCCGGACTTGCCTGCTGTCCGAGAATGCTCTGGGTCTCACGCAACAGGCCGTAATGTTCGGCGTTGTTCATGCTGATGCTACCCATCAACACATCAGAATGGCCGCCGAAAAACTTGGTGGCTGCTTCGATGGAAAAATCCACACCATGGTCAAGGGGACGGAAATACAGTGGACTTGCCCAAGTATTGTCCATCATGGTCAACACGCCATTGCGCTTAGCAACTTGGGTTATTTCAACGATGTCCTGCATTTCCATCGTGACCGTGCCGGGTGCTTCGAGGCAGATCATCTTCGTGTTGGGTTTGATCAATCCCTGGATGCCCGCATCAATCGTCGGTGAGTAGAATTCGACATCTACGCCCAGCTTGATGAGCCAATGTTGCGCGAAGGCTTTCAGGCCGCCATAACAAGAGTCCGATATCAGGATATGGTCCCCGGCATGCACGAATCCCATTACCGTAGTCATGAGTGCGGACTGCCCTGACGGCGTGACGATGCAGTGCCTACCGTTTTCCAGTTGCGCGATGCGTTGCTCAAGGCCGCGCGCCGTGGGTGTACCAGTTATGCCGTAGCTGTAACCATCGGGTTGACGGGATTTGCGGGCGACGAAATCCTCGAATGAATCGAAGACGACGGTCGAACCGCGCCATACCGCCGGTGACAAGCTGGCGTATGGGTGGTGGGCGTGGTCGAGGAAGCTCATGACAAGGTTGCCTTACAGGTACTGGAGAAGAGGTTTGCATTAGAAGCTTGACCCTATTCAGCTACAAGCCCATAAAATGGTAGCTTTATAAGTTGAGCTAATAGGGTGGCTGCGAATGAGTTTCCGGGATATCGAAACCTTTAGGGCGGTGATGACAACAGGCTCGACCAGCAGGGCCGCCATCATGCTCGGGGTATCGCAGTCGGCGGTCAGCCAAGCGATTCGCAAACTTGAAGGTCGCGCCGATCTTCAATTGTTCATTCGCACACGGGGCCGCCTGGTACCGACTCAGGAAGCCTTGGCCTTGATGGTGGAGGTCGACCAATTGTTCGTTGGGGTGGAGTCCATCGAGCACAAGCTGAAAAGCCTGCGGCAGTTCGGAATTGGAGAGTTGACGGTCGCGATCCATCCGGCGCTGGGTAATTCGTTCGTACCCCGCGCATTGGCTGCTTTCGGCCTGCCGGACAGAAATATTCGTGTCGTGCTCAAAATTATGAGTTCAAAGGAGGTGTATCAGCACGTCCTCTCTGGACAATGTGATATCGGCATCATGGCGGACGAAATGCCCGCGTCGGCTCTGGAGCACTCTCCCTTTTTGAACAATCCTGGCGTGATCGTTATGTCCTCGTCGCACCCACTGGCCAGTCACCGGATTATCCAGCCGGCAGACTTGGCAGATGTAGGTCTCATAGCGTTGAACCCCGGGGATGGTGCCCGTGAGCGATTCGATGTTGCACTAAAGGCGCACGGAGTGGTGCCGAACATCCAGGTGGTCACGGCTTATTCCCACACGATCTGTGAAATGGCCATGCTCGGACTCGGCGTTGGCTTCGTTGACCCAATTTCCGTTTACGACTTCTTGGAGAGAGGGTTGGTAGTCAAACCCTTCAGCGAAGAAGTGATGTTCAAAAACCAGATGGTGTTCAGACTGGGCAAGCCACTGCACGAGAATGCTCGCCAATTCATGCGTACGATGCGAATTCAACTTGAGCGGGATCTGCGTCGAACCACGCCGGCTTCTTGAGTAAATGATCCAGATGCCGCAGCAACTATGCCTGACAGTGCCATTGCGCAAACAGCGTAAGATTAGCCGATTTCGATACGCACTCGATGTCCTGACATTTTTCAGATGAGCGCCGTATCCCCGTCGACGGCGACCGCAGTTTTCGGAATGGAGCGCGTCCATCCACGCCGGCAGCTTATCGTGTCTCGCCACGATCAAATCACGCCGTCAGGGCCTTGCATTCCTTCAGGCGTGACCATCAAGATCATGGCACAAAGCTTTCTTCTGCAGCTATGATTCAAAAATTACAACCATGATCGCCCATGAGTCACTTCCATGAGTGTTACCCGCAAACATCGCTCGCTGATCGCATGGGGTCTCTATGCGTGCATGGTTTTCAGTGCGTTGGTTTGCAGTATTAGTCATGGTCAACAAAATGGGTTGGAGCTCAATGGCGCCGGTAGCCTTTTTTGTTCACTCGACGGTCACGGCGCGACAAAAGTGCCGGGTGGTTTTGGCGAGTCCCGCAGTTCCGGCTTGATGCCAGGCATGGATTGTCCACTTTGCAGCGCTATGATTTTGGGCGTTGCCATACTTGCGGGGCTGAGCTGGCTGCTAAGGCGATCCGGCAAAACATTCTCCGGTATTGCGTGCTCATTTCTTCCTTCTTCCCGAGTCACCTGGCCTCCCGCCAACCCCCGCGCTCCCTAGCTTCGGTCACTTCCCGCACCTGTTGTTCACTCTCGACGGCGTTAACGCGGCCTTGGTCGGGTAGGGCATCGCGTGCTCGATCCTGAAAGAAACCTCTCAAGTCGAATGAAAATTCCGAAACAAGGAGCGCGCGATGCGCCATATTCCATTAGCAAGCCTGGCCCTGAGCCTGATTTGCATCGAAGTAACCCAAGCGATGGAGGCCGGTAACGAGACTCAACCGGTAGTCCTTCCCGACATCAGTGTGGTTGCGAACGTTACTTCATTGACCGTGCCCGACACGGCGCAAGCGACCGCGGATATTCAGCGCACGCCTGGCGGCGTTGAGGTGGTCTCCGACAAAGCGTTCAAAAACGGTCCAGCGCAGACGGTCAAGGATGTGCTCGGTTGGGTGCCGGGAGTTTTTGCTCAATCCAGATACGGCGACGATGCGCGCATCTCAATCCGCGGGTCCGGCTTGTCGCGAAACTACGGTAATCGTGGCATCAACCTTTACATGGATGGCATCCCGATCAACACCTCCGATGGGCTGGTCGATCTGTTCGAAGTGGACCCGACGGCCTATCGCTACGTTGAGGTCTACAAGGGCGCCAATGCCCTGCGCTACGGAGGCAATTCCCTGGGGGGCGCGATCAACTTCGTCACGCCCACCGGACGCGACGCATCGGCATTTGACGCACGCCTGGACACTGGCAGTTTCGGTTATTTCAAGTCGCAGGCCAGCACAGGTGGTGCAAACGGCGCCTTTGACTATTTCGTGACGGGGTCGGGGCAACAGTTTGACGGATACCGTGATCACAGCGACGGCAAGCAGAAACGCCTCAGCTCCAACGTCGGGTATCGGTTTTCGCCTGATCTGGAGACGCGTTTCTACCTCAACGCCAACGAAATACGTCAGCACCTGCCGGGTGAAATCTCCAAAGACGACGCGCTGCATTCACCACGTAAAGCCGATTCGGAGTTCGAGCGCCTCGACCAGCAGCGAAACATCGATTCGATCCGGGTCGCCAATAAAACCACTTTGCGGCTGGACGACTTCACCACACTGGATGTCGGCGTGTTCAGCGTTCATCGCCACGTCAAGCACCCGATCTATCAGTGGCTTGACTATGACGTTGATGACTACGGCGGTTTTGTGCGCGCCACCGACGATCGAGAGATTGCGGGTCTGCGCAATCGGATGGTCGCCGGGGTGAACCTGCATAACGGCAAAATCGACAACAACCAGTATGAAAACCTGTCAGGTGGGCACAAGGGTGCGCTCGCTGCGTCCAACGTGGACAAGTCCAAGAACGTCTCGGCCTACGCGGAAAACTCCCTCTATGTTTTGCCCAATGTTGCGTTGGTGGTCGGCATGCAGTTCCAGCACGAAGAGCGTGATCGGCGCGACCGTTTCCTCGCCGACGGCGACCAGTCAGGGGACCGGATCTATGACAACTTCAGCCCCAAGCTAGGCGTGCTGTGGGACGTCGATCCTGCCTGGCAAGTATTCGCCAACGTCTCGCGCAGCGCCGAGGCGCCCACGTTCGATGCCAACAGCTTTGCGTCAACGGCCAGCTCCAGCGTCGATGCACAGACGGCAACGACCTATGAGGTGGGCACCCGGGGCGAGCGAATGGACGTCAACTGGGACGTTGCGCTCTACCGCTCGGAAATCAGGAATGAGCTTCAGTGTTTGACCACTGCACCCTGGAGTCCCTGCACGGTGGTAAACGCAGATCGTACCGTGCATCAAGGTCTGGAGGCAGGATTCGGGCTGGCAATACTCAGGTCAGTGTTGAGCCAGGGCGATAGCCTGTGGTTCAACGGCGCCTACACTTACAGCGACTTCTTTTTCAACGATGACTCCCGGTATGGAAACAACGAGCTGCCGGGTGTACCGCCGCATTATCTGCGCGCCGGGTTGCTCTACAAACATCCAAGCGGGTTTTCCGCCGGACCCAATACCGAGTGGGTACCCAAATCTTACTATGCAGATAATGCCAACCAGGAAAAGGTCATTAATTACGCCTTGCTGAACTTCAAGATGGGTTACGACAGCCAGCGACCAGGCTGGTCGGGCTACGTCGAAGGACGTAACCTGCTGGACAAGCGCTACATCGCCAACGTCGCGCTGGCGGGTACTGCTGATGCGGATTCGCTCTTGTACAATCCGGGCGAAGGCCGCGCGATTTATACCGGTGTGCGGTTTATCTGGTGATCGGCAAAACCGGAGCGCAGTCCGTATCTAGCGCTGTAAGCATCGCTTGAAGGGGAGCAGCAGAGCATGCATCGAATGACCCAGCGGTTGATCTTGCGACGCCCTTGCGCGCAGGATCTAGCCAGTCTGTACGCGATTTACGGTGATGCGGCGACCCATCAATTCAACCCGGCAGGCCCATTGACCGACGTCAGCCAAGCGGCGTCATTGCTTGCGGTTTGGCTCAGCCACTGGGAGCGCAAGGGCTACGGTCAGTGGGCTGTGTCGACGCGTGAAGCGCCACACAGCGTCATCGGTTTCGGCGGACTTGATGCGCGCAACTACCTCGACAAGGAGCGTTTGAACCTGGGCTACCGATTCGCCGTCAGCGCCTGGGGGCAGGGTTTCGCCACTGAACTGGGCCGAAGCGCAATTGATTTCGGACTGATAGAACTACAGCTGCCCATGATTTATGCGGTGGTGCGGCCTGACCACGTTAAGTCCATTCAGGTATTGGAAAAAATCGGTATGCGTCAGGTCGAGTTGCTTGACGATGTCCCGGGCAAGTCCCCAAGCCTGGTCTATTGCTTAAATCGTGGCGATCATGCGCAGACTGCTCCGCCAGAATAGTAGGCAGGTCAACAGCGCGCACGAAACATCGATGCACTATTACGTTTCTTGACCTAATGGCATTTTAATGGTCACCTGCGCGCCTGTTTCAGGTGTCCCATGCCGCCGTGCATGGGGTGAAACGGGAAGCCGGTTCGTCATCTTCGCGATGATCAGTCCGGCGCTGCCCCCGCAACGGTATGCGAGCGAAGCATTCAACAAAACCACTGTGCCTTGGCATGGGAAGGTGAATGCTTCATGACCCTCGCGAGCCCGGAGACCGGCCTGAAGCATCGTTTGGCAAACCCGCGGTGGGCGGGCGCAGGCCGGTTTCCGTGGGCGCGTGCGCCTGCGATTCCCTATGCGTTGTTCCCTCCGGGATGCTTTCATTCCTGCTTCAAGTGGAACGACATGTCCCGAAATTCTCGCTTCAGCTCTCAAGGCTCCCTGCTGCGTGCAAGCCTTGTCCCCTGTCTTTTTCTCAGCGTCCCGGCCTTGGCGGTGGAGGACGAAAAGTCCCTGGCGTTGCCGGCCACGGCCATTACCGGTCTGGCCGATCAGAGTGCTCAGCCTGATCTGTCGACGCCGGGCACCAGCGGTTCCCGGCTCAACCTGACACCGCTGGAAACACCCGCCAGTGTCACCAGCATCAGTGCCGAGCAGATCCTCAAACGCAACAACGCCACGGTGCAGGACGCGATCACACGCTCGCCCGGCATCACCTACATCGGCACGCCGGGCAACGGCGGCACGGCGTTGTCGGCCCGAGGTTTCACCGGGCACAGTTCGACCATGCAGCTCTATGACGGCACGCGCCTGTACGTCGGCGCGGGGACGGTGACCTTCCCGGTCGACACCTGGTCGGTCGAGCGCATCGACATCCTGCGCGGACCGGCGTCGGTGCTGTACGGGGAGGGCGCGACAGGCGCCGTGGTCAACGTGGTGCCGAAGAAACCCTTCGAGGGAGAAGTGCGCAATCGCGTGCGCCTGGGCTACGGTTCCGATGACCGCCGCCAGGCCGCGCTGGACAGTGGCGGTTCGCTGACCGACACCTTGAGCTACCGACTGAACCTCAACCAGCTGGCCAGTAACGGCTGGGTCGATCGCGGAGATTCCGAGAGCCTAGCCATCAGCGGTTCGCTGCACTGGCAGGCCACCGACGACCTGAGCTTCACCTTCAGCCATGACTACGGCGACCAGGAGCCCCAGGCACACTTCGGCACGCCCTTGGTCAATGGCCACTTCAGCGAGCACCTGCGTGATCACAACTACAACGTCGATAACGCGACCGTGCACTACAACGACCAGTCCACGCGCCTGGTGACGGACTGGGTGATCAGTGACGACCTGACGGCCAGCAACCAGCTGTATTTTCTCAAGACCCAGCGCCGTTGGCGCAATGCCGAAACCTACACCTGGCTGCCAGGTGATCAGGTACGGCGCAGCAGTTTCATCAGCATCAAGCAGACCCAGGAGCAGATCGGCGATCGTCAGTCGTTCACCCTCAAGCACTCGCTGTTCGGGCTCGAGAGCCAGACCGTGGTCGGCGCTGACTACAACTCGATCCGCTTCGTGCGCAAACACGATTTCGGCAACGTCCATACCGACACCGTGCCGCTGGCAGGTTCCGGCGGGGGCGAGTATTTCAGTACCGACCCTTACCGCTCCCGCGAAGCCAACCAGGCCAGGCAGTTCTCGCTGTTCGCCGAGAACCGTACGCAGCTCACCGAGCGACTGTCGCTGATCACCGGGGCCCGTCGTGATCAGGTGCACCTCAACCGCGATGACCTGTTGGCCGATACCCGCAGCGACCGCAGCCTGTCGGGCGATAACTGGCGAGCGGGGCTGGTGTTTGCCTTGACGCAAGAGCTGTCGGTGTACGGCCAGTACGCCACCAGCACCGAGGGCGTGAGCAACTTGTTGACCCTCAACGCCGCTCAGCAGCAGTGGGATTTGAGCACCGCCAAGCAGACCGAGGTGGGAATCAAGCAGTTGCTGCCCGAAGGCCGTGGCGAGTGGACGCTGGCGGCGTATCACATCGTCAAGAAGAAGCTGTTGAGTACCGATCCGCTGAACCCGACCTTGCAGCAACAGGTCGGCCAGCAATCGTCGGACGGGATCGAGGCCACGCTTGAGCTGCGTCTGCCTTACGATGTTCAGCTGTCGGCCAACGCGGCCTGGGTGCGCGCCGAGTATGACGATTTCGTCAGTGGCAGCAGCGACTTCAAGGGCAACGAGCCGCTCAACGTGCCACGCCGTTCGGCCAACCTGTGGTTGAGCAAGAACTTCGGCGACCGCTTCAGCGTCGGCACCGGAGCGCGTTATGTCGACAGTCGCTACGGCGACAACGCCAACACGGTGGAGGTCCCGAGCTACACGGTGGTCGACGCCAATATCGACTGGCATGTGCAGCCGGACCTGACCCTGGGCGTGCAACTGAACAACCTGTTCGATCGCCAGTACGCCACCACTACCGGCAACAACGGGCGGCAGTGGTACCTCGGCGAGCCGCGCTCGTTCTTCGTCACCGCTGACTACAGCTTTTGAGGCGGCTGCGCCGGCCATGCGCCGGTGCACCCCAGGAGATACAGTATGACGAGGCTTGACATCGATGGCCTGGCCTGGAGCTTCGAACCCCGCAGCCCTACGGCGCGCTGGCTGTTGCGTGAGGTCGACCTGCACGTGGCATCTGGCGAGTTTGTCGGCCTGATCGGTCCCAACGGCAGTGGCAAGACCAGCCTGCTGCGGTGCGCCTACCGCGCGACCGAGCCCGATAAAGGGCAGGTGCGATTGGACGATGACGATCTCTGGCAGCGTACTTCGCGCTGGTGCGCGCAACGCATTGCCGTGGTGCTGCAGGAATTCCCCCAAGACTTTGGCCTCACCGTACATGACGTGGTAAGCATGGGGCGCACGCCACACAAGGGGCTGTTCGAAGGCGACACGCCGCACGATGCGCAACTGATCGTCGAGGCGCTGGGGCAGGTGGGGCTAGTCAGCAGCGCCGCGCACGCCTTCGCGACCCTCTCCGGTGGTGAGAAACAACGGGTGCTGTTGGCCCGTGCCCTGATTCAGCAACCGCAACTGCTGATCCTCGATGAACCGACCAATCACCTCGATCCTCGCTATCAGCTGGAGTTGATGCAGTACCTGCGCAGCCTGGGCTTGAGCATCCTCGCCAGCTTTCATGACCTTAACCTCGCGGCAGCTTTCTGCGATCGGCTGTACGTCATCGACGGCGGGCGGATTGTCGCCAATGGCACGCCGGAGCAGGTCTTGACCCCCTCCGTGCTGCACAAAGTGTTCGGAGTCGAGGCGCTGGTTGACCGCCATCCCTTGCATGCTTATCCCCGTATTACCTGGATCACTCGATGAAAAATCCCACTCATCTGATCGGCCTGCTGCTCTCTTTGTTCACACTGCCCGGCATCGCCGGGGAGTATCCTTTGACGGTGCGCAGTTGCGATCGCGACGTCATTTTCACCAAGGCACCGCAGCGGGTGGTGGTGCATGACGTGACCATGACCGCAATGCTCCTGCATTTGGGGCTGCGCGAGCGCATCGTCGGCTACAGCGGTTTCACCCGCAGCAAGCATCGCGAGCCGTGGATCGATGAGGCCATGCAAGGGGCGCCGCAGCTGGCCGCCCGTTACCCGTCCATCGAAACCCTGCTGGGCGCTGACACCGAGTTGTACTTCGCCGGCTGGAACTACGGCATGCAGGTGGGGGGGCCGGTGACGCCGAGTACGCTCGCGCCGTTCGGTATCGCGGTGTACGAGTTGAGCGAGTCCTGCTCTTGGATCATGAAACAGCAGCGTGCCAGCCTGGACGACCTGTTCCGCGACCTGGGCAATCTAGGGCGGATCTTCTCCGTCGAGGGGAAAGCACAGAAGCTGGTCGACGGGATGCGCCATCGCATCGATGCGGTGAGCCAGGCGGTGGCGCAGGCCCAACACACCCCGAGGGTGTTCCTCTACGACAGCGGCGAAGAGCGCCCGACCACTTCCGGGCGCCTGGGCATGCCTCAGGCGCTAATCGAACGTGCTGGCGGCCGCAATGTCATGGACGATGTGGCTGCAAGCTGGACCCAGGTGAATTGGGAAAGCGTGGTCGAGCGTGATCCCGAAGTCATTGTGATTGTCGACTACGGACCGCGGACCTGGCAGCAGAAGCGCGATTTCCTGCTCGAGCAGCCTGCACTGAAGGATGTGCGGGCCATCCGCGAGCGGCGATTCATCATCCTGACCTATCTCGAAGTGACGCCCTCCATTGAGAACGCTCTCGCCGTGGAAAAAATCGCGGCAGGGCTGTATCCGCAATTGTTCGAGGGGAGAGCGCCGTGATCGGTGTGCGCAGTGCGGCAGGCTACCGTTGGCTGATCCCGGGCCTGAGTGCATGTTTGCTGGTGTCGTGCATCATGGCCCTGGCCTTCGGTCCCGCTGGCGTGCCACTGGACAAGGTGGCGGGCATCGTCGGTGAGCGTTTGGGTCTCGAGTTGCCGATGACCTGGACGCAAAATCAGGCGCACATCGTCTGGCTGATCCGCGCACCACGGGTGTTGTTGGGCGCCCTGGTCGGCGCGGGCCTGGCGCTGGTGGGCACAGCGCTGCAGGCGGTCACGCGCAATCCTCTGGCCGATCCACACTTGCTCGGCATCAGCTCCGGGGCGGCGTTGGGTGCCGTGCTGGTGATCCTCTACCTGGGCGAATTCCTCGGTGTGTTCAGCCTGCCGCTGGCCGCGTTTATCGGCGCGGCGGGCAGCATGCTGCTGGTGATTGCCGTGGCCCGACGCGGCGGGCGCCTGGACAGCGACCGGCTGCTGCTGGCCGGAGTCGCCGTTTCGTTCGTGTTGATGGCGATGGTCAATCTGTTGCTGTACACCGGCGACCAGCACGCCGCAGCCTCGGTAGTGTTCTGGATGCTCGGCGGCTTGGGTTCAGCCCGCTGGAATTTGATCTGGGTGCCGGCGGTGTGCGTACTGCTGGGGCTGGTCGCCTTGCGGGTCATGGCGCGTGGACTAGACGCGCTGATGAGCGGCGAACAGACCGCCGTCAGCCTCGGTTTCAGTGGCAAGCGATTGCGTGTGCACGTGTTCATCTGCACCTCGTTGCTCACCGGGGTGCTGGTGTCGCTCTCCGGCGCCATCGGCTTCGTCGGCCTGATGGTGCCGCACATGGCCAGGGCACTGGTCGGTGCACAAAACGCTCGACTGATCCCGGTGAGCGCGCTGCTCGGCGCGATTTTCCTGGTCTGGGTCGACGTCGCAGCACGCCTGCTGATCGCACCCGAAGACCTGCCGATCGGCATCGCCACGGCCGTGTTGGGTGGCATATTCTTTATTTTGTTACTTCGGCGGTGATAGTCAGGTGGCTTCAGCGAATGGTGCATCCCGTTGTAGGAAGCACCTCCACCGGTTCTTCCAGGCGCACAGCATTTTGTGAATTGCTTAGTGGCCTCCCGAACAACCCGCAAGACCATGCTTATTTTTGCAGATTTGATTCCAAGGTCATCGATTGAGGGGGGAAGTCAGCGGCGCGTGCCTGATTGGCAAACGCTCAACTACCTGACGAACATCACTCCGCAAAAGGCTGACCTCAACCAGGGGGCGTGGGCGCGCTTGGAGGATCAGGAGCGAAGCCTCAGCAAAGCTGCGGACGTTGATGTGGTGTATGTGGCGACGGGGCCTCTCTACGAGCGCAGGATCGGTTCGCTGCCTGGTACCAACAAGGTTCACACTATTCCCAGCGGGTACTGGAAGGTCATCTTTGCAGGGGTTACGCCTGCTGATGGGCTCTATGGTGCTTTCGTCATGGAGCAGGGCACGCCGCGCACGGCCAGTTTTTGTGATTATCAGGTGACTGGTGCTGAGATTGAGGAGCGATCTGGTCTGACGCTGTGGGGCGGGTTGCCGGAACATGTTCAGAGGCGTTTGAAGACTCGGTCGGGACGATTGCCGTCCAGGATGGGATGTGAGGAGGGCGTTGTGCGGCCTTGAAGAGGAGTGGGAACGTGGTGGTCTCGGTCTCGGTCTCGGTCTCGGTCTCGGATTAGAGGTTGGCTGCGTCGCTCAGCACGTCTCGTGTCGGCAGGGTACTGGCGTTGTGGGGTACTGAGCAATATATTAAGTTTATTAAGGACGAGATGTTGAGATGAGTATAACGCTTCTGCAGTTTGCAAAATCTTTTGTTGGTGAAAGAGTTGACGCGGATATTTTTTCTAATGCTTATATTGAACTGTGGAAAATAGAAGGTCGGTTAGAGATTTGTAAGTTGGATGATCCAGATTTAAGTGTTTGCTTGTCTAGTATTTTTTGCTTGGCGGATTTGTATAATCCGAATTTTGATAAAGCTGAGTATGAGCTTGACGAGAATGATTTGCGTGCGGGGGTTTCTGATTTTATTAATAAATTGGAACGTGGCGTATAAGTGGTGTGGTTGAGTCCATTGCGACGGGCAAGCCGTTCTGAGGGTTTGCGGATGATGAAGTAACGCGAGCAGGAGGGATGTGGATGCTCTATTGTTAGCTGGAGTGCAGGGTTTCAGCCTGCTACGTCAGCAAATCTCCAGGGAAAGGGGCAAAGATGGCTTTGGAGGAATCGTCTGGGAAACAGACCGTGTCCTTGCTGCTAGAAAGCGCAGCGGTAGGCTTTGTGCTGTTTTGGATGGTTGGTGTCTGGTTGCTACCGGAAAAGGCAATTGTTCTAAGCAACTACCGTTTGTACATGTTGATAGGTGTTGTGCCAATGACGCTTGGGGCATACATGTACGAAAGTCCCGGTTCTAAGACCAGGAAAGTTGGATCTTGGATCTTTGCTTTTGGCTTCGGCTGCGCAGGTGCTTTTTTCGCGATGAATATTTATTTGTTTTATTTCTTGCCCATGCTCAAGTGAGTATCGTTCATGCGTGCGTGCGTG
>Ga0247819_10000247_pt1 | contig 34238 bp, 32 predicted proteins | sample 13C_Xylose_Day6_FD_193428 | JGI IMG/M metagenome (GOLD analysis project Ga0247819, IMG submission 193428) | Soil microbial communities from agricultural site in Penn Yan, New York, United States - 13C_Xylose_Day6 | ecosystem: Environmental > Terrestrial > Soil > Agricultural land | place: USA... | reverse complement strand
GTCCTACAACGGCCGCGCTGGGGCATGCCTACAGTGGGTGCATGCGATACAGCCGTGCCGACTACGCCAAGATGCTGGCCGCCCAGCAGGAAGTGGCGCGCGCCGAGGAAGACTACGAGCGCCTTCGCGCCGCCTATGTCGAGATCGCCAAGAACGAGCCCGGCCACGAGGTGGCCCTGGCGATGATCGGCGCGGACATGGATCGTGCCCACGCCAACCTGCAGGCGCTGATCGGCCTGCCGCGCATGCCGTTCACGCACGACCCCAGCCAGTCCGTGCGCCGGGACGCCGAGCGCGAACAGGAAGAGACGATCAAGGAAAGCGCCTGAAGCCGTCGGCCCGCGCCGACAGCGTTTAGGCGTCTGCGCCGAGCGACTGCGTCGCGCGACGCCGCGACCATGGGCCCAACGAGGACGCCCATGATCCCTTACCAAGTCGACCCCAGCCTGCACCCGGCCGAGCCTGCCTCGCCGCAGCTCGACGACGGCTTCTCGCCGCCGCAGCGCGCGGAGGTGCAACCCAAGCCGGTCGTCCCGGGCGAGCCGGGCGAGCCGATCGATCCCGCGCTGTGGATCAAGAGCGATTTCTGATGGCCACCCATCCCGTCGAACCCGAAGACCGGATGGAGCCGGGCACCAACCCCGGCACGCCCAACCCGACGCGGTTGCCGGTGGAGCCGGAGTTCGGTCCGGTGGAACCGCCGATCGAGCCGGAGGACCCGCACCCGGTCAGCCACAAACCCTCGCCCTGAACGAAAGAGGACCCCCGATGGAGAAGCGCCCCACGAGCATCGCGAACCCGACCGGCATCCCGCGCCTGGACCGGGAGGAACCGGAACTGGCGACGGAAGAGGACATCCCGACGCCGTCGAACGAGGATCCGGAGGAGGCCGCGCGCAACACCGAGATCGCGCCGCGCCAGCCATGAGCACGCCCGGCGGCACCGTGCCCGCCCCGCCGGCGCCGGAACCCTCCGAGCCGGCCAAGCCGGTCAATCCGGAACCTGCGCACCAGCAGCCCAAGGACCCGGAAAAGCACCACAAGCCCGAACCCGACTCGGGGCATTCGGAGCATCCGAAGCAGTAGGCCGCAGGCGCGGGGCCGCGGCCCGCAGCGTCAGCCGTCGTTCGCGGCCAGCAACCCCTGGCAATCCTCGTCGAGGCCCGCCACCGGCGTGGCCTTCGCGAGCGCCATCCAGACGCCGAAGGGCAGGGCGCTGCGTCGCGCGCGAGGGGCCGCGCGGGCGACCACCAGGCGGCCCGCTTCCATCACCAGCACGCCGCACGACGAAGGCACTTCGTCCGCCGATGCGATGCAGCGTCCGCGCGCGTCGCTCCCCAGCACGTACCAGCACTCGCCGAGATCCAGGTAGGCCTCGCGCTTGGAGGATTGCCGCAGGTCCGCGAGCAGGTCGGCGCGGCGCACCTTCACTTCGTGCACCACGGGCTCCACGTACTCCGCCACCGAGGTATTGCGGATCGAGAAGACGTCGGGCCGCGCCATGCACCACTGCGCGGGCGCCGATGCATCGTCGGTCGGCACCTGCGCGCGCAGCGTGAGATTGCGCCACGCGACCCGGCCCGCGCGGCCCATCTCCAGCGCCACCCGTTCGACCAGCGATTCGTGCGCCGAGAGGCGGGCGCGGTTGCCCGCGAGCGTGTCGGCCAGCAGCTGCATGCCCGCTTGCGTCACGCGCAAGGTCTCGTGCCCCGAAGGCGAGAGCACGCGGTCGAGCAGGCCGGCGGCGACGAGTTCGATCTCCAGCAGGTCCTGGCAGGGCCAGCCTGCCGAGCGGTAGACCTCGCGCAGCCGCCGCGCGTGCGCACGGCCCAGCACGGGGGAGGGAGAGGCTTCGGCGGCGGCCATGGGAGGCGCAGTGTAGGGCAGGGTGCGCCTGCTCGCACTCCCGCGCGGCGCTCCTGCGGGCCGAATCCGTAGGCACCCTCCCACGCATGTTGTCGCGATTGGCTGATCGGCGCGCTGGCGCGGCTTTCCAGAATGCAGCCATGCTCGAGAAAGCCACCTACGGCATCACCGCGGTCCGCTACGTGGGCTCGCAGATCGTCGAGGCCATGATGGGCCTGATCGATTCGCGCAGCGCGCGCTGGGACCTGCGCCCCTCGCCCACCCGGGTGACGGAGGTGGTCGATCGCCTGGTCGAGGGCGATACCGTGATCAGCATGTTCCCGGACGACGAGGGCGGGCTCGAGCCCGGCCCCGAGGTCAAGGTGGACGTGCTGCCCGAGGGCACCGAAACGCTGGCCCTCGACGAGGACGAGCCCGGCCGCAGGCTGGACGACCTGCCCCGCTTCTGACCGGCCGCGACGGCACGGTCGCGTTCCGCAATCCCCCCATCCCCTTTTCGAACCGCAGCCTGCGAACGGCCGAGCCACTCGGCCTGCGCTCCTGCACAGCTTGTCGTCCTTGTCCCACTGACGCGTGGGGCAAAACACTTGCTCGCCCCGTTACGAACCTCGTAGCGCCTTGCCAAGCCGTGTTACGTGGCGGCCGTGTCGGAATTCTCGGACACGCGGTTGCGCCTGCACCGACAAAGAACACCGCGCGGAACCTACCCCCAGGACATGTCCATTTTTCACACCATCACTCATCACCGGACACCGCAGGGAGGCGAGGGGAATGAGCAGCACCGAATCCATGTCGGATATGGACTGTCAAGCGATTCGTGGCGGGCCGGCAACGCTGGTCACACGTGGTTTCGTGCCGCAAACAAGCGTCACCCGCGTACATGCGGAAAGCACGAAATAACTGTTTCGATTCATGACGGCCGGGAACGGCCACGGATGAAAGTGGGAGAGAAGAGATGAGCACCATCGCAGCAGCCACCCCGGACGTCGATCCGGTGCAATTCCTGAAGATCGCGGGCCAAGGCGCCCAACTGCGCAGCCACGCCGACCTGTGGCGCTGGCTGCAGGGCGACGTGCAGCGCTGGCTGCCGCACGACATCCTGCTGGTCGGCTGGGGCGACTTCCGCTCCGGCGACCTGCAGTACGACATCATCTCCAGCCTGCCCGGCCTGCGCACCCACCTGTGCCCGGCCTCGCGCATCGCCCCGCTGGTCAACTACTTCCGCGACTGCTGGGCGGCCGCGCTCTCGCAGCCGTGCCAGCTCGACATCGGCGGCTGCGGCCAGCTGCTCGGCGAAGCCGGCCAGGGCTGGGCGCCCGCGCCCGGCACCCCCGGCATGCAGACCGCGCTGGTGCACGGCGTGGGCGACACCCGCCTGGGCGGCGAGCGCATCTTCGCGGCCCTGAGCTGCGACCTGGCGCCGGCCGGCGGCGCCGCCGCGCTCAAGCTGCTGGTGCCCTTCATCGATTCCGCGCTGCGCCGCATGCCGCCGGCGCCGATGCGCCAGCCGGGCGCCGAGCGCACCCAGGTCGAGCAGATGGTGGTGCGCCTCGGGCAGCTGTCCGAGCGCGAGCGCCAGATCATGGTGTGGGTCGCCATGGGCAAGACCAATCCCGAGATCGGCTGCATCCTGCACATCAGCGAGTTCACGGTGAAGAACCACATGAAGAGCATCTTCAGCAAGCTGGACGTGACCAACCGCGCCCAGGCCGTGGCCAAGCTCACCCGGATGGCCGCATATGCCTGAAGCCGAACGCGTGCTCGGCGCCGCCTCGGCTGCGTCGGCCGGCTCCACCACGGCAGCGCCCCCGCCGGCGCCCGCCTTGCCGGGCCCGGCCGTTTTCAGCCACAGCCGGCTGCTGCGGGCGTTCGAGACGTTCGTGGAGCCGCTGGCGACGGTGCTGTCGCTCTGGCTGCTCGTGTGGGTGGTCGACGGCGAGATGAGTCCTCGCTGGCTGGGCCTGTCGATCGTGGCGTTCGCGCTGGTGTACCCGGGGCGGCCGCAGCTGCGCGCTTCCGCCGCCCGCGTGGTCGCCGACACCGTGCTGGCCTGGGCCTGGACCTGCGGGCTGCTGCTGGCCACGGGCTACGCCATCGACGCGCTGGACGACTTCTCGCGCGAAGTGGTGATGAACTGGCTGTGGCTGGCCCCGGCCTCCCAGCTGGCCGCCCACTGGGCGCTGCGCCAGGCCGCGCCGACGCTGATCCGCCTGCAGGGCCCGCCGCTGCGTGCGGTGGTGGTCGGCATGAACGAGCAGGGCGGATCGCTGGCCGACAAGCTGTCGATGGCGCACTACACCGGCGTGGAGCTGCTTGGCTTCTTCGACGACCGCACGCCCGACCGCATCCACGGCCGCGGCCGGCACCGGATGCTGGGGCGCATCGAGGAGATCGCCACCTACGTCAAGAAGCACAACGTGCAGCTGGTCTACCTGTCGCTGCCGATGGCTTCGCAGCCGCGCATCAAGCAGCTGCTGGACACGCTCAAGGACACGACGGCCTCGGTGTATTTCGTGCCGGACATGTTCGTGACCGACCTGATCCAGGGCCGCATGGACTCGGTCTGCGGCATGCCGGTGATCTCGGTGTGCGAGACGCCCTTCCGCGGCCCCAACGCCGTGGTCAAGCGGACCAGCGACATCGTGCTGTCTGTTGCGATCCTGCTACTGCTGTCGCCGCTGATGCTGGGCATCGCCGCGGCCATCAAGCTGACGTCGCCGGGGCCGGTGATCTTCCGCCAGCGCCGCTACGGGCTGTGGGGCCAGGAGATCATCGTCTACAAGTTCCGGTCGATGACGGTGACCGAGGACGGCGCCGTCGTCACCCAGGCGCGCAAGGACGACAACCGCGTCACCCCGCTGGGGCGCTTCCTGCGCAAGACGTCCATGGATGAGCTTCCGCAGTTCATCAACGTGCTCCAGGGGCGCATGAGCATCGTCGGCCCGCGGCCCCACGCCGTGTCGCACAACGAGTTCTACCGGCCGCTGATCAAGAGCTACATGATCCGCCATAAGGTCAAACCCGGAATCACGGGTTGGGCCCAGGTGAACGGTTATCGCGGCGAGACCGATTGCCTGGAAAAGATGGAAGCGCGCATTCGCTGTGACCTCGACTATCTGCGAAACTGGTCACTGCGGCTGGACCTCTACATCGTGTGGAGAACCATCCGCCTGGTGTTCAAGGATGGCGCGGCTTATTGAGCACTAGCACCAATGAGCCATTGTCCGCCCGTGAGCCTGTGCGTGAGCATCCCGAGGATGAGTGGGATCGCCGCGCTGGGCGTTCCTCCTGAGAGAGAACACCAATGAAGAAAACTTCCCTCCGGCCCGTGTTGACCGCCACGGCTGCAGCGTGCCTGCTGCTGCCCGCGGTGCTGCATGCGCAGACGACCCTCCAGTCGCCTCCCGGCGGCATCCTGGGCGAGTCCGCCGCCCAGCCGGCGGGGACGTCCACGGCTACCCCCATGGGCCCGTCCATGGTGGTGCCCATGACCGTGCCCGTGTCGCCCGCGCAGTCGATCTCGCAGCCGTACGCCCCCGTGTCGTCGGCCGCCGACCAGCGCGAGGGCTTCAGCTTCCGCGCCCGTGCCGGCGTGGAGCGCGACGACAACGTGCTGCGCAGCAACGGTGGCGAGATCTCCGACACCATCACCGGCCTCGGCCTCGGCCTGCGCTTCCAGAAGCGCTACAGCCAGCAGGAAATCGTGCTGGACGCCGAGTACGACCGCTACACGTACGACAAGATCGACGCGGACTTCAACGCGTTCAACTACTCGGCCGCCCTGCGTGGCCGCTTCGGCGAGCGCTTCGACTACGTGGCCAGCGCCGATCGCCGCCAGTTCCGTGACGTCACGTCCAACGGCCTGGCGACCGGCATCAACCGCCGCACCGAGCGCAACGAGCAGATCGAAGGCGGCTACCGCCTCGGCGCGTCGCTGCGCGCGACGGCCGGCCTGCTGCAGAACACCACCCGCAGCAGCGACCCGACCGCCTGGGACGGCAACCTGTCGCAGACCAGCGGCCGCATCGGCCTGTCGTTCGAGCCGGCGACCGGCTCGACGGCGGCCGTCCGCTACCGCCACGGCACCGGCAAGTTCGACGGCGCGCCCATCACTTCCGACTTCGACGACAACGAAGTCGACGTGGTGGCCCGCTGGATCCTGTCGCCCAAGACCACGTTGGACGGCCGCCTCGGCTGGCTCAAGCGCGAGCACGACGCCGCGCCCACCCGCGACTTCGACGGCCTGGTCGGCTCGCTCGGCGTGAACTGGGCGATCACCGGCAAGACCAGCCTGGCCGCCGGCTACGCGCGCGACCTGGGCAGCTACGTGTTCGGCACGGGCGGCCACACGGTCAGCGACCGCTTCTTCGTGGGCCCGACCTGGCGCGCCACCGAGCTGATCACGGTCGCCCTGCGCTACGAGCACGAGAACCGCAAGTTCGAGGACGTGACGGGCAGCACCGATGCCGGCCGCACCGACAAGTTCAACGTCGGCACGCTGGGCGTGGACTGGGCGATCCGCCGCAGCGTCACCCTGGGTGCGCAATTCCGCAACGAGCGCCGCTCGTCGACGCTGCCCAACTTCAACTACCGCGCCAACGTGATCGGCCTGACCGCAAAGCTGACGATCTGACGTTGCCGCGCGGGCAACCGCAGGCATTTATGAAGGGAGAGAAAACATGAAACGCGTGATTCGATCGATGGGAGCCCTGCTCCTGGGGCTGGCCATGGCCGCCCAGGCAGCCGGGCCGGCCCAGCGGACACCGGCGCCACCCAGGCCCGTTTCCGCACCGGCGGCGGAGCAGGGCGCGCAGACGCCCAGCGCCGACTACCGCCTGGGCCCCGGCGACCAGATCCGGGTGCAGGTCTACCAGAACCCTGACCTGTCGATCGAAGCACGCGTGTCCGAACAGGGCACCATCAACTATCCCCTTGTGGGGTCCATCAGCCTCGGTGGCACCACCATCGGGCAGGCCGAGAACAAGATCGCCTCGGCCCTGAAGAGCGGCAACTTCCTCAAGCAGCCGCAGGTCAACATCGTGCTGCTGCAGGTGCGCGGCAACCAGGTGGCCGTGCTCGGCCAGGTGCAGAAGCCCGGCCGGTTCCCGCTGGAGACCACCAACACCCGCGTGAGCGACCTGCTCGCCGCGGCGGGCGGCGTCACCCCGATGGGCGACGACACGCTGATCGTCACGGGCACCCGCGGCGGCCAGCCCTTCCGCAAGGTCATCGACATCCCCGGCCTGTTCCTCAACCAGCGCGGCCAGGACGACATCCTGGTCATGGGCGGGGACACCGTGTTCGTCAACAAGGCCCCGGTCTACTACATCTACGGCGAAGCCCAGCGCCCCGGCCCCTACCGCATCGAGCGCGGCATGACCGTGCAGCAGGCGGTGGCCCAAGGCGGCGGCCCGACCGCGCGCGGCAGCCTCAATCGCCTGCGCCTGACCCGCACCGGCCCCGACGGCAAGCAGGTGGAGGCCGACGCTCGCCTGAGCGACCCGGTCCTGCCGAACGACGTCATCTTCGTGCGCGAAAGCCTGTTCTAAGAAATTGCCGGAGCGCACCACCATGAACCTGTACCAATTCCTCTCCGTCCTGCGCGCAAGACGCACGATGGTCCTCGTCATCTTCCTGTCCACCATCGCTCTGGCCCTGGCCTGGGTGATGCTGCGGCCGAAGAACTACACCGCCACCGCCCCCGTGCTGGTGGACCTGCGCGCCAACGACCCGCTGGCGCAGCCCACCTACCAGAGCATCGTGCCGCAGTCGTACATGGCCACGCAGATGGACATCGTGCGCAGCAACCGCGTCGCCGAGCGCGTGGTCGAGATGCTGGGCCTCGAGAAGGACCCCAAGTCCACCGAGAACTGGCGCAAGGCCGGCGGCCAGGGCACGCTGAAGTCGTGGCTCGCCAGCGACCTGCAGACCGGCCTCGAAGTGAAGCCGGCGCGCGAGAGCAACATCATCAACATCGCCTACACCTCGCGCAGCGCGGCTGAAGCGGCCAAGGTGGCCAACGCGTTCTCCGATGCCTACCTGGACATCGCGCTGGACATCAAGACCGACCCGGCCAAGAAGTACTCCACCTGGTTCGACGACCAGCTGAAGTTCGCCCGCCAGCGCCTGGAGCAGTCGCAGAACGCGCTCACCGCGTACCAGCAGCGCACCGGCGTCATCAGCGCCGACGGCGTGGACATGGAGACCCAGCGCCTGAACGAGCTGTCCTCGCAGCTGACGCTGGTGCAGGGCCAGCTGACGGACGTCTCCAACAAGCGCGCCCAGTCGGCCGGCAGCATCTCCGAGGCGATGAACAGCCCGCTGATCAACACGCTCAAGTCCAACATCGCCGCGCAGGAAGCCAAGATCCAGGAGGCCAGCGCCAACCTGGGCTCGCGCCACCCGCAGATGATCCGCATGCAGGACGAGCTCAACGCGATGAAGTCGCGCCTGGGTTCCGAGACCTCCAGCATCGGCCACGCGGTCGACACCGCCTACCAGGTGGGCCGCGCCCGCGAGCGTGAACTGACCGCCGCGGTCAATGCCCAGCGTGCCCGCGTCATGCAGTTCAACCGCCACCGCGACGAGCTCAACGTGCTGCGCCGCGACCTCGACGCTTCGCAGAAGGCCTACGAGCAGGTGAGCGAGCGCGCCTCGCAGTCCAAGCTGCAGGCCCTGACCAACCAGACCAACATCCAGCGCCTGGCCACCGCGGTCGAACCGCTGGAAGCCAAGGGCCCGACCACCAAGGTGGCGCTCGCCCTGGCGGCCGCCGCGGGCCTGCTGCTCGCCCTCGCCGGCGCGCTGCTGATGGAACTGCTCAACCGCCGCGTCCGCTCGGTCGACGACCTGTCGCTCGCCACCAACCTGCCGATCCTGGCCAGCGTGCCCGCGCACAACGGCCGCGAATCGCTCGCCCTGCTGGCGAACGCGCCCTCGCGTCCGCAGCTGGCCTACCGCGGGAGCCTCGCATGAACAGCCAGATCCTGCCCCTGCACCGCGATCTCGACATCGTCGGTCCCATGTCGCGCGAACCCGCGCTGCCCATCGGAGCGCTGCTGGTCGACGCCGGCCGCCTCACGCACGACGAGGCCGAGCGCATCCACGACTACCAGAAGAAGGTCGGCCTGCCGTTCGGCGAAGCCGGCATCTCGATGGGCCTGCTCACCGACGAGGACGTGCGCCACGCGCTCGCCCTGCAGTTCGGCCACGCCACCATCTCGCCCGATGCGGGCCTCGGCAAGGACCTGATCGCGGCCTACGAGCCCGACAGCCCCGCCGTGGAGCACCTGCGCAGCCTGCGCGCGCAGCTGATGCTGCGCTGGTTCGAGAACGACACCGGCCACCAGTCCGCGCTGGCGATCGTCAGCCCGGGACCGGGCGAGGGCCGCAGCTACATCACGGCCAACCTGGCGGTGCTGTTCTCGCAGATGGGCAAGCGCACGCTGGTGATCGACGCCGACCTGCGCAAGCCGCGCCAGCACCGCATCTTCGGCCTGCCCGGCAAGATCGGCCTGTCGGCCTTGCTGGCCGGCCGCGCCGGCGCCGAGGTGATGTGCGAGATCAAGCAGCTGCCCGGCCTCACCGTGCTGCCGGCCGGCGTGCTGCCGCCCAATCCGCAGGAGCTGCTGTCGCGGCCGCAGTTCCAGCGGCTGATCCAGTCGCTCAGCGGCATGTACGAGGTGATCCTGGTGGACACGCCCCCGGCCAGCGCCTGGGCCGATGCCAGCACCGTCGCGGCGCGCTCCGGCGCGGCGCTGATGGTGACCTGCCGGGATCGCAGCTCCATGCCGCGCGTCATCAAGCTGTCCGAGGACCTCAAGGAATTCGGCGTCGCCGTCGTGGGGGCCGTCCTCAACGGGGCGGGCACGGTGTGACGAGCCAAGCGCTGCCGTCCCACTCCAGGGACTGGCAGGTGCGCTGGTACCAGCTGGTGCGGTCGATGGCGCGCGTCAGCACGCCGCGGGGCGAGGAGCAGCTGGTCGACTGGCTGCTGCGGCCCGGCGAAGCGCGCGTGCTGGCCTTCGTCAACGCGCACGCCATGAACATGACGGTCGAGTCGGAGTCCTTCTACCAGGCGCTCATGTCCTCGGACGTCGTGGTGCGCGACGGCATCGGCGTCTCGCTGCTGATGCAGCTGTGCAACCAGGCACCAGGCCAGAACCTGAACGGAACCGACCTGATCCCCAAGCTGCTGGCGCGGGCCAACGGCCAGCCGATCGCGCTGTTCGGCACGCGCGATCCCTGGCTCGCGCAGGCGAGCAAGGAGGTCAGCGAGAAGCTCGCGCCGGACAGCCCGCTCGTCACCGCGCACGGCTTCCTGCAGCTGCAGGACTACATCCGCATCGCGGCCCGGCACCGCCCGCGCGTCATCGTGCTGGGCATGGGCATGCCCAAGCAGGAAGAGGTGGCCCTGGCGCTGCGAGCGGCCCTGGGTTCGCCCTGCCTGATCGTGTGCGGCGGCGCCATCATCGACTTCCTCGGTGGCAAGGTCGCGCGCGCCCCGCGCTGGATGCGCCGCAGCGGCCTCGAGTGGCTGTTCCGCCTGGGCCGCGAACCGCGGCGCCTGTGGAACCGCTACGTGCACGGCAATCCGCTGTTCCTGAAGCGGGCCCTGTCGATGGCGGTGCGGTCCTTGCGGAATCGCTGGCCGCCGCTCGTGGCCTGAGTTCGCAGCGGGGCGCGGCCGCACAATCGCGGCCATGCCCCGCCGCCCCCACTACCACGTCTACGTCGTCGAACTCGACGACCGGGTCTGGAACGTGGGGCGCTTCCGCAAGGCCAATCCGGATTACGAGCTGGGCAAGCCCTTCGTGTACGTGGGCATGACCGGGCTGGATCCCGACGTTCGCTTCGACAAGCACAAGGCCGGCCTCCAGGCCAATCGCTTCGTGCAGGACTGGGGCCTGCGCCTCCTGCCTGCGCTCTACGAGCGCTTCAATCCCATGCCCTACCAGGCCGCGCGCGAGATGGAGGTGGAGCTGGGCATCCAGTTGCGCCGCGCGAGGTACGGCGTGTGGCAAGGCTAGGGAGCCACGACCCGGCGCTCATCAACAACGGCTGACACGAGTCGTCGGTGGCTCGGCAGTACGGCGAGGCCACCGCTGGGTACGCTCGCGACGATGGAGCTGGAACATCCAAGGACGGAGGTGGACCGCCGGCCGCGAGGAGCTCGCGAGTGAGCCCCGACGCGGTGGTGGTCGGCGCCGGCGTCGCCGGGCTGCGCTGCGCGTTGGCGCTCGCCGATGCGGGCCTGCGCGTGGTGGTGCTGGAAGCGGCGCCCATCGCCGGCGGACGCGCGAGCAGCTGGCTGGACGAAACCACCGGCCTGCAGGTCGATGTCGGTCCGCACGTGCTCAGCTCCGAGCACCGCAACTTCATGGCCATGCTCAAGCGCCTCGGCACCGCCGACCAGGTGCTGTGGCAGCGCCGTCCCATGATCACGCTGCACGACGGCCGCGGCGTGCTGCGCATGCCCAGCCCGCGCCTGCCGCCGCCGCTGCACGGCCTGCCGATGCTGCCGCGCGCGCTCACGCGGCTGTCGTTGCGCGACGGCTGGTCGCACCTTCGCATCGCCTGGCGCGCGGCGCGCCTGAACGAGCGCACGCTGCGCGAGCTCGATGTCGAGGAGGCCCACGCCTACCTGCGCGAGATGGGCGTGCGGCCCGCGGCGGTCGAATGGTTCTGGCGCTCCGCGATGCTGGCGTTTCTGAACGTGCCGCTCGAACAGTGTTCGGCCGCTTCGATGATGCGGGTGTTCCGCCTGATGCTCGGGCGCAGCGGCTACCACTTCGGATTTCCGAAGGTCGCGCTCTCGCAGCTGTACGTGCCGGGCTGCTGCCGCGCGGTGGTGCGATCGGGCGGGCAGGTGCTGTTCGGCGCGCGCGTGAGCCGCCTGCGCATCGCGTACGGACGCATCGCGGGCGTGGAGCTGGAGGACGGCCACTTCATGGACACCGCGCACTGCGTGCTGGCGGTGCCGCCCAGCGAGATGGCCGCGCTGGCCGGCGAGAGCAGCGGCGAGCCCTTGCTGCAGCCGCTGGCCACGGCGGCGCGCTACTTCCGTCCGAGTCCCTGCATCAGCACCTACGTGTGGTTCGACCGGCCGATCACGCAGGAGCGCTTCTGGGCGCGCGCCTGGACGCCGCAGGGCCTCAACACCGACTTCTACGACCTGTCGCGGATCCGCGGCTCGCTGGACGGCCGGCCTTCGGTGATCGCGGCCAACGCCATCGGCCCGATGGCGCGCGGCGACTGGCCCGACGGCCGCATCGTCGAACAGACCGTGCAGGAGGTGAAGGAATTCGCGCCGCTCGCGCGCCAGGCGCGCGTGGTGCATGCGCGCGTGCATCGCACGCCGATGGCGGTCCCGCAGCCGCGCCCCGGCACCGAGGCGCTGCGGCCCGCGAACACGACACCGGTGCGGGGCTTGTGGGTCGCGGGCGACTGGACCGACACGGCCATGCCCTGCTCGATGGAAAGCGCCGCGAGGTCGGGCGCGCTGGCGGCCGAGGCGGTGCTGGAAGCGGCCGGTAGGCCGCATCAGTTGTCGATCGCCGCGCCGGACACGCGCGGGTTCATGCGGCTGTTGCGCGCCGCCTGAGGACGGTTCAGCCCGTCCCGCCGCTGCCGACGCCCGGCGACATCACGGATTCCACCAGTTGCCCGAGGCCACGATCAGCGGGATCAGCTGCAGCTCGGAGTCGTAGTAGTCGGTGGTGAAGTTGGAGGCGTTCCAGTTCCACAGCGAGTTCAGGAAGCCCTGGAACCGCGCGTCGACCATCGCGCCGCACAGCATCGGGCCGATCATCCCTTCGGGCGAGTAGCTGCGGTTCATCGCGTAGCCGTCCAGGTGGTAGCCGGCCGAGATGCTGGCCGGGTTGCCGCCGGTGTCGCGCTCGACGAAGCCGACCAGCTTGGTGCACACCGACTGCCAGCGCGCGTCGCCCGACGTCACGAAGTCGGTGCCCCAGCGCCACGGGTTGCGCTGGGCGTTGGCGTAGTAGTAGCCCTCGGTGTCCACGAAGTCACCGTAGCCGCCGGGCGACGGGATGGGCGTGGCGCTGTCGGTCTGGATGATGAAGTCGGGCATCAGGCCGCAGTTGGGCGAGTACACCGTCTGCATGCGGTCGACCAGCCAGTAGGCGCGGTCGATGGCGCGGTCCCACAGCGCGTCGCCGGTGGCGCGCTTGAAGGCGCGGAAGTGGCCGATCATGTAGTCGGACGTGCGGCTCACGTGGGCGGTGGCCATGCCCTTGGTGGTGCCGTCCTGCTTCATGTTCCAGGACGCCATCGCGTTGATCGTGTTGATGCCTTCCTGCTTGTAGTTCCAGCTGCCGGTGGATCCCCACTGGCGGTCGGCCATCAGCAGCGCCATCGCGATGTCCAGGTCGCCGTCCATGGCGTTCCATCCGCCGCCGGCGGCGTCGGTGGACGAGCCGTCGATCGTCAGGCGCCAGTCCATCAGGTTGCGGCCGGTCGCGCCGGGGATGCTGTAGGCGTAGCGGGCGCGCACCGTGGTGAGCAGGCCGTCGAACAGCGCGCGGGCCTGCGGGTCGTGGCCGGCCATCAGCACGGCGATCAGCATGCCGTAGCCCATGCCCTCGGACACGGTGAGGTAGCTGCCGGAGGTGCCGAAGCGCACCGCCTTGCCGCCTGGCACGGTGGGCACGTCGGCGATGGCCTGCGCCTTCCAGGCGTCGTAGCAGTTGCGGATCGCCGCGTCCATCTGCTCCGCGCTCGCGGAGGTCGGGCGGATGCCGGCGACGTAGGGGTCGAGGCGCGAACCGAACGGATAGGAGTCGGGGCCCGGCAGCGACCGGCGCGCGGCGTTCGGCACCTCGTCGGTGACCACGCCGGCGACCAGCTCGGTGCCGACGGCGTCGCCCCCACCGCCACCACCACCGCCACAAGCGGCAAGCGCCATCGCAACGGCGGAGGCGGAACCGGTCCGCAGGAAGAGGCGTCTTTGCATTCTTGTTCCTTGGCTCTTCAGAAAACGAAGCGCGACTGTAGTAGGAGCTGTCCGACAAACCGCCGAGTTGCCGACCTACAGGAGTAACGAAAAACGGCCACGGCTGAGCTTGCCATGGCTCAGCGGTAACAGCGTGTTTGAAGAGAGGAACGTGTGCGCGCCCGCACGCAGGAAACCCGCGGCTGAGCAAGGCCTGGCGCTGGCTCAGCGGCGGGTCGGAAGGGGCGGAAAGACGGCTGCTAGCCCAGCCGGAGAGGGGTGCGCGGGACGGGGCTGTCGGATGCCGTTACGACAAGCCCGGCAGTGGAAGTTACGTTGTGCTTCACAACCAGCCCGGAACCATCGGCACCAGGTCGGGCATCGGGATGAACACGGCGGCCGCGGCCAGCCGCTTGAACCGCTTGAGCAGCGGCAGGGCCGGCGCGGCCATCGGCGAGGTGCGCAGCCACCGGCCCAGGCTCTTCTTCCACCGCCGCGCCGCGGTGATGGCGGTGGGTCGGCTCACCATGCCTTCCAGCAGCGGCCAGCTGGTGTCGGAGAAGCGCCGCTTGTAGTCCTCGTCGCCGCGGCCCAGGTCGAGCAGTTCGTGGCCCTCGGCCGCCGCGGCGCGTGCCACCTCCAGCAGCAGCAGCGAGCCGGGCGAATGCTGGCGGTGTTCCGCGCTGTACACCGGGAACCACCAGTGCCATACCTGCGGCGTGTGCATGCCGAAATGCGCCGCCAGCAGCACGTCGCCCGCGTGCAGGGTCGAAAGGCGGCCGCCGAAATCGGGATCGTCGATGTCGCGGATGCGCTCGGCCAGCTCGCGCGGCCAGCCCAGCGCGAAGAAGTCCAACTGGCCGGTGCGCAGGCACTGCTCCGACTTCAACCGGATCACGGTCTCGAAATCGCCGCGGTCGCGGCTGTTGAGCGTCAGGCGCAGCGGGCCCAGGTCGCGTTCGGTGCGGCGCATGCGCGCGGGCAGCTTGGCCACGCTGCCGCCCTGGGCGCGCTTGCGTTCGAGCCAGGCGTCGAATCCCTCCGAGAGGTCCAGTCCCGGCGATTCCGCGTGGCCGGTGAGGCCGGGCGGCCGCTGGGCCCCTGGGAGGTGGTCGAACGGCCAGTAGGACAGGCGGGCGGCCTTCAGCAGCTCGTGCCAGTCCCAGCGGGTGCCGGGCGCGGCGACCACGCCGTGGTGGTCGGACATGCGTCCGGCGATCGGCTCGCCGGCGCCGAGACGGAAGTGGTGCGGGAAGAAGCCGACGATGTCGCCGTCCTCTTCCATGACCGCGATGCGCGTGTCGCGGCGCACGTCGGCCACGGCCAGCGTGAACTGCCAGGAAAAGCAGGGGCTGCCCAGGCTGGGGTTGGAGCGTTGGAGCTGTCGCCATCGCTCGCGCTCCTGCTTGCCCAGCTCAGCGGGGCCGATCACGAAGCATTTCATGCGTTCACCTGCATGCCGGAGGGGGAAGGGGGCCGGCGTTCCCCCTGGCCGAACGGATTCAGCCGGGCGCGGCCACGGCGCGCGCATGCACGCGCGCCAGGCTTTCCTGTTCCACGAACCACGCGGCCGCTTCCTGCAGCGCGGACGGGTAGGGCGTCCAATCGAGTCTCAGCTCGCGCGCGGCGGCCCGCGCGTCGAGTCGAAGATGCCTTTGCCACAGGCCCACCAGCCCGGGCGTGACGGGTTCCGGCCAGCGCCGAGTGTCGCGGCCCAGGCGCTGTCCGGCCTTGCGCAGCAGGTGCAGCGCGGGTCCGGCGAGTCTGGCTTCCAGCTGCAGCTGCAGCGGAGAAAGGCGTTTGACCGGTGTGGCGTTGATCGCCAGCGCCAGGTCGGTGAAATATTCGTTCCAGCGCGGGCTGTCGGCCCCGGCCAGGTTGAAGGCGCGCGATTCGCCCGCCGCCAGCGGCAGCTCGAGCGCGCGCAGCGCGGCGATGCAGACGTCGTCCACGTGGACCAGGTTGGACCAGCCGTCGCCGGCTTCGCCCAGGTCGCCCAGGCGGCCCGAACGCAGCCAGCGGCCCACGCGGCCCACCCACAGCTCGCTGCCCGGGCCCCACACGCAACCCGGCCGCAGCAGCACCGCGCTGCCGCCGCTCGCGGTGAAGGCGGCGATCTGCCGATCGGCGTCGCGCTTGGCGCGGTCGTACCAGCCCAGCAGCGGGCCCGGTGCGGCGCGCTCGTCGACGTCGCCTTCCAGCGCGCCGTAGACCGACATGGTGCTCAGGTGGACGATGCGCGGGCAGCCCGCGGCCGTCGCCGACTGCACGAGCGTGCGCGCGCCCTCGGCGATGGAGGCCGCGTCGCCGGCCACGCAGTTGACCACCGCGTCCACGCCCTGCAGCGCCTGCGTGAGCGCGGCGCCGTCACGCGTGTCCAGCCGGATGCGGTCCCCGCCCGGTTGCGCGCGCGAGGAAGCGCTCACCGCGACCATGCCCACTTCGCGCGCCAGGCTGACGAGGCGCGAGCCGATGTAGCCGCTGCCGCCGATCACCAGGATCTTCTTCATGCGACCACCTCCCCGGCCGCCGCGCGGCGCGATTGCAGCCGCTGCGTCAGGCGGTCGGCCAGCCGCAGCGAGAGCGCCACGATGGTCAGCGTCGGGTTGGCCTGGCTGGAGGTGGGGAACACCGCGCTGCCGGCCACGTACAGGTTGTTGACCGAATGCACCTTGCAGTCGGCATCGACCACGCTGTGCTTCGGATTCGCGCCCATGCGCGCGGTGCCGATGTGGTGGCCGCCGTACGCGCCGTAGCGCATCAGGTCCTCTTCCAGGCGGTCGGGGTCGTATTCGAAGCGGCCGACGCCGGTGCGCGCCAGTTCGGCCGCGATCAGGTCCAGCGTGCGCGCCACCGACTCCACGTCGGCCAGGCAGTAGCGCCAGTCCACCTTCATCCGACGCATGCCCAGCGCGTCGGTGCGCTCGGTCAGCGTCACGCGGCTCGAAGCCAGCGGCTGCTGCTCGCCCTGCACCTCGAGGCTGAAGCGGTTGGTGCGGTTGCGCAGGATCACCGAGGGGAACTTGCGCTGCGCCAGGGTGCGCTTCGTAACCCAGTGCGTGAGGAACGCCGTGGTGTCCAGCGGATCGCGCAGCACGTTCAGCACGTGCTGGGCCCAGACCTCGCCGTCCATGCGCGAGTCGTGCAGCCGCTTGCCGTACTCGTAGCTGATCAGGTTCTTGGCCAGCACCAGCCCCGACAGCACGCCGCTGCGGTGCGCGGGATCGGTGATCTTGGGGAAGTGCAGCCGCGCGACGGCGTTGAGCAGGCCGTGGCGGCGCTGCTGCACCGCGTCGATCTGCATGCGGCGGCGGCAGTACACGCCGTCGGGGGCGACCTCGTAGCCGTGGCGCACGTTGTTCACGTGGCCGTGGACCGTCAGCCGGCCCACGTTGCCCGCGATGTGGCACTGGTAGTAGCGGCCCACCACGTCGTTCTGGTTGCCCACGCCCTGCGGCGCGACGTCGCTGGAATGCAGCATCAGCCGCGCGGTCTCGAGCCCGCCGGTGGCGAGCACCACCGCGCGCGCCGCCACCTGGAAGCGGTTGCCCTTGAGCGTGGCGACTTCCAGGAACCGCACGCTGCCGCCGGACTCGTCGAGCCGGATCGCCGTGCAGTGTGCGCCGGTGAGCACGCGCACGTCGCTCGCGACCGCCAGCCGCTTGCGGTAGCGCTTGCCGAAGTCGGTGGGGCAGGAGAAGCGCTCCAGCCCGTTGGTGCGGACGATGGAACTGTCGAAGCCCGCGAACATCGGCGGCGCCGAGGGCAGGGCGGTGCGCGCGTCGTACGCGAAGCGGCCCGCCTCCGACCAGGCGTTGGCCTGCGCGTACCAGGGCTGCAGGCCCTCGTACGAGATCGGCCAGCCGCTGTGCGGCACCCAGGCGCGCTCCTCGAAGTCGATCGGGTCGTAGGGCATGCAGCGCCCGCCCCACAGGCTGGTGGAGCCGCCCAGGCCGCGCAGGCGGTAGCGGTGCAGCGGGCTGTGCATGCGCTCGTCGGCGACCTCGCCTTCGTAGTGCTCCTGCGCCTTGGGGTCCTGGCTGCGCTCGCCCGCTTCCAGCAGCAGCACGGTCAGGCCCTTGCCCGACAGCGACAACGCCAGCGGGATGCCGGCCGCGCCGGCACCGACGACGCAGACGTCGGCGTTCAGCGTGGTGCCGCGCGGGACCTGGTGTGCGCTCTCGATCACGCCTGCACCTCCAGGGCCTGCGGCGCGGAAGGCTGCGCGGACAGGCCGAACTGCCGCTGGTGGATCCGCGCGATGCTGCTTGCGAAGTGGCGCAGGGAGAACTGCGACTCGTACAGCGCCTTGCCGTTGCGCTCCATCTGCTCGCGCAGCTCGTGGTCGGTCAGCACCATGGCCAGGCCGCGCGCGATGCTGCCGGCGTCGCCCGGTTCGACGAAGCAGGCGTCGCGCCGGTGCGCCAGCACGTGCGGGATTTCGCCGACCGGGGTGCAGACCACGGCCACGCCGTGCGCCAGTGCTTCCAGGATGGCCAGCGGCAGGCCTTCGTCGTAGGAGGGCAGCACCAGCACGTCGGCCTCGGCCAGCAGGCGGGCCAGCTCGTCCTGGCCGGCCCAGCCGTGGAAGTGCACCTTGTCCGACACGCCCAGGCGCTCGGCCTTGGCCGCGTAGCCGGCGATGTCGCCGCCGCCCGCCAGCGTGAGCTTCAGCGGCACGTCCGCCAGGGCGGTCTGCGCCAGCGCCTGCAGCAGGTCGGACACGCCCTTGCGCTCGGAGAGGTTGCCCACGAACAGCACGCGCGGCACGTCGTGCAGCGTGAAGGGGCGGCGCGGCACGGTGGGTTCCGGCACGCCGTTGATCACGATCTCGACCTTGTCGGCCGGCACGCGCAGCTCGCGCGTCACGAACTGCGCCGACACCTTGCCCAGCACCACGCAGGACTGCGGCAGCGAGAAGACCCAGCGCACCAGCGCCTTGACCGGGGCCGGGAAGCGCTCGTAGCTGTGGTGCAGCTGGGCCGCGTGCAGGTGCAGCACCGTCGGGATGCCCAGCACCTTGCAGGCGGCCAGCACGATGGATTCGCGCACGAAGTCCAGGCGCTCGGCCATGTTCACGTGCACGCCGGCCAGGCGGCCGCCGAAGCGGTCCTTGACCAGGCGGCCGACGGCGCGCGCAACCTGCACCAGCGAGGCGGCGGCGTTGCCGCTGCCGCGCGTGTCCAGCGGCCGCAGCACCGGGCCCGGGCCGTCGGTGGGCTGCGACTGGATCAGGTAGTCGGCCACCTTGTACATGCCGCCGCCGACCGGGGTCCAGGGCACGGCGATGTAGATGAAGCGGCTGTCGCGCGCCGCATCGTCCTGCGCGGGCACGGCCAGGCCGAAGGTGGAGGAGGGATCCATCGGTGGGGTCATGAGTACATCGCCCGCCCCTGGCGGGTGGAAGTCCGGGGTTCCTGCAGCACGAGGCTGGGGATGAGGGCCCGCGGCGACTGCCGCGGGGCGAGGAAGCCGCGCACCAGGCCGGCGGCCTGCACGCACCAGGAGACGACGGAATAGACGCCGCGCGCCACCGAGCGCTTGCGCCAGGACATCGCCACGAACGGCGCGGCGAAGAGGGCCGCGCCCGCGATCGCGCGCGCGTCGACGCCCAGCGGCCAGAAAGGCACCGACAGCAGCACCGCCCACCAGGCGAGCACCGCGAGGTAGAGGCGCAGCTCACGCAGGCCGCGCGTCACCAGCTTCATGCGCGGCTTGCCGATGGCGCCGCGCACCAGCTCGCCCAGGCCGCAGGCGTAGCGGCTGCGCCAGCGGCGCGCCAGCAGCTGGTAGGGCGGGGCGTCGTGGCCGTAATGGGTGACCGAGTCGAACGGCAGCCGCCACAGCTTCCAGCCCAGCGAGCGCAGCCGCACCGCGAGGTCGAACTCCTCGTAGCTGTGCAGGTTGCGATCGGAGAAGTAGCCCGCTTCCTCGATGGCGCGGCGGCGGTAGAGGCCGCCGCCGTCCAGGCGGTCCACCTGGCCGGGAATGCGGTGCTCCTCGACCTTCTCGCTGCGTTCGCCGCGCTCGCGGTACTCCAGGCTCTCGGTGTTGAGTTCCACCACGCGGCCGGCCACGCCCGCGATCTCGGGGTGCTGGGCGAGGAACGACAGCGCCTGCTCCAGGAAGCCGGGCACCAGCTTCATGTCGCCGTCCATGATGTAGACGTACTCGCCGCGCGAGTGCTGCCAGCCCAGCTGCGGGCCCGCGCCGCAGCTGCGGTCGCTCGCGCGCGCCAGCTGCACGATGCGCACCGGGTAGCGGCTGGCCACCTGCACGGTGCCGTCGGTGGAGGCGGAATCGGCCAGGATCACCTCGCCGCCGACGTCGGCGAGCGCCGCCAGGCAGCTCTCGATCGCGCCGGCGATGTTGGCCTCCTCGTTGAGGGCCTTGATGACGATGGATACGCGGCAGGCGGGCGTCTTCATTGCGCGGGGCCCTCCGGCGAGAACGCCTCCGCGCTGCGCAGCCGCCAGCGCTGCCAGCTGTCCGCGACTTGCGAGGGCATGAACAGGGCCATCAGGAGCGTGAGCTGCCAGCGGCGCGTCAGCGCGACCTGGCGCGCGTCCCACAGGAGGCGCAGCGCGGCCATGCGGTTGCCGGCGCCCAGCATCTCGCGCGCCATCGTCACTTCCTGCTGGCCCACGAACCACAGCGCGGTTTCCGGACGCGGCAGGCTGCCGGCCCGCGCGGCGTCGCGCATGCGGGTGAGGAAGGCGGGCGGGGTCGCCGAAGGCGTGCGGCGCGACAGGCTGTCGGGCAGCACGCGGATGGCCGCGAACGGCGCGTTGACCACCGCGACCGGCGTGCGGTCGGCGACGCGGAACCACATGTCCAGGTCCTCGCCGTGCGACTCGCCCTCGATGAAGCAGGTGCCCATCTCGCGCAGCAACGAAGCGCGGATCGCGACGCTGCTGCTGTTGAACGGCGCGGTGCGCATCCAGCGCTGGCGCAGGTCGTCGACCACCTCGACCTCGAAGAAGCTGTCGCTGACCGGCCAGGGATCCGGGTCGTCCGGCACGTTCTGCATGGTGCGCGACTGCGCGCCCAGCAGGCCGGCCTCGGGGCAGGCCTCGTGCGCCTGCTTCAGCGCGGCCAGCATCTCGGGGTGGTACCAGTCGTCGGCGTCGAGGAAGGCGATCCAGTCGCCGGTGGCCAGCGCGATGCCGCGGTTGCGCGCGGCCGACACGCCGGCGTTGGGCTGGCGCACGAGGCGCACGCGCGGATCGGCGATGGCCTCGACGATCGCCGCGGAGCCGTCGCTGGAGCCGTCGTCCACCACGATCACCTCGTGGGGCGGCAGCGTCTGGGCGAGCACCGAGTGCACGGCGCCGTGCACGTAGCGCGCCTTGTTGTACAGCGGGATGACGACGGAAAACTTCATGCGGCGGTCCTGAGGGTCGGCTCGATCGGCGAGCGCGGTACTGCTTGCGGCACCTTGGAGGCCACGCGGGCGGCGGCGCCGGAGGCCACCGTGACGATCAGCAGGAAATGGGTGAGAACGTGGCTGCCGTAGTCGACCAGCAGCAGCGGTACTTCGCTCACCGCCAGCAGGGCGGTGGAGCAGAACAGGGCCAGGCTCAGCCCGCCGGTGGCGCGGGCGTAGCGGAAGGCCATCACGGTCAGAACGACCGCGTAGATGACGAGGCCGAAGGCGCCGAGCAGGCCCGAACGCGACAGCGTGTCCAGCAGCTGGTTGTGCGCGTGGGTGGCCTGCGGCATGCCGATGGCCTGGCGGTACTCGGAGTCCCAGATCGTGAGGCCGTAGCCGAGGATCGGGTTGCGGCTCCACTCTTCCATGGCCACCACCCAGATGCGGTCGCGGCCGGTCAGCGAGGCCAGCTGCGCGCCGGCGCTCGTGTCGAAGAAGTCCGAGATCATGGTGGGCAGGTCGAACACCAGCACCGCGAACAGCACGCCCAGCACGGCCATGATCACCAGCAGCAGCAGGCCGACGCCGAACGAGCTGGCGCGCGGGTCGCCGGCCTTGTGCACGGCGTCGCTGCCGCGCCGCACCACCAGCAGGCAGCATGCGCTGAGGACGAAGGCCAGCCAGGCCGTCTTGGACTGCGCGATGAACATCACGCCCAGGCCCAGGAACCAGGCCGCGAAATTCAGAGAGCCGCGCTTGAACGGACGCACCCACAGGAGCACCAGCGCGATCTGCGCCAGCATGCCCATCATCACGGGGTGCGGGGTCAGGCCGCCGAAGCGGGGCAGGCCGGGGATCAGGCCCTGGGTGTAGCTGTTGTCCAGCACCAGGCCCGGGTTGACGGGGATCAGCACCACGCCGGCCAGCATGAAGATGAACAGCGAGTTGCGGACCGTGGCCAGGATGCGGTCGCGGTCCAGCGGCCCGGACAGCGAGCAGGCGATGCCCAGCACGAGCGGGTACAGGTACTCGTGCGAGATGCGCGTGTGCGGCGCCGCCACCGCGGTGATCGCCACCGTCGTGACCCAGAACAGGACGAAGCTGGAGGTCAGCATCGGCGAGGGCACCGGCTTCCTCTGCGCGAAGTGGCTGAAGATGCGCTCGAAGCACACCGCCAGCAGCATCAGCGACACGCCGCGCTGCACCCACGCGATCACGGGGTTGCGGACCGCCGCCTCCAGCGCCTGCGTCTCCTTCTCCAGCATCAGGAACGCCTGGGTGAGGTCGCGGCCGGACAGCAGGACTTCCAGGCCGGTCAGCACCAGCATCGCGGGGAAGATCAGGAACAGCAGGCCGTCGCGGCGCGCCTTCCAGTGGTCGGCCGCGTCGCGGCCCCGGACCTTGCGCGACTTGACGGTCGTCGCGTCGTGGGCTCGATTCATCGAAAAGTCTCCAGGCTCGCGGCGGACGGTCATGGGCGGGCCTCCGGGGCGGCCCAGCGCGGAGCGAAGGCCGGGATCAGGCGCGAGAGCACGCCGCGCGCCTCGGGGCCGAGCACCTGCGGGCGGGCGATGGCCAGGGCCAGCAGCGCGCCGAAGCCGGTGCAGCCCTCGATGATCAGCGTGGCCAGCGGATGGCCCAGCGGCGAGACCAGCTGGCGTCCGAGCAGCACCGCGAGGCCGCAGAAGGCGCCCAGCGCGAGTCCGCGCAGGAAGAACGGCGCCAGGTCGCGCCACGTGAGGTCGAGCGCGCGCAGCACCGCCACCACCACGATCGCGGAACGCGCCAGGATCAGGAAGGCCGACGCGATCACCACCGCGCGGATGCCCAGCGGCGCCAGCAGCCACCACAGGGGCAGCGCGGCGGCCAGCAGCGGCATCTGCAGCATGGCTTCCAGGTGCTTGCGGCGGGTGTTCCACAGCACGGGGGTCGACAGGCCCAGGCAGCTCCACGCCGGCAGGCACAGGAACAGCACCGCCATCACCCAGCCGGCTTCGCCCCAGGCCTGGCCATAGAGCACCAGCACCAGGTCGCCGGCCAGCATGGACATCAGCACCGCCGCCGGCACCAGGAACACCAGCACGCAGGCCAGCATCGTCAGCCAGGCCTGGCCGAGCTGGCGCAGGTCGTCCTGCAGCTTGGCGCCGGCCGCCAGGAACGTGGGCTGCAGCGAGTTGATCAGCAGCACGTAGGGGATCGAAGCGAAGTTGTAGGCGACGTTGTAGAGGCCGACGGCGTGCGTGCCCACCATGCGGCCGATCACGATGCGGTCGACGTTGGTGAGCAGCCAGTTGACGATGTTGGTGAAGAACACCGTGCGGCCGGTGTCGAAGGTTTCGGCGCTGGTGTGGTGGCGGAACAGCGGCTTGAGCGAATGCGGCCGCACCGCGTACGTCGCCGCCAGCGCCACGCCCGCCTGCACCACGCAAGCCGCGGCCAGCGCCTGCGCCTCGAAACCCTGCATCGCCAGCGGCACGCCCACCATCAGGTAGCCCGCGGCGTAGCTGCCCAGCTGGATCAGCCCCAGCGCGCGGAAGTTGAGCTCGCGCGACAGCAGGCAGTTGGCCGGACCCTGCAGGCCCAGCAGCACGCAGGCCACGGCCATCCACTGCAGCATCGGCTGCACCCGCGCGTCGCCGAAGAAGCCGGCCAGGGGCTCGGACAGCGCGAAGAGGGCGATGCCGGAAAGCACCGCGGCGACCGCCTGCCAGGTGAAGGCGAAGCGGACGTCATCCTCGTCGACCTCCTTCTTCAGCATCAGGCTGTAGCTGAAGGCGTTGCCCGAAAGGAAGGAGGCGAACGTCAGCACCACCATGCCGATGCCGTACACGCCGTAGTTGCCCGGTCCGAGCAGGCGGGCCAGGACGACCTGGGCGACCAGCTGCAGCGCGAAGCGGCCGGCGGTGGTCAGGGCGCTCCACTTGAAGGCGCGCTCCGCCATCGTTCTGAGTTTGGCGGCCCTCATGGGTGATCGGTTCCCCAGCGTCGGAGCACGATGCCGACCATCAGTGCGAGGGCGGCAACCAGCATGCCCGTGGTGTGCTCGCGGCCCTGCGACTCCTTCCTGGCGGCGGCTTCGTCGCCGGCCTGCAGGTTGGCGGTCAGCGCCGCCGGATCGGCTGCGTGCTGCGGACCGGCGGCGGCCTGCGCCGGCACCACGAGGCTCGCATGCATGAGCCCGCCGGCCAGCGGCGCGGCCGCGTCATGACTGGCCGGCTGGTTGGCGGCCATGGCGGTCTGCACTGCCAGACTGAGGGCGAGCGCAGGGAGAAACTTCTGCATCTGGGCGTCCTTGCGGTCCATCGATGCAGGTCATTCTCAAACAAGGGGTTCGGGCGTTGGGGCGCTCGCACCAGAAGGGTCATGGCTCTTTCAGACCATTGCCCAGATCGGCTTCAACGGCTGAGCTGGGAGCCCGGCCGTGAGGGTCTCGCAGCTCAGCGTTGCACGCTCAGCCGTTTCCTCGCCGGCAACTTCAGCAGGCCCGTGGACAGCGCGGTGCCGCACACGATCACCGCCGCGCAGAGCAGCATCCACGCCGTCACCTTCTCGTGCAGGAACAGCACGCCGTAGAGCACCGCGAACACCGGCACCACGAAGGTGACCGCGAGCGCCCGTGCCGGACCGGCTTCCTCGATGAGCCGGAAGTAGAGGATGTAGGCGATGCCGGTGCACAGCACGCCGACCGCGACGAGCGCGAGCCACGCGGTCGCGCCGGGCATCTTCGCGGGCCAGGCCCAGGCCGCGGGCAGCGCGAGCAGCATCGTCGCGCCGAGCTGGCTGCCGGTCGCGGTGACGAGCGGCGGCAGGCCGGTGAGGTACTTCTTGGTCGCGCTGGCCGCGATGCCGTAGCAGAGCGTCGCGACGAGGCACGCGAGCACGGCCCAGCCGGGCGCGGGGCCGCCCGTGCCCGCCTTGAAGCTCGCGCCGTCCCACGCCAGCATCGCGACGCCCGCGAACCCGACCACGAGGCCGACGGCGCGCGCGGCGGCGGGACGGTCGTTCAGCCACAGCCAGGCGACCAGCGCGCCGAACAGCGGTACCGTCGCGTTGAGGATCGACGACAGGCCGGTCGTGATGGTGGACACCGCGAACGCGAACAGCGCGAACGGGATGCCCGAGTTCAGCACGCCGACGATGCACACCTTGCGCCAGTGCTGCCGCAGCTGCGGGCCGAGGCCGCGCCACAACACCAGCGGCAGCAGGAAGGCCGAGGCGATGGCCACGCGCAACGCGGCCGTGGGCAGCGGGCCGAGTTCCACCACGGCCAGGCGCATGAAGAGGAACGAGCCGCCCCAGATCGCGGCGAGCAGGACGAAGTCCAAGACGGAAGACAGGGGCATGGCGGGCGAGTGTGGGGGCGAACGCGGCGGCCGCCGCCGGCGCATTGATGAAAGTTGCGGGGCCGATTGATGCGTTGCGTCAGCGCGCCGCGCTCTGCTCGAGCTGCAGCAGCGCGGTCTTGCGGTCCAGCCCGCCGGCGTAACCGGTCAGCGACCCATCGGTGCCCACCACTCGATGGCAGGGCACGACGATGCTGACGGGATTGCGGCCCACGGCCGCCCCGACCGCGCGCACGGCGGCGGGCTTGCCGATGCGCTGGCTCAGGACCGCGTAGCTCGTGCGCTCACCTGCGGGAATGCCCAGCAGCGCCTGCCACACCGATCGCTGGAACGGCGTGCCGCCTTGAAGGTCGAGCGGCAGGTCGAACGCGGTGCGCCGGCCGGTGAAGTACTCGTCGAGTTGCCTGCACGCGACGGCGAGCACGGGATGGTCGGGCTCCATCGGCCATTTGCCCGCATCCGGGTGATAGCGCTGTCCCTCGAACCACAGGCCCGCGAGGCCGCGGTGCGTGGCGGCCAGCAGGATGGAACCGAGCGGACTGGCGTGGCGCGCGGCGACGAGGTCAGGCGGGAATTTCATGGTGTGACCTTTCCTTCAGCCCCGTCGTCCCCGCGGAGGCGGGGACCCAGTGCTTCCGTTTTGGTTTCGCGAAGGCGGGAGCTCTGGATTCCCGCCTTCGCGGGAATGACGGCAGGGGAGTTCGCGGGAATGGCGGGAGCGAGGCTCGCCCACGCGCGGATCACCGCGTAACTGCGCCACGGCTTCCACGCCTGCGACGCCGCTTCGGCTTCCCGCGCGGGTTGCTTCGCTTGCTGCACGCCCAGGGCCTTCTGCAGCGCGACGTCCCCGGCCGGGAAGGCATCGGGCCAGCGCAGGGCCCGCATGGCGATGTACTGCGCGGTCCAGTCGCCGATGCCGGGGAGCGCCTTGAGCGCTTCGACCGTCTGGCCCACTTGCGCGCCGGGGTGCAACTGCAGCTGGCCGCCTCGCACCGCCCGCGCCAGCGCCACGATGGCGGCCTGCCGCTGGCGCACGATGCCCAGCGTTCCGAGCGCATCGCCTTCGGCATCGACCAGCGCTTCGGGCGCGGGGAACAGGCGATGGAGGTCCGCGTGCGGCGTCTCGATGGGCGCGCCGAAGCGCTCCACCAGCCGGTGCGCCAGCGTGCGCGCCGCGGCCACGGTGATCTGCTGTCCCAGCACCGCGCGGACGGCGAGTTCCCAGCCGCCGAACGCGCCGGGAACTCGCAGCCCTTCGCAGGCCGGGAAGGCGTCCTGCAGCACGCCGTTGACGGCGAGCGGGTCGCAGTCCAGGTCGAACGCGGCGCGCACGCGGCGGATCACCTGCGGCAGGCCTTCGTGCAGCGACTCGCTCACGCGCAGCACCAGCTGGTGGCGCGGCTCGTCGAAGCCGGCCTCGACCCAGCCGGCGAGGCGGCGGCCGCCCGCGTTCAGCTCGAGCGTGCGAACCAGCGTGCCCGCGGGCGAAACGTGCTCCATGCCCGCGATGGACCGCTGGCGGAAGAACGTGAGCATCGCGGCCGTGTCGTACGGCGGCCGGTAACCGAGCCGCACCACCATGCCCTGCGACGCGGGCCGCGAGCCTTCACGCCGCAGCTTGCTCGGCGACAGGCCGTAGTGCTGGAGGAAGGCCGCGTTGAAACGGCGCAGGCTGCCGAAGCCGCTGGCCAGCGCCACTTGCGTGACGGACAGCGCGGTGTCGGCCAGCAGTTGCTTGGCCGTGAGCAGGCGGCGCGTCTGCAAATACTGCAGCGGCGACACGCCGAACTGGGCCTCGAAGATGCGGCGCAGGTGCCGCTCGCTCACGCCGAGCCGCGCGGACAGCTGCTCGACCGAGGGAGTGCGGTCGTGCCAGGCCTCCGGCTCGTCCAGCATCCGCGCCGCCTGCCGCGCCAGGATGCTGCCGGCGTCCTGCATCGACCAGATCTGCGCATCGGGCGCCAGCTCGGGGCGGCAGCGCAGGCAGGGGCGGAAACCCTCCTTCTCGGCCTGCGCGGCGTGCGGGAAGAAACGGCAGTTCTCGCGCCGCGGCGTGCGCACGCGGCAGACCGGGCGGCAGTAGATGCCGGTGGAGGTCACGCCGGTGAAGAAGCAGCCGTCGAAGCGCGCGTCGCGCGCCTTCAGCGCCAGGTAGCAGGCGTCGGGCTGCAGGGTGTCGGCATCGGGCGGCATGTGCTCATCATAGGAGCGTGGCGCCTCCTGACTGGCCGTTTCCGGACATGTCCCTCGCGAGCCCTTCCCTACAATCCGGCGTTCCCCCCGAACCTTTCCACCTACTGATCCGTCATGCAAGTTTCCGCTTCGATCTTCAAGGCCTACGACGTCCGCGGCATCGTGCCTTCCACGCTGACGGAAGAGGTGGCGCAGGCGCTCGGCCGCGCGTTCGGCGCCGCGGCCCGGGCTGAAGGCGAGCGCACGGTCGCGGTGGGCCGCGACGGCCGCCTGTCGGGCCCGTCCCTCTCTGCCGCGCTGGTGCGCGGACTGGTCGCCAGCGGGGTGGACGTCATCGATGTCGGCGTCGTCACCACGCCCATGCTTTATTTCGCCGCCAGCACGTTGTGCACCAGCGGCATCCAGGTCACGGGCAGCCACAACCCCAAGGACTACAACGGCTTCAAGATGGTGCTGGCCGGCCGCGCCATCTACGGCGACGAGATCCAGTCGCTGCGCCGCACGATGGAAGCGGAGAACTGGCCCGAAGCGACGCCCGGCCAGGTGCGCAACGTCAACGTCTTCGCGCCGTACCGTGACCGCATCGCGGGCGACATCAAGCTCGCGCGCCCGATGAAGATCGTGGTCGACTCCGGCAACGGCGTGGCCGGCGCCTCGGCCCCCGCGATCTTCCGCGCGATCGGCTGCGAGGTGATCGAGCTGTACAGCGAGGTGGACGGCAATTTCCCCAACCACCACCCGGACCCGAGCAAGCCCGAGAACCTGAAGGACCTGATCGCGGCGCTGCGCACCACCGGCGCCGAGCTGGGCCTGGCCTTCGACGGCGACGGCGACCGGCTGGGCATCGTCACCAAGGACGGCAACAACATCTTCCCCGACCGGCAGCTGATGCTGTTCGCGCGCGACGTGCTGCAGCGCGTGCCGGGCGGCACCATCCTGTTCGACGTCAAGTGCACGCAGCGCCTGGCGCCCGCCATCCGCGAGGCCGGCGGGCAGGCGCTGATGTTCAAGACCGGCCATTCGCTGATCAAGGCGAAGATGAAGGAAGTGGGTTCGCCGCTGGGCGGCGAGATGAGCGGCCACGTGTTCTTCAAGGAGCGCTGGTACGGCTTCGACGACGGCACCTACGCCGGCGCGCGGCTGCTGGAGATCCTGTCGCGCGAGCGCGATCCCAGCGCCGTGCTGGACGCGCTGCCCACCAGCTTCTCCACGCCGGAGCTGAACGTGAAATGCGCCGAGGGCGAGCCGCACCGCATCGTGGACGAGCTCGTCGCCAGGGCGAAGTTCGCGGCGCCGGCCGAGGTGTCCACCATCGACGGCGTGCGGGTGGACTGGCCCGACGGCTTCGGCCTGATCCGCGCGTCGAACACCACGCCCGTGCTGGTGCTGCGCTTCGAGGGGCAGACGCAGGAGGCGCTGCACCGCATCGAAGGCGAGATGCTGGCCCTGCTGCGCAGCGTGAAGCCGGACGCGCAGTTCGCGGAGGCGGCGCACTGAGCGCGCCCGCGGCTTCAGCCAAAGACTTGAACATCCTCATCGTCAAGCTCTCGTCGCTGGGCGACGTGGTGCATGCCATGCCCGCCGTGCAGGACATCCGCGCGGCGCTGCCGCATGCGAACGTCGACTGGGTCGTGGAGCGCGGCTTCGCGCCGCTGGTGCAGCGCTGCGAAGGCGTGCGCCGCGCCATCCCGCTGGAGCTGCGGCGCTGGCGCAAGTCGCCGCTGTCGCCCGCCACCCGCCAGGGCTGGCGCGAGTTCCGCGAGGCGCTGCGCGCGCAGGCCTACGACGCGGTGCTCGACCTGCAGGGCCTGACCAAGTCGGCGCTGGTCGCGCGCACGGCGCGCATGGCTGAAGGCGGCAAGCGCTATGCGCTGGCCAACCAGACCGAGGGTTCGAGCTACGAGGCACCCACGCGGTGGCTCGCCGACGTCGCCGTGCCGGTGCCTTCGCGCAGCCACGCGGTGCAGCGCTCGCGCGAGCTGTGCGCGATGTCGCTCGGCTACGCGATGCCGTCGCCGCTGCGCTGGGGCCTGCAGGCACAACCGGTGCGGGAAGGTGATCGGCCCTGTATCGCCTTCGTGCACGGCACCTCGCGCGAGGACAAGTGCTGGCCGCAGCAGAATTGGGTGCGCATCGGCCGCCGGCTGGTGGAGGAGGGCTTCGCCATCGCCCTGCCGCATGGCAGCGATGCCGAGCAGCGCCGCAGCACCGAACTGGCGCAGGCCATCGGCCCGCACGCCGTGGTGTGGCCGCGGCTGGACCTGGCCGCGCTGACCGATCGCCTGGCGGGCTGCGCCGGCGTCGTCGGCGTGGACAGCGGCCTCTCGCACATCGCCGTGGCGCTGGGTCTGCCGCACGTGCAGGTCTACAACTTCGACACCGCCTGGCGCACCGGCCCGATCGGCGACGGTCCGCACCGCAGCGTGTATGGTTCGCCGTGCCCGCCGGCCGAGGCCGTGTGGGAAGCCTGGCAGGCCGTGCGCCCCCGATGATCCGCAACCTCTACTCGCTCCTGATGCATGGCGCGCAGCCGCTGCTGCGGCGCAAGCTGCGCCGGCGCGGCACGGCCGAGCCCGGCTACCTGGAAGCGGTGGACGAGCGCTTCGGCCTGTACCAGGACCACGCGACGCCGGGCGCGCTGTGGATCCATGCGGTGTCGCTCGGCGAGACGCGCGCGGCTGCGCTGCTGGTGCAGGCACTGCGCGAACGCGATCCTCAACTGCGCCTGCTGCTCACGCACGGCACGGCGACGGGCCGCGCCGAAGGCGTCAAGCTGCTGCGCGAAGGCGACCGGCAGGTCTGGCTGCCCTGGGACACGCCGCAGGCCGTGCGGCGCTTCCTCGCGCATTTCCGGCCCAGCGTCGGCGTCCTGATGGAGACCGAGGTCTGGCCGAATCTGGCCGAGGTGTGCCGCCACGCCGGCGTGCCGCTGGTGCTGGCCAATGCGCGCATGTCGGAGAAGTCGATGCGGCAGGCGCTGCGGCTGCGGCAGCTGTCGCAGCCCGCTTATTCCTCGCTGCGTGCCGCATGGGCGCAGACCGAAGCCGACGCGCACCGGCTCGCCCGCATCGGCGCACCGGTGGCCGGCGTCTTCGGCAACCTCAAGTTCGATGCGCAGCCCGATCCGGCGCAACTCGCGCGTGGCCGCGCATGGCGCGCACGCCTCGCGCAACCGGTCGCGATGTTCGCCAGCTCGCGCGAAGGCGAGGAGGCGGAGCTGTTCCGCGTGTTGACGACCGAGGGCGCCTCGGGCCTGCGCTGGCTGGTGGTGCCGCGGCATCCGCAGCGCTTCGACGAAGTCGCGTCGCTCGCGCGGCAGGCGGGCCTGTCGGTCTCGCGCCGCAGCGAATGGGACGACGCGCAAGGCCCGGCCGACGCCGACGTGTGGATCGGCGATTCGCTCGGCGAAATGGCGCTTTACTACGGCCTGGCCGACGTCGCCCTGCTGGGCGGCAGCTTCCTGCCGCTGGGCGGCCAGAACCTGATCGAGGCCGCCGCCTGCGGCTGCCCGGTGGTGATGGGTCCGCACACCTTCAACTTCGCGGACGCGGCGCAGGACGCGCAGGCGGGTGGGGCGGCGGTGCGGGTCGAGACCCTCGATGAAGGCGTGCGGCAGGCCGTCGCGCTCGTGAAGGACGAAGCCTTGCTCGCGCGGCACGTCGCGGCGGCGCACGCGTTCGCGCAAGCGCATGGCGGCGCGGCGGCACGCACGGCGGAGGCGCTGCTGGCGCTGGTTCCCGCGAGCCGCTGAGGAAGCAGATGAGATGACTCGGCTCCTTGCTGGGAAGTGACGGGGACGCGCAGCATGCGCAGCCTCATCAACGTCCCGGTCACAAGGAGCAATATGGGATTCCGATCAAGCGTGCGTCTTTGCGGAGCCGCTTTCCTGCTCCCCGCCATCGCAGGTTGCGGTGGCTCTCAACACGGCGATCACGCCGCGTCGGCGGTTCCTGCCGCATCAGTGTCCGCCCGGATCGTCATAGGCCAGCCGGATTTCGAGCACGGTGAACCACCATTCAACGGTCCGGTGATTCCGATCGATCGATTGATCAACCCCGAAGGAAGTGTCGGCGTCGCGGGGGATGGTCGGCTCTTTGTCGGGGACAGCCGTCACCTCAAGATGTTCGCCAGTTATGACACTGCGAACGGGAGCGCCGCTCAGTTCGCGGTCCCCGGAGCTGCACGCCATCTTTCGATCCGGGCGGGCGTGCTGATCGCATCGCAAGACAACCGGGTCGAGATCTCTTCCACGTTGCCGACCGATGCGAATGCGGTGCCCGATAACCAGATCGCAGGTCCCGCCGGCTGCTCGGCGAATGCGTTCAGTACGCCGGGGGCGGCTTTCATTACGCCTCAGGGCCGCCTGATCGTCGCCGACACCCTCAACAACCGGGTTCTGATCTGGACGCAGGTTCCTGCCAATGGAGAGGACGCCGATTTCGTGGTCGGCCAGCGCGACATGGTCAGCTGCGTGGCGGACGCGATCAACGATGACGGCACCGGGGATGGCGCCAGCACGTCGAGCGCACAGACGCTCGACTCGCCGACTTCCGTCTGGTCCGACGACACCAGACTGGTCGTGGTCGATAGCGGAAACAGCCGCGTCCTGGTCTGGAGCACGTTTCCTGATGGAAACTTCCGCGCGGCCAGTCATGTGATCGGACAAGCAAACTTCAGCGATGGCGCCGCCAATCTCGGTCAGGCCAACGCTTCGAACGTTTCGCTTTCTAGTCCGGTGTCGGTCGACGTCCGCGAGGGCGGACAGCTGGCGGTTGCAGACACCGGCAACAACAGGGTGCTGGTCTGGAACACTTTTCCGTCCTCCGACGGGCAAGCTGCCACCCAGGTCATCGGCCAGAACGGTTTCACCGGCAAGGACGCGAACGCTGGCGGTGCAAAGCCCGCCGCGAACACGCTGAGGGCGCCGACGGGGGTGCGATTCGACAGGAGCAATTTGGTGGTCACGGACACCGGGAACCATAGGGTGCTGGTGTTCCCCTCTCCCAACTGAGTCGGCTCCTGGCAACGTCGCAGTGCAAAACGGCCGGGCCTACCGGCCGTCCTTTTTCTCGTTTCAAGCCGTCAATAACGTATGGATGAGCATGAGCCGTGTCCGCCTGTAAGCCGCATCCGCAAGCTCAGCAGTCTTTGTAAGCCCTGAACCGTCTCCTTACAGCTGAGCCGCGTTCTCCTACAGACGCGTCGGACGTGTCCTACTAGCATCCGCCCCATCGCTGAGCTTGAAGTTCCTGCTCAGCGTCCTCCTCCGATCCCAGAAAACGCGACGCACCGGCGAAGGAACGCCGATGCCCGCGCCGGGCGGAGCTTTGCCTCACGCACCCGAAGAGACGTTCATGATGGTCCTGCAGTCCAAGAAGACCCCCCGAACCCGTTCGCAATGCAACGCCGCCGCGCGTCGCTTCCACCCCAAGGCCGCCGTGATGGCCGCCGCGCTGTCACTGGGGGCCACGCTGAGCTGGGCCCAGGTGCCCAGCGTGCCCGTCGCGGCCAGCCCCAACGCCTGGCTGCAGACCGGCAACGCCAACGACGCGTACTGGATCGAGGACAACCGCTGGGGCTCCGGCACCATCAGCGAAGGCACGAGCGCCTCGCAGTTCGAACAGCAGGTCGGCGTGAGCCCGAACGTCGGTGCCAACGGCGAGGTGGCGTTCCGCATGAAGTGGCGCTGGCCCAACCCGGCCGGCTCGGCCGAGGTCAAGGGCTATCCCGCGATCCTGAGCGGCCGCAAGCCCGGCTACTACTCGTCGGGCAGCATGGTGAACGGCAATCCCGTGCGCCTGCCCAACGGCTCGACGCTGCAGCAGTCCCCTTCCGGCCACACGCCCGGCACGATCTTCCCGATGCAGCTGCCGCTGTCGTCGCTGAAGGCCAAGTTCAACATGGCCCACCTGTCGACGCCGAGCGGCCAGGGCCACCTGAGCTTCGACATCTGGCTGCAGTCCAGCCCGAAGCAGGACTCGGGCTTCATGAACTCGTCGATCACGCACGAGATCATGATCCCGCTGTCGAACTGGGGGAACTACGGTTCGCACAACGTGCCGGGCGGCCGCAACCCGATGTGGTACGACCATGACGCCACCATCGCCGGCAAGCGCTACCACGTGTACGCGACCAAGGGCGCCGACGGTTCGCTGCTCTACAACTTCGGTTCGCTGAACGGCGCCTACGGCAAGACCGGCTGGAAGATGATCGCCTTCGTGCCGGAAGTGCTGCCGGTCGCGCCCGGCGAGATCGACCTCGCGGCCATCATCAACTACGTGACCACGCGCCGCGACGCCAAGGGCAACCCCTGGGCCGTGGGCAACGAGTACGTGTCCAGCGTGGAGCTGGGCGTGGAGCCGGTGGTCGGCAGCGGCGACATCGTCGTGTACGACTACAAGATCTGGAGCGGCGCGAGTTCCGCTCCGGCTCCGGCTCCGGCGCCTGCACCCGCTCCCGCGCCGGCTCCGAGTCCCGCACCGGCGCCCGCTCCGGCTCCGGCCCCCGCGCCC
>Ga0247819_10000246_pt1 | contig 34275 bp, 34 predicted proteins | sample 13C_Xylose_Day6_FD_193428 | JGI IMG/M metagenome (GOLD analysis project Ga0247819, IMG submission 193428) | Soil microbial communities from agricultural site in Penn Yan, New York, United States - 13C_Xylose_Day6 | ecosystem: Environmental > Terrestrial > Soil > Agricultural land | place: USA... | reverse complement strand
CGGTGCCGCGTATCGCTTCGTCGCGGGCGCGTAGGGGGCGAGGCCGCTGTCGCCACCAGGCGCAATGGCCAACGTTGGATCAGGGGTTCTTGCCATGGCAATGCCTAAACCGTCCTCATCTCTGTGCTTGTCACAGAGATCTCGCGCAGTTCCGTAGGAACTGCGGGACCAGCCCAAGTCTTTGGGCTGAAGGGTCTTTTGACTCGACAGACGTCGGGTCGCTGGATTCCGGCACAAGGCCGGAATGAGGGACTGGGGATGTTCCTACGCTCAAAGCAGGCCTGTCAGCTGCCAGGCCAGGGCGGCGCCTTGTTGTGGCGCCGCCTCTCTTGGCTCAAAGCTGAAGCTCGCTGTCCTTGATGTCGCTGATCGGCGACAGCATTTCCAGCTTCAGCGGGCGGGCCTCGCGCTTCTCAGTGGCGATGCGCGGCCAATCGGGATTGGCGAGCGCGCCGCGACCGAGCGCGATCATATCGGCGCCGGCCTGCAGCACCTGCTCGGCGCGGGCGATATCGTGCAGACCGCCATTGGCAATGACGAACAGATCGGGCGCATGCTGGCGGGCAAGGGAGACCAGCGATCTGCCGCCGGAAGCAAAGGCCGGTTGCCAGGCTTCGAACTCAGTCACGTGTACGAAGTCGGCGGGACTGGTGGCCAGCGCCTTGAAAACGATGGCAGCACCTTCTTCGCCCTCCGCCCATTTATGTAAGGGGTCGTTGACCTTGCCCTGGGACAGGCGGATGCCGACGGGCACCTTATCGCCGACGGCGCTGCGAACCGCGTCCAGCACTGCGAGGCTCAGGCCCAACCGCTTGCCGATGTCGCCGCCCCAGCGATCCTGCCGCCGGTTGGTGTAATCGGTGAAGAACTGGTCGAGCAGATAGCCGTTGGCGCCATGGATCTCGATGCCGTCGAAACCGGCGACATCGATGGAAAGCCTGGCGGCTTGCGCAAAGCCTGATATCGCTTCGGCAATCTCCGTCCCATCCATCTCCCGCGGCTCGGCATAGAGACCCTCACCGTGGTAGGAGACCATCTGTTTGCCTCTCGGCTGCAGTGCCGAGGGTCCGACTGTGTCGCTGCGGAAGCGATTGCCCTGGGCGAGCGCACCGCCATGCATAAGCTGGGCAAAGATGCGGCCGCCCGCGGCGTGCACCGCATCGACGACCGCCTTCCAGCCTTCCGCCTGTTTCCGGTCGGCAAGTCCCGGTTGGTCCCTATAGGTTTGCGCATAGGCCTTGTCGGGATAGATGCCTTCAGTTGTCAGGAGGCTGAAGCCGCCCTTTGCGAAGCGCCGGTAGTAGTGCGCCATCCTTTCGGTCGGTACGCCCTCGGCAGTGGCGCTGATGCGGGTCATCGGCGCGACGGAAAGCCGGTTGCCGAAGGCCAGCCCTTTGAGCGTCGTTCCGGTCAGGATCGGCGAGGCGACCGTGCTGTGCGCGTTCATCTCAACGATCCTCGGTCAGCGCAATCGCCTCGATCTCGATCATCGCCTTCGGCGAATAGAGCGAGGAGACCTCGATGATGCTGTCGGCGGGATAGGGTGCCGAGAACCATTTGCGGCGCAGCTCGACGATCTTCCCGAAGTTTTCCATCGAGCGCAGGAAGATCGTTACCTTCACGACCTTGGAAAGGCTGGAGCCGGCAGCAGTCAGGACGCGGTCGAGATTGCGGAAGGCCTGCTCGGCCTGACGGTCGAAATCGTTCTCACCGACGATTTCGCCATCGTCGCCGATTGCGGCCTGGCCGGAGACGAAGACGAAACCGTTGGCCTTGATCGCCTGCGAAAGCAGGAATGGCGCGTAAGGATCGGGCTTGGTGATGACCTGTTCGAGAAACACGGGGAATCCCTCTATGCTTGAGTTCAACTCAGCTTGGCGGCGTTGCCTTGGCTGCTGAACTCAATATGATGAGGCTTCGCCCGGCTGACAAAAGACCATTTTTCAGCCGACAGATGAATTCAAGTCATTTGTTGCCGTCATGAGAAAATTGCCGCCGCTCGGCGCATTGCGGGTTTTCGAAGCGGCCGCTCGCCGCTTGAGCTTCAAGCAGGCGGCCGACGAGCTGAACGTGTCGGCGACGGCCGTCAGCCATCAGATCCGCCAGCTTGAAGATCTGCTGGAGCTGAAGCTGTTCGAGCGCGGCACGCGCCAGGTGCGGCTGACGCCGGCTGGGCAGACGCTGTTTCCGGTGCTACGCGATGGGCTCGACCGCTTCGAGCAGGCGATCGGCGAACTGCGCCGCAGCCGTGACACCAAGGTGGCGCGGCTCACCTCAACCGTCGCCTTCGTCGCCAAGCGGCTGGCACCGCTCGCCGGCAGCTTTCGCGACGCTCATCCGGACTGGAACCTGCGCCTCGACGCCTCGAACAGGACGGTGGATCTGGATGCCGATGCCGACGCGGCCATCCGCTATGGCGACGGGCAGTATCCCGGCCTGCTTTCCGAGCCGCTTTTCGCCGATCGTTTCGCGCCGGTCTGTGCGCCGCGGTTGGCGCCGATGTCCCTCGATGCGCTGCGAGAGGCGACACTCATTCACTTCGATTGGGGGCCGGCGCGGCGCGACGACGAGCGGGCGCCGGTCTGGCGGCAATGGCTGAGGCACGCAGGCGTCACCGATATCGACCCGGCTGGCGGCCTCTCCTTCACCGACGAGATCCATGCGGTGCAATCGGTCGTGGCCGGGCAGGGCATCGGTCTCTTGAGCCTGACCCTGGTTGCCGAGGAACTTGCCTCCGGCATACTCGTCCAGCCGTTTGCACTGTCGCTCGAAAGCTACCGCTACGATCTGGTCTATAGTCCGCGGGCTGCCGAGCGGCCGGCAACGCAGGTGCTGAGGGATTGGGTACTGCAGCAGTTCAACGGCGGAAGCCAGTAAGAGGCGAGGCAGCCGATCGCCTCGGCAAGCTCAATTGCCGCAAGGTAGGCCCCGCAATCAGTCGAAGTCACCGAAGACGTCGAGGCTCCTCCAGCGGCGGCTGACGAGGCGCAGCGAGCGATCCGGTTCGATCACGTAGGTCTCAAAGACCTGACGGCCGAATTGGTCGAAGAACTGGTGCGGCACGATACTGCCGACCGGCGCCTTCTTCAACTTGGTGCGAGGCTGGCCGCCATAGGTGATGCTGCCGGGGATCGGCTGAAGGTTCGGCGAGTAGCCGTAGGTCTGAACACCAGTGGTGCAACCACTGAGAAGGAGGACGACGGAAAGGGCGGCAAGAGCATGTTTCATATCGATGGTCCTCGACTATGCAGAAGGCGGATCGGAGTTCTGCCCGACGCCATGCGCAACTTCCAGGGCGTTACGACTTACTTTGGCGCCTGCGGGCGATAATCCAGCACCTTTCTCTAAAGTGTAGCGCTTCAACGGAAATTTCCAAGTTTCCGTGCGGCGATTGCCGATGGCGACAGGACCCTCGGTGGCCGCGTGTCTCATTAGACGCGCAAAGCTCGCTGTAGCACTTTGAATTGCTGCATGTTTCTACGCTTCTTCGCGGGTGAGGCCGTCGCGCAGCATCTGGACCTTTTCGTTGAGATCGATCATCTCGGGCACGGTAAATCCGGAACGACGCAGCAGCGTGTCGGTGAGGCATGCGGTCTTGGGGTGAAGCTCCTTGCCCTTCTCTGTCAGGAAAACCTCGACCAGCCGTTCGTCGACGGTGCTTCTGCGTCTTGAAAGGAAACCGGCCGCCTCGAGCCGCTTGACTGCCGGGGTGATGGTGCTCGGTTCCAGGCCGAGCCGATCGGCAATCGCCGATATGCTCAAGCCGTCCTGTTCCCACAGTGTACTGACGGCCAGATACTGCGTGTAGGTGACGCCGAGCGCGTCCAGCATCGGCTTGTAGGCGCGATTGATGGCGATCGCTGCCGAGTAGATCGAGAAGCAGAGCTGGCTGTCGAGCGGAAGCGGTGCGGGTTCGGTCATGGTCGTCTCCAATATTTAAGTCCGTGGCTTTTCATGAGCTTAGCACGAAAACCATTATTGCGATAATAAAATGCTGGACAGGTGATCGCGTAAGGCATATCTAATGATTACCGCGATAACAACTATCGCGCTAACAAATTAAGGAGTTGCGCAAATGTTGAAGACATCTCTGCTTGCCGCCGCCGCCTCGCTCACCCTGGCCGCCACCGGCACCACCGCGTTTGCCGCTGATGCAGGCGCAAAGAACGTCGTTCTCGTCCATGGCGGTTTCGTCGATGGCGCCGGCTGGAAGGGTGTCTACGACATCCTGAAGAAGGACGGCTACACCGTCAGCATCGTCCAGAACCCGACGACCTCGCTTGCCGCCGACGTCGCTGCCACAAGGCAGGCGATCGACAAGGCTGATGGATCGGTGGTGCTGGTCGGGCATTCCTATGGCGGCGTCGTCATCAGCGAAGCCGGCACCCATGAGAAGGTGCAGTCGGTCGTCTACATCGCCGCGTTCGCCCCGGATAAGGGCGAGTCGGTCTCGTCCTTGATTGCCAACCCGCCGGCCGGCGCGCCGGTGCCGCCAATCCTGCCGCCGGTCGATGGCTTCCTGTTCCTCGACAAGGCAAAGTTCGCCGCATCGTTTGCTGCTGACGTCGATGCCGAGACGGCCGCCTTCATGGCAGACTCCCAGGTTCCGTGGGGCGTCGAAGCGCTGGCCGGCGCCGTCACCGAGCCTGCTTGGAAGACCAAGCCGAGCTACTATCTGGTTGCGGGTGAAGATCGCATGATCCCGCCGGCTGCCCAGCAGATGATGGCCAAACGCGCCGGCTCAACCGTCGTCGAAGTGCCCGGCAGCCACGCCGTCTATGTCTCCAATCCGAAGGCGGTCGCCGATCTCATCGAGAAGGCGGCGGAAACCGCCAACTGATCGTCGGCGACGAACGACACAGCAACAATCGACCAACACAGGGCCGGGAGAGGGATCTCCCGGCTCTAAAGCGCGTCGCGATCTCCAGGATTCGCTTGCTGCCCTTTAAGCTCTTGTTTTTGCGCATGTCGTCATCACAAAGCCGCTGCGCACTTTTGCACGACATGCTCTAGATTGCCGACATACCCCAGAGAATCCTGTCTAACGGGAGGCTCACCCAGTTCTCCCTCATTCCGGCCCTGTGCCGGAATCCAGCGAGCTGACGTCTGTCAGGTCGAAAGACCTTTCAGCCCAAGGACTTGGGCTGACTGGATTCCTGTGACGGGCACAGGAATGAGGGTGCTTTGAGCGCCGTGAAGGCGCCCGAATGTCGAACAGGTCATATGGATGACTTTGTCATCAGTCTGAGGGGCGGGAGAGGGATCTCCCGGCCGTGTTTGCTGGGCAGGACCTTCCGTCTTCCGAACGGCCCGGCGGCAACATGCAGCTTGCCCACAGCTTCGCCGTTGATGGCCACGCTGGCCCATTGGTACAAGCCTTCCACCGTCAGCTGTGGGAAGAGGGCAGGTTGCGAGTTCGCCGCGCCAACCCGATGCGTTTCGCGCTCATACCCAGATTTGTCGCTGCGGCGAATTCCGATTTGGCGAAACATGCGGTAGTCCTTGGGTGAACTTCCCGTCGGATTGTGCGTCAGGCCCCAAGCGCCTGTCGCGCGCTCTGCTGTCGCCCAGTCCTTCTGCCGAACCCAGGTATTGCATGACCGCCGAACAGTCCCTCGCGTTTATAGTCATCGGCGCCATGATGGCATTCTTCATCTGGGGGCGGTTTCGATATGACGTGATTGCCTGTTCCGCCCTGATGCTTTCGGTCGCCGTTGGCATCGTGCCTTTCGATCACGCCTTTGATGGTTTCAGCGACGATATCGTCATCATCGTCGGTAGCGCCCTTATCGTCAGCGCCGGGGTGGCGCGCTCCGGTGTCGTGGATGCGGCGATCCAGCGGTTTCTGCCGAACATTTCCTCGGTCCGGGCGCAGCTTGCGCTGCTGGTCATCACGGTCACGGTGCTTTCCGCCTTCATCAAGAATATCGGCGCGCTGGCGATCATGATCCCGGTGGCGTTCCAGTTTGCCCGCCGTTCCGGCGTCCAGCCCTCGGTGTTCCTGATGCCGATGGCCTTCGGCTCGCTGATCGGCGGGCTGATGACCCAGGTCGGAACCTCGCCCAATATCGTCGTTTCGCGCGTGCGCCAGGAGTTGACGGGCGAGAGCTTCACCATGTTCGATTTCACCCCCGTCGGCGCCACGCTTGCTGCCGTCGGTGTCGTCTTCCTGCTGTTTGCCTACAAGCTGGTGCCGCAGCGCACGAGCCAGCATGTCTCGGTGCAGGCGGCGATCGAGATCACAGACTATACCTCGGAGGCGGTGGTTGCCGCCGGTACGCCCATGATCGGCAAGTCGCTGAGCCAACTCGTCAAGATTGCCGACGGCGGTGCCGTCGTCACCGCGATGTTCCGGCGCGGCCTGCATGTGGCGCCATTGCCTGACGTCAAGCTCGAGGCCGACGATATCCTGCTGCTCGAAGGCGGGCCGGATGCGCTCGATCGTATCGTCTCGCAGGCCAAGCTGAAGATCTCCGGCGACCGTTCGCCGTCATCCAGCGAAAAGACCGGCGCGGAGATCGAGGCGGTCGAGGCTGTGATCGGCGGCGGCTCGCCGCTCGAAGGCATGACCGCGCAGCGCCTGGCGCTGTTCAGCAACCACAACATCAACCTGCTTGCCGTCAGCCGGCAGGGCGAGCGGCTGAAGCAGCGGCTCGGCAACATTCGCTTAAGGGCCGGCGATATCGTCGTGCTGCAGGGCGCGCGCCGTGAACTGCCGTCGTTCCTGCAGGACTTCGGCTGCCTGCCGCTGGCGCAGCGCGAGATCCTGCTTGGCACCATCCGCAAGGCGACGCTGCCGCTCCTCGTTCTTGCCGCCGCCATGGGCTCGACGGCCGTCGGCCTCGTGCCGATCCCGATCGCCTTCTTCGCCGCGGCCCTTGCCATGGTGATCTTCCGCATCATTCCGCTGCGCGACGTCTACCGGTCGGTCGACGGGCCGATTTTGGTGATGCTGGCAGCGCTGATCCCGGTCAGCGATTCGCTGCGCACGACAGGGGGCACCGACGTGATCGCCAGCTGGCTCGGCACGATTGCCGCGGGCCTGCCGCCGGCCGGGGCGCTGACGCTGATCCTGCTCGCCGCCATGGCAGTGACGCCGTTCCTCAACAATGCCGCGACCGTCCTGGTCATGGCGCCGATCGCCGCCAGTTTCGCGACCACGCTTGGCTACCGCCCCGAAGCCTTCCTGATGGCGGTTGCCATTGGCGCAGGCTGCGATTTCCTGACCCCGATCGGCCACCAGTGCAACACGCTGGTCATGGGCCCGGGCGGCTACAAGTTCAGCGACTATCCGCGCCTCGGCCTGCCGCTTTCGGTGGTGATTGTCATCGTCAGTGTGCCGGCGCTGATCGCCGTCTGGCCGCTGCGCTAATCGCCTTCCTAAAGGTAGTTGCTTCCTCTAACGGCAATCGGACCGGACCCCAGACGTCACTTCACAGCGACGACGACTTTCCCCTTGGCACGCCCCGTTTCGACATAGTCCAGCGCCTCGTTGGTCCTCTCGAACGGGAAGACCCGATCCACTACCGGTCGTATGGCACCTGTGTCGATCAGGGAGGTGATCTGACCAAGCTGCCCACCGTTGGCCGTCATGAAGTGGAAGGAGTAGCTGATCCTTCGGCGCTTCGATTTTCTCCTGATGCCGAAACTCAGCAGGCGCATGACCTGTTGAAGCAGCCAGCCAGAACCGTTCTGCCGCGCGAAGTCCGGATCGGGCGGACCGGAAATCGAAATCAGCTTCCCGCCCGGCTTCAGAACAGCAAGGGATTTCTCCAGCGTTTCCCTCCCTAGGCTGTTCAGCACGACGTCATAGCCCTGCAGCACTTTCTCGAAGTCATCCTTCTTGTAGTCGACGACGACGTCTGCGCCGAGACTTTTCACAAGAGCGATATTTGGTGTGCTCGTGGTCGTCGCCACATATGCCCCAAGATGCTTGGCAAGCTGGATCGCGATCGCGCCCACACCACCGGAGCCGGCATGGATCAGGACCTTCTGTCCCTTTTGCAAGTTGGCCCGCTCGACAAGCACCTGCCATGCTGTCAGGGCAACAAGCGGAATGGATGCGGCCTCGTTCATACTCAGATTGTTCGGCTTCATCGCTACATCGGCCTCGTCCATGGCGATGTACTCTGCAAATGTCCCGATGCGATCCTGGGCCGGGCGTGCATAGACCTCGTCACCAGGCTTAAATCGCCGGACATTGGCCCCGACCCTGACCACCACGCCCGCTACATCGTTGCCCAGCACCAGTGGAAGGCGGTAGGGAAGGATGACCTTGAACTCTCCGTCCCTGATCTTATTGTCCAAGGGGTTCACGCCGGCGGCATGAATCTCAACCATGACATCGTTCTCACGCAACTCCGGCTGTGGGCCTTCGCCGAGCCGGAGAGCGCCGCCTTTCAGATAGCGATCGATCAGGAATGATTTCATCAGACTAACTTTCGTTTCTATGGTGAGCCGGCAGCGCCAGCAGTGCGGCGGCGACAGCTCAATCGGGAAGTCTGCTGAACTTCCGAAGGTTCTTGTCGACGATGGACTCGGGCAGGAAGCGACGCATGAAACGGACTTGTCCTGCAGCTTTTCCGGCGGTGTAGCGTCGTTTGGGCGATGCCGCATTGGCGGCCCTTACGACGGCTTCGGCGACCACCTCGGGTGCATCGCCCTTCGCGACGATGTCGCGCATCAGCCTCTCCGCGTCGGCGCGAACCGTGTCGTAAACGGCAAGCGGGCGGTCCGGTCGCGTGATGTTCTCTTCGAAGGATGTGCGGGTTACGCCGGGCTCGACAAGCACGATGCGGATGCCTTGCGTTCGCACTTCGTGGTCAAGAGACTCCGAATAGCCTTCGATGGCATGTTTGGTCGATGCGTAGAGCGCATTGTAGGGGGCGGGGATCAGCCCGAGTATGGAGCTGAGGTTGACGATCCGTCCTCGATGCTGCCGTCTCATCGTGGGCAGCACCGCATTTGTCATGCGTATGATGCCGAACACGTTTACGTCGAAGACGGCTTTCGCCTGTTTCGTCGTGGATTCCTCAGCGCCGCCGAGCAGTCCGATCCCGGCATTGTTGACAAGAAGATCAATCCGTCCTGCGCGACTTAGAACCTCGTCGACGGTTGTCTGCACCGATGCGTCATCGGTTACATCGCAGATCAGCATCGTGATCCCGTCCGGGGTATCGGGCATCGGCTTTCGGCTGGTACCGAAGACACGGTAGCCATCGTGCCGCAGCGCTCGTGCTGTCACCAACCCAATGCCTGAGGAAGCGCCCGTGACCAGGGCAATGCCGCGTTCTGTCTTGCTCATCGGCTTGTGCTTTCATTTTATCATGGAATATCGCTGAACATTCAGTTACTATTAAATTAGTAGTTAGTCACTATCAAAAAGATACTAACATGAGAAATCTGTCGAGCCAGCCATGCCTGATCGCCAGGAGCCTTGCGCTTGTGGGGGATGCCTGGAGCATGCTGATCATGCGAGATGCCCATGCGGGCCTGACCCGCTTCGATGATTTCCGCAAAAGTCTTGGTATCGCGCCGACGATGCTGACGGGGCGGCTTTCAGCGCTGACGGAGGAGGGGCTGCTGGAGAAACGCCGCTATTCCGATCGTCCGCCACGAGACGAATATGTCCTGACCGAAGCTGGCCAAGACTTCCTGCCGGTTCTGTTTGCCATCGGCGCGTGGGGACGCAAGCATCGCGGCGGGGGCGAGGTAACCCGGTTCTTCGACGCCGAGACCGGAACGGAGATCGATCCCGTCACCATCGACCGGGCGACCGGCGCTCCAGTCGGGACACGTCCCATTCGTATCGCCGCACCGGAATGAGGCACCCCAGGCAGATGAAGTATCGCCTGACAACGCCTCTTGAAATCGCTTCCAGCACAGAGTTGCCGGTCCGTTGGTCGAGCAATGTCTTATGACCGTCGCCGGCAAACGCTGATGCCAGATTAATAGGTCCGGTTGACAGTCGCGATCGATCGTCCTGATGGCGTGAGAAGTGCTCTGCCAATGTGCGTCGCAGGCATCATTCGTTAGCTTGTGTTGTATTATGATATTACATAACAGATGAATATGAAAATATGCCGCATGTTGATATGCCAATGCCGCACCTTTGCGGTAAACGTCGGAAGCTGCTGGAACAATGACGGCCCGACTGCTTAGGTGGCAACGCCTTCCAGCGTCATGATCCGCGTCTTGGCGCAGCGCTCTCGGATCGCCTTGAGGCGTTGATACGCCGGCGAGTTGTACCACTCGAGCAAGGAGTGCATGTCCGGGAACTCGACAATGACGAGCCGGTGCGGCTCCCAGTCTCCCTCGAGCACCCGGGTAGCGCCACCGCGCCCCAAATATCGGCCACCATAGCGCGCCTCCGTTGCCGGCACTTCCCGTATGTATTCTTCAAAGGCCGCGGCATCGGTGACCTCGACATCCGCAATCAGATAGGCGGCCATGGCAGATCTCCTTTTCCACACAGGCGCCATCGAAGGATACGCCCGTTGGTCGGTGCGGGCGAGTTGGTCAACATATTTTTGTGTTGAATAATGTTATGTTATCACATAACAAATGCGCATGAAAAAATGCGACATGTTGATAGGCCAAGGCCGTGCTGTCGCGGCGGTTGTCACCTCCGCCGAAGTGTGCGACGAAGGCTTTGATGGTGCTGCAACCGCGACAATGCGGAAGCGGCTGAAAAGGGAACACGGAGCGGACGACCCAAATGGGGCCGAAACCGTGGCTGCCCCCGCAACTGTGAGCGGAAAGCGCATTCACACCATGTCACTGGCGATCAGCCGGGAAGACGTGGATGCGCCGCGACCCGCGAGCCAGGAGACCTGCCATCGAACCGATCAACCACAACGGACGGGGTGTTCCGATGGAAAAGAACTGGTTTTTGCGCGACGGTCATCCGTCATCATGCCGCGTTGCCACATTCTCTCCGGACCAATCCGGAGGAGAAGAGACATGGCCAATCCGGTTTCCCGACAGCACACGATAACGGTCTGCACCGATTGCCGTTTCACCGGCGGCCCATGCCGTCCGGGAGCGGATCTGATCCAGCGGCTGAACCGCAGTATTGCCGCGCTCGGCGAGCCGCTCGACCGGGATTTCTCCATTACTGGGACGGTCTGCATGGCCGCGTGTACCAGGCCTTGCACCATCGCTTTCCAGGCAACCGGCAAGGCGACCTACCTCTTTGGCGATATCTCGCCCGAGGAGGATATCGATGATCTCGTCTCGTTCGCGACCACCTATGCCGGAAGGGGCGATGGCATGACGCGGGCGGCCGAGAGGCCGCGCGGGCTCAACGGCAAGACGCTGGCGCGCATCCCGGCAGCGATGCTGGTCTCCGAAGACATCGGCTGGCATTTCCAATGATGGCGCGGGGAGGGACGAGCCGATGAGCTGCACCGCGACAGGGGCCGGGCTTCGGGTCCACGCCCTGGATTGGGGACCGCGCCCGGACCTGCGGCTGGTCCGCGAGATCGACTTTGCCATTGCGCCCGGCAGCCGGCTTGCCATTCTCGGGCCGAACGGTGCCGGCAAGACCTCGCTGCTGCGCTGCCTCTATCGCTCGGCCCAGCCGATAGCGGGCGCAATCGAGGTCGATGGCGTCGACATCTGGGCGATGACGGCGCGCGAGGCGGCAAAGATCATTGCCGTCGTGCTGCAGGAAATGCCGAGCGACTTTCCCTTCAGCGTGCGCGACGTGGTGATGATGGGCCGCATCCCCCGGCGTGAGGGCATGAGCGGCTGGACCGCGAGGGACCGCGAGACGGTTGCGCACGCGCTCGAGCATCTCGATCTCACCCACCTTGCCGGGCGGCAATTCGCGACGCTTTCGGGCGGCGAGAAGCAGCGGGTGCTGATCGCCCGGGCGCTTGCCCAGCAGCCGCGCATCATCATTCTCGACGAGCCGACAAACCATCTCGATATCCGCCACCAGCTCGAAATTCTCGAGTTGTTGCAGACGCTGCAGCTGACGATCGTCACCACGCTGCACGACATCAACCTGGCAGCCGAGTTCGCGACCGATGTGGCGATCCTGACGGAGGGACGCATGACGGCCTTCGGCCTGCCCGAAGACGTGCTCAACCCACAAGCGCTTTCCGCCGCCTTCGGCGTCACCGCCACTGCCCACAACAATGCCGTTTCGAGCGGCGCACGCTTTTCCTTTTCACTTGCTCGACAGGAACTGATTTCATGAAGACCTTCATTGCCCATTCCGCCTTTGCCCTGCTGGTTCTGGCGGCAACGCCGGCGCTCGCCTATCCCGTGACCGTCAAGAGCTGCAACCGCGAGGTGACCTTCGATTCAGCACCGAAGCGCGCCGTTTCCAACGACGTCAACCTCACTGAAATGATGCTGGCTCTGAAATTGCAGGACCGCATGGTCGGCTATACCGGCGTATCCGGCTGGAAGACGCTGGACGAAAAGCTGCGCGAAGGCGTCAAGGCGCTGCCGGAGCTTTCGGAAAAATATCCGACCAAGGAAGTGCTGCTCAATGCCGACGCCGACTTCTACTTCGCCGGCTGGAACTACGGCATGAAGGTCGGGGGCGAGGTGACGCCGGAAACGCTCGAACCCTTCAAGATCAACGTCTATGAGCTGACCGAATCCTGCATTCACGTCATGGCCAAGGGCAAGCCTGTCATGGACGACATGTTCGTCGATATCCTCAATCTCGGCCGCATCTTCGGCGTCGAGGATCGGGCGCAGGCGCTGGTCGACGGTTATCGCCGCGATCTCGACAAGATCACTGCAGACACCGGCGGCATCGAACGCCCGACCCGCGTCTTCGTCTATGATTCCGGCGAGGAGAAGCCGTTCACGTCAGGCCGGTTCGGTATCCCGACGGCAATGATCGAGGCGGCGGGCGGCGTCAACGTCATGGACGACATCGAGAAGAGCTGGACCGAGATTTCCTGGGAGCCGGTGATCGACAAGAACCCTGAGGTGGTGGTGATCGTCAACTATGGCGAGGTCACCGCCGAGCAGAAGATCGCCTTCATGAAGAGCAACCCCGCCTTCAAGAACATCGATGCCGTCAGGAATGACCGCTTCGTCGTGCTCGATTATGTCGAGGCGACACCGGGTCCACGCAACATCGATGCCATTGCGCGCCTTGCCAGGGCCTTTCACGGGCAGGCGATGTAACCGAGGCGGCCTGCGGGAGCATGCCGTTTCGCATGCTCCCGCCTTTCCATTCCAATAATTGACCAGGGACGGACTGTGAAAACCACGACCGCCATTCTCGCGGCGCTGCTGTTGCTGTGCCTGACGATCACTGCCGCCGTCTCATGGGGTTCAGCGCCCATCCCGGTCTCGACCGTCTGGTCGATCATCGCCTCGAAGCTGTCGCCCGGCAGCGTCGACGTCGTCTGGTCGGCGGGGCGCGAAAGCATTGTCTGGGACGTGCGCCTGCCGCGTGTCGTGCTTGCCGGGCTGGTTGGAGCCGGGCTGGCCTTGACCGGCGCCGTGCTGCAGGCGGTTACCCGCAATCCGCTTGCCGATCCGCATCTGCTCGGTGTGTCCTCCGGCGGCGCGCTCGGCGCGATCATCGCGCTACTGCACACCGGACTCATTCTCGGCCTTGCCACGGTGCCGCTGTTTGCCTTTGCCGGCGCGCTGGCTGCGACCGCACTTGTTGCGCTCGTGACAAGGGTGCTCGGCACCAATGCCGACCGGCTGGTGCTATCAGGCGTGGCCGTTGCCTTCACCTTGACGTCTGTCGGCAACCTGATGATTTTCCTCGGGGATCCAAGGGCGGTGCATACGGTGATTTTCTGGATGCTCGGCGGTCTCGGGCTCGCGCAATGGCCGCATCTTGTCTATCCCGCGGTGGTGCTGACAGCCTGCCTCGGCTACCTCGTGCTGAGGGCGCGCGAGATCAATGCGCTTGCCATGGGCGACGAGACGGCAACGACGCTCGGCATTCCCGTTCGCCGGTTCCGCCTCGTCCTCTTCGTCGTCACCGCACTTCTGACCGGGGTCATGGTCGCTTTTTCCGGCGCGATCGGCTTTGTCGGCCTGATGGTGCCGCATTTCGTGCGGCTGTTTGCCGGCAGCGACAATGTCCGGGTCATCCCGCTTTCGGCCTTCGTCGGGGCGCTGGTGCTGATCTGGGCGGACCTCTTTTCCCGCGTCGTCATGGCGCCCGAGGATATGCCGATCGGCGTCATCACCGGGCTTGTCGGCGGCATGGCTTTTATTGCCATTTTGAAGCGTCGCGCGTAAGCCAGCGGCATGGACACGGTGCGATTGCCGCCTATCTGATAGGTCGACCGTCCCCACGGCATGACATGAGGAGCGAATGACCCATCAAGCTGAGGCCTGCACCCCGGATGAAGTGCTGAAATTCTGGTTCGAGGAACTGTCGCTCGACCACTGGTTCAAGCCGTCGCGCGAGCTGGACGAACATTGCTTCCTGCGCTTCCAGGCGTCGCACCTCGCCCTTGCCAGGGAGATCGGCGACATCTGGCGGGCGACGCCGGAAAACCGGCTGGCGGCAATCGTGCTTCTCGATCAGTTGCCGCGCAACATGTATCGGGGGACGCCGCTTGCCTTTGCGACCGACGGCCTGGCGCTCCGGGAAGCCAAGCTCGCCGTCGGCGCCGGCGCCGACATGGCGGTCCGGCCGGAGTGGCGGGCGTTCTTCTACATGCCGTTCGAGCACTCGGAGAACCTGACGGATCAGACGATGGCGGTGAAGCTTTTCACCGAGCTCGGCGATCCCATGTATATCGATTATGCAATCCGGCACCGGGAGGTGATCGAGACCTATGGTCGCTTCCCGCACCGCAACGCCTTCGTCGGTCGGACGTCGACGGCGGCGGAACTGACCTATCTGGCGCAGCCGGGCGCAGGATTCTGACAGTTTTACGGGCTGTGAAGGCATGTTTTACCGTGTCTTTGCATCTTTCCGCCGTCTTTCGTATTCAAACCGCATTGTGACGGCTGCCGGGGCGATTCCGCATCCGGGCGAGGTCTGGGCTTCCGAGGGTTTTGAAATTGCATTTCGTGGCAAAGTTGTTCGCTGTTTCTGTCTGCCTGCTGTCGCTGGCCGGTGCCGGCACTGTCGTGGCGCAAAACGCCCAACCGGTGCAGACGACGACGCAACCCGGCGAGAAGCCCGCTCAAGCTCCGGCAGTGCCTGCCGAGGGCGGCGCGCAGCCTGCCCAGAACACACAACCGGCCGCCGACGGCAAGGCGCAGCCGGCAGCGAACGTGCAGCAGCCTGCAGCGGGTGCTGCCCAACCGGCGCAAAACGCCGCGACGCCAGCGCAGCCGACCGACGCAGCCGTTGCTGCCGAAGCCGGCCAGAGCCAGACGGCGGAGCAACTGGCTCACGCCGGCAAGGAACTGGCGCGGCTGAGGGACCTCATTGCCAAGGCCAGTGACGACGACATTGCGCTTGCCGAGCTCAAGGTGCAGGTCGATGCCGTCGCCAAGCAGATCATCTCGACCTCGATCGCCACGCGTCCGCGGCTGGACGAGATCAAGGCGCGGCTGACCGAACTCGGCGATCCACCGGGCGCGGGGCAGCCACCGGAAGCCGATATCGTCACGGCCGAGCGCAAGCGGCTGCTTGCCGAACGCGGCGAGATCAATGCGCTGACGGGGGAGGCCGAGGGCCTTTCGGTCCAGGCGACGAAACTGTCGAACGGCATCACGGCGACGCGACGCGCGCTGTTTTCCAACACGCTGTTGAAGAACACCGACGTTTCGGTCGAAATGTTCGACGAGGCGCTGTCGGCAACGGCCAATGAAACCAAGGTGCTGTCGCGCAGCACGATGAGCTGGCTGACCTTCGTCTGGAAATACAAGCGGATTCCCTTGCTGACCGCGATCTTCCTGTCGATCTGTGCCGCACTCGTCTTCCTCGTCGGCAGTAACAAGCTGTTTTCACCCTATATCCACCACGACAAGTCGGACGAGGAGCCGAGCTATTTCCGGCGTCTGTCGGTTGCCTTCTGGTCGACATTCATTCCGACCATTTCGACAGGCGCCTTTGCGCTGTCGAGCTTCTTCTTCCTGCACAGTTTCAACGTGCTGCGTTCGGATATCACGCCGATCATCGCGATTGCGCTTGCGGTCACGGTGGTCGGGTTCTTCGTGACCACGCTCGCCAATGCGGTGCTGTCGCCGTCGGACTCGCGCTGGCGCCTCGTGCGCGTGTCGGATCGCGGCGCCAAGGTGCTTTTGGTCACCATCTTCGCCATGGCGCTGGTCAACGGCCTTGACTACATGTTCGGCGGCGTCAGCGAAGCGCTCGGCTCGCCGGTCGTGCTGACGGTGGTGAAGAGCTTCACCGCCTCTGTCATCATCGGTCTGATCATCATTGCTTCGGCCTGGATCAAGCCGACGCTCAAGCACGATGAGCCTTTCGATGCGCCGGGTCGCCCGTGGCCGCGCCTGGTCTCCATCGTTCTGATCCTGACTGGCGCGTCGCTCATCATCGCCGCCGCTACCGGCTATGTCGGCCTGTCCCGCTTCATCGCCACGCAGATCATCATTACAGGCGCGATCCTGGTGATGATGTATATCGGCTTCCTCACCGGCAAGGCGGTCTCGCGCCAGGGGGCGTTCGCCGAAACGGCAGCCGGGCGCTATCTCGAGCGCCGCTTCAAACTTGAACAGGTCGGGCTCGATCAGGTGGGCCTGGTGGCAGGCCTCAGCATTTACGCGCTGGTGACCCTGTTCTTCATTCCGCTGATCCTGCTGCAATGGGGCTTCCAGGTCGCCGACATCGAATCCTGGACCTATCGCGCCATCACCGAGATCAAGATCGGCACCATCACCATCTCGCTCATGGGCATCATGGCGGGCATCCTGTTCTTCATTCTTGGTTACATCGTCACCCGCTGGGTGCAGCGCTGGATCGACGGCAACATCATGGCGCGCAGCCGGGTGGATGCGGGCGTCAGAAACTCTATCCGCACCGGCATCGGCTATATCGGCGTTGGGCTCGCGTGCCTGATCGGCCTTTCGGCTGCCGGTATCGACCTTTCCAATCTCGCGCTCGTCGCCGGTGCCCTCTCGCTCGGCGTCGGTTTCGGTCTGCAGAACATCGTTTCGAACTTCGTCTCGGGCCTCATTCTCCTGGTCGAGCGTCCGTTCAAGGTCGGCGACTGGATCGTCAGCGGCACGACGGAAGGCTTCGTCAAGCGCATCTCGGTGCGCGCCACCGAGATCGAGACCTTCCAGCACCAGTCGATCATGATGCCGAACTCGCTGCTGATCAACGCGTCGGTCGGCAACTGGACGCACCGCAACAAGCTCGGCCGTTCGGAAATCGCCGTCACCGTCACCTATGCCAGCGAGCCCCGGCGGATCATGGATCTCTTGGCCGAGATTGCCGCCGCCCATCCGATGGTGCTGAAGAACCCGTCGCCAAGCGTCGGCTTCACCTCCTTTGGCGATGACCGCATGACCTTCGAACTCCGGATCTACGTGGCCGATGTGTTGACCGGCGGCGGCGTGCGCAACGATCTGCGTGTGGCCATCTACGAGCGCTTCCGCGACGAGGGCATCGGTGCACCGTTCCCCTTGAAGATCGAGGACGTGCCGATCGAAGATCAGACCGGCATCGAGAGCCACGAGCCGGAAACCGTCGGCGAGCCAAAGGGCGCAACGTCGGCCGAGGCGAGGGCCACAGCCTCGAAAAAGGAAACCGCTTCCGCGGCGCCGCTTGACGAGGAAAATGAAGAGGAAGGCGGCAAGCGCCGCGCTTCCAGCCGCCGCTCAAACCCCACCCGCTGATAAACGGAGCGTTCAGCCGCTATTCAGCCTGCCCGCGATAAAAAGCATGCAATTCTTCTTTTGACGGTCTAGGCTGTCATGGGCTGAAGAGGTGGCCGGAGCCACCGTCGCTTATCCGACGGGGCGGACGGCTGTGCAAAAGGGCGGCGCCGCGGGCGTCGATGGGCGATGAAGACATTTGTGATTGCTTTGCTTTCCGGCGTGCTGGCGGCAGGGGCGGTTTCGGCCGCGACTGTCACGAACAAGGATGGCGAGACTGCTGTTCTGGTTGTCGTCGAGGGCGAAAGCCGCATGGAAGTGGCGATCAGCGCCGGCGCCACCGAGATGATCTGCCCCAGCGGCTGCTTCGTCACCACGCCGAGCGGCGACCGTATCGGCCTGCAGGGCGACGAGAATGTCGAGATCGTCAACGGTTCGGCGATCGTCAAGTAAGCGCAGCTCTTCAAACGGAATTCGAAACGGCGTCGGGATCACCCGGCGCCGTTTTCCGTTTCACGACATCGCGCCAGATGCATCGGTGCGCGACCTCGCCGGCAAAAGCGGCCTGCGCGCAGCCCTAAACCGAAGGGGTGAGGACGCGCTAATCCCATTTGGCAATTGAATGAAATGCGGCGATCGCCCGTTATTCCAGAGACGAAGCGTCCACAAGGTTTCGCGCAGACCGGGTGACGCAAGGGCGGGTCGGCGGCATTGACAGGGCCGGCAATGGATCGCACCCTTGCGACAACAGGCGCTGTGCGGCGGCGGGGCAGGCGAGTTAAGACAGCGCCGCGCGTCTTATCAGACGCGCAAAGGTCGCTGTAGCGCTTTGAATTGCTGCAGGTTTTATCCCTAAATCGACAACGATTTAAGGACACGTGCAGCGGGGGGCATGCATGGGCATGCCCGGGGGGTATGGCATGCATTGGCTTCGCATCGTCATCGCGGTCTTCCTGGTGCTGATATGTTCGCAGGCGCTTGCCGAAAGGCGGGTGGCGCTGGTCATCGGTAACTCGGCCTACCAATATGTGCCAGAGCTTCCCAACCCCGACAACGACGCAGGCGACATGGCCGCCAAGCTTGAAGCGCTGGGATTCGAGGTCGTCGTCGGTCGCGATCTTGATCTTGCCGGCGTGCGCAACACGATCCGCGACTTCGTCGGCAAGCTCGACGGTGCGGACCTCGCGCTGTTCTACTATGCCGGCCACGGCCTGCAGGTGAACGGCGAGAACTATATCGCTCCCATCGACGCCAAGCTTCTCTCCTATATCGACCTTGAATTCGAGGCGGTACCGATGAACCTGATCCTTTCGGCGATGGAGCGCGAGACGCGGGTCAATCTGGTGTTCCTCGATGCCTGCCGCGACAATCCGCTGGCAGTCAATCTTGCCCGCTCGATGGGCACGCGCTCCAGCTCGATCGGCCGGGGGCTGGCGAAGGTCGGTACCGGCATCGGCTCGCTGATCGCCTTTGCCACCCAGCCCGGCAACGTTGCGCTCGACGGCGCCGGGCGCAACTCACCGTTCACGGCGGCGCTGCTGCGCCACCTCGGCAAGCCCGGACGCGACATCACCCGTGAGCTGATCGACGTGCGCCGTGACGTGCTGGAGGCGACCGATGGCAAGCAGGTGCCCTGGGACAATTCCTCGCTGACCGGCGAGGTGGTGCTGAAGCCATCGACATCGACGGAGCCTGCGGCGTCGGCCGGCGGCGACAAGGGCGACAACGCCGCCGAGCTTGCCTATTGGGACACGATCAAGGGATCGAGCGACCGAGACCTGTTCGACGCCTATCTGCAGCAATATCCTGGTGGTGCCTTCGTCTCGCTGGCTCAGGCGAAAATCAGGATCATCGAGCGTGCGGCGGCCGACGTTGCGGCTGCGCAGCTGGAAGCCGAGGGGGCGAAACAGCAAGCACCGCCTGTCGGGGGGCTGCCCACCGCAACGGAGCAGGTGGCTGCATTGACCCAGCCGCTGGCCAACCAAACCCCGACGCTTGAAACCGCCTCGCCCGACCGGGAGCTGGTGCGCTCGATCCAGAAGGAGTTGAACCGCGTCGGCTGCCGCGCCGGCAGCGAAGACGGGCTCTGGGGTCTCGGAAGCCGCAGGGCGCTGGAGCAGTTCGCCAAACTGATCAAGGTCGAGCTTGCGGCCCTTGAGCCGTCTGATGGCGTGCTGGAACGATTGCGGACGCAGAAGGCGCGGATCTGCCCGCTCGTCTGCGCCCAGAACCAGCAGCTGAAGAGCGGCCGCTGCGTCGATATCAAGCGCGAGGCGAAGCTGCCGGAGCCGGCGAAGACGCGCAGCACCGACGAGACGCCGACCAGGAAAGCGCCATCGAACACCATTACGGCGCCTGACGACGCCAAGAAAAAGAGTTTTGCCAACTGCCCGGCCAGTGCCCAGCTCGCAGCCCGCCAGACCCTGGAGCGCGGCACGGGGCGCGGACGCACGATGAGATCCGCCATGCATTCCTGCGGCCGCACCTTCGTGTGCCACCGCGCCGCCCGCGGGCAGCCCTGGGACTGCAGCTGGCGGTGACAGGGCCGCGGCATGGCGACCGACCGGAACGGCGTCGCGGCCACACAACAGCGTGATCTTCGGACCCAGATGGAGGATAGTCAGCATGAGCCAAGCGATCCGCGCACTGCAACCGGGCGAGCCTGCTCCGGCCTTCTCGCTACCCGCCGCCAACGTCGGGGGCGTGGTTTCGCTCGCGGACCTGCGCGGACGCCCGTTTCTGATCGGGCTGTTTCGCGGCCTGCATTGCCCGTTCTGCCGGCGCCAGCTGCGGCAATTTTCCGCGCTCCAGCCCGCCTTGCGCGAGGCGGGCGTCGAGACACTGGCCGTGATCAACACGCCGCTCGAGCGGGCAAGGCTCTATCTCCAGTTTCAGCCGACGCCGGTGACGGTGTTGTGCGATCCGGAGTGCCGCACGCATCGTGACTTCGGCGTGCCGCGCGTGGTCTTCGCCCCGGCCGACGGTGAGGAAAAGAAGCAATGGCCCTTTCACGCCAGCTTCGAACAGTTTGCCGCAGCGCGCATCAATCCGAACGACGAGATGGCCGAGCCGGCACACCCGATGGAGGCCAATACCGTGCTCAACACCAAGGATGGCTTCGAGCTGAATGACGTCGACCGGTCCATCTTCGAGAACCATGGCACCCAGCTTGTCGGCCATTTCCTTGTCGATGGGTCAGGCCATATTGCCTGGGCCGAGGTCGAGGCACGCAACGGCCCCGAGGGCCTTGGAACCTTGCCGACCGCCGAGCAGATCATTGCCGCCGCAGGAGATGTGGCGGTTTCCTCCGCCAACCAGGGGCCGCGATGATGGATGCTGCCGTGGCGAAATCAACCGCGCTCCTGCATGCGTGATGTTTCAGTCGCGCCGAAGACCGAAGCTTGTTGTTGCGCCGCGCTGGGGCTGGCCTGTCTCGGCCGGTCCGCCCGTGTGTTTTCGGCTGGCGTAGATGAGATAGACCGAGGCAGCGATGAACAGCGACAGCGGCAGGCCGGGATAAAGGGTGAAACGGTGCAGGTAGACCTTGGCCCAGGTCAGCGCACCGTAGAGACCAAAGCCATGCAGGCCAAAGAAAAATGGCCACAGCATTATCGCAAGCCCGAGCAGGCCGTACGCCATCATGAGAACGAGCAGGGTGGACCAGACGCGATACGCGGCGGCGTGGCCCTCGTTCATCGGACCGCTTGGTGCGCGTGCAAGACTCAGCGTGATGATGGCAATGACCGCGCTCAGGAGCGAAGTGGGTAATTGCGGGCCGGCGAAGCCGAAAAAGAAAGCGACGCCCCAGTGCGCCCCGAAAATGAGCGCAAAGGGAAGATCGGACAGGGCAAGCAGGACGATGTAGATGCCGATCTTGCCCGGCATGCCGACTACCTTGCTCCGGGCGATCGAGATGCGTGCAAGCGACGCTGCGAAGGTCAGGTAGATGATCGGCTTCAAATAGACGCCAAGCACCACGGCGAAGGCGCCGGCAGCATCAGTTCTGGCGGCGCCGCTCATATGGACCAGGGCATACACGATAAACGGAAATGCCAGGGTGACGACGACGAAAAGGCCAAAACGCCATGCCCATGCCCGCGCGTAGGCTCCGCCGCTAATGACGTTTTCCACGATGTCTCTCCCGATTGCTCGTGCTTGTCGCCACGTTTGGCGATAGGTCGTTAAAGTTCTGCTCGGTAGAACAATGCAACTTTAGGGATTGTCTCCTTTGGCGGTGGTAATTGCGAACGCGGGCAGTTCCCGCGGTCGGCGCTCCCAGCCCCATCCGCGTCGTCGGGACCACGCCGCGTGTCCGGCTCGCCCGGCCGTGGTCGCATTTCGGGGCTTGATTTTGTCGCCGCAATCGTAACCATCCGGCGACCGTCAAACACCTGATGTCGCCAGAGGATGCGCCCCATGAAACTGCAGCTGATCCGCAACGCCACCTTGAAGCTCGACTATGCGGGCCGCACGGTGCTGATCGATCCCTATCTGGCGCCGAAACACAGCCTGCCGTCCTTTGCCAACCGGTCCGAGAACCCGATGGTCGAGCTGCCGGTGTCGATCGAGGCGATCCTTGATGGCGTGGAACTGGTCATCGTTTCGCACCTGCATTCCGACCATTTCGACGATGTGGCCAAGGAACGGCTGCCGAAGCATCTGCCGATTTTCTGTCAGCCTGGCGATTAAGGCGAGATCCGCGCCGCGGGCTTTACCGACGTGATCCCGCTTGTCGACCGCGCCAGCTGGCAGGGGCTGACGCTGACGCGGCGCGAAGGCAGCCACGGCCTTGGGGCCGTCGTCGAGCTGATGGGCTCGGTCATGGGCTTCACGCTTGAAGCTGCGGGCGAACCGTCGATCTACTGGGCCGGCGACACCGTGCTCTATCCGCCGGTGGCAAGCGTGATCGCCGAGACGAAGCCCGACATCATCGTCACCCATTCCTGCGGTGCCCGCTGGGACGGCGACCTCATCGTCATGGATGCGCAGGAAACCGTTGCCGTCTGCGAAACATCCGGCGATGCCGTGGTCGTCGCCACGCATATGGAGGCGCTCGACCACGCCACGATCACCCGGCATGACCTGCGCGAAGCTGCTGATAACAGCGGGATTTCGGCGATGAAGCTGCGAATCCCGGCCGATGGTGATGTCCTGGTTCTTGAAGGGGCTGCGACATAATTTCGAGCGCGGGCGCCATCGCGAGTCATGCTGGCCCTCAGCGGAAAGGCGGCTCTCGCATTCGCAGACGGCTGCCGCCGTCTAACTCCGCTCTCGCGTCTGCATTTACAGTAACGCACTTACGTCTGCGATCGATTCGGACAATGCTGTAGCTCCACGGCCAATTGGCAGGAGGGCAGCATGAGGCGGTTGTTTTTTGCGGCGATGGCTCTGGCGGCGATGTCGTCGGCCGCCGCAGCACTTTCACCCGATGAACTCGCACGGCGGACGATCGAGCGTCGTGCGGTGGAGGCAGTGATCTGGGGCATGCCAGCGGTCAATTATGATCTGATGCTCCAGGAAATGCTCACCAAGACCAAGGGCAAGGTCAACGAGATCGTCTACTGGTCCCGTCCGCTCGATTGGCAAAATCAGACGCTGACGCCCAACCCGGATGCGATCTATCTGATGACCTTCACCGATACCCGTGATGTCGGGCCGGTGGTCATCGAGGTGCCCCCTGCCGAGGGTGGATCGATCAACGGCAACATTGTCGATGTGTGGCAGATGCCCCTGGAGGATGCCGGTCCGTCCGGCGCCGACCAGGGCGAGGGCGGAAAGTACCTCGTTCTGCCGCCGGGCTATGTCGGGACGATCCCCGAAGGCTACATACCACTGAAGTCGAATACCTATGGCGGTTATGCGCTGTTGCGGTCCAACCTCGCCAGCCACGCCGACGCTGATATCGAAAAGTCCGTGGCCTACGCCAAGAGGCTGAAGGTCTATCCGCTGTCCCAGGCGGCATCTCCGCCGGAGACGGTGTTTACCGATGCCAGGGACGTGCTGTTCGACAGTACCATCCGCTACGATGTCAGCTTCTTCCAGTCGCTCGATCGCATTGTCCAGAGCGAACCATGGCTGGCGCGGGACCGGGCGATGATCGATCAGCTGCGGTCTCTCGGCATCGAGAAGGGAAAGCCGTTCAGGCCGGAAGCCACGACCACCGAGGCGCTCGCGGTAGGAATAGAGGAGGCCCGCGAATGGCTCGAGTTGAAATACGATGCCGGCTTGAAACCCTTCTATGACAAAGGACGCTGGAATTTCCCGGCCGACCCGGAGCTCGTCAAGGCGGCGCAGGCGTCGTACGATGAGCCGGATGCCTATCCCGTCGATATTCGCGGCGTCACCTACAGCTATGCCTATGTCGGCATCAAGCGCCTGGGGGCGGGGCAGTTCTACCTTATTGCCATCAAGGACAAGGACGGCCAGGCTTTCGAGGGGTCGAAGACCTACCGGCTGACGGTACCGGCCAATGTCCCGGTCGAGCAATACTGGTCGCTGACCGCCTACGATCGCCAGACCCACGCGCTGATCCGCAATATGCCGCACGCCAGCCGTTCCTCGCAGGTCGCCGAACTGCAGAAGAATGCCGACGGCTCGGTCGATATCTACCTTGGTCCGAAAGCTCCTGATGGAAAAGAGTCGAATTGGATCCCGACCGATTCGCAGCGCGACTTCGAACTTATGTTCCGCCTCTACGCGCCGACAAAGGCCTTGTTCGAAAAGACGTGGGTGCTGCCGGACGTCGAGCCGGTACGCGAATGATCCGGGATCGGTAACCGGGGCAGCCGTCATGTGGCTGCGCGTCGTGTGCCCCTTGCGGTGGAGAACTCGCGCGTCGCACCACACGCCGCGATAGGTGGCGACCGGCTGCACTGCGGCCGGTCACCTTGCCTCGGTATTGATCGTGGCCTCAGTACTGGTCGCAGCGGCGCACCCATTCCATCGGGTAATTCAAGCTGTCCTCGTCGCGGCCCTTGGGTACGAGGTCGAGGAAATGGTAGGCGCCGTTCAGCATCTCGACGCCGCGCGAGTAGCAGGAATAGGTGTGGAACAGCTCGTTCCTGTCGTCCCTGTAGAATACGCTGATGCCCACCTGTTCCGACACGGTGCTCGGCTGGATCTTGTAGTTGTAGTAGGCCTCGCCCTTGGCGAGCTGTTCGGGCGTCCGGGATGCCTGATAGTCGAAGTTGAAGTCGCTGCCGAAGGATGACACCCATGGGAAGCTCCAGCCCAGCCGCTTCCTGTAAGCCTCGATCTGGGTGAGCGGTGCGCGCGATACGGCGGTGAAGGTCACGTCGCGATGGTTGAGATGAACCGGGATGCCGTTGAAATTGTCGGCCCAGAACGAGCAGTGCTTGCAGCCTTCCTGCCAGTCGGGACCAAGCATGAAGTGGTAGACGATCAGCTGCGAGCGGCCGTCGAAGAGATCGGTGAGCGACAGGGCGCCGTTCGGCCCGTCGAACTGGTAGGATTTTTCCACGCGCTCCCAGGGCATTTCCATGCGGCGGCGCGTCAGCGCCTCCCGTTGACGGGAGAATTCCTTTTCGGCGGCAAGCAGGTCCAGGCGCGCCTTCAGCCACGCCTCGGGTGAAACGATTTCGTTCTGCATCGTGGTCTCCAATGAAAGAACACAAGGGGCGAAACGCCTTCGATTGGCGGCTTTTCCTTGGGTTCGGTTGGTTATTGATCGGCATTTTCGCCGATCGGCTAAATCTCTTCCTTCCGCGCGACAGGCATCTGCCGTTCGGTTCTTGAACCAGTCTCCAATGCGTGACCCTGATGCCGTGCTGGCTTCGGTCACAGAGTGGCGTTCGGCTCCCGGCTTCCCATTCTCCTTGAGGAGCGCAGCCCAGTCCTGCCGGGCTCGCTAGACGACAATCAGGACAGCCGGGATATCGTCGACGCGCCTTCCGTGGTGCTGGTGCCGCGCGGCTCGTAAGCGCGCTGGTCACGCAGGATCTGGAAGGCGATCGTCAAAAGCTTGCGCGCGATCGCCACACGCGCCTTGTTGGTTCCTCTGATCTTCAGATGCTCGTACTGGTCATGAAGTTGCGCATCGCTGGCGATGGCGGGGGTGACGGCTTCGACGAAAGCCCAGCGCAGCCACTTGTTGCCCTGCTTGATGATCTTGCCGTGAAAGGTCTTGCCGCCGGAGGAATAGGTCGAGGGCACCAGTCCGGCATAGGCGGCGAGCTTCTTCGGATTGCGAAAGCGGGATACATCGTCAATCTCCGCGTCGATCAGCCGGGCGAAGAACTCGCCGATGCCGGGGATCGTCTTCAACAGCTTGACGTTGGCATTGGCCTTGGTCATCGCCCGGATCGTTGCTTCCGACTGCTTGATCCGCACGTCAATGTCGCCGATGAAGGCGAGGCCACGGTCGATCTGGATGCGGTCGATCTCCGAGACGTTGACTTGCGCCAGCTGGACGCGGCCGGCCTTGCCAAACAGATCCCCGAGCTTCTTCAGCTGTGCCGTCTGCTCCGGATAGCGATCAAACACCGTGACAATGCGGTTCTTCGTCATCGTGCGCAGCCGCACGTAAAACATCCGCTCGCGCAGGGCGACGCGCAGGTCTCTTGCTCGTTCGCTGGGCGCCCAGGCCTCCGGCACCAGGTCGGCCCTGAGCAGATGCGCGAGCACCGTCGCATCGATCTTGTCGGTCTTGATCTTGGCGTCGGCAATCGCCTTGACCTTCAAAGGATGGGCGAGAACGACATCATCGCAAATGTCGTCGAGCCAGTCGTACATCACCATCCAGTTGCGCGTCGCCTCGACCACGGCATGCGAGTTCTCGCGGTAGCGTTCGAGAAACCCACCGAGCGACTGGCGATCGTTCTTCACCCGGCCCGATCTGAGCGTCTTGCCGCTGCTGTCCTGCACCACCAGATGACTATAGGATTTGTGGTAGTCGACGCCGATATGGTAATCATAAGAGGCAGTCATGCTTCCAACTCCCTTGTTGAGATCTTCGAAACCCCAATAAGGTAAGCCGAAAGGCCGGAAGCGTGACTGTCCCTCGATCATCACCTGCATCTCAATGGTCCGTTCTCTCCTGGGACGCGGCTGCTTTCATGCCACCTCCTTGGTGTTGAGATGTTTGTCTGGTGGCAACGATCGGGGCTCACGGCCGATGGGTAGAGTTTCGCCGTCCGGAGAGCAGCCGCAGCCACGGCCCGGAATGGAAGGCGCTCATCAGCCCGTACATCGCCACCATTCCCGTCAGCGGGGACGCGGCTGAGGTCGTGCAGAGCATGTCCGGCTCGCCGATGCTCAGAACGCCGGTCAAAAGCGCCATGAACGCAAAGGTCGGACTGGCGAGGAGAGGGAGCCGATCGGCCGCGCCACGAGCTATCGCCCTTCGCGACCCTTCAATCGTTCCGGTTCTGTGCGTCGACATTTTCGGCTATCCATTTGTTCGGCGGTTGCGCAGGTCGTTGCGGGTCTGCGAATACAGTTAGCGTCCGAAGCTGAGAGTGCGGGAGTTACAAGTTTGACGGGATTGCGATGGACTCGCTGATCACGGCTGCGGCGCGGGCGCTGGCGGCGGGCGATCCGCTCGGCGCGCTGAAACGCGTCGCACTGCGCGACGACGCGCCGGCGCTGGCGCTGCGCGGGATCGCGATGGCGCAGCTCGGCGACTTCCCACGCGCAAAAGCCCTGCTGAAAAGTGCCGCGCGTGCATTCGGCCCAAGGGAAGCGGTGGCACGGGCGCGATGTGTCGTGGCTGACGCCGAGATTGCGCTGGTTTCACGCGACCTTGGCTGGCCGGAGAAGGCGCTTGAGACGGCGCGGGCTGTGCTCGAGGCCCATGGCGACCGCGTCAACGCCGCCCATGCGCGCAATCTCCAGGTCCGACGTCTCGTCCTGATCGGCCGCCTCGATGAAGCCGAGCAGGCGCTTGACGGCTTCGACCCGATGCCGCTGCCGCCCGCATCACGCGCCGCCAACGCTCTCATTGTCGCCGGCATCGCCGTCAGGCGCCTGCAGACGAAGACGGCGCGCGCTCAGCTGGCGCTGGCGCGCGAGGCGGCGCGTGAAGCCGGTATCCCGGCATTGACCGCCGAAGTCGACGGCGCCTTTTTAGCGCTCTCCAAGCCGGCTGCGCGCCTGATCGCCCGTGGCGAGGAGAGGGCGTTGCTGCTCGAAGAGGTCGCGGCGCTGCTGGCATCCGGCGCGCTGGTCATCGATGCATGCCGGCATGTCGTGCGGGCAGGTGATAGGTTAGCATCACTCTCGACGCGCCCGGTTCTCTTTGCGCTTGCCAGGACGCTGGCTGAAGCCTGGCCGGGGGATGCTTCGAGGAGCGCGCTTCTCGCCCGCGCCTTCCGGGCGAGGCACGCAGACGAATCGCACCGGGCGCGACTGCGCGTCGAAATCGGACGGCTTCGCGCTGAGCTACGGGATGTGGCCGAGGTAAGCGCGACAGCGCGCGGCTTTGTGCTGGTGCCGCGGCACGCTCGCGAGGTCGCCGTGCTGGCGCCGCCCGTCGAGGGACAGCACGGCGCGGTGCTTGCCTTGCTCGCTGATGGCGAGGCGTGGGCGAGTTCGGCGCTGGCGATTGCGCTTGGGGCGAGCCCGCGCACGGTGCAGCGGGCGCTTGACGCGCTTTGCGCGGCTGGCAAGGTGCAGCCGATCGGGCGGGGACGTGCACGCCGATGGATGACGCCGCCGGTGCCGGGTTTCCCGACAGTGTTGTTACTCCCCGGGCCGCTGCCGAGCGATTAGGATGAAACCATGAAAAAAGCCTCAGCCGAAATTCTCCGCGAATATGGTCCCTTTCCCGGTGCCGAGCAGGTGCATGGCGTGACGTTCGACGGCCATCACGTCTGGTTTGCCACCGGCGACAAATTGAATGCGCTCGACCCCGAGAGCGGTGAGACGGTGCGTTCCATCGATGTCGCCGCCCATGCGGGCACGGCCTTCGACGGGGAGCACCTGTTCCAGATCGCCGAGGATTGCATCCAGAAGATCGATCCGAAGACCGGCCGCGTACTTTCGACGATCCCGGCGCCGGGCAACGGTGGCGACTCCGGCCTTGCATGGGCGGAAGGTACGCTGTGGGTGGGCCAGCATCGGGGGCGAAAAATCCATCAGATCGATCCCGAGACGGGGGCCATCCTGCGCACGATCGAGTCAAACCGTGTCGTTACCGGCGTCACCTGGGTCGATGGCGACCTGTGGCACGGCACCTGGGAAGGCGACGACAGCGATGTCAGGCGCATCGATCCGCAAACGGGCGAGGTGCTGGAGCGGCTCGACATGCCGGCCGGCATGGGCGTGTCGGGGCTTGAGGCCGATGGCGGCGACCGTTTCTTCTGCGGCGGAGGCGCAAGCGGCAAGGTCAGAGCCATCCGCCGGCCGAAGCGGGCGGAGGCCGCCGACCGCAGCGCCAGAAGCAAATAATCCACGCTCTCTCTATGTCCCGCGCATCGTGAGGAATAGCAGAGCGCCTTGTCGCCTCGTCGCGGCGTCGCGTGCCTACGCTGACGCGACAAGGACGCCGTAACGTCTTGCATCAGTTGCCGAAGTCTCTTTTCAAATCGGTGCCGGCTCAACGAATTGTCAGGCCGGCTTCAGCGATGCAACGCTCACGCGCCGAACCTCTGGTCAAAGCGTGCAGGCGTACCTACCTACAATGCAGAGACGAAAATCGGCGCCCGCAAATCCGTCTCGTGGCCGCGACGTTCGTTTGCGCCAAGTAATAGGCGGCGCTTTGGAAGAGGCAAGAATGGCTAGGACGTTCCAGTCCTTCATTCACGGTGTTTGGGTCCTTGCCATCATCAGCGCGGCGACATCTGTAGGTATTGTCTATGGGTGGCAAAGCCACGGCTGGGTCGGGGCGAGCCTGTACGGGCTGATCGGTTACGGCAGCGGCGTTTTGTTCGCCTACTCGCCCTCGATGTTTTTCGATTTCCTGGAGTTGTTGGGATCCTGAGCGCGCGCTGAACGCGCTTGCCGACATCACGATCAAGGTATGGCGAAGATGCTGATCTCGTTGGTGATGCCGCGCAGCGTGACGTTGTGTGTCATCGGGTTGAGGCCGCGCTCGCTGAGCAGGTCGGCGGCGGCCGGATTGCGCAGCACCGTGCTGGTGGCGAAGATCTCCTGGGCGGTGGCGAGGTGCTGCACGCGCGAGGCGATGTTGACCGTCTGGCCGAAATAGTCCTGCCTCTCGTTGAGGCTGACGGCGATGCAGGGGCCTTCATGGATGCCGATCTTCAACAGCAGGTCCTCGCTGCTGCGCTCGTGATTGAGCTCGCGCATGGCGTCGCGCATCCGCATGGCCGCGGCGATCGCCCGATCGGGCGTCGGGAAGGTTGCCATGACGGCGTCGCCGATCGTCTTGACCACGGCGCCGGCTTCGGCGGCAACGATCTCGTTGAGCACGGTGAAATGGGTCTTGACCAGATCGAAGGCGGCGAGATCACCGACACGCTCGTAAAGCTCGGTCGAGCCGCGAAGGTCCGTGAACAGGAATGTCATGCTGGTGATCTTCAGGCGCTGGTCTACGTCGATCGTATCGGTGCGGTAGATGTCGCGGAATGTCTGGTTGGACAGCAGCCGCTTGGCCGTCAGGAAAGGACGACGGCGCCCGAGCAGCGCATGCAGCGCTTCGCCGGCGACGCAGACCGTGGGCAGCGTGCGCACCTCCGCATGGTTCTCCACCTGGATCCGCAGCGCACCCGGCTGCATGCTGATGGTCTCGTTATGCCGATGGGTGCGATCGAACACCAGGGATAGGTTGCGCCTTTCCTTCGTCGGTTCTCCCGACACGTCGATGAACTGCGCTGCGTGTGTCACCGGCTCGAAGATGATGATGAACTCGGCCGGAAGCTGCAGCGCGATGACGGCCTTTTCGCCGGGCGGCAGTTCGAGAGTCTCGAGAATGAACTCCTCGGCCTTCGCCTCGTAATCGTCTTCAGGCAGGTCGACACCGGAGCCCCAGTAGACCTGGCGGAAATATTCGGCGGCTGGAAGCTCGTGCGGATTGTGGGCCTCGATATGGCGGACGCGCGGGCTGACGGTAAACGTCACCTCGATCATCTCGTCCAGCGTCGGCTCGTAGCCGGCTGCGCAAAGCGCGCAGGTATAGGCCTCGCTCTGCACGGTTTTCAGCGAGGTGTTGGCGTCGAGCACCCCGCCGCAGCCGGGGCAGAGCACATTCCAGGACAGTTCGAACAGACCAAGCCGCGAGGCGTGCAGGAAACCGGCGATCGTCTTTTCTTCGTCCAGCCCGTGCTCGGCGGCAAAGGCGAGCGCATTGATGCGGCCGAGCTTGCGGTCCGGCGCGTCGCGCACGTGCCGCTCGATGGCATCGGCGAAGGCGGGTGCCGCCGACTGGCGCAGGACGTCGAAGAGGGCCTGGGTTTCGCTCATGGTGGTATCTTATACTGAAATGGGCGCGCGGTCAGCGCCTTGTCTTGGCGGGCTGAGAAACTGAGCCGGCTCTTCGACCAGCCGATGGGAGCCGGCGCCGCGTCGACGCTTTTGCCAAGGTCAACTCTGCTCCAGGGTCGTCTCGTTGGCCCCATTGCGCTTGGCCTGAAGCATCTTATGCTAAGAGGGTGGTAGGCCGCGGGAGCGTTGAATGTCGGCACGGCCGTTCTCGAAGATTTCTGCGCCGCTCGGCGGGCTGCTCGCCGTGGTTGGGCTCGTGGCGGTCGCTGCACTCACGACGCCGGACATGACCGGACGAACCAGGCTCAATTTGGAGGTCCTGCTTGCTCTCATCTGGGCCATCTATGTCCTGCAACTGATCGTGACGCTGATCGCCGCGCGCGAGAGAGACTTTTGGGACAGGCTGCCGGCGATTGCTATCGATGTGCTTGCTGTCTTGGTTCCTTTCGCCGCGGTGCTGTTTGTCGGCACGCGCGATCAGACCCTCTACTGTGCCATCTGGCTGCTGAAGCCTCTGCGCGGATCGCCCTTCTTCCGGCTTATGGGCAGCGTCCTGAGCAAACAGGCACGTAACCTGATCGGCATCACCTCGATCTTCGGCATCGTTCTTTTTGGTGCGGCGCTCACGGCCTATCTCATCGAGCGCGACGTCCAGCCTAACACGTTCGGCAGCATCCCCCAGGCGATGTGGTGGGCGGTGGTGACGCTGTCGACCACCGGCTATGGAGACGAGATTCCGCAAAGCTTCGCCGGCCGCGTCCTTGCCGGGCTGGTCATGATGTGCGGCATCGGCATCTTTGCGCTCTGGGCCGGCATCCTCGCCACCGGCTTCTACGAAGAGGTCCGTCGCCGGGACTTCGTGCGCAATTGGCAGTTGGTGGCGACCGTGCCACTGTTTCAGAGGCTTGGCTCGTCGGCGCTCGTCGAGATCGTGCGGGCGCTGAGGCCTCGCGTCGTGCCGGCGGGCGCTGTCATATGCCGCAAGGGCGAGGCCGGCGACCAGATGTTCTTCATCGTCGAGGGACGCGTCAGTATCGCGACACCGAACCCGGTGGAGCTAGACGCTGGCAGCTTCTTCGGCGAGATGGCGCTGATTACGGGCGAGCCCCGCTCGGCGACCGTCAGCGCGGCGACCGAGGTCTCGCTGTTGTCGCTGTATTCGGAGGATTTCCAGATGCTGTCCAGCAGCAACCCGGAGATCGCGGACATCATCCGCAAGACTGCGCTCGAGCGGCGCGGAGCGACGCCGAAGGCTTGACGGCCCCGCAGGGCTATTGGGTCGTATGCGCAGACCTGAATGCAAGCGCGCCAAGCAGCATTTCACGGCTACCTCATTAACAGCCGGGAAAGTCTTTCTCCTCTAGCATGGCTTCGGGGACACTCTTTCTTATAGGCGATCAATGTCATTTTTCGGCGTTTCCGGAATGTACTATTCCGGTGAATCTCTTGCTGAGCACCGCATCGTGCTTGCCGAGGACTCCAATCTGTTTTCGTCGATGGTCTCGAAGCGGCTGAAAGAGCTGTTCGACATCGACGTCATCGTCTGCCGCGATTATGACGATCTGCAGTTTGCCGTCGAAAATGCGACATTCCCGGCGTCGCTGGCCATTTCCAACATCAACCTGCCCGGTGCCGAGAATGGCGAGGCGCTGAATTATCTCATCGAGATGAGCGTGCCGACCGTGGTCTTCACCGGCTCCTTCCAGGAAAGTACGCGCGAGAAGATCCTGGCCAAGGAGATCGTCGACTATGTCATCAAGGACAGCGTCTTTGCCGTCGACATGCTGGCGGAATCGGTTTGCCGGTTTCTCACCAACCACAAGCACCATGTGCTCATCGTCGACGACAGCCCGACGGCGCGCGCGCTGCTGACGACGCAGCTGAAACGCTACAATTTCCGCACCAGCACGGCAGAAAACGGTGCGACGGCGCTCGAAATCCTCAAGAACCATCCGGATATCGGCCTCGTCATCACCGACTACAACATGCCCGACATCGACGGCTTCGAGCTGACGCGGCGCATTCGCGGCACCTATGGGCCGCACCAGTTGCGCATCATCGGCGTCTCGTCCTCGACCAACCGGCTCTTGTCGGCACGCTTCCTCAAGGCCGGCGGCAACGATTTCGTCGTGCGCCCCTTCGTCAACGAAGAGTTCTATTGCCGCGTCAACCAGAACCTCGACACGCTGATCAAGATCAAGACCTTGAGCGAAAAGGTGAAAGTTCCGGCCTAAAGCATGTCGCGCAAAAGTGTGCTGCGGTTTTGCGATAACGACATGCGTAAAAACAAGAACTTGAAGCGCGGCAAGCGAATCTGAAAGATCGCGACGCGCTTTAACGCGCCTGCGAACTCCGCGAACCTGGCTGCCGGATGCGCCGTTTGTCGGCGCCTTGATCCCGCCCGCCACCTCCGTTTCGAGGCGGTGGCGCTCATCCGTCGGCTACACACGCCGGCGCATCTGCCGCTTTCCTGCGCTTGCGACCCCTAAAATTGCCGGGGTCGCGAGAAAAGCCCTCTTACGGTTGCCGCATTAACGAAATTGCAATCCGGACCGTCTTCAATCGGCCGCAACAAAAGTGGGGAGCCCGGTAACGCCTGGTCATGCCAAGACAAAATGTCTGGCGCGATCCGTGCCGGGTATAATTGTATATTGGGAGCCAGCGTCGCCCTTTTTGGGACAGCACGCCTGCGGCTCGAAATCGGGATTTGCAGGGACGTGAGATTGCGCCGCACGCCAGGTCGGATCAATTCTGTGCAGAAGCACAGCGACAAGCGCATGTTGCTGATCGAAGATTCCCGCATGTTTGCCACCGCGCTGAAATACGGCCTGGAAACGGTGCATGGTATTCGTGTCACCCATTGCGCCTCGCTGGAGGCGCTGCGCCAGGAAATGACCGCAGCGCCGGATAGCTTCTCGCTCGCCGTGCTCGACCTCAATCTTCCCGACGCGCCCAATTGTGAGGCGCTCGACTTCATCCTCGCCAACAACGTTCCGGCCGTCGTCTTCACCGCGGCCTTCAACGACAACACGCGCGACCAGATCCTCGGTCGCGGCGCGCTCGATTGTGTCATCAAGAACCAGCCGGAATCGATCAATCTCCTGATCGGCGCCGTGGACCGGGCCTTGACCAATG
>Ga0247819_10000241_pt1 | contig 34863 bp, 32 predicted proteins | sample 13C_Xylose_Day6_FD_193428 | JGI IMG/M metagenome (GOLD analysis project Ga0247819, IMG submission 193428) | Soil microbial communities from agricultural site in Penn Yan, New York, United States - 13C_Xylose_Day6 | ecosystem: Environmental > Terrestrial > Soil > Agricultural land | place: USA... | reverse complement strand
CCGATGGCCGTGCTGGAAAGCGACTCCACCTTCCAGCTGATCCAGGCCATCACCAGCGGCGTGTGCTGTGCGGTGATGCCGCTCGATTGCGGCCTGGAAGACTTGAGCGAACACATGCGCATCATCCCCATCACCGACGCCAGCGTGCTCAGCCCGGTTGGCCTGCTATTGCGCCGCAGCGAGCCTCGGTCGGCAATTGCCGAGCAATGCTTCGACGAGGCGCGAGCGTTGTTTGCGTCGATGCCCCGTTGAAAGCATCGCGGGACCCGCCCGCTCCTACGAGGTGTTCGAATACATCTCGTGGGAGCGGGCTTGCCCCGCGACAGCGCCGTAACTGACTACAAATCAGCTAGGGCTCAACGATAGCGCTCAAGCCAATGCGCATAGGGTGCTGGCAAGGTCCACGAGGCCTTGTCGACCCCCAGTTCCTTGGCCGCAAAGTACGCCCAGTGCGGATCGGCCAGGTGCGCCCGGCCTACCGACACCAGGTCCAGCTGACCGGCCTGCAGCGCCCCCTCGGCCAGCTGCGGCGTACCGAAGCCCCAGGCTGAAGTCACCGGCAAATCTGCCTCACGACGCACGCGCTCGGCAATCGGCCCCATGAACGCCGGGCCCCACGGGATGTTGGTCTCGGCAATGGTGAAGCCGACGCTGACGCTGAGCAGATCCAGGCCACCGGCCTTGAAGCGGCGGGCCAGCTCGATCGATTCCTCAAGGGTCTGCTCGTCGCGACCGTCATATTCCAGCACACCGAAACGCGCCGTCAGTGGCAGGTTCTCTGGCCACACTTCGCGCACCGCAGCCAGGGTTTCCAGAAGGAAGCGGCTGCGGTTGTCGAAGCTGCCGCCGTAGGCGTCGGTGCGCTGGTTGGAATGCTCGGAGAAGAAGCTTTGGCCCAGATAACCGTGGGCAAAATGCAGCTCGATCCACTCAAAGCCTGCGTCTCGCGCGCGCCGGGCGGCATCGACGAAGTCTTGCTGGACACGGGCGATGTCAGCCAGGGTCATCTCACGCGGCACTTTCGGCAAGTGGGCACCGAAGGCGATGGCGGAGGGCGCGATGGTCTGCCAGCCGCGCGCATCGTCGGCAGCAATGTGGTCGTCGCCTTCCCACGGCCGATTGGCGCTGGCCTTGCGCCCGGCGTGGGCGATCTGGATGCCTGGCACCGAACCTGCCGCCTTGATCGCCTTGACCACCGGCACGAAGGCTTGCGCATGGGCGTCGCTCCAGATACCGGCGCAGCCGGGGGTGATGCGCCCCTCCGGTGCGACTGCCGTGGCCTCGACCACCACCAGGCCGGCACCACCACGGGCCAGGCTGGCCAGGTGGACGTGGTGCCAGTCATTGATCATGCCGTCCTCGGCGGTGTACTGGCACATCGGCGGAATTGCGATGCGATTGCGTAGGGTAACGTCCTTGAGGGTGTAGGGTTGGAACAGCGCGGTCATGAACAATCTCCAGAAGCTGAATGGGCATTCGATTGTTCGATCATATTCGAACTATGGCAATTTGTGAAACCCCCGTTATCATGTGTGCCATGCGAGCCTATAAACATCCCAACCCTGAAGACCTGATTCTGGAGCGCGTGCTCTACGCCCTGAGCGACCCTGTGCGCCTGGAAATCGTCCGCCATCTGGCGGCTGTGGCCGAGGCCAGCTGTGGCGAGTTGGACGGCGGGCGGCCCAAATCGAGCATGTCCCATCACTTTCGTGTGCTGCGCGATGCCGGGCTGGTGCATACGCGCAATGTCGGCACCACGCATATGAATTCGCTCAGAAGCGCTGAGCTCGATGGGCGTTTTCCGGGCTTGCTGGGGTCGATTCTCCAGCAGCAGTAAGCGCGGCTGGCCCAACCCCTTTGCGGTGGTTGGGCGCCGCGCACAGGCCGGATGTGGCGTCAGTGCGCCGAGATCACCGCGCGCACCACGCAGTCGGCCATGGCCTGGCGGGTCTGCAAGGTGGCGCTGCCCAAGTGCGGCTGGAGCACCACGTTGTCCATGCCCAGCAACGCCTCGGGCACTTGCGGCTCATCGGCAAACACATCCAGCGCAGCGCCGGCCAGACGGCCGTCGGCCAAGCGAGCGACCAGTTCAGTTTCATCGACCACGCTGCCCCTGGCCACATTGACGATGACCCCGTTCGGCCCCAACGCCTCCAGCACCTGGGCATTGACCAGGTGACGCGAGCCGCTACCGCCGGCCGCCGCCACCACCAAGATATCGCAGGCCGCAGCCAGGCTGAGTGGATCGGCGTGATAGGCAAACGTACAAGCGGCTCGCGGCCGACGGTTGTGGTAGGCAAGCACGACGCCAAAGGGCTGCAGCCGTTCGGCGATGGCCATGCCGATCCGCCCCAGACCGATGATGCCAACTCGCTGCCCGCGCAGACTGGTCCCCAACAGCGGGAAACCACCCAGGGGCCACTGCCCTTGCCTGACGAAGCGATCGGCCAGGCACACCTGGCGCAGTTGAGCCAGCAGCAGCGCCACGGCCTGGTCGGCCACGGCATCGGTGAGAAGATCGTCGGTGGTGACGATCGCGATGCCCCGCGCGTGCGCCTGCTCAAGGTCGATGCGGTCCACCCCCACCCCATTGACCGCAATCAGCCGCAGGTTGACCAGCGCCTGCATGAGCCAGGGCGGGACGCCCTCGCCGCCATTGGTCACCAGCGTGGTGAAGCGCTCCGGGCGCTCGCTCAGCAATGCCCGCCGGCTGGCTTCATCAAAGGCGCAGACCCGCTGGAAACGCTCATCCAGGCGCGCCTGGTAATCGGCCAGCAACGGCGCCAGCATCAACAGTTCAGCTTTCATCGGCTCACTCTCAATCTGCCTGTACGGTGAGCTGGCGCTGTTCGCCAAGGCCTTCAATGCCCAAGTGCATGACCTGCCCGGGACGCAGGAACACCGGCGTTGGCTTGATCCCCATGCCGACTCCGGGCGGGGTGCCGGTGGAGATCACATCACCCGGTTGCAGGCTCATGCAGCGGCTCAGGTAGGCGATCAACTGGGCAATACCGAAGATCAAGGTACGGGTGTTGCCGCGCTGATAACGCTTGCCGTCGACCTCCAGCCAGAGATCCAGCGCATGCGGATCGGGCACCTCGTCACGGGTCACCAGCCACGGTCCAATCGGCCCGAACGTGTCGAAGCCTTTGCCCTTGTCCCAGGTACCGCCGCGTTCAAGCTGCCATTCGCGCTCCGATACGTCGTTGATCACGCAGTAACCGGCGACGTGCTCCAGGGCATTGGCTGGGTCGATATAGCGCCCGCCCTTGCCGATCACTACGCCCAGCTCCACTTCCCAGTCGGTCTTGGTCGAGCCTCGTGGGATCTGCACATCGTCGTTGGGACCACAGACCGCGCTGGTCCACTTGTTGAAAATGATCGGCTCGCTGGGCACGGCCATGCCGGCTTCAGCGGCATGGTCGGCGTAATTGAGGCCGATGCAGATGAACTTGCCAATCTGCCCGACGCAGGGGCCGATACGCGGCGTGCCAGGGACCAACGGCAGGCTGGCATGATCCAGGCTGGCCAGGCGGGCCAGGCTGTCGCTGGACAGTGCTGCACCGGCGATATCCGCCACATGTTGGCTGAGGTCGCGAATCTGCCCTGCGCTGTCCAGCAGGCCCGGACGCTCGGCCCCTTTGTCGCCATAACGCAACAACTTCATGGGTATCTCCTGTCTCGATACAAAGGATTCACAAGCTCATACCACCGTCGATCAGGTGCACACCGCCAGTGGTGTAGGCTGAGGCGTCGCTGGCCAGGTACACGGCCAATTGCGCGATCTCTTCGGCGCTGCCCAGCCGGCCCATAGGCTGGCGGTTGACGAATTGCCGGTAGACCTCCTGGGCATCGCGGCCTTGGGCCAGGGCCTGGGCGGCGATGCGCTGGTGCAACGACGGTGAGTCGACGGTACCCGGGCAGATAGCGTTGCAGCGGATGCCCTCGGCGACATGGTCGGCAGCGACGGCTTTGGTCAGGCCGATCACGGCTGCCTTGCTCGCACCATAGGCGACGCGATTGGGCACCGCCTTGACGCTGGAAACCACCGACGCCATGTTGATGATCGAACCGCCACCGCGGCGCTGCATACCTGGCAGGAACGCACGGATCATCCGGTACATGGCGGTGACGTTGAGCGCCAGCGAACGCTCCCAGGCCGCTTCGTCGCACTCCAGGATGCCACCGCTGTGCACGAAACCCGCGCAGTTGAACAGCACGTCGATATCGCCCAGCTCGGCGCGCAGCGCCTCGATCGCCGAGGCCGAGGTCACATCCAGAACCCGCGCCTGGATACCTGGCTCATCGAGCAGGCTGTCGATGCGAATATCGCTGCCGAACACCTCTGCCCCGGCGGCCGCGAACGCCTGCGCGCTGGCCAGGCCAATGCCTTGGCCAGCGGCCGTGATCAGCACCCGTTTGCCCTGAAGGTTCATGCCGCCTCCAGTTTCAGCGATGCATTGCTCGGGGCTTCACGCCGCCCCAGCATGCTTGCCGGGATGGCCAGGATCAGCACGGCACTGACGAACAGGCACAAGCCCAACACATAGGTGCCGTTGTTGATGTTGCCGGTCAGGTTCTCGGCCACGGCCGTGATCATCGAACCGGTGAAACCGGACAGGTTGCCGATGGCGTTGATCATGCCAATCCCCGCCGCAGCGGCAACCCCCGACAACAGGGTGCCCGGCAGGGTCCAGAAGATCGGCATCAGGCTGAGCACACCGGAGGCCGCGACAGTGAGGAACACCACCGAGAGCACCAGGTTATCGGAGAAAAACGCGCTGAGGATCAAGCCGCAGCCGCCGATGAACGCAGGTATCGCCGCGTGCAGGCGGCGCTCGCCGGTGCGGTTGGAGTGACGCGCATTGAGCAGCATGGCGATCACCGCAACGCCATAGGGGATGGCCGTCAACAAGCCGATATCGAAGCTGCTGGTGATGCCGGCGCTCTTGATGATCGACGGCATCCAGAAGGCCAGGCCATAGAAACCGGTGTTGAAGGTCAGCAGGATGAACACCAGCAGCCACACCCGCGGATTGAAGAACACCTCGCTCAGGCGTGAGACCTTGCCCTGGTTGTCTTGCTGCAGATTGGCCTTGAGCAACTGCTTCTCGTCAGCCGACAGCCAATGGGCCTTGTCGATGTTGTCACACAGGCAGGTGAACACCACCACCGCCATGATCACCGAAGGCAGACCTTCGATCAGCAGCATCCACTGCCAGCCGGCCATGCCGTGCCAGCCATCGAGGCTGGTCATCAACCACCCTGAGAGCACCCCGCCCAAGGTCAGGCTGACCGGCATGGCCATCAGGAAGCCGGACATCACCCGGCTCTGGCGCTGGGTCGGGAACCAGTAGTTGAGGTAGAGGATCACGCCGGGGAAGAACCCCGCCTCGCAGATACCCAGCAAGAAGCGCAGCACGTAGAACATGGTGCTGGCCTCGACGTGGAACAGTTTCGCCAGCGGCACGGTGAAGGCCACGGCCATGGAAATGATCGCCCAGCTCGCCATGATCCGGGCGATCCAGAAGCGCGCGCCGTAGCGGTGCAGCAACAGGTTGCTGGGCACCTCGAACAGGAAGTAGCCCCAGAAGAACACGCTGGCGCCCAGGGCATACACGGTGTTGCTAAATTGCAGGTCGTTGAGCATGTCCAGCTTGGCAAAACCGATGTTGACCCGGTCCAGGTAGGCGGCCATGTAGCACAACAGCAAAATTGGCAGGATACGCAGGATCACCTTGCGATAGGTACGGTCTTCGAAGCCCGGATCGCGGGCCGGTGCGGCGGGTTGGCTGTGCATTGTTGAAGCCCCTCGGCATGTCGGGCATGCCTGATTGTTGTTATCGACAGGGCACCGGGCGCAGTACGCCCGGTGGTGCAGCGGGTCAGGACAAAGGGTCGCGCCTGGGCTGGCCATCGACCAGGCGCAGCAGCGCGAGTGGGTTGCTGTCGCGTAGCGCCTCGGGCAACAGTGCCTGGGGGAAGTTCTGGTAGCACACCGGGCGCAGGAAGCGATCGATCGCCAGGGTGCCGACCGAGGTGCCGCGGCTGTCGGAAGTGGCTGGATACGGCCCGCCGTGGACCATCGCCTCGCAGACCTCGACGCCGGTCGGGTAGCCGTTGATCAGCAGGCGCCCGGCCTTGTGTTCGAGCAGCGCCACCAGGTCGCTGGCCTCGGCCAACTCAGCCGGCTCGCCAATCAGGGTGGCCGTCAGTTGTCCGCCGAGCGCCGCCAGCGCCGCCAGTAACTCGCTGCGATCGGCGACTTCGACCAGCACCGTGGCAGGGCCGAACACTTCTTCCTGAAGCAACGGCTCACCGTTCAACAGCAACTCGGCATCGGCCTGGAACAACTGCGCGCAGGCCTGCCCTGCTGGCTGCTCGGCGCCGGCCAGGTGGCGGATGCCCGGGTGCGCCTTGAGCTGAGCCACACCCTGGGCATAGCTGCGCAGGGTGCCAGCGTTGAGCATGGTCTGCGGCGGCTGATCGGCGATGCGCGCCTGCAATTGCTCGACAAAAGCGCTGAACGGCGCAGAACGCACACCCAGTACCAGCCCAGGGTTGGTACAGAACTGTCCGCAGCCCAGCACCACCGAGGCGGCCAGCTCGCCCGCGATGGCCTCACCTCGGCTCGCCAGCGCCTCTGGCAAGACGATCACCGGGTTGATGCTGCTCATCTCGGCAAACACCGGGATCGGTTGCGCACGTGCCGCCGCCATGTCGCACAGCGCTCGCCCGCCCTTGAGCGAACCGGTAAAGCCCACTGCCTGGATCGCCGGATGCTTGACCAGCGCTTCACCGACCCCGGCACCGAAGATCATGTTGAATACGCCAGCCGGCATGGCGCAGCGCTCGGCCGCACGAATGATGGCCTGGGCGACCGCCTCGGCAGTGGCCATATGCCCGCTGTGCGCCTTGAACACCACCGGGCAGCCGGCGGCCAGCGCCGCAGCGGTGTCGCCACCGGCAGTGGAAAAGGCCAAGGGGAAGTTGCTGGCACCAAACACCGCTACCGGGCCAAGGCCCATGCGGCACTGGCGGATATCGCTACGCGGCAGCGGCGTGCGCTGCGGTTGAGCGCGATCGATGCGGGCTGCGAGGAAATCACCGCGACGCAGTAGCTGGGCAAACAAGCGCAACTGACCGCTGGTGCGAGCGCGCTCACCCTGGATACGCGCCGCCGGCAACGCCGTCTCGCGGCTGACCAGGGCGATGAAGTCTTCTCCCAGGGCATCAAGCTGTTCGGCAATGCTGTCGAGAAACTGCGCCCGACGCTGCGGCGCCAGTGCCCGATAGACGGGATAGGCCTGGGCGGCGGCACGTGCGGCAGCGTCGACCTCGGCGTCGCTGGCCTGGTAAAAGGCCCCCGGCAAGGCCTGGCCCGTGTGGGCGTCGATGCTGTGCAACAGCGGTTGGCCTGCGCCGCTACGGGCGCCGCCGATAAATTGCTGACCTGCGTTCGGAGTCATGGATGTTCCTTGGCATGCTGGAAAACACTGGTCGCTAATCTAGGCGGGCCTGCGATTCTTTCCCAATGGCATTTGTGGATCATCCGATAACAGATCGTTATCGGATTTCTCGCGCTTTCTGGGCATCTGCCAACAGGATCTGGGCAAACTCCAGCGCCGCGCCACTGAGCACTTCACCTTTGCGGGTGAGAATGCCGTAGTCCTGCGGCGCCAGATGCAAGGGCGTATCGAGGATGCGCAGCACGCCGCTGGCCAGGTGCGGCTCGACCATGGCCTGGGGCAGCATGCCGATCATCGGTCCGCCCTGCAGCACCTTGAGAAAGGTCTGCATGGAAATGGTATCGATGGTGTTGCGTGGCACCCCGACTCCGGCTTCAGCGAAGGCGCGTTCCATACGCCCCCTAATCGGCGTGCCCTTGGGGTAGAGAATCCATGGCCATTCGAGCAACTGCTGCAGGGTCACCGGGCCGTGGTCGCACAGCGGGTGCTGGTGATTGACCACGAAACAGAACGGCTCCGGCGCCAGTGCCTGGAAGTCGAAACGCTGGCGCTGGGCCTCGTCTGTGAAGCGCGCTACCGCCAGGTGCAGGATCTTGTCATCGAGCATTTCCATCAGATGGTCGCTGGTCTGCTCGACCACTTCTATCGACAGCAACGGCCAGCGTTGCTTGATCTGCACGATGGCGTCCGGCAGGGCGACGGCGGTGGCGGCGAAGATCCCACCCACTTTGAGATGGCCATGCCCGCCCTGGCGCAGGCTGCCGATCTGGTCGACGAAGTTGCGCGCATCGTTGAGGGCGACCTGGGCATAGCGCAGCACCTGCTCGCCCAAGGCCGTGGGCGGCATGCTGCGCGGTTGACGTTCGAACAGGGCAAAGCCCAGCAGGCTTTCGATTTCTTTGAGCATCTTGCTGATCGCCGGCTGGCTGAGGTTCATCTGCTGGGCAGCCAGGTGCATGTTGCGGGTGCGGCCAAGGGTGTCGATGAGCAGCAGATGGCGGAACTTGAGCCAGTTGCAAACGTGGGAGAACGACAGGTCCGACATGGTATCCACCTTTGGTGCAATAACCTGATGTTATCGATTAGTGAAAAGATGCCATTGGAGTTTATCGCGTCGCTTACCTAGCGTGCAGCTTTCAGGACTCAAGAGACCCACTGCCATGCCGCTGACCCTAACTCCCGCCAACACCCTGCCCCACGACGGCCTCACCGGCACCCTGGTCGGTCGGGCCTGGATCCCTGGCCAGATCGCCGGCCCCTCGCCGATCGTGCTGCGCGCCGATGGCGTGTTCGACCTGTCCGAGCGCTTCGCCACCTTGAGCGAACTGCTTGAAAGCGAATCGCCCCTGCACGCCCTGCGTGCGACGGCTGGGCGCTTCATCGGCAGCGTGCAAGAGCTGCTGGCCAACAGCACCAGCCAACCTGACAGCAGCCGCCCCTACCTGCTGCCGCCGCTGGACCTGCAAGTGATCAAGGCCGCCGGAGTGACCTTCGCCGCGAGCATGATCGAACGGGTCATCGAGGAGCAGGCTGGCGGCGACGCAGCCCGCGCCGAGGCAGTGCGGGCGACGGTATGTGCGGTGATCGGCGACAACCTGCGCGCGGTCAAGCCTGGCTCGGAACAGGCCATGGCCCTCAAGGCCCTGTTGATCGAGCAAGGCATGTGGTCGCAGTACCTGGAAGTGGGCATCGGCCCGGACGCCGAAGTATTCACCAAGGCCCCGGTGCTGGCGGCGGTGGGCAGCGGCAGCGTGATCGGCGTGCATCCAGGCTCGCAATGGAACAACCCCGAGCCGGAAGTGGTGCTGGCTGTCGACAGCCGTGGGCGCATCCACGGCGCGACCCTGGGCAACGACGTCAACCTGCGTGATTTCGAAGGGCGCAGCGCATTGCTGCTGAGCAAGGCCAAGGACAACAATGCCTCCTGCGCGATAGGCCCGTTCATTCGCCTGTTCGACGAAACCTTCGACCTCGATGCGGTGCGCAACTGCGTGGTCGACCTTGAGGTGCGCGGCAGCGATGGCTTCGTGCTCGCCGGAAGCAGCTCGATGGACCAGATCAGCCGCGACCCCGAGGACCTGGTGCGCCAGACCCTCAACCGCAACCACCAATACCCCGATGGTTTCTTGCTGTTCCTCGGCACCCTGTTCGCGCCGACCGAAGACCGCGATCACCCAGGCGCGGGTTTCACCCACAAGGCCGGTGACCTGGTGACTATCTCAAGCCCGTTGCTCGGGGCCCTGCACAACCAAGTCAGCCGCAGTGACCAGGCTGCGCCCTGGACCTTCGGCCTGGCTGCACTGATGCGCAACCTGGCGCAACGAGGGTTGCTGCAAGGCTAAGCCGACTTACCCGCTGCGCCCATAACAACAACAAGCGAGGCAGAACATGCAAACCGAGAGCAACGTCCCCCCCACGCCCGATCCCCGCCAACTGCGCCGGGCGATTTATACCGGCGCCGTCGGCAGTGCCCTGGAGTACTACGATTTCGCCCTCTACGGGCTGGCCTCGGCGCTGGTCTTCGGGCATATCTTCTTCCCCTCGCTGGGCACCACCGGCGCCTTGCTGGCCAGTTTCGCCACCTACGGCGCGGGGTTTCTGGCGCGGCCGTTCGGGGGGCTGTTCTTCGGCTCGCTGGGTGATCGCAAAGGGCGCAAGTTGGTGTTGCTGCTGACCATCGCGCTGATGGGCGCGGCGACCACCCTGATCGGCCTGCTGCCAACCGGGCCCACCGGGGCCGTGCTGCTGGTGCTGCTGCGCCTGCTGCAAGGCTTTGGCGCCGGTGCCGAGCAGACCGGCGCGGCCACCCTGATGGCCGAGCTCGCGCCGCGTGAGCGTCGCGGCTTCTACGCGGCCCTGCCGTTCATTGGCGTGTTCAGCGGGCTGGCCCTGGCGACCATCACCTTCCGTGTGCTACAGGCCACGCTCACCCAGGAGCAACTGCTCGACTGGGGCTGGCGCTTGCCGTTCCTGGCCAGCGTGGTGCTGATCTTCATGGCGGTATGGATTCGTCTGAAACTCAAGGAAAGCCCGGTCTTCCAGCAGCTCAGCCAGAACCAACAGGTGATCGAGTCGCCGATGCGTGCGGTGCTGCGCAACGCCCGTCGGCCACTGGCCGCCACCACCTTGATGCGCATGGCCGAAACCGGCTGCTCGACCCTGTACGCCACGGTCTCGATTGCCTTTCTCACGGGTTTTGCCAGCCGTCACCTGGGCGAGAGCGGCGCCAACCTGGCGGGCATCGGCACCAATGCGGTGCTGGCGGCAAGTATCCTGAGCATTTTCACCACGCCGCTGTTCGGTGCGCTATCGGACCGTTATGGGCGCCTGGCGGTGTACCGTGGCGGCGCTCTGTTTGGCGCGTTGTGGGCCTTCCCTTCGTGGTGGATGATTGACAGCGGCGACCCGACCCTGGTGTGTATCGCCGTGGTCGGTGGCTTCGCCCTGGCCGCCAACAGCATGCTCGGTGCCCAATGCGCGCATTTCACCGAGTTGTTTGGCAACCGCTATCGCTACAGCGGGGTGGCGCTGTCGCGGGAGATCGGCGCGATGCTCTCCGGCGGCCTGGCGCCGATCCTCGGTATCTTCCTGGTTGGCCTTGCCGGTGGCGGCTATTGGGTGCTGGCCCTGTATACCTTGGCGCTCACCGGCCTTACCCTGCTCGGCACCCTGCTGTCGACCGAAACCCGTGGCCGTGACCTGACCGCGCTGGATGACGCCGTCGGCCGCGGTGCGGCTGCCCCTATCGCACCTGTTCACGCCAGCGTCTTGCAACGCTGACCTGCGCCCCATAAAGACAAGAGAGCCCCTGACATGAGCCAGACCCCGAAACGCCCCCTGCGCAGCCAGCAATGGTTCGACGACCCAAGCCACGCCGACATGACTGCGCTGTATGTCGAGCGCTACATGAACTACGGCCTGACCCGCGACGAACTGCAATCGGGGCGGCCAATCATCGGCATCGCCCAGACCGGCAGCGACCTGACTCCGTGCAACCGTCACCACATCGAACTGGCGCAACGGGTCAAGGCTGGTATCCGCGATGCCGGTGGCATCCCGATGGAGTTCCCGGTGCATCCGATCGCCGAGCAAAGCCGCCGTCCCACGGCTGCGCTGGATCGCAACCTGGCCTACCTCGGCCTGGTGGAGATCCTGCATGGCTACCCGCTGGACGGCGTGGTATTGACCACCGGCTGCGACAAGACCACCCCGGCCTGCCTGATGGCCGCAGCCACCACCGACCTGCCGGCGATCGTACTGTCGGGCGGGCCGATGCTCGATGGTCACCACAAAGGGCAGTTGATCGGCTCCGGCACGGTGCTCTGGCATGCGCGTAACTTGATGGCCGCCGGTGAAATCGACTACGAAGGCTTCATGGAAATGACCACCGCCGCCTCGCCGTCGGTGGGTCACTGCAACACCATGGGCACGGCGCTGTCGATGAACGCACTGGCCGAAGCGCTGGGCATGTCCCTGCCAGGTTGCGCCAGCATCCCGGCGCCCTACCGCGAGCGTGGGCAGATGGCCTACGCCACCGGTAAGCGCATCTGCGAGCTGGTCATGGAGGATATACGCCCTTCCGCGATCATGACCCACCAGGCATTCGAAAACGCCATCGCAGTCGCTTCAGCCTTGGGCGCCTCGAGCAACTGTCCGCCGCACCTGATTGCCATCGCCCGGCACATGGGCATCGAATTGTCGCTGGACGACTGGCAGCGGGTCGGTGAAAGCGTGCCGCTGCTGGTCAACTGCATGCCGGCAGGTAAGTACCTGGGCGAAGGTTTCCACCGTGCAGGTGGCGTACCGGCCGTGATGCACGAGCTGCACAAGGCCGGCCGCCTGCATCAAGACTGCGCCACGGTCAGCGGCAAGAGCATCGGCCAGATCGTCAGCGACAGCGTCACCAGCAACACCGACGTGATCCTGCCCTACGACGCGCCACTCAAGCATGGCGCCGGCTTCATCGTGCTCAGCGGCAACTTCTTCGACAGCGCGATCATGAAGATGTCGGTGGTCGGCGAAGCCTTCCGCCAGACCTACCTGTCGGAACCGGGCAAGGAGAACAGCTTCGAGGCCCGCGCGATCGTCTTCGAGGGCCCCGAGGACTATCACGCCCGGATCGATGACCCGGCGCTGGACATCGACGAGCGCTGCATCCTGGTCATTCGCGGTGCCGGAACCGTTGGTTATCCGGGCAGCGCCGAAGTGGTCAACATGGCCCCGCCCGCAGCGCTGATCAAGCGCGGCGTCGATTCGCTGCCATGCCTGGGCGACGGTCGCCAGAGCGGCACCTCGGCCAGCCCGTCGATCCTCAACATGTCGCCGGAAGCGGCGGTGGGTGGCGGCCTGGCACTGCTGCAAACCAACGACCGGTTGCGCGTCGACCTCAACCAACGACGGGTCGACCTGCTGGTGGACGAAGACGAGATGGCCCGCCGTCGCGCCGCCTGGACGCCGAACGTCCTGGCCTCGCAAACCCCTTGGCAAGAGCTGTATCGCCAGTTGGTCGGGCAACTGTCCACGGGTGGCTGCCTGGAGCCGGCCACCCTGCACATGAAGGTGATCGCCCGCGAAGGCGGCATGCCACGCCACTCTCACTAAGCCGTCAAGCTGCGCGAGTGGTCTGCTCCACTTGCTCCTCGAACCAGCTCAGCACCGCTTTGCACGCGGGGTGCCTCACCCCGCTGTCACGCAGCCACAGCGCGTACACCCCACCGGTGCGCAACGCCTCGCCGAACGGCACCACCAGATCGCCGCGGGCCAACGCATCGTGGGCGAGCATCTTGTCGGTCATCGCCACGCCCAAGCCTCGGGCAGCCGCATCCAGCGCCAGATCATCGAGGTTGAACAGCAAGTGCTGGTAGCTGCGCTCGGCCTGGTCCTGCTGGGCCTGTAGCCACTGGGTCCATTCATGACGGCCCGTGGAGCCGTGGATCAGCGCATGTCCGGTCAGTTCATCCAGCGAACGCGGTGCAGGTTGCCCGCCGCTGAGCAGCGGCGCGCAGACGGGTATCAGGTATTCATCGAACAGCGGCGTCAACGGCCGCTGGTCCAGCCCCTCTGGCAGGTACAAGACGTAGGCATCGCAGTCGCCACCGGTGTCCACCCGCTCGCCGCTGACGGTTTCGATCGATAGGCTCAGCCCGGGATTGATGGCATAGAACGAACTCAAACGCGGTAACAACCAGCGTACGGCCAAGGACACGAAGATACGGATACGAAACGGTCGGTCCTGCGCTGGCGGCGCCAGGCGAAGCTGCAGATCGCGCAGCGACTCCAGCATCTCTTGCGCCACCGCATAGACTTCGCGGCCATGGGCGGTCAGCGCCACCTTGCGACTGGTGCGTTCGAACAGCACGGTTTGATAGTGCTCTTCAAGCTGCTGCACCTGTCGGCTGATGGCGCTCTGCGTCAGGTGCAACTGACGCGCCGCTTCGGTGAAGTTGCTGGTATCGGCCACCCGAACCAGGGCTTGCAGCGCTTGCAACGAGGGAATACGCAGCGTGTTATCCATGCAAATCTCGAATGGATGGATGAATTTTTAACGTTAGATTCCGCCCCTGAATTGCCCGTAGATTAAGTGCTAACGGCGCATGCAGGGGGTTCTCTCCGATCACTCCTGCGCATTGATTGTGAAGGAGTGCCCTACAATGAACAACCACTGTGGCTGGATCGCGCTGGCCGGCGAGTCCGCGCCCCGCCCCTGCCTGCAAGGCTCACAGAAAGCGGATTGGCTAATCATCGGCGGCGGCATTACCGGGCTGTCGGCAGCACATACCCTGGCCAGTCGCTTTCCCGCTCAGCGCATCGTGCTAGTCGATCGCCAGCGCATCGCCCAGGGCGCCTCGGCGCGCAATTCTGGCTTTGTCGTGAGCCACGAACTGCCAAGTGCTGGCGAACTGATCGGCGCTGCCGGTTTTGCCGCTTATCAAGTCGCCTCGCGCATCGGGGTCGCGGCCGGCGATGAAGTGCGTCAGCGCGTACGCCAACTGGGCATCGCCTGCGAGCTGGATGAGGGCGGCTATCACTTCGCGGTGCACCAGCCTGCGCACCTGGCAAACGCCGAACTTGCCGTGCAAACCCTGGCGGCGGTTGGCGCCAAGGCCCAGTACCTTGAAGCACAGGCGTTGCAACAGCGCTTGGGGACTGCGTTCTACACCCAGGCGATTCACTGCGCGGGCGGCAACGGCCTGCTGCAGCCGGCGAAGTATGTCAAAGGCTTGGCCGACAGCCTGCCTGAGCAGGTCGAGGTTTATGAAAACACAGCGGTGAGCGCTCTGCAGCGTGCACCGGGTGTGGGCTGGAAGGTGACCACTGCCAACGGCGAAGTGCAGGCACCCCAGGTGTTGCTCTGCGTCGGCGCCTTCCTGCCGCGCGTGGGCTTGCACCGCAGCGGCACCTTCGCCCTGGAGCTCAGCGCCAGCATCACCCGCCCGCTGAACGAGCCGCACTGGCAGGCGCTGTTCGATGACCAGGGCTGGGGCGTGTTGTCCACCCTGCCTGGCGGCTGCACCTTGCGCCTGCTGCCGGGTCGGCGCCTGCTGATCCGCAATACGGTGGAGTACCGCCAGCACGACCTGGACGCCAATGCCCTGGCCGTGCGCCAGCAACGCCACCTGCTCGGGCTGCAAACGCGCTTCCCCGGCATCCAGCGCAGTGACCTGCAATACACCTGGACCGGCCACCTGAGCGGCACTCGCTCCGGCGAGCCGTACTTTGCCACGGTCGAGCAAGGGCTGCACGCAGTCGCTGGTTGCAATGGTTCAGGGGTCGCGCGCGGCACCTTGTGGGGCCGTTTGCTGGTCGATCTGGCAATCGGCGCCGACTCGTCGCTACTGAGCGATGTGCTCAGCCAGGCGCAACCGGGTTACCTGCCGCCCAAACCCTTTTTCGACATCGGCGCCAGCGTGCGCATGGCCTGGGAGGTTCACCGGGCGCGACACGAACGTTGATCGACCCGGCGCATCTTCCGTTAAAACAAGAGAGAAAAACGATGATCAAGCGCAGCTGCCTCGCCCTGTCCATCTCCGCCTTGCTGGCCTGTGCGGTCCAAGCCACGGAAACCGTCAACATCGCCAACTGGAGTGGCTACATCGCCGACGACACGCTGGCCGAGTTCAACCGCCGTACCGGCGTGCAACCGACCTACGACCTGATCGACAGCAACGAAACCACCGAAGCCAAACTGATGACCGGTGGTAGCGGCTACGACCTGGCCAGCCCGTCCAACCACTTCCTGCCGCGCCTGATCAAGGCCGGGGCGATCCAGGAGTTGGACCGCAGCAAGCTGCCCAACTGGCACAACCTCGATCCCAAGCTGATGCACATCCTCGAGGCCAGCGACCCCGGCAATCGCTATGCGATCCCCTACCTGTGGGTGACCACGGGCATTGGCTACAACGTCGACAAGATCAAGGCGATCTTTGGAGATGTCGAGGTCACCCAGTCCTGGCAGATGTTGTTCAAGCCCGAGAACATCAAGAAGCTCAGCCAGTGCGGGGTGGCCTTCCTCGACAATCCGACGCAGATCATTTCCATCACCCTCAAGACCCTGGGGTTGGATCCGCACAGCCAAAAACCTGAAGACCTCAAGCAGGCTGAAGCAGCGCTGCTGGCAGTGCGCCCGTACATCCAGTATTTCCATCAATCGAAGTACGTCAGCGACCTGGCCAACGGCAATATCTGCGTGGCTATCGGCTTCAGTGGCGACGTGTTGCAAGCCATGAGCAGCGCTCAGCAGGCTGGCAATGGCGTGAACATCGGCTACAGCATTCCCCGCGAAGGCTCCACGGTGGCAGTCGATATGGTGGTGATCCCCAAAGGCGCGCCGCATCTGGACAATGCCTATGCGTACCTGAACTATTTGCTTGAGCCCAAGGTGATTGCCGGGATCAGCAACGCGGTCAAGTATCCCAACGGCAATGCGGCCGCCCTGCCCTTGGTCGATGAGGCGCTGCGCACTAACGAGGCGGTTTACCCGCCACAGGCTGTGCTCGATACGCTGTTCCCGATTCAGACCATGAGCCCGGCGGGGATGCGCTTGAGTACGCGGATCTGGACACGGGTGCTCAGCGGTAAGTGATTGGGCGTAAAAAAACCACGAGGGGTTAACCTCGTGGTTCTTGGCTGAAGCTACTGGCCTCATCGCGGGGCAAGCCCGCTCCTACGGGATTGCGTAGGAGCGGGCTTGCCCCGCGATGGCACCGGCGACATCACAACGTCGCCAGGGCCGGCGCAGTCTTACAACGCCATGTCGCTAGCAGGATTGGCTTCAACCGGCTTGCTCGGGGTAGCGTCGGTGCTCACGGTCTGATCGATCACCGGTGGCTTCTCCAGCTGCAGCACTTCAGAGGTGTAGTTCCACTCTTTCTGCACCGCGGCTGGCGAGTCGTTCAGCTTGGTGCCGTAGCTCGGCACGATCTGGTGCAGCTTGGCTTGCCACTCAGGCGTGGCGACTTTCTCTTTGAACACGGTTTCGAGCACGGTCAGCATGATCGGCGCGGCGGTCGAGGCACCTGGCGATGCACCCAGCAGGCCTGCGATCGAGCGATCCTGGGAAGTGACCACTTCGGTGCCCAGCTTCAGCACGCCGCCCTTGTCTTCGTCATGCTTGATGATCTGCACGCGCTGACCGGCCTGCCACAGGCGCCAGTCTTCTTTCTTGGCGTGCGGGAAGTAGGTCTGCAGGGCCGCGAAGCGATCGTCGTCAGACAGCATCAGCTGGCCTGCGAGGTACTCGACCAGCGGGTATTGATCGACACCGACCTTGGTCATCGGCCAGACGTTGTGCAGCGTGGTGCTGCTCAGCAGGTCCAGGTACGAGCCGTTCTTGAGGAACTTGGTCGAGAAGGTCGCGAATGGGCCAAACAGGATCACGCGCTTGCCATCGAGCACGCGGGTATCGAGGTGCGGAACCGACATGGGTGGCGCGCCGGTCGAGGCGATGCCGTAGGCCTTGGCCATGTGCTGCATGGCAATGGTCGGGTTCTCGGTCACCAGGAACGAGCCACCCACCGGGAAGCCTGCGTATTCCTTGGCTTCCGGGATGCCGGATTTTTGCAGCAGCTTCAGCGCGCCGCCGCCAGCACCGATGAACAGGAACTTGGCGTCGGTGGCGCTAGTGGTGCCGTCCTTGAGGTTCTTGTACTCGACGTGCCAGGAGCCGTCTTCGTTGCGGGTGATGTCCTGCACTTCGCTGGACAGCTTGAGGTCGAAGTTCTCGCGGGTTTGCAGGTGCTTGACGAACTGGCGGGTGATCTCGCCGAAGTTGACGTCGGTGCCGATCGGCGTCCAGGTCACGGCCAGCTTCTGGTTCGGGTCACGCCCTTCCATCATCAGCGGAACCCACTTGGCGATTTGCGCGTGGTCTTCGGAGTACTGCATCGGGCGGAACAGCGGGCTGGTTTGCAGCGCGTCGTAACGCTTCTTGAGGAACTTGATGTTGTCATCACCCCAGACGAAGCTCATGTGCGGGGTGGTGTTGATGAACGAGCGCGGGTTGTTCAGCACGCCCTGACGAACCTGCCACGACCAGAACTGGCGGGAGATCTGGAACGACTCGTTGATCTCGATGGCCTTGGAGATATTGACGTTGCCGTCTTTGTCTTCCGGGGTGTAGTTCAGCTCGGCCAGGGCGGAGTGGCCGGTACCGGCGTTGTTCCAGCCGTTGGAGCTTTCTTCAGCCACGCCATCCAGGCGCTCGACCATCTCCATCGACCAGCTAGGCTCCAGCTCGTTGAGCCAGACCGCCAGGGTCGAACTCATGATGCCGCCGCCAACCAGCAGCACGTCGACTTTCTTGGCTTCGTCAGCGTGCGCCTGCATCAGGCTTGCCGCTACAGCCAGACCCAGCAGGGTCTTGCCAGCTTTCTTGAACATTGATCAATTCCAATCGTTAGCACGTAAGGAAGGCCTAGGCCGGGCCTCGTTTATCCATGTCCTTCAGCGCACGCTTGTTATTGATCATTGGAGTCAGCAGCTTAGAAACAGGGACGCCAGCCGATGGTCGAATTGACCGGCCAGGGCTGAAACGTTTCGCCGATTGTAACGCAAATGCCAGCACAAACAAATTGCGCAGGCCGGCGCAAGGTGGCGGGATGCCTCAGTGACCAAACGCCGCGCCCGGGGCCATAAACAAAAACCCCCTGGCACTTTCATGCCAGGGGGTTTTGGACTGAATCCAGAAGGGTTCAGTCAGGCATCTAAAATTACTGCGGGCGTGGCAGCTTGTCGATTGGACCGCAGCCGCCGATAACTTTAGAGATAGAAACCGAAGGGTGGAACAGGTAGTCGTAGGAGCAATTCTTTTGCTGGTTGTAGACCTGACCGGTGCAGCCCGACAGCAGTGCAACACCCGAAACGACTGCTACTGCAACGGTAGCTTTGAACAGCTTTTTCATACAAAGTCCTTTAAATAATGATGCGCCAGCATACTGATGGCGCGCGGATGCTAACCCATTTCCATATACCGTTCAAACTATTGGATCCGATTCGCCATTATAAAAACACCCCGCCACCTGTAGGAGCGGGCTTGCCCGCGGTGAGGCCATCCCGGCGAAAACAACACCATTCCTACACCGCTTAATCAGAATTTCCCGATAGCTTGTAGTCCATTTCCCAAACAGACTCCGTGCGCCCTCAAGCCGTTGCCACTGCCGAGAACTGTCCCTAGTCTCAGCCGGTCGTTGCCAAATCAGCGACCGGCTTTGACAGGCCGACCGACTCAAGCCCGTGGCTGCGCTCTATGGCAGCTGTACGCGGGGCACATTCGTGTGCGCCGGGGTTCTTGGGTCACCGGTCTGTCAACCTGCGTACAGTTGCCTCCATTCGTTTGACAGCGTTGGCGTGCAACTCCTTATGACCCAAGGAGATAACATGCGCAAGATTGTCCCCGACCCTCCTCTGCACTCAGGTTTGAAGTTGCCTGTCGCCGCATCAACTTACGGCACTGACAGGTTTATTCACATCAAGGAGAGACAGAATGACCAAGGATAAAGAACCCCTTGCAACCACGCATGGCATAGCGGGTTTCGGTGATAGCGGCGACATCAATAATCCAGAACCACTGTTTCGAGTGGTCGCCGGCCATGCCGTGGACTATGCGCTGGAACAATCAACAACGCTGATAAGTTGCGCGCACATGCTCAGCGATCTCGCTATCAATCAGGATCTGAAAAACGCGCCGACTTTGATGACAGCAGTGCATTATCTCTCGGGTATGGCCAAAGCCTTGTCGCAGAAAGTCTCGCTTGCGGCAGAACAACCGCTCGGCGATGCAGCTCGCTGAATGTACAAAAAGCCCCTGACCTCTTCGCTGAGATCAGGGGCTTTACATCGCTCGACGTTAGCCAACTTCGAAAAACCGCCGTCGCCTGATGAACAACCCTACACCCAGGGACACAGCAAAGACTGACCACAACCCCAGGTCAGCCCCCATCACTTGGATCTGACCTGCAGTAATGCAGCCAATCGCACCAGCCACCAGTAACGTCACCCCTAGCCACTTGCGCAGTAAATAGGGCTTCAGAAACTGATCAAGCAGGAAGAACAGCACCAGGGCGATGACCAGTTGAGTAATGTCGGACATGTACGCTTCCCTCAAGCCTTGATAATCAGCGACGTGCCCGAGCGCTGTGGACCAATCCCGCCATTGACCTGCGCCTCAATGCTGACCAGTACGTCGCCAGCATGGTAGGTGGGCAGGATTTTATTGGCATAAAGACGTACTCCCGCCCCTAACGGAACCCCCACATAGGGAGTGGCGACAGCACTGGTGGCGCTAGTGAACGCACTCGCTGCAATGTTGGCAACGGTGGTGCGCTGCGCGTTCAGCACGTCGCCCTGCTGCCGGGTCAGCGGCTTGGAAATGCCGATCATCATCAGGCACGGCAGGTTCTTGGCCTGCATCTTGTCGTAGACCTCAACGACCTTGCTGCTGACTTCGTAATGGGCGCTTTTCGCTTCGCCAAAATGCAGCTCGCGCAGGCGTGGGCGGTCGCTGTCGGAGAGAGTGATCTGCGAGACGTTGAAGACGATCCCGTGATTACCCATGTATTGAAAAGTCCCATCGAACTTCATTTGCACGCATCCCTTCGAGGCAAAGGAGGCGATTCTCTACAAGGCGCGGATGGGGTGCAATGATTGCAGCATGCCAGCACGGCGACATCGATTGATCAGATGTTTTCACACGAGAAAAACGCCAGTGATAAGTCCCTGACTCCTCGTCGTGACGCGTTCCAGCAAGTGCACTTGAGGAGAACCTACATTCGTGGGGTATCGCTTTAAGGCGTTTAACAGTGGGCACCGCAAGGGATCGTCATCGCTTTTGACTCAAATAGCTTCGAACCTGTAATAGATCACGGCATAATGCCATCAGCGACTTGGAGTCGCCCAAACTAGGTATCGATTGATAAAGGACTCATATGCACGCTCGAATTAAGCTTTTCGCGGCCGCCGTTGGCTTTGCCATCCTCACCGGGTGCGCGTCTGTACCGATGGAGTCACCACAGGCCGACGCAGCGCTAAAGACATTTGCCTCACCTCCCGCTGACCAAGCCGGGCTGTACATCTACCGTGACAGTTTTGCAGGCCAGGGCTTGAAGAAAACTGTCACGCTGGATGGCAAAACTATCGGTGAGACCGCGAACCGGGTGTACTTCCATCGCTTGATCACACCTGGCCTGCACAAGATCGGTACTGAATCAGAGTTCAGTGACAATGTGATCGATTTGGTAGCGGCTGCTGGCAAGAATTACTACGTGCGTCAGTCGATCAAGGTTGGCGTGTTTGTAGGTGGAGCAAAGCTTGAAATTGTTCCTGAGGACATCGGTCAAGCGCACCTGCAAAAGTGCACTCTAGCTGCATCCCAATAATTTCGTGACGTAATCCTGCGTACCTAACGCAATAAGTACGCAGGACGAGAAAAGAGCATGGGCCCTTAAACCCATTACTGATGAGTACGTACTTTCACAAGATAAGGAGTGGGAAGCATCGACTGGAATGGAATCGAATTGTCTGAGTTTCTCCAGTCGGCACCGACGTCGCCATTGTCCTTTTGGATCTCATGCTGATCCTGAGAAAAGACCTACCCCTAGTGGATTCATCCTAAAATCTCAACCGATCCCCTACTGCGTCCTGTGCTCTCTGCGAGCATGCCAGCAGAGGAAGTGATGTATAGCTTAAATCCAGAAACGAAAAAGCCCCGCAGACGTTAATCTGCGGGGCTTCTCGATGTATGGCGGAGAGATAGGGATTTGAACCCTAGGTACTGTTGCCAGTACAACGGATTTCGAATCCGTCCCGTTCGACCACTCCGGCATCTCTCCAGTGGCGCGCATGATACCAGCGATTTCGCGAAAGGCAAACCTTTATTTGAAAAAAATTCGCGTGGTATCAAACGCTTGCGTCAACACGGGCCTTACAGCGGCACGCCCAGGCGCTTGGCAACTTCTTCGTAGGCTTCGATCACGTCGCCCAGACCCTGGCGGAAGCGGTCCTTGTCCATCTTCTTGCGGGTTTCTTTGTCCCACAGGCGGCAGCCGTCAGGGCTGAACTCGTCGCCCAGGACGATCTGGCCGTGGAATACGCCGAACTCCAGCTTGAAGTCGACCAGCAGCAGGCCGGCGTCATCGAACAGCTTGTTCAGCACTTCGTTGACCTTCAGCGACAGCTTCTTCATCTCGACCAGTTGCTCGGCGGTGCCCCAGCCGAACGCAACCACGTGGGATTCGTTGATGAACGGGTCGCCCTTCTCGTCGTTCTTGAGGAACAGTTCGAAGGTCGAGGGCTCCAGCTTGATGCCTTCCTCGACGCCCAGGCGCTTGACCAGGCTGCCGGCGGCGTAGTTACGCACGACGCATTCGACCGGGATCATGTCGAGCTTCTTCACCAGGCACTCGTTGTCGCCCAGCAGTTTGTCGAACTGGGTCGGCACGCCGGCTTCTTCAAGCTTTTGCATGATGAAGGCGTTGAACTTGTTGTTCACCATGCCTTTGCGATCGAGCTGTTCGATGCGCTTGCCGTCGAACGCCGAGGTGTCGTTACGGAACAGCAGGATCAAGCGGTCGGCGTCGTCGGTCTTGTAAACCGATTTGGCCTTGCCGCGGTAGAGTTCTTCGCGTTTTTCCATGATTGGCTCCGCTTGCTTGAGTAGTTGGGCTAGGCGATTTCGCGCCAGTCGAGCCCGTGTTCCTGATTCGCCACCTGGAGCCAGTCCGGGTCGCACCCCAAGGTGTCGACGAAGCACTGACGGGCCAGTTGTGGCAGGTTGTTCTTGCTGCTCAGATGCGCCAGCACCAGGTGTTGCAGGTGCTGCCATCCCAGCTCGGCCACCAGGTTGGCGGCCTGGTGGTTGTTCAAATGTCCTTGGTTGCCACCGACCCGCAATTTCAAGAAATGCGGGTAATGGCCGCGAGCAAGCAGGTCGCGGCAGTGGTTGGCCTCGATCAGCAGTGCATCCAGGCCCTGGTAGCGCTCCAGCAGGCGTGCATCGTAGCAGCCCAGGTCAGTCAGCATGCCGAAGCGCCGACGACCGTCGCTGATCACGTACTGCAATGGCTCGTAGGCATCATGCTCGACCCGCGCCGCGCTGACCTGCAAGGCGCCAATGCTGAGGGTGTCGCCACAACCGAGAAAACCGGCCACCTCCACCGGCTTGCGCAAACCGCGCAAGGTGCCCTGGCTGAGGTAGACCGGTACATTGTAGCGCCGTGACAGCAAGCCTACGCCATGCACATGATCGGCATGCTCGTGGGTGACCAGCACCGCGCTCAGTTGCGCCGCCGAGACCCCGAGCAGCGCCAGGCGCCGCTCGGTTTCGCGCAGGGAGAACCCGCAATCGACCAGGATGAACGTGTCACCACTGGCGATCAGCGTGCCGTTTCCCTGGCTGCCGCTTCCCAGTACCGCGAAGCGCACTTAACCCAGGTGGTCCTGAATGGCGCTCAGCACGCGGCGGGCGACATCGGCCGGGGCCACGGTGTTGATGTTCTTCTCGACGGTAACCTGCACGCTCTCGCCGACCTTGCTCAGGCGCACCTGATAACGCTCGGCGCGTTCTTCACGCTCTTCCTTGGTCGGCTCGCTGCCGAACAGGCGGCTGAAGAAGCCTGGCTGGTTCTGCTTGTCGTCAGGTTTCTCGGACAAGTTGATGTAGTACAGGCCCAGGCTGCGGTTGATGTCTTCGACGCGCCACTCACCCTGCTCCAGGGCGCGGCCTACGCCAGACCAGGCGCGGTCGAGGTCAGAACCCAGGTACAGCACCGGGTTGCCGCTGCCGTCTTCGCTAAGGCTGACGCGGCTTGGTGCGTCGAAATCACGCGCGGCCAACAGCGAGACCGAACCACCCTTCTCGGCGCTACGGTTCATGCTGGCGAGCATTTCGTCGACCAGCAGTGCATCGACAGCGGTGTTGGTGGAGCTGGACGGGAACTCGGTCTCGGCAGTGCTGCCGGCCGGGCGCTCGGCGCTGACCACATACACCTCGGAGGTGTTGCGCTGCACGCCAGGCTCCATGCGTACCCGCACCCGTACTTCGCTGTCGCCGCTGCTGGCGGAGCTGGCCAGGCGCTGGCCGAGCGACGCCGAGAGCTCATCGAAGCGCTGCCAGGTGGTGGTGAATTCGCCGGTCTGCGGGCGCTCTTCGGCGATACGGAAGCCGTTGTCCTCGAAGAACTGGTGGGTCACCGGCCAGACTTCGGCTGGCGAGCGCTGGGCCAGTACCCAACGGCTGCTGCCGCTGCGCTGCAGGCTGAAATCACTGATATCGGCACCGGCCGTCAGCGGTTGCGGACGCGGTACTTCGTACTCGCCAGTGGCGGTGTCGTCAGCCACGTTACGCGGGATCGGCAACAGCGGATCGAGGCGCTTGACGTTGGCAGCGTCCGGCGGCAGCTGCATTGGCGCGGTCGGTTGCGCCTGCAGGTAATCGCTGCCGCGGTCGCGGAAATAACCCTCGTCGCCCCACAGCCACCCGCAACCGCTGGTGCTGGAAATGATCAGGGCAAGGGCGGAAAGACCAGCCAGTCGCTTCATGCGGTGTACTTCCTCGATTAAACCAGTACGCCGGACTGGCGCAAGGCAGTACGGACTTTTTCGTGACAACCTTCGCTCAGCCAGGTCAGCGGCAGGCGAATACCTTGTTGCATCAGGCCCATTTCCACGAGCGCGTACTTCACCGGAATCGGGTTGGCTTCGCAGAACAGGTCTTTGTGCAGCGGCATGAGTTTTTCGTTGATCGCGCGGGCCTTCTCGGCATTGCCCTCAAGGGCGGCCTCGCACAGATCGGCCATTTCGCGCGGGGCGACGTTGGCAGTAACGGAGATGTTGCCTTTGCCGCCCAGCAGGATCAGCTCGACTGCAGTCGGATCATCGCCGGACAGGACGATGAAGTCTTTGCTGACGCCATCGACGATGGCCTTGGCGCGGTCCAGGTCGCCAGTGGCTTCCTTGATACCGATGATGTTCGGCACGGTCGACAGGCGGATCACCGTCTCGGCCTGCATGTCGCAGGAGGTGCGGCCGGGTACGTTGTAGAGGATCTGTGGGATGTCGACGGCTTCGGCGATGTGCTTGAAGTGCTGGTACAAGCCTTCCTGGGTCGGCTTGTTGTAGTACGGCACCACCAGCAGGCAGGCGTCGGCGCCAGCGTTCTTGGCGTTCTGGGTCAGGTGCACGGCTTCGGAGGTGGAGTTGGCCCCGGTACCGGCGATGACCGGGATGCGCCCAGCGACCCGCTTGACCACGAACTCGATGACCTGAATGTGCTCTTCGACACTCAGGGTCGCCGACTCACCGGTAGTGCCGACAGCGACGATTGCATGCGTGCCTTTTTCCAGGTGGAAGTCTACAAGTTTGCCGAGGCTGTCCCAATCAAGACGCCCTTGTGCATCCATGGGTGTGACCAATGCCACCATACTGCCCGCAATCATGTAACTGCTCCTGCCGGAAAAAGAGAGCGGTAATGGTACTGGCGCCATCGGCCTTGCACAAGCGAAGCTGGCGGGCGGAGCATTCCCCTCGGCGCTGCTTTTCGCTACCCTTGATCCTTTGATCGGTGCAGCGCGGCCCGTCGGGCCGTCGACAGTGCTCCCCACGTGCGTCCATGACCGCCTTTACCGGCCTGGAACCCTGCGCAAAAGGAGGCTAGCCCCCGTCCTGCCCCGACCGCTCATCGCTTTAGGAATGCTGCATGTCCACCCCCACAGTCCGCGAACAATTCCTTGTCATCAGTGCCTTGGGCCCCAACCCGATGGAGCTGGCCAACGTCCTTAGCCGCGCCGCGTTCGACAATCGTTGCGCAGTGGTCACCTCGCGTCTGTCCCGCCATGGCGAAACCAGCGCCCTGGTGCTGCAGGTCGGCGGCAGCTGGGACGCCCTGGCGCGCCTTGAAGCCATTTTGCCGGGCCTGGGCAAGAAGCACGGCCTGACCCTGGATGTGGTGCGCAGCGCCGACCAGGAAGTGCGCCCGCAGGCCCTGCCTTATGTGGCCTACGTCAGCGCCGCCTATCGCCCGGACATCATCAATGAGCTGTGCCAGTTCTTCCTCGACCACCGCGTCGAGCTCGAAGCGATGACCTGCGACACCTACCTGGCGCCGCAGACTGGCAGCAGCATGCTCAACGCCCAGTTCACCGTGATCCTGCCAGCCGGCACCCAGATCAGCTGGCTGCGCGATCAGTTCCTGGACTTTGCCGACGCCCTGAACCTGGATGCGCTGATCGAACCGTGGCGCCCACAGAACCCGATGTAAGGAAACTCCCATGGCCGTAGCACTCGACCAACCCGTTGCCGACTTCCAGGCCCAGGCCACCAGTGGCCAGACCGTCAGCCTTGCTGAGCTGAAAGGCAAGCAGGTGGTGTTGTACTTCTATCCCAAGGACAGCACCCCAGGCTGCACCATCGAGGGCCAGGGCTTTCGCGACCAGCACGCGGCGTTCCAGGCTGCCAACACGGTGGTGTTTGGCGTGTCGCGCGATGGCATCAAGTCGCACGAGAACTTCAAGGCCAAACAGGGCTTCACCTTTGAACTGATCAGCGACAAGGACGAGGCGCTGTGCCAGCTGTTCGATGTGATCAAGCTCAAGAAGCTGTATGGCAAGGAATACCTGGGCGTGGATCGCAGCACCTTCCTGATCGACAAGGATGGCGTGCTGCGTCAGGAGTGGCGTGGCGTGAAGGTGCCGGGGCATGTGGATGCCGTGCTGGCCGCGGCTCAGGACCTGAACAAGGCTTGAGATCGACTGGGGCCGCTTCGCGGGCAAGCCCGCTCCCACAATCACGGCACTGAACCCTGTGTCCGGGCTTGCCCGCGAGGCGCCCCAGCTATTACAGCAACGGCGCCACCGCCGGCTCCTGCTTGGGCCAGGCATCCAGCACCGCCTTGAACAAGGTCGCCAGCGGGATGGCGAAGAAGATCCCCCAGAACCCCCAAAGCCCGCCAAATAGCAACACCGCACAGATGATCGCCACCGGGTGCAAGCTCACCGCCTCGGAGAACAGCAGCGGCACCAGCACGTTGCCATCCAGCGCCTGGATAATTGCGTACACCGCCATCAGGTAGATGAACTGGTCGCCCCAGCCCCACTGGAACAGCGCGATCAAGGTCACCGGCACGGTCACCACCACCGCCCCTACGTACGGCACCACCACCGACAGCCCCACCAACAACGCCAGCAGCGCCGCATAGTTGAGCCCCAGGCTGATGAAGGCGATGTAGGTGGCAATCCCGCAGATCAGGATTTCGATGCCCTTGCCGCGAATATAGTTGGCGATCTGCCGGTTCATCTCATCGCCCACCCGGGTCAGCAGGTTGCGCTCACGCGGCAGATAACCGCTGACCCAGCGCGCGATCAACTCGCGGTCCTTGAGGAAGAAGAACACCAGGATCGGCACCAGCACCAGGTAGATCATCGCGTTGACCAGCAGCGGCAGGCTCGACAGCGAGAAGGTCAGCGCCCATTGGCCGAACTTGCCGATCTCGTCACGCACCGACTCGATGGCGCGCAGCACTTGCTCATCGGACACCAGGTGCGGATAGCGCTCCGGCAGCAGCAACAGCAACGACTGCCACTTGCCGAGCATGCCCGGCAACTCGTTGAACAGGGTGATCAGCTGGTGCCAGAGCAACGGCACCAGCACCAGCAGGAACACCCCAAGGGCGCCCATGAACAGGGCGAAAACCAGCCCCACGGCATACCGGCTAGGGACTTTCAGCCGTTCCAGGGCATTGACCAGCCCCTGCATCAGAAACGCCAGGACCAAACCCGCCAGCACCGGGGCGAGCATGCCGCCGAGGGTCAATACCGCCGTGAAGGCCAGGACCAGCAGGACCGCCAGCACCACCGCTTCTTCGTCGGAGAAGTAGCGCTGCATCCAGTCGCGAAGCACTTTGAACATTGACGATCCTTGGGAGAAAAACTCAGGCCTTGCGCAGCCAGTAGGTATAGATGCCGGACTCGGCTGTTTCATGCAGCAGGGTATGACCGGACAAGCGGGCAAAAGTGCTGAAGTCGCGCTGCGAACCTGCATCGGTGGCGATCACCTTGAGCACCGCGCCACTGGCCAGGCGATTGAGTTCCATCTTGGCCTTGAGCAGCGGCAATGGGCAGTTCAGACCACTGGCGTCGAGTTCGGCGTCGCAGGTCAGGCTATCGATCATTCGCGGGGCTCCTGGCGAGGGCAACAGTGCATGGCAGACAAGACTCGTAGGATACCGCCACTGGTCGCCAAGGTGTGAGCCAGCTACAGTACGGACTTTGATCCGACGCGAGCTTCGTGCATGAATCTACTGCGCCCCACCCTGCTGACGCTGGCCTGCCTGCTGGCCCTGCCCGGCCATGCTGACGACCTGCCGTCACTGGGCGATGCCAGTTCCGCGATCGTTTCCCCACAGCAGGAGCATGAGCTGGGCCGCGCCTGGCTGAGCTTGCTGCGCGGCAACGTCAGGCAGCTGAACGACCCGCAGCTCAAGGACTACGTCGAAACCAGCGTGTACAAGCTGGCCGAAACCAGCCAGCTGCAAGACCGGCGCCTGGAATTCATCCTGATCGACAGCCGTGAGCTCAACGCGTTTGCCGCCCCAGGCGGGATCGTCGGGGTCAACGGCGGACTGTTCCTCAATGCCCAGAGCGAAGGTGAATACGCCTCGGTACTGGCGCACGAACTGGCGCACTTGTCGCAACGCCACTTTGCCCGTGGGGTCGAGGCGCAACAGCGCATGCAGCTGCCGATGATGGCCGCACTGCTGGCCGGTATCGTCCTGGCGGCGGGCGGTGGTGGTGACGCCGGCATTGGCTTGATCGCTGGCACCCAGGCGGCGGCAATCCAGGAGCAACGGCGTTTCTCCCGACAGAACGAGCAGGAAGCCGACCGCATCGGCATCCAGAACCTGGAAAAAGCCGGCTACGACCCGCGCACCATGCCGAGCATGTTCGAGCGTCTGGCCCGTCAGTATCGCTACGGTGCCAAGCCGCCGGAGTTCCTGCTGACTCACCCGGTGACCGAGTCGCGTATCGCCGACACCCGCAACCGTGCCGAGCAGATGCCCAAAGGCGGCGTTGAAGACAGCCTGCGCTATCAGTTGATCCGCGCCCGCGTCGCCTTGACCTATGAGGAAACACCGGGGCTGGCAGCCAAGCGCTTCCGCGACCAGCTCGACCAAAACCCTAACCTGGATGCTGCACGCTATGGCCTGGCCCTGGCGCAGATCAAGGGTGGGCGGCTCAACGAAGCGCGCGAGAACCTCAAGCCGCTGCTGGCCAAGGCGCCTAACGACATCACCTACAACCTGGCCCAGGTTGACCTGGACATCACCAACAACCGCCTGGCCGATGCGCAACAGCGCATTGAAAAGTTACGCGGGCTGTATCCGAACAACTATCCCCTGCAGCAGGCGCGGGCTGATTTGCTAATCAAGCAGAATAAGCCGGCTGAAGCGCAGAAGGTGCTGGATGACCTGGTCAAGAAGCGTCCGGATGATCCGGATGTCTGGTACGAGGTGGCTGAGGTGCGTGGGCTGTCGGGCAATACCATTGGCTTGCATCGGGCACGCGCCGAGTACTTCACCTTGGTGGGTGACTTTGATCAGGCGGTGCAGCAGCTTGATTTCGCCAAGCGCCGGGCGGGGAGCAACTTCCCGCTGGCCTCCCAGATCGATGCCCGGCAGCGGCAGATCCTGGAGCAGCAGCGAATGGTCAAGGACATGATGCGCTAAGGCTCTACAACCCATCGCGGGGCAAGCCCGCTCCCACGCCAACCCAGTATCGTAGGGTGAGCGTGGGAGCGGGCTTGCCCCGCGATTGCTTACTGAAGACCTTAGGCGTTACCCGATAGCTTCAACCGCGCCGCCTGGGTGAAATCGAGCATCCGGTTGAGCGGCTTGATCGCTCGCGGAATCAACGCCGGATCAACGAAGATCTCGTTGGTGCCCTTCTGCAGGCAATCAAGGGTACGCTCCAGCGTGTTCATCGCCATCCACGGACAATGCGCACAGCTACGGCACGCGGCACCATTGCCCGCCGTCGGCGCGGCAACGAACTCCTTGTCCGGGCACAGCTGCTGCATCTTGTAGAAGATGCCGCTGTCGGTCGCGACGATGAAGGTCTTGTTCGGCAGGGTCTGCGCGGCCTTGATCAGCTGGCTGGTGGAGCCCACCGCATCGGCCAGGTCGATCACCGACTCGGGCGACTCCGGGTGTACCAGGATCGCCGCATCGGGATACAGCGCCTTCATGTCGGCCAGCTGGCGCGACTTGAATTCTTCGTGAACGATGCACGCGCCATCCCACAGCAGCATGTCGGCGCCGGTTTTTTTCTGGATGTAGCGGCCCAGGTGCTGGTCTGGACCCCAGATAATGGTTTCGCCGTTGTCCATCAAGGTCTCGACGATTTCCAGCGCGCAGCTGGAAGTCACGACCCAGTCGGCCCGCGCTTTGACCGCTGCCGAGGTGTTGGCATAGACCACCACGGTACGTTCGGGGTGCTTGTCGCAGAACGCCGAGAACTCTTCCACCGGGCAGCCCAGGTCGAGCGAGCAGGTCGCTTCCAGGGTTGGCATCAGGATGCGTTTTTCCGGGGTGAGGATCTTGGCGGTCTCGCCCATGAAGCGCACGCCGGCGACGATCACCGTGTCGGCGGGGTGGTTCTTGCCGAAACGGGCCATTTCCAGGGAGTCGGACACACAGCCGCCGGTCTCTTCGGCCAGCGCCTGGATCACCGGATCACAGTAGAAATGGGCGACCAGGACTGCGTTCTGGGCCTTGAGTTCGGCGGCGATGGCCGCACGGTACTCGGCCTCCTGCGCGGGGGTCAGGGGGTTGGGCTGCTTGGCATCAAGGTGGGCTTGAACCAACAGGCGTTCGGAAATCTGGGTCATGATCGCTGGACCTGCGGGCGCGCGTGCGCGTCAGTCGAGTGTATCACCCGGCCCTGGCAGATCGGCTAGTGGTGCCGGACGGCAGGCACGCCGTCGCGGCCCTCTGCGGGCGCGGATTATTATCGCGCCGAAGGCTACAGACAATCAGGTCAATGCAAAAGCGATTTTTGTGACAGGCAATCAGGCGTCCGCTGGCAACGCCCTCTGCCAGCTGCTCTGGCCTCTTCGCGGGCAAGCCCGCTCCCACAGGGGCCGCGTCGACCGATCGGTCAACGCTATTGCTGTGGGAACAGGTTTACTCAGGCTTCAGCCTTGCGGCGACAGCGCGGCCAGGTGCGCACCGAGGATCATCGCGAACTCCTCGACCGTCATCTTCTTGCCGTTGAAGTCGACCATGCCGTCGGCATAGTGCAAGTTGGACACCACGTCATTGCCCTGCACAGTGGCCATGCCGCTTTGCAGCGCCATCATGCCGACCATCTCGCCTGCCTGGCTCGATTGCTGGGCAATCGCTTGGGCGTCGGTCTGTCCTTCGAGCAGCGCCTGCAGCGTTGCCAGGTCGCCGATCATCGGCTTGGACAACGACAGCTGGCTCTTCAACTGGCTGACCAGCTGCTTGCCCAGTTGATCAAGCGGCAGGTCGAACGAGCTTGGGTTGGAGAAATCCAGCGCCAGGCTGAAACGGCTCTCGCCATTGGCCGTCTTGAACGACAGTTGTTCCAGCGCCAGCTTCGGCTTGGCGGCGAGGATCTTCTGCAAGTCGGCTTGCACCTTGACCTTCTCTTCTTCGGTCATGTCGAAGGTCGGGAATGGCTGGCCGGCCGCCTGGGCTTGCTGCATTTCTTGCACTTCAGGCAGCTTGGTCTGGTACCACTCGGCCAACGACTGGAACGCCGGAATGTCGAGCGACTTGACCGTCACCACCATCTGCCCACTGCCAACCGCACGCCCGGCATAGCTGATGTCGTTGACCTTGTACTCGATGCGCCCGCCCATGGTGTCCGGGCCTTCGGCGCTATACAGGTTGTTCTGCTCCAGCCCCTTGAGCAGCAGCACCTCTTGCTTAGGCCCCAGGGTTGCCTGGGCTTGTGCCAGGGCCAGGTCAAGGTTACCGACATACACCAGGTCATGGCCGGTGCTGGCCAGGTCGCCACCGATCTTCAGGCCTTCGAACTTGAACGTAGCGGGCGGATGATCATCACCGACCAGTTTCATTTCCAGGCGCTCGGCAGTGCCGTGGATCTTCACCGCCTTGCCTTGCTCATCGCCGCTAAGCTGCAACTGCATGCCGGAGAAGTCCAGGGTGTTGCCGTTGTCTTCGTTGAGCTTGAGCGGCGCCAGGCGGATATCGCTGTCGATACTCCCGGCGTAGCCGAGGCTGACCTGGCCGGTCACTGGCGGCTGATCGCCGGCTGCGGCGAACCAGGCGGCGGTGAAGTCATCTTTCTCCAGCGCGCTGTTGCTGGTGGCCAGGACCGGCATCAACTTCAATGCCTTGACCCGCGACCACGGAAACGGGCCGTGCTCGATCTGGTCGACGATACCCACGTCAAAGCTCAGTGGCGCGCCCTCGCCCAGCCACACATCCTTGGCCTTGAGCCGGTAATGCGCAGTACTGGTAAAGAAGTGCTGCTCCAACGAGGCCAGCTCAAGGGTCATGCTGCCGCCCGTGCCGGCCACGGCCTTCTTCAGTTCTTGGTTGGCACGGCTGACGGAACTGTCCAACTGGGCAGGCAGTTGCTTGCCGGTGTACCAGGCGCCAGCGGTGACTGCGACGGCGATGGCGACCGCCAGGCCGGAAAGGATGCCTACTGATTTCTTCATGAATTGAACCGATTGCTGTCCATAGGGGGGAGTGGGCGACTCGCTTGACGAAAATCGCGAGGGCTAAGATTACACTGTCAGGCCGCGTCTGGCGGGACAATTTGGCCAAGCAAATGGCGTCTGGGCATGACAGCATTCGTTCGCCATCACCGGACAAAGTTGCGGTAACTATCTACCGTGCACAGCTTGCCCATCCAGCACACGCTCAATTTCCCTAGTTGTTATTCAGGAAGACCGACGTGAGCTACCAGCCGACTTTTCCAGAGTACCCTGCACTGGGTGAGCCCTTCTCGCCCGAACCTGCTACCCAGCCCGACACCTCCTTCAGCCGCGGCCAGCACGCTTTGCTATCGATTATTCCCGCCGCGCCCGAACAGGATGAAGATGTGCTGCTGTCGATCAAGCAAGTATTCGACCGGGAACAGGTGAGCCTAGAGACACCCCAGGCCTACGCCGACCAGCAGATTCGCAAATACCTTGAGCAGCACGGCATAGACGATGATCCAGAAGATTTGATCCTGGCCACGCTTTACCTGCACCTGGTTAACATCACCCCAGGCCCATGGCAGGCACAGGTGGCCCATGCCATGACCCTGCCGCAAGCATTGATCGGCAACTGGCAGCAACGGGGCAGTGGCTCATGGTCAGATCACCTCGGCTACCCCATGACCTGGAGCAAGAACGGCTATGCGGTTAGCACACTGGTAAACCTCAGCGACGGCCAATTGGCCGATTCGCGCTCATACGATGGCGTGTACCGGCGTAGCTCGCCGCAGGTTTACGACGCCTCGAACCAGGTAGACCTGGACCCAAGAGCGTTTCTCGAATTCGTTTGGAATGCGCAGTTGCAAGCGCATTATCTGACCCACCTCAACCGCTTCTGGACCGAACACGAAAGTACCTATCACCTGATGCTCAAGGGCAATGTGGTGCACGCCGCGCTGCTGCAACGTGACGAGGGCTCGCTGAGCGCCGAGCATTCGGCACTGGTGCTCAAGAGCATGATGCTTCACCCCAATACCAGCTGGGAAAACACCTCCTATCGCTACTTTGCCGACAACCCGATTTCAACTCATCATACGATCGTTGAACTACGCATCTATGGCTATGCCGCGTCAGACATCATGGTATTCGGTGACAAGCGCAAAACCGACGTGGTGCTGTACATCCCCGGTAATTCCTCGCCCCTGCATGGTTTCACCAATACACATGAGCTGCGCATATGGCTGCAGCAGCAATGTCGTGACCCACACAAACGAGCTTCCCTGGCCAGCCACTTCAGCTCTGCGGATCGGCTCGATGGCGCGTTTCTCAGCGGTGTGGATACTGCTCTTCGAGGCGTGGCTGCCTATCCGCGCATACTCGACCAGGCCACTGGGCTGTGGGTGCCGGACAAAATCATCAGCTTTGGCCCAACCCTGTATCCGTATCCCTTCACCTCTATGCGCAGGCAGATCAAGCAACGTTTCTACGCCGATGCCAGACACGACATCGCCACTCAAAGCGAGTACTACCGCAAGCAGCTGGCGCAAGGCCTGGAGGTGACGGTCAATGTCATCGGCGCAATTGCCCTGGCGCTGCCGGAGCTGGCACCGCTAGTCGCGGTACTCGGCGCTGGCCTGCTAGCGGTGGGCGTGGGCGAGATCAGCGCAGCCAAGAATGAGCAGGAAACGGTCGAAGGCATCGGTCGAGTGGCGTTCGGACTGCTCAATGCGCTGCCACTGATCGGTGAAGCGTCACAGCTTGCCAGGTCCAAGGTAGTGCTCAGCGAAGAGCAGCTGGCTGCGACAGAGGCCGTAGAGCGTGCCCAGCAGCGTCAGGCCGAAAGCGCACAGCAGGTAGCCCCTGAAGCCGCACCGCACGCTAACTGGCCGTTGATCGACGAGCTAAAAGTGCAACGACCACAACTCGACAGCCTGCAACCGGAACTGCGCAACCGACTCGCCCAGCTCAAAGCGTCCTCTGCGGTGCGCGTCGCCGGCGGCGGTAAAGGCACCTTCCTGGACAACGGCAAACTGTATGTCAACATCCGCCATGATGTGTATCGGGTCGAGTGGCTGGAGCACGAGCAGCAACTGCGGATTCGCTCGGCAGACGATCCACGCGAGTGGGGGCCGTTCCTGAAGGCGACCGAAGACGGCTACTGGGACATCGAGTTGCGTTTCGGGCTGCGCGGCGGCAATCCCTCTCTCACCATGAT
>Ga0247819_10000238_pt1 | contig 35059 bp, 33 predicted proteins | sample 13C_Xylose_Day6_FD_193428 | JGI IMG/M metagenome (GOLD analysis project Ga0247819, IMG submission 193428) | Soil microbial communities from agricultural site in Penn Yan, New York, United States - 13C_Xylose_Day6 | ecosystem: Environmental > Terrestrial > Soil > Agricultural land | place: USA... | reverse complement strand
GTGCGCTTGGCGACGCTCTTGATGCGTTCGACCAATGCTTCACCGGCGTCGATGTCTACACCGGCGTCCTTGTAGCTCAGGGAGGGTTGCTTGCTCATGATCCAGGCCTTTAGGGGGGATTCAGGGGTAACGACCGAGTCCAGCGGGGCCGCCGAAATCGACGAGGGCGATTGCCTCACGCGAATTTCGAAAGTGCCCGGCTGTTGCCGGTCTGCGAAGGCGCGCGATTTTATCAGGCTTGAAGGGCAGCGGCCATCCTCACGCCGACGGCAGGGGCATATCCACCTAAAAAAACTTAATTCTTTCTGGTTGATGGCATCCTGCTGACCTGTGCAAGGTATCGCCATTAACCGTCTATCGTTATGACAGTGCGAAAACTTACCCAGGGCGTGTGAATGTTTTGCGCCGGGCGATGGTCACAGCCTAGCTCGATCGTCTTCATGCGGTCTGTTCCAGCCGCTCTTGTCGTCAGGAATCTTCCATGCGTTTTTGTAAATTCTTGTTTGTGGGCTGTTTGTCGTTGATCAGTCTGGTCAGTCATGCCGAAACCGTCAAAGGTCTCTATCAAGTGCGCGAGCCGGTCAGCGGCCAGGCGCCGGAAGAGCGCGATCAGGCGATCCTGCGCGCACTGGACACCCTGGTGTTGCGCCTGACCGGCGATCCGAAGGCGGCGCAGAGTCCGGGGCTGGCGGCGATTCGCAAAGAGCCGCAGCAAATCATCAGCCAGTTCGGTTACGACGCCGGGCCGCCGGAAGTGCTGAAGGTCGATTTCGATCCGGCCACCACCGAGCAGGTGTTGCGCCGTGCCGGGCTGGCCATGTGGGGCGCCAATCGGCCATCGATCCTTGGCTGGTGGCTGAACGATTCCACGGAGGGTTCGAGCCTGGTCGGCGACGGCCAGGCCAGCGCCGCACCGTTGCGTCGGGCGGCGCAGCATCGCGGTTTGCCGCTGCGCTTGCCGCTTGCTGATTTGAACGAGCAGATCGTCGCCACTGCACCGAATCTGGAAGGTGCTGATGCGGCACCGCTGCGCAGCGCCTCGGAACGTTACAATGCCGACGCCTTGCTGGCGGTGCATGCCACTGAAGAGGCTGGGCAGTGGCAGGCCAAGTGGCGTTTGTGGTTGGGCGATCAAAAAGAGGCGGGCAGCGTCCAGGGGGCTGATCAGGCTGCCTTGGCCGATGCGGTGATGCTGGCGGTCAACGAGCGGTTGGCGCCACGCTATGTCGCCAAGCCTGGGGCTTCAACCCCGCAACTGCTGGAAGTGCAGGGCATGAACCTTGAACGTTACGCGGCACTGGGGCGTTTGCTGGAGCCTTTTAACGGGCGCCCGCAAAGTGTCGACGGCGACCGGATTCTCTATCGGGTCAATGGCAGCACCGATCAATTGCGCGCGCAATTGTCACTGGCGAAATTGCAGGAGGTGACGGAGGCGCCGGTAGCAGCCGTTCCTGCAACCCCGGTTCAACCTGCGGCGGAGGGTGCGCCCCCTGCGGTTGCACCCGCCCCGGCACCGACACCGCAATTGCGTTTCCGCTGGTAGATTTTCTTTCTTTATATAGAAGCAATGGAGTGGTTCATGGCCGATACGCGGCGTTGGTTTTGGTTGGGTGCAGTGGTCCTGCTCTGCGCGTTTATCTGGCTGTTACATCCGATTCTCACGCCTTTCCTGGTGGCGTTACTGTTGGCGTACCTCTTCGATCCGGTGGTGGACCGGCTGGAAAGGGCCGGACTGTCGCGGACCTGGGGCGTAATCACGGTGTTCGCGCTGTTCACGTTGATTGTTACTGCGTTGATGCTGGTGTTGGTGCCGATGCTCGCCAAGCAGCTGTTCCGCTTGTATGAGTTGGCGCCTCAGATGCTTGATTGGTTACAGCACACCGCGCTGCCGTGGGCGCAGTCAAAGTTCGGCTTGTCGGAGGGCTTCTGGAAATTCGACAAGCTCAAAGCTGCCATCAGTGAGCACATGGGGCAAACCACAGATATTGTCGGGGTCGTGCTGAGCCAAGCGACGGCTTCGGGTCTGGCATTGATTGGCTGGCTGGCAAATCTGGTACTGATTCCAGTGGTGAGTTTTTACCTGCTGCGCGATTGGGACCTGATGATGGCCAAGATCCGCAGCCTGTTGCCCCGTGACCGCGAAGAGCGCGCGGTGATGTTGGCCGGTGAGTGTCATGAGGTGCTTGGGGCGTTCGTTCGCGGGCAACTGCTGGTGATGGTAGCGCTGGGCGTGATCTACGCCGCGGGCCTGATGTTGGTGGGGCTGGAGTTGGGCTTGTTGATCGGTCTGATCGCCGGTCTGGCGGCAATCGTGCCGTACATGGGCTTTGTGATTGGTATTGGCGCGGCGCTGATTGCCGGGTTGTTCCAGTTCGGTGGCGACCTGTATCCGATGGCCGGCATCGTAGCGGTGTTCATGGTCGGCCAAGCGCTGGAAGGTATGGTGCTGACGCCATTGCTGGTCGGTGATCGAATCGGCTTGCATCCGGTGGCGGTGATCTTCGCGATTCTGGCCGGGGGAGAGCTGTTCGGCTTTACCGGCGTGCTGCTGGCGCTGCCGGTGGCGGCCGTGATCATGGTGCTGGTGCGCCATGTTCATGATTTATATAAGGATTCAGATATTTACAGTGGTGCGGACGAACCTGAGCTTTAAAGGTTAATGCGGGCACCCCGGATCGCTCCCGGGTTGACCCGCAACCTCCACGGCAATGTTGCCCGCAGCGCCAAAGAAACTGTCATAAAACCAGAGCGTCAACGCAAACCTTTGATTTTGCTTGTGGTCTGTCGCATTGTGCGGTCGGCTTCACGGGTATAAACTTCGCAAACTTTACACAGAGGCCACTAACGGTTCCTTTGGAACTGTTCAGTCAGCATGAAACCGATTCAGCTGCCCCTAGGTGTGCGTCTGCGTGACGACGCCACCTTTATCAACTACTACCCAGGCGCCAATGCCGCTGCACTCGGCTATGTCGAGCGGCTGTGCGAAGCCGACGCCGGCTGGACCGAGAGCCTGATTTATCTCTGGGGCAAGCACGGGGTAGGGCGTACGCATCTGTTGCAGGCCGCGTGCCTGCGTTTCGAGCAGATGGGGGAACCGGCGGTGTACCTACCGCTAGCCGAGTTGATGGACCGCGGTATCGAAATTCTCGACAACCTCGAACAGTACGAACTGGTCTGCCTGGACGACTTGCATGCGGTGGCGGGCAAGGCGGATTGGGAAGAAGCGCTGTTTCATCTGTTCAATCGTCTGCGGGACAGCGGTCGGCGCTTGCTGATTGCGGCATCGACGTCACCGCGCGAATTGCCGGTAAAGCTGGCGGACCTCAAATCCCGCCTCACGCTGGCGCTGATCTTCCAGATGCGCCCACTCTCCGACGAAGACAAATTACGTGCCCTGCAACTGCGTGCATCCCGCCGTGGGCTGCACCTGACCGATGAAGTCGGGCATTTTATTTTGACCCGCGGAACCCGCAGCATGAGTGCTCTGTTCGACCTGCTTGAGCAGCTAGACCAAGCCTCACTTCAAGCACAGCGCAAGCTGACAATTCCTTTCCTTAAAGAGACGCTGGGTTGGTAGCTGAGCCCGCGGAATTCAAGGCCTGAAGCGCTTTCTGGCATATTTCAGGCGCCAGAAAATGCGCTTTCCTGCACGGTTGCAGGCTGCGTCAACATTCAAAATAGGCTTAAGCGCTTAGATGTTAACGAGAAACCGATAAGTCACAAAAAGTTCGATTGAATTTGCAAATGAGGATGATAGCGGGCATAGTCTCGGCTTCTTTACAACTATCAGCCACGGTCGTGCCCATGCTAAATCGCTTTGCACCCCTCGTGCCTCTCGCACTCGTTACCCTGTTGTTCGGTTGCGCTGCCCACACGCCAGTGGCCCAGCAAGCGCAGCAACAGCAGGTTAAAAACTCGGTTACCGCCCAGTCTTCCGTTCGTTATCAAGACTCTCTTTACCAGGAAGAAGTGGCTACCGAAAAAGAACTGGCCAACTTCGCCGACGGCAAGTCTTACCAACTGCCGGTTCTGGCAGACAGCATTCTCGAACGCGGTATGTCGCTGATCGGTACCCGTTACCGTTTTGGCGGTACCTCTGAAGCCGGCTTCGATTGCAGCGGTTTCATCGGTTATCTGTTCCGCGAAGAAGCCGGCATGAACCTGCCGCGCTCCACCCGCGAAATGATCAACGTTGATGCGCCACTGGTGTCGCGCAGCAAGCTTGAGCCCGGCGACCTGCTGTTCTTCGCCACCAATGGCCGTCGCGGTCGCGTCAGCCACGCCGGTATCTACCTCGGTGACAACCAGTTCATCCATTCCAGCAGCCGTCGCAGCGGTGGCGTGCGGATCGATAGCCTGGGCGATAGCTACTGGAGCAAGACCTTCATCGAAGCCAAGCGTGCACTCGCCATGGCACCCGGCGCTACTCCGATCGTCACCGCACGCAAGTAAGCGGACATTTTGTAAGGTGAACTTAAAGTCTTACTTGAAGTTTGCCTGATAAGCGCTAGAATTCTGATCTATCAATGATGGCAAACCGCCTGCGTACTGCGCAGGCGGTTTTCTTTTCTGCGTCCCCAGCAGAAAAAAGCCGCAGCCAGATCAGGATGCTCTGCTTATGTCGACGTCGGCCCGCCTCGTAATCATGTTCCTCGCCGCGCTGCTCAGCGCTTGCGCCAGCCGTACGCCACCACCCGCGCCGGTGGTTCGCGCTCCCATCGTTTTTGGTCCCTCCCAAGCTTTTTCGCCTGAAGCGGAAGACGTGCTGTTTCGCGCGTTGGGTTTGGTGGGCACGCCCTATCGCTGGGGTGGCAACACACCGGATTCGGGGTTTGATTGCAGTGGCTTGATCGGTTATGTCTACCGCGATGTCACCGGCATCGCCTTGCCGCGCACCACACGCGAGATGATCACCATGCAAGCGGCCAATGTCGGCAAGGAAGGCTTGCAGACCGGTGACCTGATCTTCTTCGCTACCAATGGTGGCTCCCAGGTAAGCCACGCCGGGATCTACGTCGGCGAAGGCCGTTTCGTCCATGCACCGGCCACAGGTGGCACAGTCAAGCTGGACAGCCTGTCCAAGGCGTATTGGCAGAAAGCCTACCTGAGTGCCAAGCGCGTCCTGCAACCGGAACACTTGGCGCGCAACCCGTAAGCGCCGGAGGTTCCTGACGCCATCGTGAGCGCTCTCACGGTGGCGGGGTTATTGGGTTGCGGAGACCCGCCACACTTTGTTCCCAACGTCATCGGCCACCAGCAAATCTCCCTGCTGATCAATCACCACACCCACCGGCCGGCCCATGGCTTTTTCCTCGTCATTGAGAAAACCTGAGAGCACGTCTATCGGTTGCCCCGTTGGCTTGCCGGCGCTGAACGGTACGAAGATCACTTTGTAGCCGCTGTGCGGTTTGCGGTTCCAGGAGCCGTGTTGGCCGATAAAGGCGCCTTCCTTGAACTGCGACGGCAACTTGTTGCCTTCGGCGAACGTCAGGCCCAGCGACGCGGTGTGCGGGCCGACGGCGTAATCTGGCGCAATTGCCTTGGCCACCAGGTCGGGGTTTTGTGGTTCGACGCGCACATCGACGTGCTGGCCGTAATAGCTGAACGGCCAGCCATAAAATCCGCCGTCCTTCACGGAGGTGATGTAGTCGGGCACCAGATCGCTGCCGATTTCATCGCGCTCGTTAACCGCCGTCCATAGCGCACCGCTTTGCGGCTCCCAGGCCATGCCGTTGGGATTGCGCAGGCCGGAGGCGAAGATCCGGTGGTTGCCGGTGGCGCGATCCACTTCCCAGATCGCTGCGCGTCCTTGTTCCTGGTCCATGCCGTTTTCGCCGACATTGCTGTTGGAGCCGACGGTGACGTACAGCTTGCTGCCGTCCTGGCTGGCGATGACATTTTTGGTCCAGTGGTGATTCAAGGTGCCACCCGGCAAGTCGACCACTTTGATCGGCTGCGACTTGATCACCGTGTCGCCGTTTTCATAGTGAAAGCGCAGCAAGCGATCCGTGTCGGCCACGTACAGATCATTGCCGACCAGGGTCATGCCGAAGGGCGAATTGAGGTTTTCCAGAAATACCGTGCGGGTCTCGGCGATGCCGTCGTGGTTGGTGTCGCGCAGCAACGTGATGCGGTTCGGGCTCGGTACGCCTGCCCCGGCGCGGCCCATGACTTTCTTGGTGATCCAGCCCTTGATGCCTTTGTTGTCATCGGGTTTGGGGGGCGCGTTGGTTTCGGCAACCAGCACGTCGCCATTGGGCAACACGTACAGCCAGCGCGGATGATCAAGGCCCTCGGCAAACGCGGCGACTTGGGTGCCACTGGCTGCCACCGGTTTCGCGCCGTCCGGCCAGCCGATGGCGGGGGCGATGTTCATCGTCGGGAACAGGGTTTTATTGGGTTCGGGCAACTTGGGGGACGGGCCGGTGCCGTCGGAAACTTGCAGGCTGGAGGTTTCACCGCAAGCGGCGAGCCCTCCGGCGAGCGCGATAACGAGAACGAGCTGAGGCTTGCGCATTGCTGATCTTCCCTATGAATGCCTTGATTTAATCATAGAGAAGCCGGAAGGCTGGATGGTTCAACCCTTCAGCCGCGAGCCTCCTTGAACAGCACGGCGATACCCGGATGATACTGGCCCGCTTCGTTGTGCAACTTGCGGTAGGCGTAAGGGAAATACCAGGCCACGGCGCAGGTGTGTTCCTTTTGCAGGTCATCGACCATGTCCTGGAGCTCTTCGGGGGTGGCACCATGCTGGGTTTTATGGGGTGCCACAAACAGGCAGCCAAGCTTCAGGTCACTGGCGTAGCTGATGCGTTTGGCGTCACTGGTGATGTCCTGCAGCGCCTGGGTCAGATTGAGGTTGTTGACGCGCGGCCAGCGCTGGCTGGCCTGAAGCCAGGCGCGGGTTTCAGTGGTGGCGATGAACAGGTCAGCGCGGGCGTTGCGCTCGCCTTCCTCAATCTGTTTGCGGGTGGGTGATTGCTGGAGGGTGATCAGCTCGGCCATCCAGGCCGCGGAGGAGAGAAGTCCAAGGTTGGCTTTTTCATCGAGCCAGTAGGGCGTTTCGTTGTCGCCGCGCACGGCGTTATAGCGATCGATACAGTCAAACCAGCGCTCCAGCACCGGCCGCAGGAATTCCAGCTTCGGGTTGCTGATGATCAAGCCTTGCATGATGCCCACCCTTGTTATTGTTTGTGTTATGGCTCTTTGATATCACTGCTGGGAGTGTGGCACAAGATTGGCGTCAGATTCTTGCTCGGCGGCAGTTATTCATCTCTGCGCCCTGTCTTCAATTGACGCTCCACCCCCAACCCTCTAACCTTCGCGGCTTGTTTCAGGTGCTCTGTGGCTTGGGTCGACAGAGTGAAACAGGGAAGTCGGTGAGCGAGCCCTTCAATGCTGAAGGCGCGCAATCCCGACGCTGCCCCCGCAACGGTAAACGAGTGAAAGACTGCGCCTTGAGCCACTGTGTCGACTGACATGGGAAGGCGCGCAGTCAGGCGCAAGCCGCTCGTGAGCCCGGAGACCGGCCTGATCCATCCAAGCGGCATCACGGTGGGCGATGCCAGGCTTCTTGCCGTCTATTCTTGTGCCTGCCCGCCGTTATTTCCTGCCTCAACGGAGAGCTCCCCCATGACTGATACCCCTGATCGTGACGAACGTCATCTGGCGCGCATGCTGCGCAAAAAAGCCGTGATCGACGAGCGTATTGCCAACTCGCCCAACGAATGTGGCCTGCTGCTGGTGCTGACCGGCAACGGCAAAGGCAAGAGCAGTTCGGCGTTCGGCATGCTCGCGCGTTCCCTGGGCCACGGCATGCAGTGCGGCGTGGTGCAGTTCATCAAGGGGCGTAACAGCACAGGGGAAGAATTGTTCTTCCGACGCTTTCCCGAGCAGGTGCGTTTTCATGTGATGGGCGAGGGCTTCACCTGGGAAACCCAGGATCGTCAGCGCGATATCGCCGCTGCCGAAGCGGCTTGGGCTGTGTCGCAAGAACTGCTGCGTGACCCGTCCATTGGCCTGGTGGTGCTGGACGAATTGAACATCGCCCTCAAGCACGGTTATCTCGATCTGGATCAGGTGCTCAGTGATTTGCAGGCGCGTCCGCCGATGCAGCACGTGGTGGTGACCGGTCGCGGCGCGAAGCCGGAGATGATCGAACTGGCCGACACCGTGACCGAAATGGGCATGATCAAACACGCCTTCCAGGCCGGTATCAAAGCGCAAAAAGGCGTTGAGCTGTGAGTCAGCCTCGTCATTGCCCGGCGGTCCTGATTGCCGCACCGGCCTCCGGTCAGGGCAAAACCACCGTCACCGCCGCGCTCGCCCGTTTGCATCGCAATCAGGGGCGCAAGGTGCGCGTGTTCAAATGCGGCCCGGACTTCCTCGACCCGATGATTCTCGAACGCGCCAGCGGCGCGCCGGTTTATCAACTGGACATGTGGATGGTCGGCGAGCAGGAAAGTCGTCGCCTGTTATGGGAAGCGGCGCGCGAAGCTGATCTGATTCTGATCGAAGGCGTGATGGGGCTCTTTGACGGCACACCGTCCAGCGCTGATCTGGCGCGGCACTTCGGTGTGCCGGTGCTTGGTGTGATCGACGGCACCGCCATGGCCCAGACTTTTGGCGCGTTGGCCTTGGGGTTGGCGCGTTATCAGCCGGACTTGCCGTTTGCCGGTGTCCTGGCCAATCGCGTCGGCACCTTGCGTCACGCGCAATTGCTTGAAGGCAGCCTGACCGAAGGTTTGCGCTGGTATGGGGCATTGTCCCGGGAAACCGGCATCGAGCTGCCGAGTCGCCACCTGGGGCTGGTGCAGGCCAGCGAGTTGAACGATCTCGATGTGCGCCTCGATGCTGCGGCCGATGCCTTGGCCAGCAGTTGCGAGGTAGCGCTGCCACCAGCAGTTGAGTTCGCTGCGCCGGACGTGATGACGGCCGAGCCGCTGTTGGTCGGCGTGCGCATTGCCGTGGCGAGGGATGAAGCATTTGCCTTCACCTATGGTGCGAGCCTCGATCTGCTGCGGGCGATGGGTGCCGAGTTACGGTTTTTCTCGCCGATCCGCGACAGCGCTTTGCCCGAGGCGGACAGCCTGTACCTGCCGGGTGGCTATCCGGAATTGCATCACGTGGCGCTGGCGCACAACACCTCGATGTTGAACGCCATCCGCGCGCACCATTCGGCGGGCAAGCCGTTGCTGGCCGAATGTGGCGGCATGCTTTATCTGCTCGATTCGTTGACTGATGTCGAAGGCACTCGGGCCGAGCTGGTCGGTTTGCTCAACGGTGACGCGGTGATGCAAAAGCGCCTCGCCGCGCTGGCCTTGCAAGCGGTCGAGCTGCCGGAAGGTTCGCTGCGTGGGCACACGTATCACCACTCGCTGACAACCACCGAACTGACGCCGATTGCCCGTGGCTTGAGCCCTAACGGCGGGCGGGGGGCGGAGGCGGTTTATCGTGAGGGGCGGATGACTGCCTCTTATGTGCACTTTTATTTTCCGTCCAATCCACAGGCGATCGCCGCGTTGTTTGCGCCGGACCGTAAGGCCGCTATCGCTGGCAAGCCAGCTCCTACAGTGAACGATGTGGTACCCGAAGAAATGCAATCCCCTGTAGGAGCTGGCATGCCAGCGATGAGGACATGACTGACAACGCCTTCAGCGAAGCCGAACGCGAAGCGATTTATCGCGCCATCGCCGAACGTCGCGACATGCGCCACTTCAGCGGCGGCACGGTCGAGCCCGAGTTGCTTCGGCGCCTGCTTGAAGCTGCGCACCAGGCACCGAGCGTCGGCCTGATGCAGCCCTGGCGTTTCATTCGCATTAGCGATCGCCAATTACGCGGCAGGATCCAGGCGCTGGTGGAAGAAGAACGTATCCGCACCGCTGAAGCCCTCGGCGAGCGCACCGACGAATTCATGCAGCTCAAGGTCGAAGGTATCAATGATTGTGCCGAGGTGTTGGTGGCGGCACTGATGGATGACCGCGAGCGGCATATCTTCGGTCGTCGCACCTTGCCGGAAATGGATTTGGCGTCGTTGTCCTGCGCGATCCAGAACCTCTGGCTGGCGTCCCGTGCCGAAGGATTGGGCATGGGCTGGGTGTCATTGTTCGAACCGCAAGCCCTCGCGGATTTGCTGGGCCTGCCATCCGGCGCCAAGCCTCTGGCCATTCTGTGCCTGGGACCGGTCAAGGAATTCTATCCGGCGCCGATGCTGGTGCTCGAAGGCTGGGCGCAGGCGCGTCCGCTGAGCGAATTGTTGTATGAGAATTATTGGGGAGTGAATCAATGAGTGTGGCGTTGTTGAGTGTCGCCGCGGTTGCGCTGGATGCGCTGCTGGGCGAACCCAAACGCTGGCATCCGCTGGTGGCGTTCGGCCGTTTTGCCGAGCGCATCGAACAACGTTTCAACGGTGGCGGGCGTGGCTGGCGCAGCCATGGCGTCACCGCGTGGGTCATTGCCGTGTTGCCGCTGACGTTGCTGGCCACGGCATTTTCCTGGGCGCCTTACGTGGGCTGGGTGGTCGAGATTCTTGCGCTGTATTGCGCCCTCGGTATGCGCAGCCTGGGCGAACATGTCGAGCCGGTGGCGAAAGCCCTGCGCGGCGGCGACCTTGAAGAAGCCCGTCAACGCGTGAGTTATCTGGTCAGCCGTAAAACCAGTGAACTGGATGAAACCGAAGTCGCCCGTGCCGCCACCGAGTCGGTACTGGAGAACGGCAGTGATGCGGTGTTCGCCGCCTTGTTCTGGTTTGCCGTGGCCGGTGCGCCGGGCGTGGTGCTCTACCGTCTGAGTAACACGCTGGATGCGATGTGGGGCTATCGCAACGAACGTTTCGAACGCTTTGGCTGGGCGGCGGCGAAGATCGACGACGTGCTCAATTACATTCCTGCGCGACTGGTGGCGTTGACCTACGCGCTGCTGGGCAAAACCCGTCTGGCCCTGAAATGCTGGCGCACCCAGGGCCCGACCTGGGACAGTCCGAATGCGGGTCCGGTGATGGCCGCAGGCGCCGGTGCATTGGGTGTCGAATTGGGCGGGCCGGCGATTTATCACGGCGAACTGCATGAACGTCCGCAACTGGGCGAAGGAGTGCCGGCAGATGCCGACTCCATTGATCGGGGCTGGCAATTGGTCCAGCGCGGGGTATGGTTGTGGCTGCTGATTCTCTGCGTGGGGGCTGAATTTTATGCTTGAGCACGGTGGACGCTTGCGCAAGGCCGCGCTCGAATACGGCATCGAGGAAGCCGATTGGCTGGACCTGTCCAGCGGTCTTGCCCCTTGGCCATTTCCAGTACCGGAGATCCCGATGCGCGCCTGGGCGCGGTTGCCGGAAACCGATGACGGCCTCGAGCAGGCTGCTTGCGATTATTACGGCACTTTACAGGCGCTGCCGGTGGCTGGTTCGCAAATGGCCATCCAGTTGCTGCCGCGCTTGCGCCGGGCCGGCAAGGTGGGCGTGCTGTCGCCGTGTTATGCCGAACATGCCGAGGCCTGGCGTCGCAACGGGTACATCGTGCGTGAAGTGCTGGAGCAGGAAGTCGACTTTTTTGTCGACAGTCTCGACGTGCTGGTGGTGGTCAATCCGAACAACCCGACCGGCCTTAACTTGGCGCCCGCGCGGTTGCTGGACTGGCATGCGCGATTGGCGCAGCGCGGTGGCTGGCTGGTGGTGGACGAAGCGTTCATGGACAACACGCCGCACTTGAGCGTGGCGCCGTTTGCCCATCAGGTCGGCCTGATCGTGCTGCGATCGTTCGGCAAGTTTTTCGGTCTGGCCGGGGTGCGCCTGGGCTTTGTGCTGGCCGAGCGCAAATTGCTCAAGTTGCTCGCCGAGCAGGTTGGACCGTGGGCCGTCAGTGGCCCGACCCGGGTGCTGGGCCAGGCGTGCCTGCGCGATACCGAAGGGCAAACGCAGCAACGGATGCGCACCGATGAGGCCAGCGAGCGGCTGGCGGCGGTGCTCGAACAGCACGGCTTCAAGCCCCAGGGCGGCTGTGCTTTGTTCCAGTGGCTGATTACAGATCGTGCCGAAGAACTCCACGAATTCATGGCTCGGCGCGGCATTCTGCTGCGCTTGTTCACCCACAACAGTAGCCTGCGTTTTGGCTTGCCGGCAGACGACGCCGATTGGGCGCGTCTCGAAGCCGCACTCGATGCTTTCGCCAAGGAACACCCATGACCACGTTGATGGTGCAGGGCACCACCTCCGATGCCGGTAAAAGTACGCTGGTGACGGCGCTGTGCCGCTGGGTCACGCGTCAGGGTGTGAGCGTGGTGCCATTCAAGCCGCAGAACATGGCGCTGAACAGCGCGGTAACCGCCGACGGTGGCGAGATCGGTCGCGCACAAGCGGTGCAGGCTCAGGCCGCCTATCTCGAACCCCACACCGACATGAACCCGGTGCTGCTCAAGCCCAACAGTGACACCGGTGCTCAGGTGATCATCCACGGTCGTGCGGTTACGACGATGAACGCCGTGGCGTATCACGATTACAAAACCATCGCGATGCAGGCGGTACTGGCCTCGCACCAACGGTTGAGCGCGGCGTACCCGGTGGTGATGGTCGAGGGTGCGGGCTCGCCGGCCGAGATCAATCTGCGTGCCGGCGACATCGCCAACATGGGCTTCGCCGAAGCGGTGGATTGCCCGGTGGTGCTGATTGCCGACATCAATCGTGGTGGAGTTTTCGCGCATCTGGTGGGCACACTGGAACTGCTGTCGCCGAGCGAGCAGGCGCGGGTCAAAGGCTTCATCATCAATCGTTTTCGGGGCGACATTGCCTTGTTGCAACCCGGTCTCGACTGGTTGGAACAGCGCACCGGCAAACCGGTGATCGGCGTACTGCCTTATGTGATGGACCTGCATCTGGAAGCCGAAGACGGCATCGATCAGCGCCAGACCAATAAGGCCGAGCAAGTTTTGAAGGTCGTGGTCCCGGTGCTGCCGCGCATCAGCAACCACACCGATTTCGATCCGCTGCGCCTGCACCCGCAAGTCGATTTGCAATTCATCGGTCCCGGTCAGGCGATTCCGCCGGCCGACCTGATCATTTTGCCCGGCTCGAAAAGTGTGCGCAGCGACCTCGCGTATCTGCGGGCCAACGGCTGGGAAACCGCGATCGCCCGACATTTGCGCTATGGCGGAAAAGTGTTGGGCATTTGCGGTGGCCTGCAAATGCTCGGCGAGCAGGTGCACGACCCGCTGGGCCTGGAAGGTGCGCCGGGTTCGAGCGCCGGTCTGGGCTTGCTGGCGTTTGAAACGCAGCTTGAGCAGGACAAGCAACTGCGCAATGTGCGCGGACGTCTGGCGCTGGAGAATGCTGAAGTCGTCGGCTATGAAATCCATGCGGGCGTGACCACCGGGCCGGCACTGGAAAACGCCGCGGTGCAACTCGATGACGGTCGTTGCGACGGTGCGCAGAGCCGTGATGGGCAGATTTTCGGGACCTACCTGCATGGCTTGTTCGAATCACCAGCGGCGTGCAGCGCGGTGTTGCGCTGGGCGGGTTTGCAGGCTGTGCAGGATGTGGATTACCACGGATTGCGCGAGCGCGATATCGAGCGGCTGGCGGATTTGGTGGAGAAGCATCTGGATACCGGGTTGTTGCGTGAGCTCTGTGGGATTTAAGCCGGCTGTCTCACCAAAGATTCTAAGGATTGAACCATGCTCCAACTAATCCTCGGCGGCGCCCGCTCCGGCAAAAGCCGCCTGGCCGAAAAACTGGCGACTGACAGTCAACTGTCGGTCACCTACATCGCCACCAGCCAGCCTCTGGATGGTGAAATGAACGAACGGGTCGCCCATCACCGCGCCCGTCGCCCGGCCGAATGGGCACTCATTGAAGAGCCGCTGCAACTGGCCCGCGTCCTGCGTGAAAACGCCCACGCCGATCATTGCCTGCTGGTGGATTGCCTGACGTTGTGGCTGACCAACCTGCTGATGCTCGACGATGCCGGACGCTTGAACGCGGAACGCGATGCCTTGCTCGATTGCCTGGCATCGCTGCCGGGTGAAATCATTTTTGTCAGCAACGAGACCGGAATGGGTGTCGTGCCGCTGGGCGAATTGACTCGCCGCTATGTCGATGAAGCCGGTTGGCTGCATCAAGCTCTGGCCGAGCGGTGTCAGCGAGTCGTCCTGACCGTTGCCGGCCTGCCCCTGACTCTGAAAGGACCTGCGTTATGACTCCATCCTGGTGGCTGGCCCCGTGCAAACCCATCGATACCCACGCGCTCGAACAGGCGCAAGCCCGGCAACAGCAACTGACCAAACCGGCCGGTTCCCTGGGGCAACTCGAGACGGTGGCGGTGCAACTGGCCGGGCTGCAAGGGCGGATCAAGCCAAGCCTGGATCAACTGTGGATCGCAATTTTTGCCGGTGACCATGGCGTGGTCGCCGAAGGGGTGTCGGCGTTTCCCCAGGAAGTCACCGGCCAAATGTTGCACAACTTTGTCAACGGCGGTGCCGCGATCAGCGTGTTGGCGCGGCAGTTGGGCGCCTCCCTGGAAGTGGTCGATCTCGGCACCGTAACACCGTCATTGAACCTGCCGGGCGTGCGTCATCTGAACATCGGCCCGGGCACCGCCAATTTTGTGCAGGGCCCGGCGATGACTCGGGCCCAAGGCGAACTCGCTTTGCAGGCGGGGCGTGACAGTGCGTTGCGGGCGATCGCTTCCGGCGCGCAGTTGTTTATCGGTGGCGAGATGGGCATCGGCAACACCACCGCCGCCAGCGCGTTGGCGTGTGCCTTGCTGGATTGCCCGGTGATGCACATGACCGGGCCGGGCACTGGACTGAATACAGCAGGTGTCAGCCACAAGATTCAGGTGATCGAAAAGGCGCTGACATTACACGCCGCTCAGCGTGGCGATGCCTTGCGCATTCTGTTCAACCTTGGCGGTTTTGAAATTGCGGCGCTGGTTGGCGCTTATCTCGCGTGTGCGCAGGAAGGTGTCGCGGTGCTGGTGGACGGTTTCATTTGCAGCGTCGCGGCCTTGGTTGCGGTGCGTTTGAACGCCGATTGCCGTCAGTGGCTGTTGTTCGGCCATCGCGGTGCCGAGCCGGGCCATCACCACGTACTGGAAACCCTCAATGCCGAACCGCTGCTCGACCTCGGGCTGCGTTTGGGCGAGGGCAGCGGTGCCGCGTTGGCCGTGCCGTTGCTGCGCCTTGCGTGTGATCTGCATGGCCAGATGGCGACCTTTGCCGAAGCGGCGGTAGCGGATCGTCCGGTATGACATTGCGCCTGGATCTGTTGCGTCACGGTGAAACCGAACTGGGCGGTGGCTTGCGCGGCAGTCTCGACGATGCGCTGACCGAGAAAGGCTGGGCGCAGATGCGTGCGGCAGTGATTGAGCAGGGACCTTGGGACCGTCTGATCAGTTCGCCGTTGCGGCGTTGTGCGCGGTTCGCCGAAGAACTCGGTGGGCAATTGGGTTTGCCGGTGGCGCTGGAAAAAGATCTGCAAGAACTGCACTTCGGCGCATGGGAAGGGCAGAGCGCTGCCCAATTAATGGAAACCGATGAACAAGCCTTGGGTTTGTTCTGGGCCGACCCCTATTCATTTACCCCGCCTGACGGTGAGCCGGTGACCGATTTTTCCGCTCGGGTGCTTGGCGCAGTGGCGAGGTTGCAGTCGGCGTACACAGGCGAGCGAGTGTTGTTGATCAGCCATGGTGGCGTCATGCGTTTGTTGCTGGCGCAGGCCCGAGGATTGCCCCGTGAGCAACTGCTGAACGTCGAAGTCGGCCATGGCGCGCTGTTCTCGCTGTCGGTCGACGCCGAAGGTTTGTTAAGGGAAATGAGCTGAACATGTTGCCGTTCTGGATCGCCCTGCAATTCTTGAGCAGCCTGCCGGTTCGTCTGCCGGGCATGCCGGCACCCCAGGAGCTGGGGCGCTCGCTGCTGTGCTATCCGCTGGTGGGGTTGTTGTTTGGCATTATCTTGTGGGGGTTGAACTGGCTGTTGCTGGGGACGCCTCTGTTGCTGCATGCCGCACTGTTATTGACGGGTTGGGTCTTGCTCAGCGGTGCACTGCACCTGGATGGGCTGGCCGATAGTGCCGATGCGTGGCTGGGTGGTTTTGGTGATCGCGAGCGGACGCTGACGATCATGAAGGATCCACGCAGCGGACCGATCGCGGTCGTCACGCTGGTGCTGGTGTTGCTGCTGAAATTCGTCGCTCTCGTTGCACTGATCGAACAGCAACAGGCACTGATGCTGATCATCGCTCCCTTGATCGGCCGCAGTGCGTTGCTGGGGTTGTTCCTGACCACGCCGTATGTGCGCGCCGGTGGTTTGGGGCAGGCGCTGGCTGATAACCTTCCGCGCTCAGCGGGCAAGCAGGTGTTGGCGATCAGTGCCGTGGTGTGTGTTTTGATTGCAGGTGTCGGTGGTGTTGTGGCGCTGGTGGTGGCGGTTGCCGGGTTTGTCTGGCTGCGGCAGGTGATGCTGCGGCGTCTTGGCGGGACGACCGGCGACACGGCCGGGGCGTTGCTCGAATTGCTGGAAGTTGCGATGCTTGTGGGCTTGGCACTGGTTTGATTGTTTTTGCGCTGGCGGTTCCGGCGTTATCGCGAGCAGGCCCCGAAGCTCAGGAAACTTGATTTAACACACTCGCGGGTATATACACGCACCATGCTCGATTCCCAATGTTTATGCATCAACCTGCGTCGCGCCGCCCGTGGCGTCAGCAGGCATTACGACGGCGCTCTCGATGGCTTCGGGATCAATGTTGCGCAGTATTCTTTGCTGTGCAATCTGCAGCGGCTGGATCAACCCAGCATTTCCACCCTCGCCGAGGCGATGGGGCTGGACCGAAGCACACTGGGGCGCAATCTGCGCGTGCTGGAAGGCGAAGGGCTGGTGATGCTGGTTGAGGGCGAGGACATGCGCAACCGCATCGTCAGGCTGACCGAAGCCGGTGCCGAGCGTCTGAAGGCTGCCCTGCCGGCCTGGGAAGCGGCGCAACAGCGATTGGTTGATCGCCTGGGCGCTGAAAAGCGTGAAACGTTATTGAAGTTGCTGGACGAACTGGCTTGATGCCGGTTTGTTCGATCTTAAGCGGGTATATACCCGCGACCGGAGAACAAGAATGACATCGATGTGGCGTACATGCGGTTGGGTTCTGCTGGGGAGTGCGCTGATCCTTGCGTTGTCTCTGGGGGTACGACATGGCTTTGGGCTGTTCCTGGCGCCGATGAGTGCCGAGTTCGGCTGGGGGCGTGAGGTGTTCGCCTTTGCCATCGCCCTGCAAAACCTGATCTGGGGGCTGGCACAGCCGTTCACCGGCGCGTTGGCCGACCGCTTCGGCGCAGCCAAAGTGGTGCTGATCGGTGGCGTCCTGTACGCCGTGGGCCTGGTGTTCATGGGCTTGTCGGACTCGGCGATGACGTTGTCATTGAGTGCCGGCCTGTTGATCGGCATCGGCCTGTCGGGGACGTCTTTTTCGGTGATTCTGGGCGTGGTCGGTCGGGCTGTCCCGGCGGAGAAACGCAGCATGGGCATGGGCATCGCCAGTGCTGCCGGTTCGTTCGGCCAGTTCGCCATGCTGCCGGGTACGCTTGGGTTGATTGGCTGGCTCGGCTGGTCTGCGGCGCTATTGGCGTTGGGGCTGTTGGTGGCGCTGATCGTGCCGCTGGTGAGCATGCTCAAAGACAAGCCGTTGCCGGTGCTCGGCCACGAACAAACCCTCTCTGAGGCACTGCGCGAGGCTTGCTCTCACTCGGGATTCTGGCTGCTGGCCTTCGGCTTTTTTGTTTGCGGTTTTCAAGTGGTGTTCATCGGCGTGCATTTGCCGGCCTATCTGGTCGATCAGCATTTGCCTGCCACCGTCGGTACAACGGTGCTGGCGCTGATTGGCTTGTTCAACATCTTCGGCACCTACACCGCCGGCTGGCTCGGCGGGCGCATGTCCAAGCCGCGCTTGCTCACCGGTCTGTACCTGTTGCGGGCGGTGGTGATCGGGCTGTTCCTGTGGGCACCGGTGACAACGACCACGGCGTACCTGTTCGGCATGGCGATGGGCTTCCTGTGGTTGTCGACGGTGCCGTTGACCAACGGTACGGTTGCGACCTTGTTCGGTGTGAGAAACCTGTCCATGCTCGGTGGGATTGTTTTCCTGTTCCACCAGCTCGGCTCGTTCCTTGGCGGCTGGTTGGGCGGGGTGGTGTATGACCGGACCGGGAGCTATGACTTGATTTGGCAGGTAGCGATTCTCTTGAGCCTCTTGGCTGCTGCGTTGAACTGGCCGGTGCGTGAGCGTCCGGTCGCGCGCCTGCAAACGCAGATGAGCGCGACATGAGCAGCCTCTGGCCGCGCATCGCCGTTCTTGCCGTCTGCGCGGCGTTGCTCGCGGCGGCCTGGTGGGGCTGGCATCAGGGTGGACTGGCGTTGATGCAGTTGGGCATGGGGGCTTGTTAGCAGGAAACTTGCTAGCGGGACGCCAGGGCGAGTAACTTCGATCTCACACGTTCACTCAAGGAAGCACCGATATGCTGATGCGCTGGCTGGCAGTTCCCGCGTTACTGGTAGCGTTTACCGGATTGGCTCAAGCGGCAGAGTGCCCGGCGCTGTTGCAGGGTTCACTGCCCAAGCTGCGCGCCAATGAATCCATCGACCTGTGCCAGCGCTTCGCCGGCAAGCCGCTGGTGGTGGTCAATACCGCGAGCTTCTGTGGCTTCGCGCCGCAGTTCAAAAGCCTTGAGGCGCTCAATCAGCGGTACAAGGGGCAGGGGCTGGAAGTGATCGGCGTGCCGTCCAATGACTTCAAGCAGGAGTCCAAGGACGGTGCCGAGACCGCCAAGGTCTGCTACGTGAACTACGGCGTGACGTTCACCATGACCGAGCCGCAGAAAGTCCGCGGTGACGATGCCACAAACCTGTTCAAGGTGCTCGCCAAGCAGTCGAAAAACGCCCCGAAGTGGAATTTCTACAAATACGTGGTCGATCGTCAGGGCAAGGTAATCGCCAGCTTCTCCAGCCTGACCAAACCTGATGATCCCGAATTCATCGCGGCAGTGGAAAAGGCCCTGGCTTCACCACCATTGGCCTCCGCGCCCTGATCGACGCCCAATAAAAAGCCCCGCCTCTGTGCAAGAGAGCGGGGCTTTTTTGATACAGCCGGCGAGTGGTTCAGGCTCGCCGTGAATCATCAGAAGCGGTAGGTGGCACCGATACCGAAACCGTTCGCCCAGTTTTCATACTTGGCGCTGTAGTTCTGGCGGCCATTGTTGTTGTTGACTTTGACCGACTCTTCACGCAGGTACGAGTACGCCACGTCGATGGTCAGGTCGTCGGTCGGACTCCAGCCGGCGCCCAGGCTGAAAATCGTGCGATCGCCAGTCGGGATGCGTGGGGAGCGGTTTTCATTGTTGGTTGGCGACTGGTCAACAGACAGACCGGTACGCAGTACCCACTGCTTGTTCAGCTGGTACGAAGCACCGATGGCGTGAGCCCAGGTGTCATGCCAGTCCTGCTCTTCAGTGATGGTGCCGAACGCTGGGTTCAAAGGAGCGGGCACACCACTATTCTCGACGGAGATTTCTTTCAGGCGGCTCCAGCGAGTCCAGGTGCTGCCTGCGTAGAGGGTCCACTGGTCGTCCAGTTGATGAGTGACCGAAAAGTCCACGGACTCAGGGGTAGTAATGTCCAGCGAAGCATCAAACTTCTGTTGACCCAGTGGGCCGAGCGGGCTGTAGCTAAGCTTGGTATCACCGTCGAGCTTGTACTTCACTTTCGAGTGGTAGGTCAGGCCCACGCGAGTGGAGTCGGTGGCCTGAACCAGAATACCGATGTTGTAGCCAAGCGCAGTGTCGTCACCCTTGATTTTGACTTCGCCGTCCGGTGCAGCCGGGTTCGGGCTCAGCGACAGGTTCGATTCCAGCTTGCCGTCGATACGGTTGATGGTCGGGCCGAAACCGATCGACACCTTGTCGTTGAAGGCGTAGCTGACGGTTGGCTGGAGCGTAATGATTTGGACTTCGCTCTTGCTGCCGAAGTAACGGCCGGCAAAGCCGTTTTCATAATCGGTTACGAGGCCGAATGGTGCATAAACGCCGAAACCGAACGCCCATTGGTCATCGATTGGTTTTACGTAATAGCCCATCGGCACGCCCATGAAGGGGACCATGTCACCCTTGTTGGTGCCACCATTGCGGGCGCTGGCATCGCTAATGTCGGTGTGAGCGTCAATAAATGCCACACCGCCGGTGACTTGTTCGCGTTTAATGCGAGACATGCCGGCAGGGTTCCCAACAACGGTGGATGCGTCGTCGGCAGAAGAAGATCGCCCGGCAAAACCAGTACCCATCCCGCTGATGCTTTGTTCGTTCAGGGCAAAGCCACTTGCAAAGATCTGGGTGGATGCCATGGCAACGGCGAGGCTAATGGTGGTTTTGAGCATTACTTTTTTCATTATTAGAACTCCTGGTGATCACCGGGGCGAAAATTACCAACATTTTCGTCCCAGCGCTATAGGCTGTATCGCTTGATTTAGAGCGGTTTTGTAGGACAATCCGACCAGATTCGCAGCGTGTTGTGCGATCTTTGGATCCAGATTTGATCAGCAGGCAACCTGATTCAGCGGTGAAACACAAGTTTGCCAAGCGAAGGTGAAGTCTCTCAGGCGTCCTTGGGGCTGGAAGGTCTGGCGCCAGATTCGGGCCATTCCCAGCAGGTCGTCTGCTTCGGGGAGCGGGGTGTTCTGTTCTTCGACCAGCAGCCAGGCGATGGCTGTGGCGTAACGCAGATTAACGGTCAGTTCTACGTGCGGGCCACTGAGAAAAGCATGCTGGCTGGCGAGGCCGCGGACCAGGCTTGCGCGTTCGGGATCGAGCGCCAGATAGTGGTCCCAAAGTGCCTGGTGGCGGGGCTCGGCGATCCGGTACAGGCCGTGTCCACGGCGGTCATGCAGGGCGGAACCAAGGGCTGACTGGCTGGCGGCGATGCCCAGCAGCAGGGATTCGGCAGTTGCGCTATGGCGTCCAAGGTAGATCAGCGTCGGACGGATCACATAACGACACAGTTCGCTGGCAGCGATACCCATAAAACCCTCGAATCCATGAAATGGTCGGCGATGCCTGATGGGGGCCTTGGCAGCGATGGATCGACTCAGGCTCGCCGGAAGCGGATCAAGCCGCTTGAGTTGAAGTGTAGTGTCATATTCACTGCGTAAAGGCCTGTTTTTAAAATATTTTCGGCTTCCAGTTATAACCGTTATATCGGTTGGTACTTAACCGGTGTGAAGGCAATTTGAAATCCCAGGCAACAAAAAGCCCCGCTATTGAGCGGGGCTTTTGGTGTTTCAGCCTTTCTGGCGTCTCAGGCAACCAGTGCCTGACGGGTACGTTCGATCACGGCCTGCAGCGGTTCAGCGCTGGAGTACTGATCGGGGTACAGGCGTTCGCTGTGTCGTGCGATGCCGTGTTCGTTGACCAGGGTGAAGCTGAAGCAGCCTTTGCGAGCAGCCATGATCAGGCAGTTCATTGGTGCAAAAGCGTTGGTTAGGGTGCGGATGGCATCCTGTGCATGGATTTGAGTAGACATAGTCATGGTGTTCCTACAAGCGACACGGATAAGAGCCGTGCAAAATTAAAACGTTCCAGTGACGACGACCACCGTTGGTCGAGCGAAGAACCTGACTGGAACAAAGCAGCCAGTTTGAAGCGCTGATAAATTGGCGCGCTTGGGCTGGCAGGTAGGTACTTAGGAGGGCAGGCAACACATCAAGGGCAAAGGTTCTGGGCCCGGGGTGAAGATCCTGATCAATTTGCAGGCTGGTTCGGTCAGAGTAAGTGAGCCTGGCAACACCCTTTGCTTTCGATTCAAAGGCTGTGTTGACGCAAGATTTACCTGGAAACCATCGAGGTGGTCGATCCCGCTTTTATCGGCAGAGGCTTCCGTTGGGAAGGCTATCCGGGGGGATTTGTTCGACCAGAATTGACTTTCAGCTTGGTACTAACGCCGCGGATACTAACGGATTGAATTGGCAAAGGGAAGTGTGCTAGCGAAAATAATGTTCAAAGACGTCTTGTGCGCCTGCAAAAGGCCGTTCCCAGTGCGTCGTGCGCCACGCAAGTGCTCCAAAACGATCCGGATTCCGACCGGTGGTCATGACCATCCAGCGGGTAAAAACCGGGCTGGACCGCGGGTTTGGCACGGTTTATCCCCAGGTTGGATGACAAAATGCGCCGAAAAAGCGCATCGATATAACCATCCGCGAGCTACTTGTGCACATTAGTTGCCCAAGCTGTCACACCACTGTCATGGAGTCTTCAAGCGCAGTGGGTGCCTGTAACCAAAATTTAAGTCAATGAAAAACATCGCTTTTTTTTACTGGTGAAAAAATCGTCAGTTTGACTGGAGGCCCCATTCCACAGGGCTTTGCGGCCCTTCAGGGACGGTTGTCCACTGAGTTATCCACAGCTTCTGTGGATTGTCCCGAGCGCTTGCTCTAGGACGGGCGTGCCGGGAATTTTTCGGCTTTACCTGTAAGAAAAAAAGAGTAGAGTGGCGCGCCTTCCGATCTGCCCACAGTGCTTTATGAAGTTTCGTACACCATCCGATTCCTCTTCCTCCAAAACATCCCCGGTTGCCGCGCCCAAGCGTTTTAAGATGCGGGTGGCAGAGTGGTTGTTGGACAGCCCGCGTCTGGGGGAAAACCCGAACGTCAAACACATCGCCGGCCGCTTGCTCAAGCAACCCGCCCGTGAAGGTGTGGTGGCTGCGCAAAGCCGCCTAGGCCAATTGATGTGCCGTGAGTGCGGGAATGCGCGAGACCGCCGGATCGGTCAGGATCTGCTACGTCAGGCCGCACGGGCAGGTGATCTGCGCGCGCAACAGGAACTTGGCCTGATCGAAGACTGAGCTGTCCAAGACCTGACGCCTTGGTTAACCTTCAAACTTTAATTCGAAGGCAGGAATGGCTATGGCTATGGACTTGACCAGCGTTTTGCTTGGTCTGGCAGGCGCGGCATTGCCGTTGCTGGTATTGGCCTGGCAACTTCAGCGTCGGGCGAGCAACTCGCAAGCAGACGTCGCGTTACTGGAAGAGCGCCTGGCCATGGCCCAACTGGCGCAGGACGGCTTGAATGCGCAACTTGAAACCGCTCGCGATGAAATCGCCGATCTGGGGCAAGCCAACGCCGCCAAGCAGGCGGAATTGGCCGCTGTGCGCCGTGAAGTCGAGTTGTTGCAGATCGAACGCGATGACGCCCGGGATGCTTCCCACGCCTGGAACATCGAGCGCTCCGGCAAAGAAGCCGAATTGCGACGCCTGGACGCCCAGGCAGCTTCGCTCAAGGCTGAACTGCGCGAGCAGCAGGAAAGCCATCAACAACGTCTCAATGACCTGCAAGGCTCGCGAGATGAGTTGCGTGCGCAATTCGCAGAGCTGGCGGGGAAAATCTTCGATGAGCGTGAGCAGCGTTTTGCCGAAACCAGCCAACAGCGTTTGGGGCAACTGCTGGACCCGCTGAAAGAGCGCATTCAATCCTTCGAAAAACGCGTCGAGGAAAGTTATCAGGCCGAGGCGCGCGAGCGATTCTCGCTGGCCAAGGAGCTGGAGCGGCTGCAACAACTGAACCTGCGCCTGAGCGACGAAGCCACCAACCTGACCCGTGCCCTGAAAGGGCAGAAAACCCAAGGCAACTGGGGCGAGCTGATTCTGGAGCGAGTGCTGGAGCACGCCGGCCTGGAAAAGGGCCGCGAGTATCAGACCCAGGTCAATCTCAAGGGCCCGGACGGTGAGCGTTTCCAGCCCGACGTGATCATTTATCTGCCCGGCGACAAGCAGGTGGTGGTCGACTCCAAAGTCAGCCTCACGGCTTATCAGCAATACGTGGCGGCCGATGACGAAGGCATCAGCCAGATCGCTATCAAGCAGCACGTACTGTCTCTGCGCAATCACGTCAAAGGCTTGGCCGGCAAGGACTACAAGCGTCTGGACGGTTTGCACAGCCTCGATTTCGTGCTGCTGTTCGTGCCGATCGAAGCGGCATTTTCCGCCGCATTGCAGGCTGAGCCGACGCTGTTTCAGGAGGCGTTCGACCGCAACATCGTGATCGTCAGCCCGACCACATTGCTCGCCACGCTGCGGGTGATTGACAGCCTGTGGAAACAGGAACGGCAAAGCCAGAACGCTCGGGAAATCGCCGAGCGGGCCGGGTGGCTGTACGACAAGTTCGTGCTGTTCATTCAGGATCTGGACGAGGTCGGCAATCGCTTGCAGCAACTGGACAAGGCCTACAGCTCAGCACGCAACAAGCTGACAGAAGGGCGTGGCAATCTGGTCAGCCGCAGTGAACAACTCAAGTTGCTGGGCGCCCGGGCCAGCAAGAGCCTGCCGGCGGATTTGCTGGAGCGGGCGATGACCGATGTGGATGGGCTGGTCGAGTTGCCGGAGTAAGGATCAAAAGATCGCAGCCTGCGGCAACTCCTTCAAAAACCGGGTAATCCCTTAGGAGCTGCCGAAGGCTGCGATCTCTGCGCCGATACCTCCAGCTCAAGGACTTCCACTACAACGGCAAATGCCGACTCAACAACGCCCGCAACGCCGCCGGTTTCACCGGTTTGGCCAGGTAATCCAACCCTGCCGCGTGCACTTGGGCCATCGTCTCCGGCCGCCCGTCGGCGCTGATCACCACACCTGGCACAGGCTCACCCAGTCGCGTGCGCAACCAGGCCATTAATTCGGTTCCGGTTTCGCCGTCGTCCAGGTGGAAATCCACCAACGCCAATTGTGGTCGAACGCCCTCGGCAAGCAAGGTCATGCACTCCTCGCGATTGCGTGCGGTCCACACCTGGCAACCCCAGCGTGTCAGCAAACTGTTCATGCCGATCAGGATGCTGTCTTCATTGTCGATGCACAGCACCTGAGCGCCGCTGAGCAACTTGCCATTGAGTTCGGCAGCCTTGGCCGGCAATGCCGCTTGCGCCCGGGCCAGCGGGACTCTGACGCTGAATACGCTGCCGCGCCCTGGCCAGGAACGCACAAGCAAGGTGTGCCCGAGCACGCGGCACAGGCCGTCGGCAATCGCCAAGCCAAGGCCAAGGCCTTTTTCTGCGCGTGTCTGATGGCTGTCCAGCCGTTTGAATTCCTCGAAAATCACCTGCTGCTTGTCTGCCGGAATACCCGGTCCGCGGTCCCAGACTTCCAGGCAGAGCTCGCCTTTGCGCCGGCGCACCCCGAGCAACACCGGCCCTTTGGCGTAGCGGAAGGCGTTGGTGAGGAAGTTCTGCAGGATTCGGCGCAGCAGTTTGATGTCGCTGTCGATGCGCAGCTTGCTGCCCCGCACGCGAAACTCCAGCCCCTGTTCCCGGGCCAGCGCCTTGAATTCGGCGCCGAGGGTGTCGAACAATTCACTGAGGGCGAAGGGCTTGGGATCAGGGTTGATCTTGCCGTTTTCCAGACGGGAAATGTCCAGCAAGTCGCTGATCAGGTCTTCGGCTGAGCGCAGCGAACTGTCCAGGTGCTGGATCAACTTTTGCGCCTCGCCAGACAAGCCGTCGTCCTGATGAGTCAGCGCTGCGGAAAACAGTCGCGCAGCGTTCAACGGTTGCATCAAATCATGGCTGACCGCCGCCAGGAATCGGGTTTTCGACTGGTTGGCGGCCTCGGCGGTGCCCTTGGCTTCGGTCAGGGCAACGTTGAGTTGCGACAGCTCATGGGTGCGTTCGGTCACCCGCTGTTCCAGGCTCTCGTTGGCTTCGGTCAGCGCCTGTTCGGCCTCGCGGAACGGGGTAATGTCGGTGAAACTCATGACGAATCCGCCGCCCGGCATCGGGTTGCCGATCAGCTCGATCACCCGCCCGTTGGGGAACAATCGCTCGGACGTATGCGCACGTCCCTGACGCATCCAGTGCAGGCGCCGGGCGACGTGCACTTCGGCTTCACCGGGGCCGCACAGACCGCGCTCGGCGTTGTAGCGAATAATGTCGGCGATGGGACGACCAACGCTGATCAAGCCGTCCGGGTAGTTGAACAGCTCCAGGTAACGCCGGTTCCAGGCCACCAGTTTCAGTGACTGGTCCACCACGCTGATGCCTTGGGTGATGTTCTCGATGGCCCCTTGCAGCAGCGCACGGTTGAACTGCAGGACTTCCGAAGCTTCGTCGGCGATGCGCACGACGTCTTCCAGCTGCATCTCCCGACCTTCGATGGCCGCTTTCACCACCGCGCGCGTCGACGAGGCACCCAGTACACCGGCGAGCAGGCGTTCGGTGTGGGCGATCCATTCGCCGTCGGCGTTCTGGTTCGGGTTGAAGCCTTTGCCCTGGCGGTAGGCAAAGCGGATGAAGCTCTGGCGGGCGCGTTCCTCGCCGACAAAGCGGGCGGCCAATTGCAGCAAATCGTCGATCTGTACCGCAAGCATTGAGCGCGCGCTAGGTCGGGCACTGATTTCCTGGCCGATGAAACGGCCGGCCTGCCAGTGCTCCGAAACCCGAGTACGCGACAGCACCGAGACCCAGGCAAATAGCGTGAAGTTGCCCGCCAGGGACAACACCACACCTTGGGTCAGCGGGGTGATCGGCAGGTTCAGCGGATTACTGTGCAGCCACGCCAGGCCCGGGAAACTGTTCAGGGACATGCCGAGACTGTGGGCCGCGATTGGCAGAATCAGCGTGTAGAACCATAGAAATGTCCCGGCAGCGAGACCGGCGAACACCCCACGGCGGTTGGCCTGTTTCCAGTACAGCGCGCCGAGCATCGCCGGCGCCAGTTGCGTGACGGCGGCGAAAGCGATCTGGCCGATGGTTGCCAGGCTGGCGGTCGAGCCCAACAAGCGATAGCTGACGTAGGCCAGCAGCAGAATGACCACGATGCTCACGCGACGAACCGAGAGCATCCACTGGCGGAACACTTCGAACGGGCGCTCGGCGTTGTTGCGACGTAGCAGCCACGGCAGCAGCATGTCGTTGGAGACCATGGTCGACAGCGCCACACTGGCCACAATCACCATGCCGGTGGCCGCCGAGGCGCCACCGATGAACGCCAACAGTGCCAGGGCAGGGTGGGCCTGGGCCAGAGGCAGGCTGATGACGAAGGAGTCCGGCAGCACCGAACTCGGTAGCAACATTTGACCGGCCAATGCGATCGGCACGACAAACAATGCGGCCAGGGCGAGGTAGGCTGGAAACACCCATTTGGCCAGGCGCAAATCCTGCGGGTCGATGTTTTCGACGACGGTCACATGAAATTGGCGCGGCAGGCAGATGATCGCCATCATCGCCACGCCGGTCTGCACCACCATCGACGGCCAGTTGATGGTTTCCTTCCAGTATTCTTCGAGGCGCGGCGCGAGCATGGCCTGATCGAAGAGGTCATCGAAACCGTCGTACAGACCGAAGGTCACGTAGGCGCCAACCGCCAGAAACGCGAACAGTTTCACCAGCGATTCAAAGGCAATCGCCAACACCATGCCACGGTGGTGTTCAGTGGCGTCGAGGTTGCGCGTACCGAAGACAATGGTGAACAACGCCAGCACCAGCGAAACGACCAGCGCGGTGTCTTGGGCGCGAACGCCCATGGCATCGGCGCCGGCACCGATCAGCAGGTTCACACCGAGCACGATGCCCTTGAGCTGCAATGCGATGTAGGGCAGTACGCCGACCAGGCAGATCAGCGCCACCACCACCGCCAGCGACTGGGATTTGCCATAGCGCGCGGCAATGAAGTCGGCAATCGAAGTGATGTTCTCCTGCTTGCTGATCATCACCATTTTTTGCAGGACCCACGGCGCCCCGATCAGCAGCAGGATCGGCCCAAGGTAGATCGGCAGGAATGACCACAGCTGTTCGGCCGCCTGGCCCACGGCGCCAAAGAACGTCCAACTGGTGCAATAGACCGCCAGCGACAGGCTGTACACCCAGGCACGCACCCGCGGCGGCAACGGCGCGCTGCGACGGTCACCGTAAAAGGCGATGGCGAACATGATGGCCATATAGGCCAGGGCGACGGCGGCGATCAGCCCGCTGGACAGCGACATGGGAACTCCAGGCAACCAAAGACACCCGGGCCTCCCGCCCGGACAGACAGTCTCGCACGATGGCAGGGGTTAGTCAGTGTCGACCAAGGTCGTGGCGTGGCGGGGTGTCGCAGGGGGAGGGGCTGACGGATTGGGCCTCACTGATTCAAAGCAATTTCGATCATCCGATGCAGCTCTTCAATCTCCAGCGGCGCCTCGGAAAACAGAATGCGAAACACGATGGGCGCCGCGACCATATTGATCAAGCGATCGACACCCGGGTTCGGTTGATCCGGGTAGCGATCGAGGATCACCTGCAATTGCCCGCCAATGATCGTAGCGCAATAGCTCGGCTTGGGGCTCGACTGCACGTCGCGCAACATGTTGCGGCCGGGGGCAGAACTCATCTCGTCCAGATATTGTTCGGCCCAGGCACGCACATCGCCTGGCAGGCTGCCGGTGTTGACCGACTCGGTTTCCGGCTGCATGCGGGCGAGGGCGACGTCCGCCAGCAACACCGACAAGTCTCCCCAGCGTCGATAAATGGTCGAGGGCGTGACCCCGGCGCGCGCAGCAATTTGCGGCACGGTGATGCTGGCGCGGTCCTGTTCTTCGAGGAGTGCGCGCACGGCGGTGTGAATCGATTCTTGCACCCGGGCGCTGCGGCCTCCGGGGCGTAAAGTGGGAGCGGTCATTGCTTGTTTCCTGCCTCGGGCCGGAGTCTTTTCGCCAGAGCTTCGGTTCTGAAAAACACTGCATCGGACCTTAACACAAAGAATTTGCTTTAAGCGCAATCCGGTAGCACACTCCGCAAAAGCAAAAAATTAGCTTTTGCGGAGTGTGCGCATGTCCAGTACTCATTCAAACCGATCCAGCCTGTGGTTTCTGGCAATCACTTTGCTCAGTTTCCTGGCGGCGTCTACGGCGCCAACACCGTTGTATCACCTGTATCAGGAGCAACTGCAGTTCTCGGCGGCGGTGCTGACCCTGATTTTCGGCGTGTATGCCCTCAGTCTGCTGGCAGCGCTACTGACGGTCGGTTCGCTCTCGGATCACCTGGGCCGTAAACCGGTGATTTTCGTGGCGGTAATACTCAATGCCGTGGCGATGCTGTTGTTCATCTACGCCGACAGCGTCACTTGGCTGATCAGTGCCCGAGTACTGCAAGGCTTCGCTACCGGCATGGCGACTGCCGTGTTGAGCGCAACGCTGCTGGACACCGACCGCCAGCAGGGACCTCTGATCAACAGTGTGGCCCCGTTGATCGGCATGGCGTTGGGCGGATTGGGATGCGGTCTGCTCGCGCAGTTTGCGCCAGCGCCGCTGCATCTGACGTATTGGCTGCTGCTGGCATTATTTGTGATGCAGGCGGTGTACGTCTGGCACTTGCCGGAAAGCGTCTCGCGCCAACCCGGAGCATGGGCTTCCTTGAGGCCGACATTGCATGTGCCGGTGCAGGCCCGGTTGACGTTGTGGCGGGTGTTGCCGCTCAACACCGCGACATGGGCGCTCGGTGGTTTTTACGCTTCCCTGGCACCGTCGTTGGTGCGCACGGCAACTGGCTCGACCTCCAACTTGATTGGCGGCGCGACCGTTGCCGCACTGACCCTGACGGGCGCGTTGATGATCTACACCCTGCGCAATCGAGCGGCCGCCCGATCGTTGCAGTTGGGGGCTAGCCTGCTGCCGATCGGCCTGATCCTGATTTTGCTGGGGGTGCACAGCGCCAGTCTGGCGTTGTTTTTCCTTGGCACCCTCGTCGCCGGGTGTGGCTTTGGCGCCGGCTTCCTCGGTGCAGTGCGCAGCCTGGTGCCACTGGCTTTGCCTCATGAACGGGCCGGGCTGATGTCGGCGTATTACGTGCTCAGTTACCTGGCGTTCTGCCTGCCGTCGCTGTTGGCCGGTAATCTCACCCACACCTTTGGGCTGGTCACTACCACCGATGGTTATGGTGCTGTGCTGATCATCCTGTCCCTCAGCGCCTTGTTCGCGTTGATGCGCCGACGCTCTGGCAGCGTCTGCAGCGCTACCGGGCAGCCATAAAAAACGGCACCTGAGTGGCGCCGTTTTGGTTGTCAGAGAGCAGTTTGCAGGGCTGGGTTGAGCACTACCGATTAACATCTACAAAACAGATAACATATAGAGATATTACCCGTTATATCGATATTCGATTCGGATCTATGATGGGCTCCACCTCACCAGAGGACAGGAGTTCATCATGACTTGCACCCCCATCGCCAAACCCGGTTTCAAACCGTTCAGCCATTTGCAGCACCCCATGGAAGTCATTCGCCAGTTCACCCCAAACTGGTTCGCCGCCACCATGGGCACCGGCGTCTTGGCGTTGGCACTGGCACAGTTGCCCGGCGCCAATCCCGTTCTGCACACTGTCGCCCAAGGCCTTTGGCTGTTCAATATTGCGCTGTTTCTGATGTTCACGGCCCTGTACGCCGCGCGCTGGACATTGTTTTACAACGAAGCTCGGCGAATTTTTGGCCATTCTACGGTTTCGATGTTTTTCGGCACGATCCCGATGGGGTTGGCGACCATCATCAACGGCTTTCTGCTGTTCGGCTTGCCCCGCTGGGGCGAAGGCGTGATCGCGCTGGCGCACGGCTTGTGGTGGCTGGACGTGGCGATGTCGCTGGCGTGTGGCGTGCTGATTCCCTACCTGATGTTTACCCGACAGGAACACAGCATCGACCAAATGACGGCTGTCTGGTTGCTGCCAGTGGTGGCCGCAGAAGTAGCAGCCGCCAGCGGTGGCTTGCTGGCTCCGCACCTGGCCGACGCCCATTCGCAACTGGTGGTGCTGGTGACCAGCTACGTGCTGTGGGCATTTTCACTGCCGGTGGCGTTCAGCATTCTGACGATTTTGCTGTTGCGCATGGCCCTGCACAAATTGCCCCACGAAAACATGGCGGCTTCCAGTTGGCTGGCATTGGGGCCGATCGGGACCGGCGCGCTGGGCATGTTGCTGCTGGGGGCCGATGCGCCGGCAATCTTTGCCGCCAACGGTATGGCGGGTGTCGGTGAGATTGCCGCCGGGTTGGGTCTGATCGCGGGCATCACGCTGTGGGGGTTTGGCTTGTGGTGGATGCTGATGGCGGTGCTGATCACCCTTCGATATCTACGCGCCGGCATTCCTTTCAATCTTGGCTGGTGGGGCTTCACCTTTCCGTTGGGCGTCTATTCTCTGGCAACGCTGAAGCTGGCCAGCACTCTGCACCTGACGTTTTTCAATGTGTTTGGCTGTGCGCTGGTGGCGATGCTGGCGGTGATGTGGCTGATCGTAGGCAAGCGCACTGTCCAGGGCGCCTGGCGGGGTGAGTTGTTTGTCTCGCCCTGCATTGCAGGATTAAAGAAATAACCTGCAAAGTTTAGGTAATGTGTGGCCTGGATCGACGTTCGACATTCCAATCAGAGAACCCGGCCACTCTTTACCCAACATCAGGGACACATGGAAGATGAGTCACCCCTCACAGTTCACCTTGCTGCGCACACGGCGCTTCCTGCCGTTCTTCGTGACCCAGTCCCTCGGGGCGTTCAACGACAACATCTTCAAGCAGTCGTTGATCCTCGCCATCCTGTACAAGCTCACCATCGACGGTGACCGTTCGATCTGGGTCAATTTGTGTGCGCTGCTGTTCATCCTGCCGTTTTTCCTGTTCTCGGCGCTGGCCGGGCAATTCGGGGAGAAATTCGCCAAGGACGCGTTGATCCGCCTGATCAAGCTTGGTGAAATCGCCATCATGGCGGTCGGTGCGGTCGGCTTCATGTTCGATCACCTGTCGCTGATGCTGGTGGCGCTGTTCGCCATGGGCACGCACTCGGCGCTGTTCGGGCCGGTGAAGTATTCGATCCTGCCGCAAGCGCTGCATGAAGATGAACTGGTGGGAGGCAACGGTCTGGTGGAGATGGGCACTTTCCTGGCGATTCTCGCGGGGACCATCGGCGCCGGGATCATGATGTCTTCCAGTCACTACGCTCCGGTGGTGTCTACTGCGATTATCGGCATCGCCGTGCTCGGCTACCTGGCCAGCCGCAGTATTCCGCGGGCCGCAGCGGCAACCCCGGAAATGCGCCTGAACTGGAACATCTTCAGCCAGTCCTGGGCCACGTTGAAGCTGGGGCTGGGGCAAACCCCGGCGGTGTCGCGTTCCATTGTCGGCAACTCGTGGTTCTGGTTTGTCGGGGCGATTTATCTGACGCAAATCCCGGCCTACGCCAAGGAGTGGATGCACGGCGACGAAACTGTGGTCACGCTGATTCTCACAGTGTTTTCGGTCGGTATCGCCGTGGGCTCGATGCTCTGCGAGAGACTTTCGGGGCGCAAAGTCGAAATCGGCCTGGTGCCGTTCGGTTCGTTCGGCCTGACCGTGTTCGGTTTGCTGCTGTGGTGGCATTCCGGCGGAATCCCGGACAGTGTTGCGGGCCATGGCTGGCTCGAAATTCTCGGCTTTGGCCATACCTGGCTGGTGTTGCTCGACATCCTCGGCCTCGGCATTTTCGGTGGTTTCTACATCGTGCCGCTGTACGCGCTGATCCAGTCACGCACCGCCGAGAACGAACGGGCGCGAGTGATTGCCGCCAACAACATTCTCAACGCATTGTTCATGGTGGTCTCGGCGATCGTTTCGATCATCCTGCTGAGCCTGGCCAAACTGTCGATCCCGCAATTGTTCCTCGTGGTGTCGCTGCTCAACATTGGCGTGAATGCCTACATCTTCAAGATTGTCCCCGAGTTCACCATGCGTTTCATGATCTGGCTGCTTAGCCACTCCATGTACCGTGTCGAACACCGCAATCTGGAATTGATTCCCGATGAAGGCGCCGCGTTGCTGGTGTGCAACCACGTGTCGTTCGTCGATGCCTTGCTGATTGGCGGTGCGGTGCGTCGGCCGATTCGCTTTGTCATGTACTACAAAATCTACAACCTGCCGGTGCTGAATTTTATCTTTCGCACCGCAGGCACGATTCCGATTGCCGGACGCCAGGAAGATATCCAGATTTACGAACAGGCCTTCACGCGCATCGCCCGTTATCTGAAGGACGGCGAGTTGGTGTGCATCTTCCCCGAGGGCAAATTGACTGCCGATGGCGAAATCAACGAGTTCAAGGGCGGGCTCACGCGGATTCTCGAAGAAACGCCTGTGCCGGTGATCCCTTTGGCCTTGCAGGGGTTGTGGGGGAGCTTCTTCAGCCGCGATCCGGGCAAGGGATTGTTTCGCCGGTTGTGGTCGCGGGTGACGTTGGTGGCGGGGCCGGCTGTTGAAGCGGCTGAGCCTGCGGAGTTGCAGCGGGTGGTGGGAGAATTGCGGGGCGCTGTTAGATAGTTGGTGACTGTGCCGGCCCTATCGCCGGCAAGCCCGCTCCCACAGTGATCTAGGTCGTTCACAGTATCGGCACACGATACAGAACCTGTGGGAGCGGGCTTGCCCGCGATGGGGCCAGCCGCTTAAGCGCTGACTTTGAGCCCAACCAACCCGGCAATAATCAACGCCACACTGGCCAGTCGAAACAATGCCATCGACTCACCAAACAGAATGATCCCGGCAATCACGGTGCCGACAGCACCCACACCGGTCCAGATCGCATAGGCCGTGCCCAGCGGCAACTCCTTCATGGCAAGGCCCAGCAAACCAAGGCTGATCGCCATGGCCGCGACGGTGAGGGCAGTGGGGAGCGGGCGGCTGAACCCGTCGGTGTATTTCAGGCCGACGGCCCAGCCGACCTCGAACAGGCCGGCGAAAAACAGAATGATCCAGGACAAGAGAGACCTCCATCGTGTGACGGGGTCGTCCCCAGATTAATGACTCGATCGAGCCGCGAGGTCGTCCCCGCGTTGCGCAATATAGTGCCCAGCATTAATCCGGGGATCAAGTTTTCGGATCAGTCCGTGGTTTGTTGTGCAGCGACTTCGCGATCTTGTTTCTCACTCATACGACGGAAATACGTCGAGAGCAGCGCCCCGGAAATATTGTGCCAGACGCTGAACAACGCGCTCGGCACCGCCGCCAGCGGCGAGAAGTGCGCACTGGCCAGGGCGGCGCCCAAACCGGAGTTTTGCATGCCGACTTCCAGGGCAAGGGATTTTCGCTGAGCCAATGGCAGCTTGAATACGCGACCGGTGAAGTAACCCAGCAGGTAACCGAAACTGTTGTGCAGCATGACCACGGCCATGATCAGCAGGCCCGATTCGGCGATTTTCGCCTGGCTGGCGGCGACGACGGCCGTGACGATAATCACGATGCTCACCACCGAGACCAGTGGCAGCACGTCCACGGCATGACGCACCTTGTCACCGAGCAGGCGCTGGGCAACCACGCCCAACACGATCGGCAGCAGCACCACTTGCAGGATCGACCAGAACAACTCCATGAACGACACCGGCAACCACGCCGAAGCCAGCAGCCAGATGAGCGCCGGGGTCAGCAGCGGGGCGAGGAGGGTGGTGACGGCCGCGATGGCCACCGAGAGTGCCAGATCGCCACGGGCCAGCCAGGTCATCACGTTCGACGACGTGCCGCTCGGGCAGCAGCCCACCAGAATCACACCGACGGCGATTTCCGGCGGCAAATGGAATGCCTGGCACAGCAACCACGCCACCCCCGGCATGATCACGAAATGCGCAACCACGCCCAACGCCACGCGCCACGGATGGCGGGCGACTTCGGCGAAGTCTTCGAGTTTGAGCGTCAGGCCCATGCCGAACATCACCAGCCCCAGCAACGGCACGATGGCGCCCTTGAGGCCGATGAACCATGCCGGTTGCAGGAACGCCACGACCGCGAAAATCAGTACCCAGTAAGCGAAGGTGTTGCCGACAAAACGACTTAATGCAGCCAGTGCACGCATGGCTTGATCCTTATTATGTGAAAGCGTTAGGGAGCTAAGCATACGCTGCTGGCAAAAAAAGATCGCAGCCTACGGCAGTTCCTACAGGAAAACGCATCCGATGTAGGAGCTGCCGCAGGCTGCGATCTTTTAAAGGCGTCGACTATCCGGGAAAAGAAATCAGATCCCCTGCGGAGTTTCTTCGCCACCCAGCGCTTCAACCAGCGCCGGCAGGAAATCGCCGAAGGTCAGCATCATCA
>Ga0247819_10000237_pt1 | contig 35101 bp, 31 predicted proteins | sample 13C_Xylose_Day6_FD_193428 | JGI IMG/M metagenome (GOLD analysis project Ga0247819, IMG submission 193428) | Soil microbial communities from agricultural site in Penn Yan, New York, United States - 13C_Xylose_Day6 | ecosystem: Environmental > Terrestrial > Soil > Agricultural land | place: USA... | reverse complement strand
CTGCGGTGCAGCAGAACGCAGGCTGCGCCAGCTGCTACTTGTGCCTTTCTCGGATTCAATTACAAATCCACAACACGGGTCTTTTCCTGACCGCTGCGTCAACGCGTAGAATGCGCGCCTGTGCAACAAAACCTTTTGGACGTTTTGCTATTGAATCCTGTAACTGAAAATATCGTCGCCGCGGAACCCGCGCGGACGACGCCTGTACGCGTTGAGCTTAAAGGCCTGCTCAGCCTGGCGCTGCCCATCATGATCGCGCAACTGGCCACCACGGCCATGGGCTTCGTCGATGCGGTGATGGCCGGCCGCGTCAGCCCGCGGGACCTGGCCTCGGTAGCCCTGGGCAACTCGATCTGGATTCCGGTCTACCTGCTGATGTCCGGCGTGCTGCTAGCGACCACACCCAAGGTCGCGCAACGTTTTGGCGCCGAGCAGTTCGACGAGATCGGCCCACTGGTGCGCCAGGCATTGTGGCTGGCACTGTGTGTCGGGTTGATCGGCAGTGGCCTGCTGCTTGCCGCCGAGCCGATCCTGCACTGGATGAAAGTCGATGCGCAGTTGATCGAGCCCAGCATGGGCTACCTGCACGGGATCGCCTTCGGCTTGCCGGGCATGGCGTTCTATTACGTGCTGCGCTGCTACAGCGATGGCATGGGCCGGACTCGCCCAAGCATGGTCATTGGTTTGTGCGGCCTGTTGCTGAACATCCCGCTGAACTATGCGCTGATCTATGGCCATTTCGGCGCACCGGCCCTGGGTGGCGTTGGTTGCGGGTGGGCCAGCGGCATCGTCATGTGGTTCATGGCATTGAGCATGGCCGGCTGGACCTTCTGGGCGCCGTTCTATGCGCGCACCCGGGTGTTGGTGCGGTTCGACCGCCCGCAGTGGGCCGTAATCAAGCGTCTGGTCAGCATTGGTCTGCCAATCGGTATCGCCGTTTTCGCCGAGTCGAGCATCTTCGCGGTCATCGCCCTGCTGATCGGCAGTCTCGGCTCCACTGTGGTGGCCGGCCATCAAATTGCCCTGAACATCAGCTCACTGCTGTTCATGATTCCTTACTCGCTGGGCATGGCGGTGACTGTTCGCGTCGGTCAGGCACTGGGGGCCGGCAATCCGTGGCAAGCGCGGTTCGCGGCGAAGGTCGGGCTCGGTGCCGCACTGGTGTTTGCGGCGTTTTCGGCGACGCTGATCCTGTGCCTGCGCGAGCCGATCGCATCTATCTACACGCCGGACAAGGCCGTGATCCAGATCGCCTCGATGCTGATTGTGTATGCCGCGCTGTACCAGTTTTCCGATGCGATCCAGGTGATTTGCGCAGGCGCACTGCGTGGCTATCAGGACACGCGTGTGACGATGATCCTGACACTGTTCGCCTATTGGGGCATCGGCCTGCCAGTCGGTTACGTGCTGGGGCTGACCGATTGGTTCGGTCCGGCCAGCGGTCCGAGCGGACTGTGGGAAGGTCTGATCGCCGGCTTGAGTTGCGCGGCGCTGATGCTGTCGATCCGCCTGACACGCAGTGCGCGCAAGCGAATCCGGCTCAGCCTTCGCTAATCACCACGGCCTGTAGGAGCCGGCTTGCCGGCTCCTGCGGGGTTTACGTGGATTTCTTGCGAATCCAGTACAGATAGGTGCCGGCGTCTTCGTGTTGCGCCACCAGTTCGTGGTCAAGAAACACGCAGAACTTGGGGATGTCACGACGGGTCGACGGATCGGTGGCAATCACCTTGAGCAGGCCACCGGGTGTCAGGTCACGGATGTGCTGGTGCAGCATCATCACCGGCTCCGGGCAGTTGAGGCCCGTGGCGTCGAGGGTGCCGTCAACCGGCGAATCTAGCATGTCACTCATGATCAACTCCTGAAACTTGCCGGCATTGTCGCGCATTGCCGCCGCACTTAACAAATTACCCGACACAACACCGCCCTATAGGAGCTGCCGCAGGCTGCGATCTTTTGATCCTGCTCTATGACGTAAAAAGCAAAGTCAAAAGATCGCAGCCTGCGGCAGCTCCTACAGGGGGCCAGTCAATTAGCGGGACTTGGGTTTCTTCACGTCCAGCCGGCGCAAGTGGCAGGTCACTTCTTCGCGGTCGTGGTACAGCTGCTTGCAGCCGATCTCGACCTTGATGCCCCGGGCCTTGAAACCATCGGCAATGCGCTCCAGCAGACGCTTCACTTCGGCATAGCGCTGTTTCATCGGCAACTTGAGGTTGACCACCGCTTCGCGGCAGTGCCCTTCGCCGATCCACTCTTCGAGCATCGCCGCGTTGCGTGCCGGTTTCTCGACGATATCGCAAACCATCCAGTCCACCGGTTGCTTGGGCTTGAAGGTGAAACCGTCGGCCATCAAATGCTGGACCAGACCGGTGTCCATCAGGCTTTCGGCCATCGGGCCGTTGTCGATGGCGGTCACCAGCATGCCGCGATTGACCAGTTGCCAGGTCCAGCCACCCGGTGCAGCACCGAGGTCGACGCCGGTCATGTCGCTGTGCAGGCGCTCGTCCCATTGGTCACGCGGGATAAAGTGGTGCCAAGCCTCTTCCAGTTTCAACGTCGAACGGCTCGGCGCCTCGCGGGGAAATTTCAGGCGTGGAATGCCCATCGGCCACATCGCCGAGTTGTTCGACTCAGCCAGGCCAACGAACACTTCACGACCGCTCTTGAAGGTCAGCAGCAGGCGCGGCTTGCTGGCGTCGTCCACCAGTTTGCCGGCCGCCAGCAGGGCCTTGCGCAGGTGGACTTCGAATTTCTTGCAGAAATTCGACAGCTCCTTGCCGTCGTTGGTGTCGACCATTTCCAGCCACAGGCTGCCACACACCGGAAAATCCGCCATGTGCGCGAGGATCACGCTGATACGGTCGGTTTCCGGCAGATCAATAAAGATGCCCCGGGCCCATTGCCGCGGGAAGATCAATCGTTCGAAACGCTGACCACGCATCAGACGCTCGGCGCCGTCTTCTTCGGTGCAGACAAATTCGGCGCAGGCACTGGCGGCCTTGGCCTTGGCATAACCGGCCACGTTCAGTTGTGCGGCGAGGTCGGAAATCTCGGAACAGACTTCGCCTTCGAAGCCTGGCCGGCAATGCATGAATAGGGTGTTCATTCTTACTCCTGGGCAGATGGCGAGACATTCAACCACTGCGCGATGCCCAGGCTTGCTCTGGAGCAAAGCCTGTCACGAAAACCGGCGCATGATAGCCGAGATCGGAACCTGGGGTCTGTCCATAGAGTCCAGTTATTAGCCAGCTACTTAAAACAGGGCTAGGTTTAATGCTCTGCCCGTCGCCTCAGTCCGTAGCCGTGCGGACTCAAAGGAGTGATCGTAATGCCGTCCCTCGATAGCCTGAAGACTCTGAAAACCCTGCAAGTCGACGACAAGACCTACCACTATTTCAGCCTGCCGGATGCCGCCAAGAGCCTGGGCGACCTGGACCTGCTGCCGATGTCGTTGAAAGTGCTGCTGGAAAACCTGCTGCGCTGGGAAGACGAAAAAACCGTCACCGGCGCCGACCTCAAGGCAATTGCCGCGTGGCTCAAGGAGCGCCGCTCCGACCGCGAAATCCAGTACCGCCCGGCGCGCGTGTTGATGCAAGACTTCACCGGGGTACCTGCCGTGGTCGACCTGGCCGCCATGCGCGCGGCGATGGCCAAGGCCGGTGGCGATCCGCAGCGGATCAACCCGCTCTCCCCCGTCGACCTGGTGATCGACCACTCGGTGATGGTCGACAAATTCGCCACCAGCAGCGCCTTCGAACAGAACGTCGACATCGAAATGCAACGCAACGGCGAACGTTATGCGTTCCTGCGCTGGGGCCAGAGTGCTTTCGACAATTTCAGCGTGGTGCCACCGGGCACCGGCATCTGCCACCAGGTGAACCTCGAATACCTGGGCCGCACGGTGTGGACCAAAGACGAGGACGGCCGCACTTACGCCTTCCCGGACACGCTGGTCGGCACTGATTCCCACACCACCATGATCAACGGCCTCGGCGTGCTTGGCTGGGGCGTCGGCGGGATCGAAGCGGAAGCGGCGATGCTCGGCCAGCCGGTGTCGATGCTGATCCCTGAAGTGATTGGCTTCAAACTGACCGGCAAACTCAAGGAAGGCATCACCGCCACCGACCTGGTGCTGACCGTCACCCAGATGCTGCGCAAAAAAGGCGTAGTCGGCAAATTCGTCGAGTTCTATGGCGACGGCCTCGCCGACCTGCCACTGGCCGACCGCGCGACCATCGCCAACATGGCCCCGGAATACGGCGCCACCTGCGGCTTCTTCCCGGTGGACGACGTGACACTGGAGTATCTGCGCCTGTCCGGCCGCCCGATCGAAACCGTGAAACTGGTCGAGGCCTACAGCAAGGCGCAGGGCCTGTGGCGCCTGCCGGGCAAAGAGCCGGTGTTCACCGACAGCCTGGCGCTGGACATGGCCAGCGTCGAAGCCAGCCTCGCCGGGCCAAAACGCCCGCAAGACCGGGTATCGCTGCCAAACGTCGCGCAAGCGTTCAGCGACTTCCTCGGCCTGCAACTCAAACCCACCAGCAAGGAAGAAGGCCGCCTGGAAAGCGAGGGCGGTGGCGGTGTGGCGGTGGGCAACGCCGATCTGGCCGGTGAAGTGGACTACGACTTTGAAGGTCAGACGGTGCGCCTGAAAAACGGCGCGGTGGTGATCGCGGCGATCACCTCCTGCACCAACACCTCCAACCCGAGCGTGATGATGGCCGCCGGGCTGGTGGCGAAAAAAGCCGTGGAAAAAGGCCTGCGCCGCAAACCGTGGGTGAAAAGCTCACTCGCACCCGGCTCGAAAGTGGTTACCGATTACTACAAAGCAGCGGGCCTGACGCAGTACCTCGATGAACTCGGGTTTGCGTTGGTTGGCTATGGCTGCACCACCTGCATCGGCAACTCCGGCCCATTGCCGGAACCGATTGAAAAAGCCATCCAGAAGGCCGACCTCACCGTCGCCTCGGTTCTCTCGGGCAACCGCAACTTCGAAGGCCGGGTCCATCCGCTGGTGAAAACCAACTGGCTGGCCTCGCCGCCGCTGGTGGTCGCCTATGCGCTGGCCGGCACCGTGCGCATCGACCTGAGCCGCGAGCCTTTGGGAGAGGACAAGAACGGCAATCTGGTTTATTTGAAGGACATCTGGCCAAGCACCCAGGAAATCGCCGAGGCCGTGGAGCAGGTCAACACCGCCATGTTCCACAAGGAATACGCCGAAGTGTTTGCCGGCGATGAACAATGGCAGGCCATCGAAGTGCCGCAAGCAGCGACCTATGTCTGGCAGGACGACTCGACCTACATCCAGCATCCGCCGTTCTTCGATGACATCGGTGGGCCGCCGCCGGTGGTGAAGGACGTCGCGGGTGCGCGCGTCCTCGCCCTGCTCGGCGATTCGGTGACCACCGACCACATCTCCCCGGCCGGCAACATCAAGGCCGACAGCCCGGCGGGCCGCTACCTGCGCGAGAAAGGCGTGGAGCCGCGGGACTTCAACTCCTACGGCTCGCGCCGCGGCAACCATGAAGTGATGATGCGCGGCACCTTCGCCAACATCCGCATTCGCAATGAAATGCTCGGTGGCGAAGAAGGCGGCAATACGCTTTACATCCCTACCGGGGAGAAGCTGGCGATCTACGACGCGGCCATGCGTTACCAGGCGGCGGGCACGCCACTGGTGGTGATCGCCGGGCAAGAATACGGCACGGGATCAAGCCGCGACTGGGCGGCCAAGGGCACCAATCTGCTGGGGGTCAAAGCGGTCATCGCCGAAAGCTTCGAGCGCATTCACCGCTCCAACCTGGTGGGCATGGGCGTGCTGCCCCTGCAGTTCAAACTCGATCAAAATCGCAAGACTCTGAATCTGCGGGGCACGGAAACCCTGGATATCCTCGGCCTGACCGGCGTTGAACTGACGCCACGGATGAACCTGACGCTGGTGATCACCCGCGAGAACGGCACCCGCGAAAGAATCGAAGTCTTGTGCCGGATCGATACCCTTAATGAAGTGGAGTACTTCAAGTCGGGAGGGATTTTGCATTACGTGTTGCGGCAGTTGATTGCTTCATAACCGCCCTGTAAATACAGACACCGCCTTCGGGCGGTGTTTTTATTTGGGCAGTCACCCGTACAATCGCCCACCTCTATGTTGCGGCCGACACATCCCCTGTGGGAGCGGGCTTGCCCGCGATAGCGGAGTGTCAGGCAGCAGAGATGCTGAATGTGACGGCCCTATCGCGGGCAAGCCCGCTCCCACAGGGACTGAGGTATCCGCAGTTTTTTTATGCACAAGGAATAACAATGCTCGCCCTGCCATGGACATTTCTGGCCCTGCTTTCCCTCGGCTATGGCATGGCCCTGGCCTACGGTCATCTCGGCTGGCTGGCGGGGATCTCCGTCGGCTTGTTGCTGATCGCCGGTTACGCCGCCCGCCAACCGCAACTTCAATTCGGTCGCTATCTCGGCCACGCGCTGTTCATCTTCCTCGCCCTGGCCTTGGCGATGCACTGGTTGCCGGGGTTCTACAACGGTCGCGTGATACCGCCTCAGCGTTTTACCGACGACGCCGTACCGTTCTCGATGTACCTGAATCTGGACAAACCCCTGATCGGCTTTTGGCTGCTGCTTGTCTGCCCGTGGATTGTCGGTCGGCGGTCGCTGCGTAGCTTATTTTATGTCTCGGCGCTGGCGTTGGCCTTGAGCGCCGTACTCGCACTGGGCGGTGCGCTGGCGCTGGGCGTCATCGGCTGGGCGCCGAAATGGCCGGAGCACGCCTGGCTGTGGTTGCTTAACAACCTGCTGCTGGTAACGCTGGTCGAGGAGGCGCTGTTTCGCGGCTACATCCAGGGCGGCCTGAGCCGGTATTTCAAACACTTGGCGTACGGTGAACACCTCGCCCTGCTGCTCGCCTCGCTGCTGTTTGGCCTGGCGCATGCCGGTGCTGGTTGGCAATGGGTGTTACTGGCAAGCCTCGCCGGGGTCGGCTATGGCCTGGCCTACCGTTTTGGCGGGCTGGCGGCGGCCATCGCCACGCATTTTGGTTTGAACATGCTGCATTTCGGCCTGTTCACCTATCCGATGCTCGCCGGCTGACGCAAGGGTCATTTTGCGACGCGCCGCTGATTCTCGAAAAATAAACTCAACCAATCACTGCGCATGCCGATACAGCACTTGAAAGCCTTGCGGATTAAAAAGCCATGCGTAACAACCAGCCAATTACACAACGCGAACGGACCTTCCCGGCCCAGCAACGGTTGATTTCCACCACCGACGCCAAGGGCATGATCACCTACTGCAACGACGATTTCGTCGAAATCAGCGGGTTTTCTCGTGAGGAACTGATCCGTGCGCCGCATAACCTGGTGCGTCACCCCGACGTCCCGGCCGCGGTGTTCGCGCACATGTGGGGCACACTGAAACAAGGCTTGCCATGGATGGGTATTGTCAAGAATCGCTGCAAGAGCGGTGATCACTATTGGGTTAACGCCTACGTGACGCCGATCTTCGAAGGCAATCAAGTGATCGGTTACGAGTCGGTGCGGGTCAAACCCACCGCCGAACAGATCCACCGCGCCGAAGCGCTCTACCAACGCATCAATCAGGGCAAGTCGGCTATTCCTTCCTCCGATAAATGGTTGCCGGTGCTTCAAGACTGGCTGCCGTTCATTCTGGTCAGCCAGTTGAGCTTCATGATCGGTGCGACGCTGACCTCGCAGTGGGGTTTCGCGCTCGCCGCTGCGCTCTCGGTGCCGTTGGGCCTGATGGGCCTGAGCTGGCAGCAACGCGGCATCAAGCGTTTGTTGCGCCTGGCCGAGCAGACCACTTCTGACCCGCTGATCGCGCAGATGTACACCGACAGCCGTGGCGCTCAGGCGCGTCTGGAGATGTCGATCCTCAGTCAGGAAGCACGTTTGAAAACCTGCCTGACCCGTTTGCAGGACACGGCCGAGCACCTGACTGATCAGGCCAAGCAATCCGATGCCCTGGCGCACAACAGCTCCACCGGTCTGGAACGCCAGCGCGTCGAGACCGAGCAAGTGGCGACCGCCGTCAATCAGATGGCCGCGACCACTCAGGAAGTCGCCAGCCATGTGCAGCGCACCGCCGACGCTACGCAGGAAGCCAATCGCCTGACCGGTCGTGGTCGTGACATCGCCGGGGAAACTCGCGAGGCCATTCAGCGCCTGTCGGTGGTGGTGGGTGAAACCGGCCAGACCGTGACCCAACTGGCCAAGGACAGCGATGAAATCGGTGGCGTGGTCGACGTGATCAAAGGCATTGCCGACCAGACCAACCTGCTGGCGCTCAACGCCGCCATCGAAGCGGCCCGTGCCGGTGAGATGGGTCGTGGTTTTGCGGTAGTGGCCGACGAAGTTCGTCAGCTGGCGCAACGCACCAGCGAATCGACCGGGCAGATTCACGCCTTGATCGCCAAGCTGCAACAAACCGCCAGTACCGCCGTGCAAACCATGGAAGCCGGGCATCGTCAGGCTGAAGAGGGTGTGGCACGCGTGCTGGAAGCGGATCAGGCGCTGGTGGGCATCAGCGAAGCGGTGGCCAACATCACCGACATGACCACCCAGATCGCCGCCGCCACCGAAGAGCAAAGTGCCGTGGCCGAGGAAATCAGCCGCAACATCAGCAACATCTCACACCTGGCTGACCAGACTTCGGAACAGGCACAGAACTCGGCGCTGTTGAGTGAAGAGCTGACCAAAACCGCCAACACGCAATATTCGTTGGTGGAGCGGTTTAACCGCTGAAAACTCCCTGTACATGACAGAACGTTGAGTTCTGTTATGTATAAATAGGGCTGGCTACTACTAACATTTAATTACCAACTTACTCACCCCACCTCTTATTTACATAGTCCGAAAATGACTCTCTTCCTCCCCCCTTATTGAGTTGTTCCTTGCAGTACTCATAATAGGTAGCTAAACACCCCATTCTCTGCGCCTTGAATTCTTTGTGAGTCTCGTCCGCAACTGGTGCCAACCTAAGGTTATGTCCACCCAACAAACACTGACGTTTAATAATATCGAAAAACGGAACTCGATCAGCATTTTTAGACATATCGTACATGGCCATCATAAAGCCTGAACGCCCTCCCCCCCCAGCACAATGAATATGCATCCAGCTCTCTGTAGATTGCGCCTTTATAAGTTCATCAAACTGAACCATAGTTTGCAGATCAGGAGGAAGATGATCGACTACAGGAAGCCGTATATAAGATACATTTTGCGTCCGCAACCACTCCTCTTCCGACTGCGGTGGTACCGATGACTCGTCTATCTGCAGAGATGGAGGCAAACCATTTTTGGCCGACTTTGGTTCGTATAATGCAACCCCCCTATGCCCGCCCAACTCCGCTATAAACTCGCGCTCTTTAATGGTCACTTCTTCGGCGGTCAAGCCTATATTGCTCCAGCCATTTTTCACATACCAAGTAACAGCATGCCCATCTACAAAACAGTGGGACTCTTGGCGTAAATCGATAATAGAAAGATTTTCGGGTTTGCCAATAGCTACTTGAATAGCGGCCAGCCCTTGCTGAGAAAACTGGCCGCTGGCAGAAGCGCGCAACTCCGCCAAACCTTCAGTGCTTATAGACACATTCTTTAGTGCTGTTAAGTCTGTAGAACTACGAAAGTATTTTGGCAAACTGGTCTCTTTTTTCGCATGAACGACCATTTTAGGATCGACATCTATATTCCGCGGCATAATCAGGTCAGTCGATCTCGGATCCTGTGGAATCATGATGGACTCGGGAGCTTGTAAACACAGCGCCCTGATAAATGCCGCACCGCCATCGGCTACAGAATAGTAAGGATCACCGGCTAAAATATTATCAACATGGCCACTTTTTACTTTAATGGAGCCTGCAAAATCTGCGAAGTGTCCTTTGGTAACCGAGAGACTATCAATAACAAAAGGAGCACGAGGAACAACATAGAGCTTGCCGGCCATCTTGACCAACACAGCGAAATCATTAAAGGTTCTTTCATTTTTGAAAGAACTATCAACCGGAAGATTATTTACTCGATACAGAAGCTTACCCTTGCCATCTATATAAACCTCCGCTTGCTGCATCTCACTGGGAGTCAAAAAATACCTTACAGAGTTCGTAATAACTCCTTTTCGTACAAACGCATGATCCGCATCAGTCGCAGCTTCCATGGCGTATTCATTTAACCAGGCTAGTCCGGACTCGCCAGATGCCCGCCATTGCTTATAAAGTCTTTCGGGCACATGAAATGGCAGAACGCAATCAACTTCTACGACTCCACTTAACTGACTGAGCACGTCCTTTTCGAATGCCCTCTCCAGACGAGGCATCGCAGATCGAACAATACCAGCCCTGATGGAATCATTAATCGAGTTTGACTCAATCATACTCGAGTGTTCGTAATTTCTGATTATCGGATGCGACACATGTTCAGCATGAAGATACGCGGAAAATTTATTAATCAAGTCAAACCCGGTTTTATAGTGCCCCGTCTTACTGGTCAGCCCTACAACCCGCCCTTCCACCAACTTGATTTCACCAGCATAACGTACAGGCTTTCCACCCGAAATAGTTGTATGATGAAGCTCACTTCTCCGATGCTCAAAAATATATATCCGGCCTTCTGTAGACTGCACTATAGTGGCCCACCCTGGCCCCGCTTCATTCGTATAATGTTTTTCAGTACTGGCCAAATTATTCTTCGAATCGTAGAAGACACCATCTTTGACACTAATGCGGCACTCTGCCAAATCCGAATCTACCAAAAACTGTATTTCTCGGGCGCCGATGATATTTCGCTCAAGATTCCGACGTTGCTCTTCACTCATATGAGTGTAAGCCGAATCCTCAGCAGAGCGATTGTAATTCTCCAACCATGCACTAATACTGGAATGCACATCCTGAGCAAAAAAACCTTTTAAATGACTCGGCGCAACGCCGGGCGGTCGCAACTCCAGCACCCCCGTGTTACTTTCCAAATGTTCAGAATGACGATACAAAGAAGCTGTACTTTCAGAATCCCCACCTCGAACATACCTAATCAAGCTGACAGATTGCCTCCACAACTCGTCACTTGTTTGCTTTTTCTTATCTTCGCCTTCTGAACTTCCATCCTGAGCAGCCAATGCCTCGCAGAAATTTTTTCTAGCCATTGAGATTCCGTCATCCTTCGCAAATAACTGCAGAGCCTGACCAAACAACTTACTTATTCTGTCTTCAACACCCGCCCGCTCCACTCCCTCTGCGGAATCCAAATACTCATAAAGCTTTGTCAACTCTTCATTTCGCGCCCTGACTTCGGAAGATAATCCTGGATCGTTTGTGCGACGGGCTATAAGGTCTTTCCGCTCATAAGGAGTAGCTGCGCTTTCTTTAGAAGGCAACCCTGCTGGAACTACAACTAATTTTACAGCCGAAGCCAAAAAGCATTTGTCGCTATTAGATACAGTCCTTGGCGCCTCTACTTCCACTTGTCCCAGAACACTCTCAGAGTTAGAAGTTGCTCCTAGCTGTCGCTGAACTTCGAACCCACCGCCACTTTTAGCTCCGCGATTACCGGTCACATCAAGCTGAGCGGTCGAACAGCTACCAGCTGAAACAGTGCCAAGCATAGAAACCTCTCTACAAAAAATCCGAGCTTACAATCTGTTTCATATAGGAGATATCAAATACCGCTCACCCGTACAGAGCTATATAAACATCGAATTTCCTTCAAACTAAATTCTTACATGACTCACCACTTTTCTTGCTGCTGCCGCCAGATGCTGTTCATGGCTAAACCCCGAAGCCTTCAGCGGCTTCAAATCATGATCCCCCGCCACCAGCCAGAACATCTCGATACTCGGTGACAGCGCATAGCTTTCCACTGCCTCGCGATTGCCCAACGCATCACGCTCGCCCTGCACGATCAACGTTCGTGTCTTCAACCCGGCCAAATGCTCGACCCGCGGCTTCTCCGGTTTGCCCACTGCGTAAAACGGATACCCCAGGCACACCAGCGCATCGGCGCTCAACTCATCCGCCAGCAAACTCGCCATCCGCCCGCCCATGGACTTGCCGCCAATGGCCAGCCGCCCGGCGACATGACGTCGCACCTGCGCATACACCTCACGCCAGCATTCCAGCAGTTTCGGCGCCGGATTCGGCGGGCGTTTGCCGCCATCGAGGCGCCGTTGCGCCATATAAGGAAATTCGAAGCGCAGCACGTTGACGCCGTGCGCCGCGAGGCGCGCGGCCATGTCGTTCATCCAGCCGCTGTCCATCGGTGCGCCGGCACCATGGGCGAGAATCAATGTCGCCGAAGCAGTGCCTGAAGCGCCGTCCCATAGCCATCCGTGATCACGCACACACTGCGCCCATTGATCCCCGTCAATACCGGCCTTGTGCCCTTTGTCCATGCTTGCCTCGCTTTTAGTCTGCCTATAACTCCAGGCGAAGGGACGCTGTCTTGCGCTGCGCTCACTTCGACTGAACCGTGGATGGGGAACCATGAACACTTCTATCAGTACCGCCTACAACTACAAGGTGGTCCGCCAATTCGCCATTATGACGGTGGTGTGGGGCATCGTCGGCATGGGGCTCGGGGTTTTTCTCGCTGCCCAGTTGGTCTGGCCCGAACTCAATTTCAATTTACCGTGGACCAGTTTCGGCCGCTTGCGTCCGCTGCACACCAACGCGGTGATCTTCGCGTTTGGCGGCTGCGCGCTGTTCGCCAGTTCGTTCTATTCGGTGCAACGCACCTGCCAGACCCAACTGTTTGCGCCGAAAATCGCCGCGTTCTGCTTCTGGGGCTGGCAACTGGTGATTCTGCTGGCGGCCATCAGCCTGCCGCTGGGCTACACCAGTTCCAAGGAATACGCCGAGCTGGAATGGCCGATCGACATCCTGATCACCATTGTCTGGGTCGCCTACGCCATCGTGTTCTTCGGCACGGTGATGAAGCGCAAGACCAAGCACATCTACGTCGGTAACTGGTTCTTCGGCGGGTTCATCATCACCGTCGCCATCCTGCATATCGTCAACAACCTTGAATTGCCGGTGAGTTTCACCAAGTCCTACTCCGTGTACGCCGGCGCCACCGACGCCATGGTGCAGTGGTGGTACGGGCACAACGCCGTGGGCTTTTTCCTGACTGCCGGGTTCCTCGGCATGATGTATTACTTCGTGCCGAAACAGGCCGAACGCCCGGTCTATTCCTATCGCCTGTCGATCGTGCACTTCTGGGCGCTGATCACCCTGTACATCTGGGCCGGTCCGCACCACTTGCACTACACCGCGCTGCCGGACTGGGCGCAGTCGCTGGGCATGGTGATGTCGCTGGTGCTGCTGGCGCCGAGTTGGGGCGGAATGATCAACGGCATGATGACGCTGTCGGGCGCCTGGCATAAGTTGCGCAGCGACCCGATCTTGCGCTTTTTGGTCGTCTCCCTCGCGTTCTACGGCATGTCGACCTTCGAAGGCCCGATGATGGCGATCAAGACCGTCAACGCCCTCTCCCACTACACCGACTGGACCATCGGCCACGTACACGCCGGTGCGCTCGGCTGGGTGGCGATGATTTCCATCGGCGCGCTGTACCACATGATCCCGAAAATCTTCGGTCGCCCGCAGATGCACAGCATCGGCCTGATCAACGCGCATTTCTGGCTCGCCACCATCGGCACGGTTTTGTACATCGCTTCGATGTGGGTCAACGGCATCGCCCAAGGCCTGATGTGGCGCGCGGTGAACGAGGACGGCACGCTGACCTACTCCTTCGTCGAAACCCTGGTGGCCAGCCATCCAGGCTTCGTCGTGCGTTTGGTGGGCGGCGCGATCTTCCTCAGCGGCATGTTGCTGATGGCTTACAACACCTGGCGCACCGTGCGGGCCTCGCAGCCTGCCGAAGCCGCCGCTGCCGCGCAGATGGCCTGAGGAGTCCAGCATGAAACACGAAACAATCGAGAAAAACGTCGGCCTGCTGATGCTGTTGATGGTGCTTGCCGTGAGCATCGGCGGCCTGACCCAGATCGTCCCGCTGTTCTTCCAGGACGTGACCAATAAACCGGTGGAAGGCATGAAGCCCTACACCGCGCTGCAACTGGAAGGCCGCGATATTTACATCCGCGAAGGCTGCGTCGGCTGCCACTCGCAGATGATCCGGCCGTTTCGCGCCGAGACCGAACGTTACGGCCACTATTCGGTGGCCGGTGAAAGCGTGTGGGATCACCCGTTCCTGTGGGGCTCGAAACGCACCGGGCCGGACCTGGCGCGAGTCGGCGCACGTTATTCGGATGACTGGCATCGCGCGCACTTGTACAACCCGCGCAACGTCGTGCCGGAATCGAAGATGCCCGCCTACCCGTGGCTGGTCGCCAATCAACTCGACAGCAGCCACACCGAAACCAAGCTCAAGACGATGCGCACCCTCGGCGTGCCGTACACCGACGACGACATCACCGGCGCCGTTGCTTCGCTCAAGGGCAAGAGCGAAATGGACGCACTGGTCGCCTACCTGCAAGTGCTCGGCACTGCGATCAAGAGCAAGAGGTGAGGCATGGTCATTGAAATGAGTACTGGAATGATCCGCGGTCTCGGCACGGTCGTGGTGTTCGTGGCCTTCGTCGGCCTGACGCTGTGGGTGTTCAGCGCCAAGCGCAAAGCGGAATTCGCCGAAGCGCGCCTGCTGCCGTTCGCCGATGAGACGCAACCCGACACGACCCAAGCCTCTGAAACAAGGAGTACCCGGCCATGACCACCTTCTGGAGTACGTGGATTTGCGTACTGACCATCGGCAGCCTGATCGGCCTGACCTGGCTGTTGATCGGCACCCGCAAGGGCGAAACAAAAGGCAGTGTCGACCAGACCATGGGCCACAGCTTCGACGGCATCGAGGAGTACGACAATCCGTTGCCGCAATGGTGGTTCATGCTGTTCGCCGGCACCCTGGTGTTTGCCGTCGGCTACCTGATCCTTTACCCGGGCCTGGGCAACTGGAAAGGCATCCTGCCCGGCTACGAGAATGGCTGGACCGGCGTGCACGAATGGGAAAAGGAAATGGACAAGGCTGACGCAAAGTTCGGGCCGATCTTCGCCAAATTCGCCGCGATGCCGGTGGAAGAAGTGGCCCGAGACCCGCAAGCGCTGAAAATGGGCGGTCGCCTGTTCGCCTCCAATTGCTCGGTGTGCCACGGTTCGGATGCCAAGGGCGCGTTCGGTTTCCCTAACCTGGCGGACAGCGACTGGCGCTGGGGCGGCAACGCCGACACCATCAAGACCACCATCATGGGTGGACGCATGGCGGCCATGCCGGCCTGGGGGGAAATACTCGGTGAGGACGGCGTGAAAAACGTTGCGGCTTATGTGCGTCATGAACTGGCCGGCCTGCCACTGCCTGCCGACACCAAGGCCGACCTGCAAGCCGGACAGCAAGCGTTCAGTACCACCTGCGTAGCCTGTCATGGGGCAAACGGCCAGGGCACTGAAGCCATGGGTGCGCCGAACCTGACGCACCCGGCCGGCTTCATCTACGGCACCAGCCTGACCCAGCTTGAACAGACGATTCGTCATGGTCGCCAGGGCCATATGCCGGCGCAAAACGAACTGCTGGGCAACGATAAAGTGCAGCTATTGGCCGCTTATGTGTACAGCCTGTCCCACGGCTTGAATACCGAGCGCTTACAGGCTGAAGACAACCGCGAATAAATCTCGACCGCTCTGCTGCCGCATTCTTCGCAATGCGGCAGTTCCCTCCTTCTTTGCGACCCATTGTCGCACCCTCCTTCAGTCTTCCTTTCGGATCCCCGGATTCGGGTCTAAGCTTCCCCCGATGCGGACTGGCCGGTGCCGGTTCCAGGTCGACCCTGAAACGACGTGTTCGACAAATCGGCTGACTGACAGGCCGCAAAGGCTGGTAGATACCGGCTGTCGCGCCAATTGCCTCCGGTCACCCAAACGTTGCGTTTGAACACACCCCGTTACACCCGACCTGACCCCCTCGACTGATCTCTGCGCCGGGACGATTTGTCCATGGGTAATTTTGCCCTTACGCGGCGCATGGAAAGGCCGCAGAATCAGCTTTTGAAAGCATTGACTCAGGTCATGGCGCGTTGCAATGACCCCCTGCTTTCTCCATACTTGCGGCCGATTTTCAATCCTAATAAAACACCCAAACCGTGGAACCTTAGAATGAGCACAGCAATCAGTCCGACTGCTTATAACTATAAGGTAGTCCGCCAGTTCGCCATCATGACGGTGGTCTGGGGGATCCTTGGCATGGGGCTCGGTGTCTTCATCGCCTCGCAACTGGTTTGGCCGGAGTTGAACTTCGGTCTGCCGTGGACGAGCTTTGGACGCTTGCGCCCGTTGCACACCAACCTGGTGATTTTCGCCTTCGGTGGCTGTGCACTGTTTGCCACTTCTTATTACGTCGTGCAGCGAACCTGCCAAACGCGACTGATTTCCGACAGCCTCGCCGCCTTCACCTTCTGGGGATGGCAAGCGGTGATTGTCGGCGCGATCATTACCTTGCCGATGGGTTTCACCACCACCAAGGAATACGCGGAACTGGAATGGCCTCTGGCTATTCTGCTGGCCATTGTCTGGGTCACCTACGGTCTGGTGTTCTTCGGCACCATCGTCAAGCGCAAGACCAAGCACATCTATGTAGGTAACTGGTTCTACGGCGCGTTCATCGTCGTGACCGCGATGCTGCACATCGTCAACCACATGTCGCTGCCGGTCAGCCTGTTCAAGTCCTACTCGGCTTACTCGGGTGCGACCGACGCAATGATCCAGTGGTGGTACGGCCACAACGCCGTGGGCTTCTTCCTGACCACCGGCTTCCTGGGGATGATGTACTACTTCGTGCCGAAACAGGCCGAACGTCCGATCTACTCCTATCGCCTGTCGATCGTGCACTTCTGGGCGCTGATCACCCTGTACATCTGGGCCGGTCCGCACCACCTGCACTACACCGCACTGCCGGACTGGGCTCAGTCCCTGGGCATGGCGATGTCGATCATCCTGCTGGCTCCGAGCTGGGGCGGCATGATCAACGGCATGATGACCCTGTCGGGCGCCTGGCATAAGCTGCGCACCGACCCGATCCTGCGCTTTTTGGTCGTTTCCCTCGCGTTCTACGGCATGTCGACCTTCGAAGGTCCGATGATGGCGATCAAGACCGTGAACTCGCTGTCGCACTACACCGACTGGACCATCGGCCACGTACACGCCGGTGCCTTGGGTTGGGTTGCGATGATCTCGATCGGCGCGATCTACCACATGATCCCGAAACTGTTCGGTCGTGCGCAGATGCACAGCACCGGCCTGATCAACACCCACTTCTGGCTCGCGACCATCGGTACCGTTCTGTACATCGCTTCGATGTGGGTCAACGGCATCACCCAGGGTCTGATGTGGCGCGCAATCAACGATGACGGCACCCTCACCTACTCGTTCGTCGAAGCGCTGCAAGCCAGCCACCCTGGCTTCATCGTTCGCGCACTGGGCGGCGCGTTCTTCGCCACCGGCATGCTGTTCATGGCTTACAACGTATTCCGTACCGTACGCGCCTCGAACCCGGCAGAAGCCGAAGCCGCCGAACAGATCGCTGTAGTTGGAGCTCACTGATGAAGCATGAAGCAGTCGAGAAGAATATTGGCCTGCTGGCCTTCTTCATGGTTATCGCCGTCAGTGTCGGCGGCCTGACCCAGATCGTTCCGCTGTTTTTCCAGGATGTCACCAACAAGCCGGTCGAGGGCATGAAGCCCCGCACCGCCCTTGAACTGGAAGGCCGGGACGTTTACATCGCCAACGGTTGTGTCGGCTGCCACTCGCAGATGATCCGCCCGTTCCGTGCTGAAACCGAACGCTACGGCCACTACTCGGTCGCCGGTGAAAGCGTCTGGGATCACCCATTCCTGTGGGGTTCCAAGCGTACCGGTCCGGACCTGGCCCGTGTCGGCGGTCGTTACTCCGATGACTGGCAGCGTGCGCACTTGTACAACCCGCGCAACGTAGTGCCTGAGTCGAAAATGCCGGCCTACCCGTTCCTCGTGGAAAACAAGCTCGACGGCAAAGACACCGCCAAGAAAATGGAAGTCTTGCGCACGCTCGGCGTCCCTTACACCGACGAAGACATCGCCGGTGCCAAGGATGCTGTGAAGGGCAAAACCGAAATGGACGCGCTGGTGGCCTATCTGCAAGGCCTGGGCACCATCATCAAAAGCAAACGGTGATCTAAATGGATATCGGGATGATTCGTGGCCTGGGCACCGTCGTTGTGATGGTGGCCTTCATCGGTCTGGCGTTGTGGGTATTCAGCCCCAAGCGCAAGTCGGAGTTTGAAGACGCGACCTTGCTGCCTTTTGCGGATGATCCCGAAGCCATCAAGCACGTCGAGCAAGCTTCTAGGAGTAACAAAGAATGACTACATTCTGGAGTCTGTACGTCACAGTCCTCAGTCTCGGTACGATCTTTTCCCTGACCTGGCTGCTGCTGTCGACCCGCAAGGGCCAGCGCACCGAGGCCACCGAAGAGACGGTTGGGCACTCTTTCGACGGGATCGAGGAGTACGACAACCCGCTGCCGAAATGGTGGTTCATGCTGTTCGTGGGCACCATCATTTTCGCTCTGGGCTACCTGGTGCTGTACCCGGGCCTGGGCAACTGGAAAGGCCTGCTGCCAGGTTACAACTACCTGGATAACGAGAAGCAGACCGCGTTCGCCAACGGCCAGACTGGCTGGACCGGCGTCCACGAGTGGGAAAAGGAAATGGCCAAGTCGGACGCCAAGTTCGGCCCGATCTTCGCCAAGTTCGCTTCCATGCCAATCGAAGAAGTGGCCAAGGACCCGCAAGCCTTGAAGATGGGTGGCCGCCTGTTTGCCTCCAACTGCTCGGTTTGCCACGGTTCTGACGCCAAGGGCGCTTATGGCTTCCCTAACCTGACCGACGCCGACTGGCGCTGGGGCGGCGAGCCGGAAACCATCAAGACCACCATCATGGGCGGCCGTCACGCGGTCATGCCAGCGTGGGCTGAAGTGATCGGCGAGCAAGGCGTGGCCGACGTGGCGGCGTTTGTCCTGACCAGCCTCGACGGCCGCAAGCTGCCGGAAGGCGCCAAGGCTGACCCGGTTGCCGGCCAGAAGCTGTTCGCCGCCAACTGCGTGGCTTGCCACGGTCCGGAAGGCAAAGGCACCCCGGCCATGGGCGCACCTAACCTGACCCACCCGGGCGCGTTCATCTACGGCTCGAGCTTCGCTCAACTGCAGCAGACCATCCGTTACGGCCGTCAGGGCCAGATGCCTGCGCAAGAGGCAATGCAGGGTAACGACAAGGTTCACCTGCTGGCCGCTTACGTCTACAGCCTGTCTCACGGTGAGAAGGCTCCGGCGGCGGACGCCCAGTAAGGCAAACGCGTGATGTAAAAAAAAGGCCCTGTCATCTGACGGGGCCTTTTTTTGCGTTTTGTTTATCGGACAGGAATGACTGCAATCGGCTGACGGCTCGGCCAATTGTTGCCATTGACTTGATGGACTTTCCGCGTCTTGCGATCCGGCGCGATATCGGCGATCAGATACGTCTGATTGGAAGCACCAGCGCTGAGGAACACCGGTACGTCATCAAAATAGTCGCGACGGCTCCCGCCGATGTACAACGACCGGCGGTCGAGCGCTGGCGAGACGAGGTTGCGAGCCGAACGAGCTGGTAGTAACGTTGCTACGTCTGCACATTCTGGAGGGTCACCCATGATGGCCATCACCACCATTTCCAGCCGCGAATTCAACCAGGACACAAGTGGTGCCAAAAAAGCCACGCGTCAGGGGCCGGTTTTCATCACCGACCGAGGCAAACCGGCCCATGTGCTGCTAAGCATTGAGGAGTACCAAAAACTCACCGGCATGACCGCCGACATCGTCGAACTCTTGGTCATGCCAGAAGCGGCAGACATCGAGTTCGAAACCGAGCGTGCCGTGATCACTCATCGCCCTGTGGATTTGTCTTGATGTTTCTACTTGATACCAACGTGATTTCGGAGTTACGCAAACCCCAGGCTGATGCGAACGTCGTCGCCTGGGCCAAAAGCATCATCGCTCCGCGCATGTTCATTTCGGCCATTACCTTGAAAGAACTGGAGACCGGCGTTCTACGCATGGAGCGCCGTGATCCCGCGCAGGGAAAGGTATTGCGCACCTGGCTCAAGCGTCACGTCATCCCGGCTTTCGATGCGCGTATCCTGCCGATTGATGCTGCCGTGGCCCTTCGGTGTGCCAGCTTGCATGTGCCGGATCGCGCCAACGAGGCAGATGCGTTGATTGCAGCCACCGCGCTGGTTCATGGCCTGACTGTCGTCACCCGTAACGTCGGCGATTTTCAATCCAGTGGCGTGCAGTTGATTAACCCATGGGCCGATTGAGCCTCGGCCCTCGCAAAACCCGTCCATAATTCACAAGTCAATTGATTCAAGTCATTACACCATCAAATGATTTTGCCAAACGTGACCAAAGGTCGCACCCTTGGGCTAGAGCGACAGGCGTATCATTGCGCCACTGCAACAGACCTTTTTGACCGCGGTCGGCACGTACTGACCGAGGCATTTTTCCACTGCCGTGGGATGCAATGATGAGCAACCAGATTCCGGTACACGACGTCACGCCACCCTCCAAGAACGCGAACAACAGCGTCGACCTCTACGCCTCTCGAGAAAAGATCTACACCCGCGCCTTCACCGGCCTGTTCCGCAATTTGCGGATGGCGGGCGGTGCCGTGTTGTTTCTGCTGTATTTCGGCACGGTCTGGTTGAACTGGGGTGGTCATCAGGCCGTTTGGTGGAACCTGCCCGAGCGCAAGTTCTTTATTTTTGGCGCGACCTTCTGGCCTCAGGATTTCATCCTGCTGTCGGGCATGTTGATCATCGCCGCGTTCGGCCTGTTCTTCATCACGGTGTACGCCGGCCGGGTCTGGTGCGGTTATACCTGCCCGCAAAGCGTGTGGACCTGGATCTACATGTGGTGCGAAAAGGTCACCGAAGGCGACCGCAATCAGCGCATCAAGCTCGACAAAGCGCCGATGAGCGCCAACAAGTTCCTGCGCAAGTTCAGCAAACACGCCATGTGGCTGTTGATCGGTTTCGTGACCGGCATGACCTTCGTCGGTTACTTCTCGCCTATCCGCGAACTGGTGATCGATTTCTTCACCGGCGAGGCCGATGGCTGGTCCTACTTCTGGGTTGGTTTCTTTACCCTCGCCACCTACGGCAACGCCGGCTGGCTGCGCGAACAGGTATGCATTTACATGTGCCCGTACGCGCGCTTCCAGAGCGTGATGTTCGACAAGGACACCCTGATCGTGTCCTACGACCCGCGCCGTGGCGAAGGTCGCGGCCCACGCAAGAAAGGCGTCGACTACAAGGCTCAGGGCCTGGGTGACTGCATCGACTGCACCATGTGTGTCCAGGTCTGCCCGACCGGCATCGACATCCGCGACGGCCTGCAGATCGAATGCATCGGTTGCGCCGCCTGCATCGATGCGTGCGACGCCATCATGGACAAAATGGAGTACCCGCGCGGCCTGATCAGCTACACGACAGAGCACAACCTGTCGGGGCAGAAAACCCATAAACTGCGTCCGCGCCTGATCGGCTATGCCGTGGTGCTGTTGGCGATGATCAGCTTGCTGGTGACCGCGTTCTTCATGCGTTCGCTGGTGGGTTTCGACGTCAGCAAGGACCGCGTGCTGTACCGCGAGAACGCCGAGGGCCGAATCGAAAACGTCTACAGCCTGAAGATCATGAACAAGGACCAGCGCGACCACACCTATGTGCTCGAAGCCACTGGCCTGCCGGACCTCAAGCTGCAAGGCCGGCGCGAGATCAAGGTGGCGGCCGGCGACATCATCAGCCAGCCGGCCGAATTGTCCGTGGCGCCGGAACACCTGCCATCGAGCACCAATGAGGTGAAGTTCATTCTCAAGGACGCCGATGACGCCAGTATTCAAGTTGAAGCCAAGAGCCGATTCATCGGCCCACAAAATCGTTGAGAGAAGTGATCATGCCCGCAGCAACTGCCGCAAGTCCTTGGTACAAACACCTTTGGCCGTGGATCATCATCGGAATTCTGGCCTGCTCGGTCACCCTGACCCTGTCCATGGTGACCATCGCGGTGAACAACCCGGACAACCTGGTCAACGACAACTACTACGAGGCCGGCAAAGGCATCAACCGCTCCCTCGATCGCGAACTGCTGGCGCAAACCCTGCTGATGCGCGCCAGCGTGCATCTGGATGACGTGACTGGCGAAGTCGACCTGCGTCTGAGCGGCAACAGCCAGCCCAAGACCCTGGAACTGAACCTGATCTCGCCGACCCAGCCCGAGAAAGACCGCAAGATCGTCCTGAGCCGCAGCGAAACCGAACAGGGCCGCTACATCGGCCAATTGAGCGACAAGATCGAAGGTCGCCGTTTTATCGAATTGCTGGGCACCCAGGACGACCATATCTGGCGCATGTTCGAAGAAGAACTGGTCAGCCATGACAAGGATTTGCTGCTCGGTGACGAGCCGTTGCAAGGTGCTGAACACCAGTAGGAGCTACCGAAGGCTGCGATCTTTTGATCTTGCTTTTGCAGCGATCCCAAAAAGATCGCAGCCTCGTTTCACTCGTCAGCTCCTACAGTGATGAGGTCCTTCCAGACGATATAGACTCCACTTCATGACCACCCCACTCCCCTGCTACCACTGCGCCCTACCGGTCCCGCCCGGCAGCCGCTTTACCGCCGTCGTGTTCGGGGAATCCCGCGAGTTCTGCTGCCCGGGCTGCCAGGCCGTGGCCGAAGCCATCGTCGCAGGGGGGCTTGAGAGCTATTACCAGCATCGCAGCGAAGCCTCGGCCAACCCCGAAGCGTTGCCGGTGCAGTTAGTGGACGAACTGGCGCTGTACGATCGCATCGACGTGCAGCAGCCCTTCGTTCGCCACGAAGGCGAGCTCGCCGAAACCACCTTGCTGATGGAAGGCATCAGCTGCGCCGCCTGCGGCTGGTTGATCGAAAAACACCTGCGTACATTGCCCGGCGTGGATGAAGCCCGACTGAATCTGTCGAACCACCGTCTGCACGTGCGCTGGGCCGACGCACAACTGCCGCTGAGCAAAATACTCAGCGAACTGCGCCACATCGGTTACGCCGCCCACCCCTATCAGGCCGACCGTGCCAGCGAACAACTGGCCAGCGAAAATCGCCTGGCCTTGCGTCAGCTCGGGGTCGCCGGGTTGCTGTGGTTCCAGGCGATGATGGCGACCATGGCCACCTGGCCCGAATTCAACATCGACCTCAGCCCCGAACTGCACACCATCCTGCGCTGGGTCGCGCTGTTCCTCACCACCCCCATCGTGTTCTACAGCTGCGCGCCCTTCTTCAAAGGCGCCATGCGTGACCTGCGCACCCGTCACCTGACCATGGACGTTTCGGTGTCGCTGGCGATTGGCAGTGCCTACGTCGCCGGGATCTGGACGTCGATTACAGGGGTTGGCGAACTGTATTTCGATGCGGTCGGCATGTTCGCGTTGTTCCTGCTGGCCGGTCGTTATCTGGAGCGACGCGCCCGCGAGCGCACCGCCGCCGCCACCGCGCAGCTAGTCAACCTGTTGCCGGCCTCGTGCTTGCGGTTAAGCGCCGACGGCCAGAACGAACGCATCCTGCTGAGCGAACTGCGGGTGGGCGACCAAGTGCTGGTGCATCCGGGCGCGGTCCTTCCGGCAGATGGCAAGATCCTCGACGGCCAATCGAGTATCGACGAGTCGCTGTTGACCGGTGAATACCTGCCGCAGCCCCGGGTGCCGGGTGATGCGGTGACTGCCGGCACCCTCAACGTTGAAGGTGCGCTGACTGTTGAAGTCCAGGCGCTCGGACAGGACACCCGGCTCTCCGCTATCGTCCGCTTGCTCGACCGCGCCCAAGCGGAAAAACCGCGCCTGGCGGAAATTGCCGACCGCGCCGCGCAATGGTTCCTGCTGCTGTCGCTGATCGCCGCTGCGGCCATCGGTTTGCTGTGGTGGGAGCTGGATTCCTCGCGAGCGTTCTGGATTGTCCTGGCGATGCTGGTCGCGACCTGCCCTTGCGCGCTGTCGCTGGCCACGCCAACCGCCCTCACGGCGGCGACTGGCACCCTGCACAAACTCGGTTTACTGCTCACACGCGGCCATGTTCTGGAAGGCTTGAACCAGATCGACACAGTGATTTTCGACAAGACCGGCACTCTCACCGAGGGCCGTCTGGCACTGCGCTCGATTCGCCCGCTCGGCGAGCTCGGCAGCGACCAGTGCCTGGGGCTTGCCGCCGCGCTGGAAAATCGCTCCGAACACCCGATCGCCCGCGCCTTTGGTCGTGCACCGTTGGCGGCTGAAGAAGTGCACAGCACGCCGGGGCTTGGCCTGGAAGGCGTGGTGGGCGAACAACGCTTGCGCATCGGCCACCCGGGTTTTGTCTGCGAACTCAGCGGCGCTGCCGTGCCGGTGATGCCTGACGAAGCGGGCCAATGGTTGCTGCTCGGCGACAGCCACGGACCGCTGGCCTGGTTCGTCCTCGACGACCGTCTGCGCGCGGATGCCGGCGCCTTACTGTTAGCGTGCAAGGCGCGTGGCTGGCGCACCTTGCTGCTGTCCGGCGACAGCTCGCCGATGGTTGCCAGTGTGGCCGCCGAACTGGGTATTGATGAAGCCCGGGGCGGCTTGCGTCCCGACGACAAACTGCAAGTGCTGCAACAACTGCACAAGCAAGGACGCAAAGTGCTGATGCTCGGCGATGGCGTCAACGACGTGCCGGTGCTGGCCGCGGCGGACATCAGCGTGGCCATGGGGTCGGCCACCGACCTGGCGAAAACCAGCGCCGACGCGGTGCTGTTGTCCAACCGTCTCGACGCCTTGGTGCAAGCCTTCAGCCTGGCGCGGCGCACCCGTCGGGTAATCATCGAGAACCTGTTGTGGGCCGGGTTGTACAATGGCCTCATGTTGCCGTTCGCCGCCCTCGGCTGGATCACTCCGGTATGGGCCGCCGTCGGCATGTCGATCAGTTCGTTGACCGTGGTGCTCAATGCGCTCCGTCTCACTCGCCTGCCGGGTGTCCAGGGTGCCAGTGCCACGCCAGAAACCCGCCCGCTGCCGGCCTGAGCCGCGCGGGCATGGAGTCCAGATGCCAGCTCTCTACGTGATGATCCCGGCCGCTTTGCTGATCGTGGCCATCGCTGTCTACATTTTCTTCTGGGCGGTCGACAGCGGTCAGTACGACGACCTCGACGGCCCGGCCCACAGCATCCTGTTCGACGACCAGGACCCGAATCACACCGCGGCGGTTGACGAAGCCAGTGGTCATCCGGCCAAACCCGACGACAAGGCCCCGCCCCATGCTTGAGTTGGCGCCCCTGTTGGTGTCTGCGCTGATTCTCGGCTTGCTTGGCGGCGGTCATTGCCTGGGCATGTGCGGCGGCCTGATGGGCGCGCTGACCCTGGCCATTCCCAAGGAACAACGCAGCCGCCGCTTTCGCTTGTTGCTGGCGTATAACCTTGGGCGAATTCTCAGCTACGCCACCGCCGGGCTGTTGATCGGCCTGGCCGGATGGGCCGTGGCCAACAGCCCGGCGGCGATGTTCATGCGCGTAATTGCCGGGCTGCTGCTGATTGCCATGGGCCTGTACCTGGCCGGCTGGTGGAGCGGCCTGACGCGTATCGAAAGCCTCGGTCGCGGCCTGTGGCGGCATATCCAGCCGGTTGCCAACAAATTGCTGCCCGTGTCGAGCCTCCCCCGCGCATTGTTGCTGGGCGCGCTCTGGGGCTGGTTACCGTGCGGCCTGGTTTACAGCACCTTGCTGTGGTCGGCCAGTCAGGGCAATGCCGTGGACAGTGCCTTGCTGATGCTGGCGTTCGGCCTCGGCACCTGGCCGGTGTTGCTCGCCACCGGGCTAGCCGCCGAACGGGTGACCGCACTGTTGCGCAAACGCAGCGTGCGCATGGCCGGTGGGTTGCTGGTGATGCTGTTCGGCATCTGGACCTTGCCGGGGCCGCATCAGCATTGGCTGATGGGGCATTGAAGCCCAGATCAAAAGATCGCAGCCTTCGGCAGCTTCTACAGGAGAATGCATTCCAATGTAGGAGCTGCCGAAGGCTGCGATCTTTTGATCTTCTAACCGATTGATGCAAATCAAGATGCCAAAACACCCCCACCCCTAGACTGGCCGACACAGCCAGCCTATCCGGGGGAATGCCCGCATGATGCTCGACGCCATTCGTTGGGACACCGATCTGATCCGCCGTTATGACCTGGCGGGACCGCGCTACACCTCCTATCCGACCGCCGTGCAATTCAACAGTCAGATCGGCACCTTCGACCTGTTCCACGCCTTGCGCGACAGCCGCAAGGCGCTGCGCCCGTTGTCGCTGTACGTGCACGTGCCGTTCTGCGCGAACATTTGCTACTACTGTGCCTGCAACAAAGTCATCACCAAGGACCGTGGCCGCGCACTCCCCTATTTGCAGCGCCTGGAGCAGGAAATCCAGCTGATCGCCTGCCACCTCGACCCCACGCAGAAAGTCGAGCAACTGCACTTCGGCGGCGGCACACCGACCTTTCTCAGCCATGACGAGCTGCGTCAGCTGATGGCGCACCTGCGCAAACACTTCAACCTGCTCGACGATGACTCCGGTGACTACGGCATCGAAATCGATCCGCGCGAGGCGGACTGGTCGACCATGGGCCTGCTGCGTGAACTGGGCTTCAACCGGGTCAGCATCGGCCTGCAAGACCTCGACCCGGCCGTGCAGCGCGCGGTCAATCGCCTGCAAAGCCTGGAGGAAACCCGCGCCGTCATCGACGCCGCCCGGACCCTGCAATTTCGTTCGATCAACATCGACCTGATCTACGGTTTGCCAAAACAGACCCCGGAAAACTTTGCCCGCACGGTCGACGAAGTGATCAACCTGCAACCGGACCGTCTCTCGGTGTTCAACTACGCACACCTGCCGGAACGCTTCATGCCGCAGCGGCGGATCAACAGCAACGAATTGCCGACGCCGGCGCAAAAACTGGAAATGCTCCAGCGCACCATCGAGCAACTGACCAACGCCGGTTACCGCTATATCGGAATGGACCACTTCGCCCTGCCCGACGATGAACTGGCGATTGCCCAGGAAGAATCGACCCTGCAACGCAATTTCCAGGGCTACACCACCCACGGCCACTGCGATTTGATCGGTTTGGGTGTTTCGGCCATCAGCCAGATCGGCGACTTGTACTGCCAGAACAGCAGCGACCTGAATCAATACCAGAACGCCCTGGCCTCTGCGCAACTGGCCACCAGTCGCGGCTTGTTGTGCCACGCCGATGACCGCGTGCGCCGCGCCGTGATCCAGCAGCTGATCTGCCATTTCAGCCTGGATTTCGCCGACATCGAACACGCCTTCAACATCGATTTCCAGGGCTATTTTGGTGAACTCTGGCCGCAACTCCAAGCCATGGCCAAGGACGGGCTGATCGAGATGGATAGCGAAAGAATCACTGTACTGCCTGCCGGACGCTTGCTGGTGCGCTCGGTGTGCATGGTGTTTGATGCGTACCTGGAAGAACACGGACGCCAACGCTTTTCCCGGGTGATCTAGACAGGTGCGACAAAAGCGCCACAAGCTGGCCTCGATGTCCTTGGGTGAGTTACCCTTACGTCTTATGTGTGTTTTCCCACAAGGATTGAAGAAATGTCCGAGCCAGTAAAATTGCGCGCTCATAATCAGGCCCATTGCAAGGATTGCAGCCTGGCCCCGCTGTGCTTGCCGCTTTCGCTGAATCTGGAAGATATGGACGCGCTGGACGAAATCGTCAAACGTGGTCGCCCGCTGAAAAAAGGCGAATTTCTGTTCCGCCAGGGCGACACTTTCGACTCGGTCTACGCGGTCCGCTCCGGCGCACTCAAGACGTTCAACCTGAGCGATGCCGGCGAAGAACAGCTCACCGGTTTTCACCTGCCGAGCGAACTGGTTGGCCTGTCGGGCATGGACACGGAAAAACACCCGGTCTCGGCGCAAGCGCTGGAAACCACGTCGGTGTGTGAAATCCCCTTTGAGCGCCTCGACGAACTGGCCCTGCAACTGCCGCAGCTGCGTCGTCAATTGATGCGCGTGATGAGCCGCGAGATCCGTGACGATCAACAAATGATGTTGCTGCTGTCGAAAAAAACCGCCGACGAGCGCATCGCCACTTTCCTGGTCAACCTGTCGGCACGTTTCCGTGCCCGGGGCTTCTCGGCCAACCAGTTCCGCCTGAGCATGTCGCGCAACGAAATCGGCAACTACCTGGGCCTGGCGGTGGAAACCGTATCGCGGGTGTTCACGCGCTTCCAGCAAAACGAACTGATCGCTGCCGAAGGCAAGGAAATCCGCATCCTCGACCCGATCCAACTGTGCGCCCTGGCCGGCGGTTCGATCGAAGGCTGATTCAGACGAGCGCGGCTGAGCGAAACGGTTCAGCCGCCGTTATACTGTGACGTTTGCAGCCTGCCAGGACACCTCGACGATGGTCTTCGACTCCTTCGACATCAAATCCCTCATCCGCCCCGTGATCGACTTTCCCAAGCCCGGCGTGATCTTTCGCGACATCACCCCGCTGTTCCAGTCGCCCACCGCGCTGCGCCTGGTGATGGACAGCTTTGCCCACCGCTACGTCGAAGCTGATTTCACGCACATCGGTGCGATGGATGCCCGTGGCTTTTTGATTGGCTCGGTGTTGGCCTATCAGTTGAACAAGCCGCTCGTGTTGTTCCGCAAGCAAGGCAAGCTGCCGGCCGACGTGCTGGCTGAGGGTTACGCGACCGAATACGGCGAAGCGTTCCTCGAAGTGCACGCTGACAGCCTGTGCGAGGGCGATTCGGTGGTGATGTTCGATGACCTGATCGCCACCGGCGGTACGCTGATTGCCGCGGCGAACCTGATTCGCCGCATGGGTGCACGGGTGCATGAAGCGGCGGCAATCATCGACCTGCCGGAACTGGGCGGCTCGCAGCGTCTGCAAGACATGGGCATCCCGACGTTCTGCCTGACGCAGTTTGCGTTGAGCGATAAGTAACAAACTTCAAAAGATCGCAGCCTTCGGCAGCTCCTACAGGAGCACGCATTCCAATGTAGGAACTGCCGAGGCTGCGATCTTTTGCATCTACAGCCCCATCTGCTTGCTGATGATTTCATTCATCACTTCCCGCGTCCCCCCGCCGATCGACAGAATCCGGTTATCCCGATACAGCCGCTCCACCAGGCTTTCGCGCATATAGCCCAAACCGCCCAATATCTGCACGGCATCGTTAACGATTCGATCCGACGTGTCGGTGGCAAAATTCTTGGCCATGGAAATTTCCTTGATCACACTCTGCCCCGCCGCCATTTTCGCCGCCTGGCGGTAAGTGAACTCCCGTGAAACCTCAAGTTGCGTGGCCATCTCGGCGAGGCGGTGCTTGATCACCTGAAACTTGCCGATCGGTTTGCCGAAAGCTTCACGCGCCCGCGCCCACTTCAGGCTTTCCTCCAGCGCCAGTTGCGCCGTCATGTTGGCCATCAGGGCCAACGCCAGACGCTCGCTCTGGAAGTTGCCCATGATGCAGGCAAAGCCCATGTTCTCCGTGCCGATCAAATTGCCTACAGGCACCCGGCAATCATCGAAGAACAACTCAGCCGTGTCTGACGCCCACCAACCCATTTTCTTCAACTGCCGTCCGACAGTGAAACCGGCGGTGCCCTTTTCGATCAACAACAGGCTGATGCCGGCAAACCCCGGCGCACCGGTGCGCACCGCGACGGTGTAGTAATCGGCACGCACGCCACTGGTGATAAAGGTCTTACTGCCGCTGACCCGGTAAAAATCGCCGTCACGCACGGCGCGGGTTTGCAGGTTGGCGACGTCGGAACCGCCGCCGGGTTCGGTGACGGCCAGGGCGCTGATCTTCTCCCCGGCCAACACCTGCGGCACCACCCGGTCTCGGATGTCAGGCCTGGCCCATTTGAGGATCGGCGGCAGACCGATGTCCAGCGATCCGAGTCCGGCCACCAAGCCACCCGAACCACAGCGCATCAGCTCCTCGCTGGCGGCGACCTTGGCGAACAGGTCGCCCTCGTGGCTGCCACCGTAAGACTCCGGGTAGCCGATGCCGAGAATCCCCGCTGCACCGGCCTTCAGATAGAGCTCACGGGGAAAGCTTTCGGCTTCTTCCCACTGGTCGATGTCCGGAAGAATCTCGCGCTCGACGAAACGTCTGACGCTGTCGCGGACCATTTGGTGGCTGGGGTCGAAGTATTCCTGAAAAGCAGGCATCGGCGAACTCCACTGAAGGGTTCAGCGAAGTTAACCGAGCGCTTGCTTGGTTTACAAGATTAAAAGATCGCGGCCTTCGACAACTCCTACAGGGATTGATGCTTTTCTGTGGGAGCTGCCGAAGGCTGCGATCTTTTGCCGTTACAACGAAATCGGCTTACGCCCGGCAAACGAATGCGCCAGCGTCCCGCCATCCACCAACTCCAGCTCACCGCCCAGCGGTACGCCGTGGGCAATGCGCGAAGCGATCAGGCCTTTACTGCTGAGCAACTGCGCGATGTAGTGAGCCGTGGCCTCGCCTTCCACCGTCGGGTTGGTCGCGAGGATGACTTCGGTGAAGCTGCCCGCCTCTTCGATCCGCGCCATCAACTGTGGAATGCCGATGGCTTCCGGCCCCAGGCCATCGAGCGGCGACAGATGCCCCTTGAGCACGAAGTAGCGGCCACGAAAACCGGTTTGCTCCACAGCGTAGACATCCATCGGCCCTTCCACGACGCACAGCAACGTATCGTCGCGGCGAGTGTCGGCGCACTGCGGGCAGAGGTCATCTTCGGTCAGCGTACGGCACAACCGGCAATGACCGACCCCTTCCATGGCCTGGCTCAAGGCCAGCGCCAGACGCGACCCACCACTGCGATCACGCTCAAGCAACTGCAACGCCATGCGCTGGGCGGTTTTCTGACCCACACCTGGCAGAATTCGCAGGGCGTCGATCAGTTGGCGAATCAAAGGGCTGAAGCTCATGAGGAAAAAGTCCGACAAAACAACGAGACGCGGTTTATACCCGCGCCTCTGTTTAGCGTCAAATGGCGTCGCCAATTACTCGCTCTGCGCGACACGCACCACCAGTTTGCCGAAGTTGCGCCCTTCCAGCAGGCCGATGAACGCTTGCGGTGCATTCTCCAGGCCCTCGACCACGTCTTCACGGAATTTCACCTTGCCATCACGCACCCACGGCGCCATCGCACTGATGAATTCCGGCTGGCGATCACCGTAGTCGTCGAACACGATAAAACCCTGAATACGAACACGTTTGGTCAGCAGCGTGCGCTGTAACAGCGGCAGGCGGTCCGGCCCGCTTGGCGCTTCGCTGGCGTTGTACGAGGCGATCAGGCCGCACAGCGGAATCCGCGCCTTTGGATTGAGCAACGGCACCACGGCATCGAACACCTTGCCACCGACGTTTTCGTAGTAGATATCGATGCCGTCAGGACACGCTTGGGCCAGCTCGTCGGCGAAACTCGCGCTCTTGTGATCGACGCAGGCATCGAAGCCCAGCTCCTCGACCACATAGCGGCATTTGTCCGCACCACCCGCCACGCCGACCACGCGCAGGCCCTTGATCTTCGCCACTTGCCCAACCACCGAACCCACCGCACCAGACGCCGCCGCGACCACCAGGGTTTCACCGGACTTCGGCTGACCGATATCCATCAAGCCCATGTAGGCCGTCATGCCCGGCATACCCAATACGCCCAAGGCCATGGATGGGCTCGGCAAGCCGTTGGGCACCGGAATGATGCCGCGGCCGTCATTGATGCTGTGGCTTTGCCAACCCGTGACACCGACCACCAGGTCGCCTTCCTGAAATTTTGGATTGAGCGAGCGCTCGACACGGCTGACAGCGCCACCGGTCATCACGTCGCCGATTTCCACCGGTGCGGCATAGGACGGAGCATCGCTCATGCGCCCGCGCATGTACGGGTCCAGCGACAGATAAAGGGTTTTGAGCAGCACCTGACCGTCGGCCAGATCGGGCAAAGCGACCCGTTCCAGACGGAAGTTTTCCGGTGTCGGTGCGCCTACCGGGCGCGAGACCAGGACGATACGTTGGTTGAGGGTCATGGGGTCGGACATGGCAGCTCTCCTTGATTGATGAATAGGGTGGTTTAGGGAGAAGACCTTTGTGGCGGTGGTGCGTTCGATGATTCGTCAGTTGGACCGAGGTGACATCATCGCCAGCAGGCCGGCTCCCACAGGGATCACCTCGATCCTGCTGGCGATGGCGCCCTGGCAGACACCACACCTCTAACCGCCAGAAACAAAAATGCCAGGCGCGATGCCTGGCATTTTTTGTAGCTCATCTGCTGCGCAAAGGCGAATCAGAACGGCAGTTTCATGCCCGGCGGCAGTTGCATGCCTGCGGTCATGCCGGACATTTTGTCCTGGCTGTTGGCTTCGATCTTGCGCACGGCGTCGTTGACTGCCGCAGCGAACACGGCTTCCAGCATCTCGCGATCGTCTTCGCTCAGGCCTTCTACCATGCTTGGGTCGATGGTCACGCGCTTGACGTCATGACGTCCGGTCATTACTACGGTGACCATATCGCCACCGGCTTTACCGGTGACTTCGGCGTTGGCCAGCTCTTCCTGCATCTTGGCCATTTTTTCCTGCATCTGCTGCGCCTGCTTCATCAGGCCGGCCATGCCACCTTTCATCATGGGAATCACCTCAAAGTACTTGGATTAAAACAGCGTCCGGCCCTGACGGCCGAACGCCCTCAGTTATTAGCCCTGACTGACCAGGGCTTCGACAGGTTCAATAGTATCGTTACGGATCACCGCACCGAACTGCTGCATCATTTGCTGGATGAACGGATCACCGTGGATCGACTCCTCAGCCTCGCGCTGACGGTCGGCACGACGGCGCGACGCTGCCTGGGCCGGGGTTTCCTGCTCAGGCTTGATCAGCTCCATGGTCAGCGTCAGGGTCCGCCCGTGATACTGGTTCAAGGCATCGTTGAGCCGGCGTTGCTGGGTTGCGTTGAACAAGGCGCTGTGGGCCGGGTCCAGGTGCAACAACCAGTTGTCGCCTTCCACCGAAATCAGCGTGCAGTTGGCGGCGATGCTGCCAGTCATGCCGGAGATCGGCAACTTTGGAAACAACTCCAGCCATTGCAGGGCCAGCCCCGTGGCCGGTGCAGCGGCAGGCTCGGGTTCTGGCTCTGGTGCCGGTTCGGCAGTGTGTTCGCTGGCCAGTTCATCGAGGTAGCTGTAGGCCGAATCCATGTCCGGCTCGATGTAGTCCTCATCCAGCGGCGGCTCGTCGTCCATGTCGATGCCCGGCGTGGCGGCATCGACTTCAGCCACGGACGGCTCCGGGATCGGCGCAGCGGCCCACTCAGGCGCGTCCGGCACCACACTGTCCGGCGTCGGCAACGGCATCGGCGGTAATTCGGGTTGTTCGCTGGTGGTTTCCAGTACCGGCTCGACCGCGGGCTGCTGAACCGGAGCAGGCTCGACCGGGTCATTCCACGGCAAGTCGACCACTTCTTCAGCCACAGCGGCTTCGACCACCGGCTCGGGCTCCACCACCGCTGCAACCGGTTCAGGCTCAGGGATTGGCGTCACCGGGGCGACAGGCGCAACGGGTGTGGGTGCAACTGCCGCAGCGACTACCGGCGCAACAACTGGCGCGGCAGCCACTGAATTTGCGGAATCAACTGTGGCCTGGCTGATCCCCACTGGCTTTAGCGGTTGCCTCGGGGCATCCGCGGTATCTGCCGGTCGGAACGCGAGCATCCGCAGCAGCACCATTTCAAAGCCGCCACGGGGATCCGGCGCCAGCGGCAAATCGCGTCGGCCAATCAGGCCCATCTGATAGTAGAACTGCACGTCTTCGGCCGGCAGCGCCTGGGCCAGCGCCAGCACCCGGTCACGGTCGCCGTGGCCATTGTCGACGCCTTCAGGCAGGGCCTGGGCGATGGCGACACGGTGCAGCACGTTGAGAATTTCCGAAAGCACGCCGCTCCAGTCCGGACCTTGTTCGGCCAGGTGGCGGACCGCTTCGAGCAGGGCCTTGGCGTCTCCTTCGATCAATGCATGCAGGACGCCGTAGACCTGACCATGATCGAGGGTGCCGAGCATCGCCCGCACGTCGGCGGCCATCACCTTGCCTTCGCCGAAGGCGATCGCCTGGTCGGTGAGGCTCATGGCGTCGCGCATCGAACCATCGGCGGCGCGGCCCAGCAACCACAGTGCGTCGTCTTCGAACGGCACGTTCTCGACGCCCAGCACGTGGGTCAAATGCTCGACCACACGTTCCGGGGTCATGTTCTTCAGGGAGAACTGCAGGCACCGCGACAGAATCGTTGCAGGAAGTTTCTGCGGGTCAGTGGTGGCCAGGATGAACTTGACGTACGGTGGCGGCTCTTCGAGGGTTTTGAGCAGCGCATTGAACGAATGGCTGGAGAGCATGTGCACTTCGTCGATCAGGTAGACCTTGAAGCGCCCACGGCTCGGGGCGTACTGCACGTTGTCGAGCAGTTCGCGGGTATCTTCGACCTTGGTACGGCTCGCGGCGTCGATCTCGATCAGGTCGACAAAGCGGCCCTCGTCGATCTCGCGGCACACCGAACACTCGCCACACGGCGAAGAAGTGATACCTGTTTCACAGTTCAGGCATTTGGCGATGATCCGCGCGATGGTGGTCTTGCCGACCCCCCGCGTACCGGTGAACAGGTAGGCGTGGTGCAGCCGCTGGCTGTCCAAGGCATTGATCAGAGCCTTGAGCACATGGGTCTGGCCGACCATTTCGCGGAACGAGCGCGGACGCCATTTACGTGCAAGAACCTGATAACTCATCGAAAACCATCGCAACGGTAGAAGCAGAAGCGGCTAATGCTAGCGGAGCAAGGCCAAAATTGCATCCGGTGCGCTCGTCTAATCTGGCTAAGCTGCATTTCGGGGGCTTTTCGTTTCAAGGATAGCGGAGCGTTTATGCGGTTGGCCTTGGGGGCATTGCTGTTGATCAGCCTGAACGGCGCCGCCGCTGAAGCGCCGTTCAGGCT
>Ga0247819_10000235_pt1 | contig 35189 bp, 25 predicted proteins | sample 13C_Xylose_Day6_FD_193428 | JGI IMG/M metagenome (GOLD analysis project Ga0247819, IMG submission 193428) | Soil microbial communities from agricultural site in Penn Yan, New York, United States - 13C_Xylose_Day6 | ecosystem: Environmental > Terrestrial > Soil > Agricultural land | place: USA... | reverse complement strand
ACCTCAGCGACTTTTTTCCGCTTTCTGGCTTTCCGGAACGTTTTTGAAGCCGAAGTGAGTGGTGGGTTCGGCATCGCTGCCTTTGCGCTGATCAGTCATATCGCTGTCACCAAAAGAGAATGCGCGACATTCTAATCCCCAAGGGATGCTTTGTCTTGGCAAGGCTGAAGGTAAGATGGATCACCCTCGGGACGTTTTGCCGCAGCAGCGGTCAAGATTTACCGTACAAGCATTAACAAAACAGGAGTCATTCGATGGCCCGTATCAGTGTTGAACGTGCCCACGGCCTGGGTAAGGAAGCGGCGCGCGAGAAGGCCGACAAGCTGGCGCAGAAACTCAACGAGCAATATGGCCTGGAGCCGCAGTGGTCGGGTGACACGCTGAACCTCAAGCGCTCGGGCGTGAAAGGCGCGGTGCATGTCAGTGACGATTTGATCAAGGTCGATGTGGAACTGGGCCTGATGATGTCGGCCATGAGCGGCATGATCAAAGCGGAAATCGAGAAGGCGCTGGATAAAGCCCTGGTCTGATCCCGAAAAGATCGCAGCCTCGTTTCACTCGACAGCTCCTACAGGTGTACACCGCGGCATCTGTAGGAGCTGTCGAGTGAAACGAGGCTGCGATCTCTTCCAGGCACCACCGGTTTATGTCATTTGTTAGGGTGCCGTTTCTAATTTTTCTCCCTACTTTGTGCCAGAGCCCGACACTTATCCGGGCAGTTCCTCAAACCTTCTGCGCGTGAGGTGAACCATGGCCAAAGTTATTTTGAAGAAAAAAATCGACGCATCGACCAGTGCTCTGAGCGACGTCAAATCCTATGCCCGCAAGATCTGGCTGGCAGGCCTGGGTGCCTACGCCAAGGTTGGCCAAGAGGGCAGCGATTACTTTCAAGAGTTGGTAAAAACTGGCCAAACTGTTGAAAAGAAAGGCAAAAAAGTAGTCGCTGAGAAACTTGAAGCGGCGAATGCCGAGATCGACGAAGCCAAGAATGAAGTCAGCACTTTCAAGGGCAAGGTCGAAGTTCAACTCGACAAGGTCGAGAAGGCGTTCGACACGCGTGTCGCAAGTGCCTTGAATCGTATCGGCATTCCGTCTAAACATGACGTTGAGACACTCTCTGCTAAGCTCGATGAGCTGACGGCATTGCTCGAACGTGTCGCGCGTAAATCTTAAGGAGAACGGGATGGCTGTTAAAAAGAACACCGAAAAAGAAGGCAGCTCGTGGATCGGGAAGGTCGAAGACTACTCCCGGAAAATCTGGCTGGCTGGTTTAGGCGTGTACTCGAAGATCGACACCGACGGCAGCAAACTCTTCGATGCATTGGTTAAGGACGGCGAGAAAGCCGAGAAGCTCACCAAGAGTGCCGTAGGCAAAAAAGTCGACGCCGCCAAGGACTCCGCTTCTTCGGCCAAGTCGCGCATCAGCGGTGTGAAAGACCGCGCGCTGGGCAAGTGGGATGAGCTGGAAGGCGCTTTCGACAAGCGTCTGAACAGCGCCATTTCGCGTCTGGGCGTGCCGAGCCGCAATGAAGTCAAGGCACTGCACAGCAAGGTCGATACCCTCACCAAGCAGATCGAAAAACTGACCGGTGCCAAGGTTGCGCCTGTTGCGGCGAAAACCGCGGCGGCGAAACCCGCTGCCAAACCTGCTGCAAAAACAGCGGCTAAACCACTGGTTAAAGCAGCGGCCAAACCTGCTGCCAAGCCAGCGGCAAAAACCGCAGCGGCCAAACCGGCAGCTGCTAAAACTGCGGCCAAACCGGTCGCCGCCAAAGCAGCCGCTAAACCAGCAGCCAAGCCGGCGGCTAAGCCGGCAGCCAAAACGGCGGCTAAGCCAGCGGCTAAACCTGCAGCCAAAACCGCTGCCGCCAAACCGGCCGCCAAGCCAGCGGCAAAGCCTGCTGCTGCGAAGAAGCCTGCAGTGAAAAAACCGGCCGCTCCCAAAGCTGCCGCCAAGCCAGCAGTGGCTGCTGCGAAACCGGCAACCCCGGTAGCCGCACCGGTCAGCGCATCGAACTCCGCGACCGCGCCAACCCCTGCTGTGACCCCGACTGCCGCGCCGGCTTCGTCGACGCCAACCAGTCAGTCCTGATTCTCAGGGCTCAAAAAAGCGCCCGGCCTGCCAAGGTCGGGCGTTTTTGTTTGTGCACCAGTGGACGCCGATTTGGTAGCAGCTGCCGAACGCAGCCTTCGGTAGCTGCACCTGTCGCGTGGTGGTTTCTATTCATGGTCTTCGAGGTACTGCATCGCCATCTGCTCGGTCGCGGCCTTGATCGGCGGCAACAGGTGCGGCGCCACCAGCATCATGATCTGGTAAACCACCAATCGCACCTCGCCCTCACGGTCGAGAATCCGCTGGTAGTCCAGCGAGAACAGCAGCGTCATGGTGATCTGTTCCACCAATTGCCCCAGCGCTTGCGTATCGCTGACCAACAACCCCTGCGCTTGCAAGCGAGCCAACAACGAGGCCAGCGTACGCTTGAGCGCGTTGAGCAGGTTGCGAATACCCTTGGCCAGTTTTGGCAGGCGTCCGGCCAGGTTCGACAGATCCTGGAACAGAAACCGGTAGTGGGACAGGCGTTCGACGATCAGGTGCAGGAACAGCCAGTAATCTTCCGGGGCCAGTTCTACATCGGCCGGTGGATCGAGCAGTGGCGCCAACTCGGCTTGAAAGCGTTCAAACAGCCCGAGTATCAATGGCTCCTTGCCGTGGAAGTGGTAGTAGAGGTTGCCTGGGCTGATGCCCATTTCGTTGGCAACTTCCATGGTGGAAACGTTCGGTTCGCCCTTCTGATTGAACAACTGCAGGGCACATTCGAGGATGCGGTCGCGGGTTTTCATCCAGTCTTCTTAGTGATTCGGGTCATGCCACGGCCGACGGTGACCGTGGTTCGTTTGAACGTCAGCGCACGCGCACGTAAGTACCGGGTGCCGCCTCCATCGGTGGATAGTTCTGGTTGCCGAGGGCCATGTGGGTTTCCTTTTGCGCACCCGAACGTTGCTGTATCCACTCCAGCCATTGCGTCCACCAACTGCCATCGACCCGCTTGGCGTCGTAGTACCAGGCACGTGGGTCGCCGCTCAATTTGCCGTTCTCGACATAGTTGGCTTTCGGGTTGCTCGGCGGGTTGAGAATGCTCTGCACATGGCCGCTGTTGGACAGGATGAAGCGGCGCTCGCCCCCCAGCAGCAACGTCGAGCGATACACCGCATCCCACGGCGTGATGTGGTCGTTGATCCCGGCGACGCTGAAACTGTCGACGGTGACCTTCTGCAAGTCGATCGGCGTGCCGCACACTTCAAGACCGCCCGGATGGCTCAGCGGGTTGTGCTTGAAGAAGTCCAGCAAGTCGCCATGCAGGGCCGCCGGCAGACGCGTGTTGTCATTGTTCCAGTAAAGGATGTCGAACGCGGGCGGCTCCTTGCCCAGCAGGTAGTTATTGACGAAGTAACTCCAGATCAAATCATTGGGCCGCATCCAGGCGAAGACCTTGGCCATGTCGCGGCCATCGAGCACGCCTTTTTGATAGGAGCGACGTTTAGCGGCTTCGAGGGTTTGCTCGTCGGCGAACAGCGTTGCCGGGGAGTCCAGCTGGCTGTCGAGCAGGCTCACCAGGTAAGTCGCGCTGGAGACGCGCCGCAGCTGTCGCTTGGCCTGTAAGTGACCTTGCAGCGCCGCGATAGTCAGCCCGCCGGCACAGGCCCCCATCAGGTTGACCTCGCGCGCACCAGTGATTGCGCGGCAGACGTTCATGGCTTCTTCCACCGCTTCAACGTACGTCGACAGCCCCCATTCGCGATGGCGCACATCCGGGTTGCGCCAACTGATCATGAAGGTTTGCAAGCCGTTCTTGAGGGCGAACTGGACGAAGCTGTTGTGCGGGCTCAGGTCGAAAATGTAGTACTTGTTGATCTGCGGCGGCACCACCAGCAGCGGTTTGGAATACTGCTTTTCGCTCATCGGCTTGTACTGGATCAGCTCCAGCAGTTCATTGCGAAACACCACGGCGCCGGGGGTGGTGGCGACGGTCTTGCCGACTTCAAAGGCCTGCTTGGTAACCTGCCGGGGCAAGCCGTCGTTGTGCAGCAAATCGTCAACCAGATGGCTGATCCCGCGCACCAGGCTGTTGCCGCCGGAGTTGAAGATTTCCTTGATCGCCAGCGGATTGAGCAAGCTGTTTGACGGCGACACGGCATCGTTGAGCAGCGCGAACGCAAAGTGCGCACGGGCACGATCGTCGGGGCTCATGGTGCTTTCGTCGATCCAGCTTTTGACTTCTTTCTGCCAGCTCAGATACGCCTGCAGGCTGCGGCGATAAAACGGGTTGAGGCTCCATGCCGGGTCGGCGAATCGGCTGTCCTGCGGATTGGTCGGGTGCAGGGTATCGCCCAGCAGCACGCGCCCCAATTGACCACCCAGTTTCAAGGCGTGCCGGGCCGTGTGCACCGGGTTGCGCAAGCCATGGGCGGCGACGCTGCGCAACGTTGAAATCAGATCCCGGCCGCGCAGACCGGTAATCGCACTCTGTGCGTTGATGAACGCGGCGGGAGTGGGTAACGAGTCCCTCGCTGGTTTGTCACGCATCAGTCAACACTCCTTCGTCTTCAGGCCAAAAACAAACACACCGAACCAGAACACCATAGACGCTGTAACGGGTTGTTGCGCGGCGCGGCGTCCTGCCGACCGACAATGGACGGATTTAACCGCCCAATGGCGCCGGATGCGGATGCATCACGGCGCGCTGACGTTCTTCTTCGAGGAACTTCATGATGATCGGCGCCACCGCTTCGGCCCGGGTAATCAGGAATAAATGCCCGTCATCGATGATGTGCAACTGGGCGTTGGGAATTCGCCATGCCAGCAAACGCATGTTGACCAGCGGGATCAGCGGATCGTCATCGCCTGCCAGCACCAGCGTTGGCTGATGGATCTTGTGCAGCCAGTGAATGCTCGTCCAGCCGAGGCCGGCGAACAGCTGCCAGTAGTAACCGAGCTTGCCCGCCGACCGCACTTTCGCAGCGTGGCTGGCGGCCAGCGTCGGGTCGCGACGGAACGAGCCGCCGTAGATCATCGGGGCAATACGGATCACGTGTGAAGGCTGGATGTAGCGCCGCGGGCTGGCCATCATCCACAGCACCTTGGGCTTGCCCGGTACCATCACCGCGCCTGCCGCCGTGGCTGCCAGCACCAGTTTTTTGCAGCGTTCCGGATAGTCGTAAGCGAACTGCTGCGCCAGTGCGCCACCCCAGGACACGCCGATCACGTTGACTTGCCCGTAGTCGAGATAATCGAGCATCCGCGCGGTGAGTTTGGCCAGGCCCGGAAAACGATAAGGCCGGTTCGGCGTCGACGATCCACCGACACCGGGGACGTCGAACGCGATGACTTCCAGGTCCGGATCCAGTGCCGCGACGAACGGAAACACCAGCTCAAGGTTGGCGCCGATGCCATTGAAAATCAGCAAGGGCGTCAAGTGAGGCTTGCCGGGGCGTACCGCCGTGCGGAGGGTCTGGCCATCCAGGTCGACAGTACGGAATATGAACGGTTGCGGCATGCTTCTGGCCCTGTTTATGAATTCATCCCCTGCCCCTGTAGGAGCTGCCGCAGGCTGCGATCTTTTGATCGGGTCATTAAAAGATCGCAGCCTGCGGCATCTCCTACAGGGAGCGCGGAGTGTGTCAGTTACCGCTCATGTACATACGTGCCCGGTGCCGCTTCGCCCGCCGGATAAGCCTTGTTGCCCAGTTTTGCCGGGGCCTTCTTCATTTCACCAGAACGCTGGGCTTGCCAGGCCTGCCAGTGCAGCCACCAGGAGTCGGTGTGCTTGGTGGAGTTCTCTTGCCACTCCTCGGCACTGGTCGCCATTTTTTCAGTGCTGGTCATGTAGCGCGATTTCGGGTTGCCCGGCGGATTCAGGATGCTCTGGATGTGCCCGCTGCTGGACAGCACGAATTCAACGTTGCCGCCGAACAGTTGCGCCGACTTGTAGCAAGACTTCCATGGCGTGATGTGATCGTTGGTGCCGGCCAGGGAAAAGATGTCCGCCGTGACCTGCTTCAGGTCGATCGGCGTACCGCACACTTCCAGTGCATTGGAACGGATCAATGGATTGTTTTTGAACATCTCGATCAGGTCGCCGTGGAACGCTGCGGGCAACCGCGTGGTGTCGTTGTTCCAGAACAGGATGTCGAAAACCGGAGGCTCGTTACCCAGCAGGTAGTTGTTGACCCAGTAGTTCCAGATCAGGTCGTTTGGGCGCATCCAGGCGAAAACTTTCGCCATGTCGCGGCCTTCCAGCACACCGGCCTGATACGAATGGCGCTTGGCGGTTTCAAGGGTTTGCTCGTCGACGAACAGGGCGACGTCGCTGTCCAGGGTGGTGTCCAGTACGCTCACCAGCAGGGTGAGGGCGTTGACCTTGTTCTCGCCGATCGCGGCGTAGTGGCCCAGCAGTGCGGTGCAGGTGATGCCGCCGGAGCACGCACCGAGCATGTTCACGTCTTTGCTGCCGGTGATGGCGGTGACCACGTCGACCGCTTCCTTGAGCGCCTCGATGTAGGTCGACAGGCCCCACTCGCGCTGCTCCTTGGTCGGGTTGCGCCAGCTGACGATGAAGGTCTGCACATTGTTGCGCAGGCAGAACCGCGCCAGGCTCTTGTCGGGGCTCAGGTCGAAAACGTAGAACTTGTTGATCTGCGGCGGCACCACCAGCAAAGGGCGCTCGTGGACCTGTTCGGTGATCGGCTTGTACTGGATCAGTTCCAGCACATCGTTGCGGAAGACTACCGCGCCCTCGGTCACGCCCAGGCTCTTGCCGACCTCGAATGCGCCCATGTTGACCTGGCTCGGCATGCCGCCGTTGTGCACCATGTCCTTGGCCAGGTGCGAGAGACCGTCGAGCAGGCTTTTGCCGCCGGTTTCGAAAAAGCGTTTGACTGCCGCCGGGTTGGCCGCCGTGTTGGTCGGGGCAAACGCTTCAGTCATCAGGTTGATCACGAAGTGCCCGCGGGCGACGTCCTTGGGCGCGAGGTTGCTGTCGTCGATCCAGTCGTGGAGTTCCTTGCGCCACGCCAGATAAGTTTGCAAATAACGTTTATAGAGCGGGTTCTGGCTCCAGGCCGGGTCCGCGAAACGACGGTCATCGCTGGTCGGTTGCAGCTCGGATTTACCGAACAGCACGTTTTTGAGTTCAAGGCCGAAATGCGCAACATGCTTGGCGCTGTGCACCGGTTGCTTGATGGCCTGCCTGAGCACCATTCGAGCAGAAGCCAGTAGATCCTTTCCACGCAGCCCAACGACAGGATTCAGTCCCAAGGTGTTTTCCGAGGCCTGATACTTCAAGTCATCGTTATTCTTGTTACTCATCTACGACGCTCCATTGTCCTGAGACGAGTACCGGGGCCTGCTGTGTAGTCACACAGCCAATGCCAGGTACTACTGCTCGGGTGACCGTTAATACTGCATCGCTGCTTTTTATTTCGCAGAGAGCACTGCAGGGAACTTGCCAGCTCCATTGGTTACCCGAGTTTAATTTTTTTCGCAAGCAGGCCAAACGCCGACCCTGAAGCGGAGCATTCAAACAGATGAAATTAGAAAATGCCCTCTAAAGAGCAAGAGGCTCAGGCTAGAGCATCAGCTTGACGACAGACTCGTTGGGGTCGCGGGTTTTTCCGGCGGCTTTGAGCTCGGCAAGATAATCTTCCCAGAGTGCGTCATAACGTCGCCCCAGCTCGTACAGATATTCCCAGGTGAACAAGCCGCTGTCGTGGCCGTCGTCGAAGGTCAATTTCAGTGCGTACTGACCGGCCGGTTCTACCTGGCTCAGTCCTACGTTGATCTTGCCAAATTGCAGGATGGGTTTGCCGTGGCCCTGGACCTCGGCGGAAGGAGAGTGCACGCGCAAGAATTCGGCGGGCAGGGTGTATTCCTCGCCGGACGCGTATTTGAGCGTCAGGGTTTTCGAGGCTTTGTGCAGTTTGATGTCGGTGGGGAGTTGGGTCATGGCTGGTCGTCCGTCTATGTGGAACGATCTGTAGGAGCTGCCGCAGGCTGCGATCATATGATCTTGCTTCAAAAACCAGATCAAAAGATCGCAGCCTGCGGCAGCTCCTACAAGTGTTTCGTTCTCACAGGAGAGTAGGTGACCTACAGGATATAACGGGACAGGTCTTCGTTCTGCGCCAATTCACCGAGGTGGCTGTTGACGTAGTCGGCGTCGATCTGGATGACCTTGCCGTCGTGGCTGCTGGCCAGGTCACCGGCACTGAACGACACCTCTTCAAGCAGGCGTTCGAGCAGCGTATGCAGGCGGCGGGCACCGATGTTTTCGGTTTTCTCGTTGACCTGCCAGGCGATCTCGGCGATGCGCTTGATGCCGCTCGGCTGGAACTCGATGCCCAGGCCTTCGGTTTTCAGCAGTGCGCAATATTGCTCGGTGAGCGAGGCATGCGGCTCGCTGAGGATGCGCTCGAAATCTTCCGGCGACAGGGCCTTGAGTTCGACACGGATTGGCAGGCGACCTTGCAGCTCAGGCACCAGATCACTCGGCTTGCTCAGGTGGAACGCACCGGAGGCAATGAACAGGATGTGGTCGGTCTTGACCATGCCCAGCTTGGTGTTGACGGTGCAGCCTTCGATCAGCGGCAGCAGGTCGCGCTGCACGCCTTCGCGGGACACGTCGACGCCACCGGAATTGCCGCGCTTGGCGACCTTGTCGATTTCGTCGATGAACACGATACCGTGCTGCTCGACCGCTTCCAGGGCCTTGGCCTTCAACTCTTCATCGTTGACCAGGCGGCTGGCTTCTTCGTCACGCACCAGTTTCAGCGCTTCTTTGACCTTGAGCTTGCGGGCCTTCTTTTTGCCCTTGCCCATGTTGGCAAACAGGCTTTGCAGCTGGTTGGTCATTTCTTCCATGCCCGGTGGCGCGGAGATATCGACGCCAGCCATTTCGGCGACTTCGATCTCGATCTCCTTGTCATCCAGCTGACCTTCGCGCAGGCGCTTGCGGAACAGCTGGCGGGTGTTGGAATCGGCAGTCGGGGCGTCGTCGTTGCTGAAGCCCATGCGCGCCGGTGGCAACAGTGCATCGAGGATGCGCTCTTCGGCGGCGTCTTCGGCGCGATGGCGGACTTTGACGATTTCCTGTTCGCGCAGCAGTTTGATCGCGGCATCGGCGAGGTCACGAATGATCGATTCGACATCGCGGCCAACGTAGCCGACTTCGGTGAATTTGGTCGCTTCGACCTTGATGAACGGTGCGTTGGCCAGTTTCGCCAGGCGACGGGCGATCTCGGTTTTACCGACGCCGGTCGGGCCGATCATCAAGATGTTCTTTGGTGTCACTTCAACGCGCAGCTCTTCCGGCAGCTGCATACGGCGCCAGCGATTGCGCAGGGCAATGGCGACGGCGCGCTTGGCATCGTCCTGGCCGATGATGTGGCGGTTGAGTTCGTGGACGATTTCACGGGGAGTCATGGACATAGTATTTAAAGGACCTCAAGCAAGAATGAGCCGTGGCACGGGGCCGAAACAGGCTTACTCGGCGCAGTCCTGCTCCTCAATGGTCTGGGTGTGGTTGGTGAATACACAGATGTCGCCGGCAATGCCGAGGGCGGTTTCGACGATTTCACGGGCCGACAGATCGGTCTTTTTCAGCAATGCGCTGGCAGCGGCTTGAGCGTAAGCACCACCGGAACCCATGGCGATCAAACCGTCTTCAGGTTCAACCACATCGCCGTTGCCGGTGATGATCAGGGAAGCGTCTTTGTTGGCGACGGCGAGCATGGCTTCGAGGCGGCTCAGGGAACGGTCGGTGCGCCATTCTTTGGCGAGCTCGACCGCGGCACGAACCAGATGGCCCTGGTGTTTTTCCAGCTGGCCTTCGAAGCGTTCGAAGAGGGTAAAGGCGTCAGCGGTGGCACCGGCAAAACCGGCGATGACCTGGCCGTGGTACAGGCGACGAACTTTTTTCGCGTTGCCTTTCATCACGGTGTTGCCAAGTGAAACCTGGCCGTCGCCGCCCATGACGACTTTGCCGTGGCGGCGAACTGAAACGATGGTGGTCAAGGGAAGAGTCTCCACGCAGCGGGGCGAAAATGCCTTATGCCCATTCATATGGGGGTGGTGGAGTGGATTTCAACTGTAGGTCGGGAGAGGGGACGAGTGGTGCGAGGTGCGTAGGAGCTGCCGAAGGCTGCGATCTTTTGATCTCGCTCTTTATGCCGGGAAGATGAATGCCGTGCAAGGCTTGAAAAGATCGCAGCCTGCGGCAGCTCCTACAGGGTTTTGTGTTTCCTGTGGGAGCTGTTTCAGCGGTTGATCAGCGGCTCTGGCGTTGTTGTAACAACAGGTTGCTGAAACCGGCGCCCGCCAGTTGTTTCTGTGCGGTAGTCAGTTGCTCGCGGTTGCTGAACGGTCCGACCAAAACGCGATACCACGTTTCGTCTTTCACCGTGCCCGATTCAACCGCCACCGCCTGGCCGAGCAGGATGATCTGCGCGCGAACCTTGTCAGCATCGGTCTCTTTACGGAACGAACCGGCCTGGAGGAAGAATTTGGTCACCGGTGCTGCCTTGGTGACGGGCGGCGCTGGCGGCGGCGTAATGCCAGCCAGGGCTGCCTGGGCGCGGGCAGTGTCGATTTTCGCGGCTTCGGCCGGGGTTACCGGCGTGGTCGGAATGGCCGGCACTTGCGGCGTCGGCAGGGTTTTCTCCGGCACGGCATCCGGCGGCACGATGACTTCCGATTCCGGCAACAGGGTGTAGAAGTCGTACTTCGGCTTCACCGGTTGCGTCGGGCTCGGCGGGGTCTTGTTGGCTTCGGCGATCTTGGTGGCTTTCTGTTGCTGCTCGACCTTTTCACGCTTGACCGTATCGCTGCCCTTGCCCGGCTCCAGTTTCATCAGGAACACGATGAATGCGCCGACGGTCAGGCCGATGGCCATCCACAGCCAACCCGGGATCGGTTGCTTCGCTGGAGCTTGATAACGGCTGGCGCCACGCTTGGGTGCAGGTTTTTTCTTGGCAGCCAACTTACATGCGCTCCAGTGTTTCCAGGCCCAAGAGTTCCAGGCCTTGCTTGAGGGTGCGTCCGGTCAGCGCGGCGAGGCGCAGACGGCTCTGCATTTGTTCCGGGGTGTCGGCGGCGAGGATCGGGCAGTTCTCGTAGAAGCTGGAGAACAGGCCGGCGACGTCGTACAGGTAGGTGCAGAGGATGTGCGGCGTGCCTTTCTCGGACACGTTGTTCAGCACTTCGCCGAACTGCGCGAGTTTCGCTGCAAGCTCATGCTCATGCGCGGCTTCGAGGACGATTTGGCCTTCGACTTCGCTGAAGTCCTTGCCGAGCTTGCGGAACACGCCGGCCACGCGGGTGTAGGCGTACAGCAGGTAAGGCGCGGTGTTGCCTTCGAAGTTGAGCATCAGGTCGAAGTTGAAGCTGTAGTCGCTGGTGCGGTGCTTGGACAGGTCGGCGTATTTCACCGCGCCAATGCCCACCACCTTGGCGATGTTGCGCAACTCGCCTTCGGCCAGCTCAGGGTTCTTGTCTTTCACCAGGGTGTAGGCGCGTTCCTGGGCCTCGGTCAGCAGGTCGATCAGCTTCACGGTGCCGCCATCACGGGTCTTGAACGGACGGCCATCGGCGCCGTTCATGGTGCCGAAACCCATGTGTTCCATTTCCATCGGATGGGTCACGAAGCCAGCCTTGCGGGCCACGGCGAACACTTGCTGGAAGTGCAGGGCCTGACGCTGGTCGACGAAGTACAGCGCACGGTCAGCCTTGAGCGTGCCGCTGCGGTAGCGCACGGCCGCCAGGTCGGTGGTGGCGTAGAGGTAGCCGCCGTCAGCCTTGACGATGATCACCGGCAGCGGGTCGCCGTCGGCGTTCTTGAACTCGTCGAGGAACACGCACTGGGCGCCGTTGCTTTCGACCAGCATGCCGGCGGCCTTGAGGTCGTTGACCACGTTGATCAGGTCGTCGTTATAGGCACTTTCGCCCATCACGTCGGCCATGGTCAGTTTGACGTTGAGCAGTTCGTAGATCTTCTGGCAGTGGGACAGCGAGATGTCCTTGAACTTGGTCCACAGCGCCAGGCAGTCAGGATCACCGGCCTGCAACTTGACCACCAGGCCGCGGGCGCGGTCAGCGAACTCTTCGGACTCGTCGAAGCGTTGCTTGGCGGCGCGGTAGAAGTTCTCAAGGTCCGACAGTTCATCGCTGGTGATCGGGTTTTCTTGCAGGTAAGCCATCAGCATGCCGAACTGGGTACCCCAGTCGCCAACGTGGTTCTGACGGATCACGGTGTCACCAAGGAATTCGAGCACGCGGGCTACGCCGTCGCCAATGATGGTCGAGCGCAAGTGGCCGACGTGCATCTCTTTGGCCAGGTTCGGCGCCGACAGGTCGACCACGGTGCGCTGCACCGGGCCAGCCTTGCGCACGCCGATATGGGCGTCGGCCAGGGCCGCGTCCAGACGCGAGGCCAAGGCGTCGGTGTTCTGGAAGAAGTTCAGGAAGCCAGGGCCGGCGATTTCGGCCTTGCTGACGTTTTCGTCAGCCGGCAGCGCGGCAATGATTTTTTCCGCCAGGTCGCGTGGCTTCATGCCGGCAGGCTTGGCCAGCATCATGGCGATGTTGCTGGCGAAATCGCCGTTCTTCTTGTCGCGGGAGTTTTCCACCTGGATCGCCGGCGACAGGCCTTCAGGCAACACACCTTCGTTGACGAGTTGGGTGATGGCTTGTTGGATCAGCTGGCGAATGGTGTCTTTCATGGTCTTCTCTTTCGACCGCTGGCGCGGCGGCGCATCATGCGCTGGTGGAAAAACTGGGCATTATCCGTTGCCGAGGCAGGCTTGCCAACCTTAGCAGGCAGGTTGTGGATGTGTGGTGACAAATGCGGCAAAGATCGCAGCCTTCGGCAGCTCCTACACGGATTGCGCTTTACTGTAGGAGTTGCCGAAGGCTGCGATCTTTTTCCGGTTAATACAAATCGACCGGATCAACATCCAGCGACCAGCGCACCGCCCGCCCGCTCGGCATCTGCTCCAGCACCAGCAACCAGCTCGCCAGCAACCGATGCAGCGGCGCCCGCGCGGTCGCCTGCAACAGCAACTGCGCGCGATAACGCCCGGCCCGGCGCTCCATTGGCGCCGGCACCGGTCCGAGCAATTCAATGCCGGTCAGATTCTGTTCGGTCAGAAGGCGTTCGGCCTCGTTGCATGCCTCATCGAGAAAGCCTTCGGCCTGGCCCGGTTTGTGCGCTTCGGCGCGTAGCAACGCCAAGTGCGCAAATGGCGGCAGCCCCGCCGCGCGACGTTCGCTCAAGGCTTGTTCGGCAAACGCGAAATAACCCTGTTCGGTCAGTTGTATCAGCAACGGATGATCGGCCAGGTGCGTCTGGATGATCACCTTGCCCGGTTCCTCGGCGCGGCCTGCACGGCCCGCCACCTGAACAATCAACTGCGCCATGCGCTCGCTGGCCCGGAAGTCGCCGGAGAACAGTCCGCCGTCTGCATCGAGGATCGACACCAAGGTCACCCGGGGAAAGTGGTGCCCTTTGGCGAGCATCTGCGTGCCGATCAGGATGCACGGCTGGCCTTTCTGGATGGTCGCGAACAACTGATTCATCGCGTCCTTGCGCGAGGTGCTGTCGCGATCGACCCGTAAAACCGGGTAGTCCGGGAACAGAATCGCCAGGCGTTCTTCGGCACGTTCGGTGCCGGCTCCCACCGGGCGCAAGTCGACCTTGTTGCACTTCGGGCACTGGCGAGGCACGCGCTCGACGTAGCCGCAGTGGTGGCAACGCAGTTCGCCGTAGCGCTGGTGCACGGTCATGCGCGCGTCGCAGCGCTGGCACTCGGACATCCAGCCGCAATCGTGGCAAAGCAGGGTTGGCGCAAAACCTCGGCGATTGAGAAAAACCAAGACTTGCTGGCCGGCAGCCAGGGTCTGGCCGATGGCCTGTTGCATCGGTCCGGAAATGCCGCTGTCCAGCGGGCGGCTCTTCACATCCAGTCGCAAGAAACGCGGTTGCTTGGCACCGCCAGCGCGCTCGTTCAGGCGCAGCAGGCCATAGCGGCCGGTGTAGGCGTTGTGCAGGCTTTCCAGCGAAGGCGTGGCGGAGCCGAGGACAATCGGGATGTTTTCCTGCCGCGCCCGCACCAATGCCAGGTCGCGGGCGTGATAGCGCAGGCCTTCCTGCTGTTTATAGGAGCCGTCGTGCTCTTCGTCGATGATGATCAGCCCCGGGTTTTTCATCGGCGTGAACAGCGCCGAGCGGGTGCCGATAATAATGTCGGCTTCGCCATCGCGGGCGGCGAGCCAGGCGTCGAGGCGTTCGCGATCGTTGACCGCCGAGTGGATCAGCGCGATGCGCGCATTGAACCGCTGCTCGAACCGCGCGAGGGTTTGCGGGCCGAGGTTGATTTCCGGGATCAGCACCAACGCCTGCTTGCCGGCCTCCAGGGTCTCGCGGATCAACTGCAAATAGACTTCGGTCTTGCCGCTGCCGGTAACGCCGGCCAGCAGGAACGCGTGATAACTGTCGAACCCGGCGCGGATCGCTTCGTACGCGGCGCGTTGTTCCGGGTTCAGCGGCAGCTCGGGTTGTGCGAGCCAGTGTTCATGACGGGCGCCGGGTGCGTGGCGGCGAATCTCGACCTGCACCAGATCCTTGGCCAGCAACAGGTCGAGGCTGTCCTTGCTCAGCATCAGTTTGCTCAGCAGTTGATGGGCGACGCCGTGGGGGTGCTGGGCCAGCGTCGCCAGCGCTTCACGCTGGCGCGGCGCGCGGGCGATGCGCGGGTCATCGAGGCTGGCGCCCGGGGCGGCGGACCAGAAGCGTTCCTGGCGCGCTTCGGCCAGTTCGCCCTGACGCAGCAATACCGGCAACGCCCAGCTCAAGGTGTCGCCGAGGCTGTGCTGGTAATACTGGGAAGTCCACAGGCACAGCTTGAACAGCGCGGGCGGTAGCGGCGGCGTAGCGTCGAGCAGGGCCAATGCGGGCTTGAGTTTTTCCGCCGGCACCTCACTGGTGTCGGCGACTTCCACCAGGATCCCGATCATCTCGCGTCGGCCAAATGGCACGCGCAGGCGCATGCCGGGGTGCAACTGGTCGCGCTGCACACCCGCCGGAGCGCGGTAGTCGAACAGGCGGCGCAGCGGCGAAGGCAGGGCGAGGCGCAGGATGGCGTCGGGCACGCGGGGGTTCTCGATCAGCAGGCAATAAAAGGGCTTGGCACATGACAGGTGGGAGCGGGCGGCTGGCTTGCGATAGCGGTGTGTCAGTCAACATTTGCATGTCTGGAAGACCGCTTTCGCGAGCAGGCTCGCTCCCACATGGGCCGGGAGCCTAGCAGACGGTCGGTAGAAGCGACAGCTTGCGTGATCGGCATTGTCTGGTAGAATCCGCGGCCTAATTACGTGCGGTATTCAACAATAGTGTTGGGTGGCGGCACGCTAGCCCGAGGAAGACACCATGAAAGCTGATATCCATCCAGAATACCCAGAAGTAGCTGTTACTTGCAGCTGCGGCAACAAGTTCGAAACTCGTTCGACCTTCGGCAAAGCCCTGGCGATCGACGTTTGCAACGAATGCCACCCGTTCTACACCGGTAAGCAAAAGACTCTGGACACTGGCGGCCGCGTTCAGCGCTTCGCAGACCGTTTCGGTGCTTTCGGCGCGAAAAAGGCCTAAGGCCGATCAACTTGGGAAGCCGTTGCGGTTTTTCCATGCTGATGAAAAAGGCGTCCCTTGTGGGCGCCTTTTTTGTGTCCGCGATTTGGCTCTCCGCCGCCCAGGCTTTCTGCCCGGCGCCGGCCGGCCTGACATCCGTCACGGTGCAGCGGGTGGTCGACGGCGACACACTGCGCCTGAACGATGGGCGCAATGTGCGCATGATCGGCCTGAATACGCCGGAACTGGGCAAGAAAGGTCGCTCCGACGAGCCCTTCGCGGTCACAGCGCGTAAACGCCTGGAAGCATTGATTGCAGCCAGTGACGGGCGGGTCGATCTGCAACCCGGTCAAGAAAGCAAAGACCGTTATGGCCGCACGCTGGCCCATGTCTATGGCGCCGACGGCGCCAACCTCGAAGCGCAAATGCTCGCCGAAGGCCTCGGGTTTCTGGTGGCGGTCGCGCCGAATGTCGATCTGGTTGACTGTCAGCAGGCGGCTGAACGTAGTGCCCGCCAGGCTGGGCTCGGCGTTTGGCGCCAGTCACCTGTACTGAAAGCGGATCAGATCAGCACCTCCGGTTTTGCCGTGCTCAGCGGTCGTGTCAGCAAGGTTCAGCGTAATCGTGGCGGGGTTTGGATCGAGTTGCAGGATTCGGTTGTACTGCGCGTTGCACCCAATTTGCTCGGCCGTTTTGACGTGGCTTCGCTTGAAGGCCTCAAAGGCAAGCAGATTGAGGCTCGCGGCTGGGTGCTGGATCGTTCGCGCCGCGGTGGGCTGCAGAACGGTCAGGCGCGCTGGATGTTGCCATTGACGGATCCGGCGATGATCCAGGTGGCGCAGTAATAAAAAATTGTAGACATTTTTTATGTCGATTGTGAACAGTCTATCCCTTGTGTTCCGCGGCTCTTGGCCCAAAGTCGTAGGGCAGGGCGCTTGACAGGGGTGACCGGTCAGTCTTGTGGGGATTTTGCGAGGCGCGTATCCTCGCTGACCAGTCTGTCCAACAGTAAAAGCGGAATGCCAAAATGTCTGATCTGAAAACTGCCGCTCTCGAATATCACGCCAATCCTCGTCCAGGGAAGCTGAGTGTCGAGCTCACCAAGGCCACCGCTACCGCTCGCGACCTGTCGCTGGCCTACAGCCCCGGCGTAGCCGAACCAGTACGCGAAATCGCCCGCGATCCTGAACTGGCCTACAAATACACCGGCAAAGGCAACCTGGTTGCAGTCATTTCCGATGGCACCGCGATTCTGGGCCTGGGTAACCTCGGCCCACTGGCTTCCAAACCGGTCATGGAAGGTAAAGGCGTGTTGTTCAAGCGCTTCGCCGGCATCGACGTTTTCGACATCGAAGTCGACTCCGAAAGCCCGCAAGCCTTCATCGACACCGTCAAACGCATCTCCATCACCTTCGGTGGCATCAACCTGGAAGACATCAAGGCACCTGAGTGCTTTGAGATCGAACGTGCTCTGATCGAGCAGTGCGATATCCCGGTATTCCACGATGACCAGCACGGCACCGCTATCGTGACCGCTGCCGGGATGATCAACGCCCTGGAAATCGCTGGCAAAACCCTGCCGGAAGCCAAGATCGTCTGCCTGGGCGCCGGTGCTGCCGCCATCTCCTGCATGAAATTGCTGGTGAGCATGGGCGCCAACATCGAAAACATCTACATGATCGACCGTACCGGCGTGATCCACTCCGGCCGTGACGACCTGAACCAGTACAAGGCTGTCTTCGCTCACGCGACCGACAAGCGCACCCTGGCTGACGCACTGCAAGGTGCTGACGTGTTCGTCGGCCTGTCCGGCCCGAACCTGCTGAGCGCTGAAGGCCTGCTGTCGATGGCGCCTAACCCGATCGTGTTCGCTTGCTCCAACCCTGATCCGGAAATCTCCCCGGAACTGGCGCACGCCACCCGTAACGACGTGATCATGGCCACCGGCCGTTCGGACTACCCGAACCAGGTCAACAACGTACTGGGCTTCCCGTTCATCTTCCGCGGTGCCCTGGACGTTCGCGCCAAGCGCATCAACGAAGAAATGAAAGTGGCTGCAGCCAACGCCCTGCGCGAACTGGCCAAATTGCCAGTGCCACAGGAAGTGTGCGACGCCTACGGCGGCATCAAGCTGGAATTCGGGCGTGAGTACATCATTCCGAAACCAATGGATGCCCGCCTGATCACCCTGATCTCCGATGCCGTGGCTAAAGCTGCCATCGAGACCGGCGTGGCGACCCTGCCGTATCCGAAGAACTACCCGCTGAAAAGCGTGGATGACGTGTTCAACGGCTAAGCCGTTGTAGCGCTTCAACCGAAAGCCCTGGCTCGTAATGAGTCGGGGTTTTTTATTGCCTGAAGGTTTTGTGTCAGTAGTAATGGCCTGATCGCTAGCAGGCTAGCTCCCACCTTTGAAATGCGGTCCCCTGTGGGAGCTAGCCTGCTAGCGATTAGGCCAGTCCAGTCATCACAAAACCCGCAGGCACAAAAAAGCCCCGCGCTTCTCACGAAGGCGGGGCTTTTCAATGTGGCTGCGATCAGAACAGGTCGATCGGCGCCTGCTCATCCGCCGGCAACGGACTGCCCGGTGCATTGCCGTTACCCAGCTCGTTGGCGGATGGCGGCGTATCTTCGGCCTTGAACAGCTCGAAGTAGGCACCTGGCGTGCCAGGGGAGGCCGCACGCCCGCTGACCGGGTCGACCCGCAGGCTCAGGATGCCTTCCGGCTCTGGCTGCGTGTGAGGCGGCAGATCTTTGAGTGCGGCGCCCATGTAGTTCATCCAGATCGGCAGGGCGACGGTGCCGCCAAACTCCTTGCGGCCCAGGCTTTCAGGCTGGTCGAAGCCGGTCCACACGGTGGTCACGTAATCGGCGTTGTAACCGGAGAACCAGGCGTCCTTGGACTCGTTGGTGGTACCGGTTTTGCCGGCGATGTCGCCACGGCCCAAGGCCAGGGCGCGACGGCCGGTGCCGAGCTTGATCACGTCCTCAAGCATGCTGTTGAGGATGTAGGTCGTGCGGCCATCAACGATGCGTTCAGCCACGGCCGGTGTTTGTGGCGCCGGTTGCGCGGTCTGTGCGTCGCTCGGCGTTGCGTTGACCGTAAAGGCTTCGGCGACTGGGGCGGCGATGCCGTCGGTGGCAGCGCCGCCTTTGGGCACGCTTGGCGGGTTGGCGACGAAAAGCGTGTCGCCGTTGCGGCTTTCGATCTTGTCGATGATGTAGGGGGTGATCTTGTAGCCACCGTTGGCGAACGTACTCCAGCCGGTTGCGATCTCCATCGGCGTCAGCGTCGCGGTGCCCAGCGCCAGCGAGAGGTTGGGCGGAAGGTCCTGCTTGTTGAAGCCAAAGCGAGTGATGTAGTCGATGGTCTTGCCAACGCCCATCGCTTGCAGCAGGCGGATCGACACCAGGTTACGCGACTTGTACAGGGCCTCACGCAGGCGGATCGGGCCGAGGAAGGTGTTGGTGTCGTTCTTCGGACGCCAGACCTTGTCCAGGTACTCATCGACGAACACGATCGGCGCATCGTTCACCAGGCTGGCGGCGGTGTAGCCATTATCCAGCGCTGCGCTGTATACGAACGGCTTGAAGCTCGAACCCGGCTGGCGCTTGGCCTGCAGCGCGCGGTTGTAGTTGCTCTGCTCAAAGGCAAAGCCGCCGACCAGCGAGCGGATCGCGCCGTTCTGTGGGTCAAGGGATACCAGCGCGCCCTGGGCTTGCGGGATCTGGCTGAACTTCAGCGAGTCGTCCGGCTGACGCTGTACGCGAATCAGATCGCCGACCTGTGCGACATCCGACGGCTGCTTCGGATTGGCGCCCATGCTGTTGGTGTTCAGGAACGGGCGAGCCCATTTCATGGTTTCCCAGTTGACGTGTTCACTGCCGGTACGGGTCAGCACTTGCAGGCCGGTCTTGTCGACCTGGGTCACGATGGCCGGCTCAAGGCTGCTGATGGTGCGCTGCTTGGTCAGTTCGGTCGCCCAGGCTTCGCGAGTCTTGCCGGGCAGGCGCGACTCGGGGCCGCGATAACCATGACGCTGATCGTAAGTCATCAAGCCTTCGTGGAGGGCGGTGTTGGCCATTTCCTGAAGGTTGCTTGGCACCGTGGTGGTGACACGGAAGCCTTCGGTATAGGCGTCGCTGCCATAACGGCCGACCATCTCGGCGCGGGCCATTTCGGCGATGTAAGGCGCGTTCACTTCCGGCGTCGGCACGTGATAGCTGGCGTTCAGCGGCTCGTTGATTGCGGTGGTGTAATCGGCTTCGCTGATTTTCCCGAGCTTGTACATGCGGCCCAGGATCCAGTCGCGACGTTCCTTGCTGCGGGCCGGGTTGGCCAGCGGGTTGAAGCGCGACGGGGCTTTGGGCAGGCCGGCGATCATCGCCATCTGCGCCAGGCTGACATCACGAATCGACTTGCCGTAATACACCTGCGCCGCGGCCTCGATGCCGTAGGCGCGGTTACCCAGATAGATCTTGTTGACGTACAGCTCAAGGATTTCGTCCTTGGTCAGCTGCCGTTCGATTTGCAGTGCCAGGAGGATTTCCGTGGTTTTGCGCGAGAAGCTGCGTTCGCTGGTCAGGAAGAAGTTCTTCGCCACCTGCATGGTGATGGTGCTGCCGCCAGACTGGATGTGACCGCTCTTGACCAGTTGGGTGGCGGCGCGCATCAGGCTGCTGGGGTCGACGCCGTAATGGTTGGCGAAATTGTCGTCTTCAGCACTTAGTAACGCATTAATGAAATTGGGGGGAATGTCGGCGAACCTGATCGGAGTGCGGCGCATTTCGCCAAATTCTGCGATCAACTTGTTGTCGCTGCTGTAGACCCGCAACGGAATCTGCAACTGAATGCTTCTCAGCGCCTCCACGGACGGCAATCCGGGGCTAAGGTAAAGAAACGCCCCGCTCAGACCCAGAAGCAGTCCGCAGAAAACCGCGACGATGGACCAACCGAAAAATTTCAGCAGACGAATCAAGGCTTTTGGATATCCAGGGCAAAGAATGAATTAGGCATCAGGGTTCAGGCTAAAGGCGAACGACCCGCGCTTGAGAAAAGCGGAAAAAAACGCTGGGCATTATAAGCATTTTTCCGATGCAGGCGTCATTCGCGGCTGCTGTCAAGACGGGCGGAGGGAACGCAACACACATTACAGAGTCCGTAACTCACGGATAGTCATAGGGAATTGCTAGTGCCAGGACTCTTCAACAAAAAAGCCAATACGCTTTTAGGGATCGACATCAGCTCAACTTCGGTGAAACTCCTGGAGTTGAGCCGCCAGGGCGACCGTTATCGGGTCGAGGCCTACGCGGTCGAGCCCCTGCCTGCCAGCGCGGTGATCGAAAAAAACATCGCTGAACTCGAAGGTGTAGGCCAGGCCCTTTCGCGTGTGCTGATCAAAGCCAAAACCAGCCTCAGGAACGTTGCCGTGGCCGTGGCCGGATCGGCGGTGATCACCAAGACCATCGAGATGGACGCAGGGCTTTCCGATGACGAGATGGAAAGCCAGCTCAAGATCGAGGCCGATCAGTACATCCCTTATCCGCTGGATGAAGTCGCCATCGACTTCGAAGTCCAGGGGGCGTCAGCGCGCAACCCGGAACGCGTCAATGTGCTGCTCGCGGCTTGTCGCAAGGAAAACGTCGAAGTTCGCGAGGCGGCACTGACCCTGGCCGGGCTCACTGCGCGGGTGGTCGACGTCGAGGCCTACGCCCTGGAGCGTTCGTTCGGGTTGCTGGCCAATCAGTTGGCAGCGTCGAAAGAGCGTCTGGTGGCGGTGGTCGACATCGGCGCAACCATGACCACCCTGAGCGTGCTGCACAACGGGCGGATCATCTATACCCGCGAGCAATTGTTCGGCGGGCGTCAACTGACCGAAGAGATTCAGCGTCGCTACAACCTGACCGTTGAACAGGCGGGGTTGGCGAAGAAGCAGGGCGGTCTGCCGGACGATTATGTGCGCGAGGTGCTGCAGCCGTTTCGCGAGGCGCTGGTGCAGCAGGTGTCCCGTTCCTTGCAGTTTTTCTTCGCGTCCGGTCAGTACCATTCGGTCGACCAGATTCTGTTGGCGGGCGGGACCGCTTCGGTTTCCGGGCTGGATCGATTGATCGAGCAGCAGTTGGGCACACCGACGCTGGTTGCCAATCCTTTTGCCGAAATGACCCTGAACAGCAAGGTCAATGCCGCAGCCCTGACCAGCGACGCCCCGGCCATGATGATCGCCTGCGGGCTGGCGCTCAGGAGTTTTGACTGATGGCGCGGATCAATCTTTTACCCTGGCGTGAGGAGCTGCGCGAACAACGCCGCAAGCGCTTTTTACTGATTCTGGTGGGCGTGCTGGTGGGCTCGGCGGGTGCGGTGCTGGTTGCCAACCAGGCCATCAACGGCGCCATCGACCGACAGGTTGCGCGCAATGATTACATCGGCAAGCAGATCGTCGTGGTCGACGAACGGATCAAGCAGATCAGTGAACTCAAGGCGCGTCGCCAGCAACTGGTCGAGCGCATGCGCATCATCCAGGACCTGCAAGGCAATCGGCCGATCAGTGGGCGAATTTTTGATCAGCTGGCGCGCACCCTGCCGGACGGGGTGTACTTCACCGAAGTCAAAATGTCCGGCAAGACCTTGTCGATCACCGGGGCGGCTGAATCCAACAATCGTGTATCTGATCTGATGCGTAACCTGGATGCCTCCGATTGGTTCGATGCCCCCAGCCTGACTGAAGTGAAAGCGACCACCGCCGGTCAACTGGACCAGGCCAACGTCTTTCAGCTGAGCGTACGTCAGACCCAGCCCGCTGTCGTGGAGGGCAGGAAATGAGGCTCTCTGAATGGTTTGAAGGGCTGCGAAAAATCGATATCAACGAACTGGACACCAATAACATTGGCTCCTGGCCGCCTGCGATCAAAGTCTTGGTGGGTGTGCTGCTGATGATGTTGGTGCTGTCGCTGGGCTACAGTTTTTCCACCAGCGAGCTTGAGAGTCAGCTCGACCTCAAGCGCGAAGAAGAGTCGACCCTCAAAGAACAGTTCGCCACCAAGGCGCACATGGCCGCGAATCTCGAGCTTTACACGCAACAGATGAAAGAGATGGAAAACTCCTTTGGTGTGCTGCTGCGGCAATTGCCCAGTGATACCGAAGTGCCCGGTTTGCTGGAAGACATCACCCGCACCGGCCTGGGCAGTGGCCTGGAGTTTGAAGAAATCAAATTGCTGCCGGAGGTCACCCAGCCGTTCTACATCGAACTGCCGATCCAGATCACCGTCACCGGCGCCTATCACGACCTGGCGACGTTCGTCAGCGGCGTCGCCGGGCTGCCCCGCATCGTCACCCTGCATGATTTCGACCTGGCCCCGGTCAATCCGGACGGCGGACCGAAACTGCGCATGAGCATCCTCGCCAAGACTTACCGCTACAACGACAAAGGGCTGCAGGAATGAGCCTTGTTCGTGGATTTGCCATGCTGGTGTTGCTGCTTGGGCTGGCCGGTTGTGGTGGCGGGGAAGACTTCGGTGACCTGGACGCCTACATGAATGAAATGCGTCTGCGGGCACCGGGAAAGATTGAACCAACGCCGACATTCCGGTCTTACCCGACATTCACCTACAACGCGGCCAACCTGCGCAGCCCGTTTTCCCGTCAGGTCAGAGTCGACCTGGCCGGCCAGAAACATGGCTCGCGTAACGTCAAGCCAGACCCCAGTCGGGTCAAGCAATACCTCGAAGGTTTCAACATCGAGCAGTTTGAAATGGTCGGCACGATGTCCAATGCGGCGGGCTCCTTTGCGCTGCTGCGCGGTGCCGGCGGGGTCCATCGGTTGAAGGTCGGCGATTACCTGGGGCGCAACGATGGGCGAATAGTCGCCATCAGCAGCGACCAGGTCGATGTGGTCGAAATCGTCCCGGATGGCGAAGGCGCCTGGCTGGAAAGACCGCGGACCATCCCTTTGAAAGAGCACTCATAGTGGAACTCGAACAATGAACAGGATTTTCTCCACCCTCGGAATGTCGCTATGGATAGCGTTGCTGTCGCCGATGGTACAAGCGGCCAATCTCAAAGCGCTGGACGTCGCCGCGCTGCCGGGCGACCGCGTCGAGTTGAAGTTGGCGTTCGATGAGCCGCCTCCCGCCCCCAATGGATACACAACGGAATCGCCTGCACGGATCGCTCTCGATCTCCCCGGTGTAGTCAGTCAGTTGTCCAGCAAGACCCGTGACCTGGGTGCCGGCAACGCCCGCAGTGCAACGGTGGTCGAGGCCAAGGACCGTACGCGGCTGATCATCAATCTGACCCAGCTAACCCCGTACAACACGCGAGTCGAGGGCAATAACCTGTTTGTGGTGGTCGGGCAGGGTGGCAAAGCTCCGGCACAAAGGCCAACCGCTACCGCCGTTCCGGGCCCAGCTCCAGCGCGTGCCGTTGCGCCGTCCGGCAAGGCCATTCGCGGGGTGGACTTCCAGCGCGGCACGCAGGGTGAAGGCAATGTAGTGATCGACCTGTCGGATCCGACCATCGCGCCCGACATTCAAGAGCGCGAGGGCAAGATCATTCTCGGCTTCGCCAGAACCCGCCTGCCCGAGCCGTTGCGAGTGCGCCTCGACGTCAAGGATTTCGCCACGCCTGTGCAGTTCGTCAATGCCAATGCCACGGGCGATAGGGCCACCATCACTATCGAGCCCAGCGGCGCCTTCGATTATTCGACTTACCAGACCGACAACAAGTTGACCGTCAGCATCCGCCCGATGACCGTCGACGACCTGCAAAAGCGTAACGCTGACCGCTATGCCTACAGTGGCGAAAAGCTCTCGCTGAATTTCCAGGACATCGATGTGCGCTCGGTGCTGCAATTGATCGCCGACTTCACCAATCTCAATCTGGTCGCCAGCGACACGGTTCAGGGTGGCATTACGTTGCGCCTGCAAAACGTCCCGTGGGACCAGGCACTGGATCTGGTGTTGAAAACCAAGGGGCTGGACAAGCGCAAAATCGGAAATGTGCTGTTGGTGGCGCCAGCCGATGAAATCGCTGCCCGTGAGCGCCAGGAGCTGGAGTCGCAGAAGCAGATCGCCGATCTGGCCCCGCTGCGGCGTGAGTTATTGCAGGTCAATTACGCCAAGGCAGCCGATATCGCCAAGTTGTTCCAGTCGGTAACCAGCGCTGAGGCGAAAGTCGACGAGCGGGGATCGATCACCGTCGATGAGCGCACCAACAACATCATTGCCTACCAGACACAGGATCGGCTCGACGAGTTACGGCGCATTGTGGCGCAACTGGACATTCCGGTACGCCAAGTGATGATCGAGGCACGAATCGTCGAAGCCAACGTCGATTACGACAAGAGTCTGGGTGTGCGCTGGGGCGGCTCTATCCAGAACAAGGGCAATTGGAATACTTCAGGCGTCAGCAACGGTGCCAACGCGTCATCGACCATCGGCACGCCGGGCAGCACCAGCACCAACTCACCGTTCGTCGATTTGGGGACGGTCAACAATACCTCGGGAATCGGCATCGCCTTCATCACCGACAACGTCTTGCTGGACCTTGAACTGACCGCCATGGAGAAAACCGGCAACGGCGAAATTGTCTCGCAACCCAAGGTGGTCACGTCCGACAAGGAAACCGCAAAAATCCTCAAGGGCACCGAGATTCCTTATCAGGAGGCCAGCTCCAGCGGCGCTACTTCGGTGTCTTTCAAGGAGGCATCGCTGTCGCTGGAGGTGACGCCGCAAATCACCCCGGACAACCGGATCATCATGGAGGTCAAGGTCACCAAGGACGAACCTGACTACCTGAACAAGGTCCAGGATGTGCCGCCCATCAAGAAAAACGAAGTCAACGCCAAGGTCCTGGTCAACGATGGCGAGACCATCGTCATTGGTGGTGTTTTCTCAAATACTCAGAGCAAGGTTGTAGATAAGGTGCCATTTCTTGGCGATGTGCCGTATCTTGGCCGCCTTTTCCGGCGTGACGTGGTTTCGGAGAAAAAATCCGAGCTGTTGGTGTTTCTCACTCCGCGTATCATGAATAACCAGTCGATTGCTGTTAGTCGTTGATTCTGTGCGAAATTTGATTCTTGTAGGACCGATGGGCGCTGGAAAAAGCACCATCGGCCGGTTGCTGGCCAAAGAGCTGCGCTTGCCATTCAAAGATTCCGATAAGGAAATTGAATTACGCACGGGCGCCAATATCCCATGGATCTTCGATAAGGAAGGCGAACCAGGCTTTCGTGATCGCGAGCAGGCAATGATTGCCGAGCTGTGTGATTACGACGGTGTGGTGCTGGCGACCGGTGGTGGCGCTGTCATGCGCGAAGCCAACCGTCGGGCGCTGCATGCCGGAGGGCGGGTGGTCTATCTGCATGCTTCTGTCGAGCAGCAGGTCGGGCGCACTTCGCGCGACCGCAATCGGCCATTGCTGCGTACCGCTGATCCGGCCAAGACCCTTCGTGATCTGCTGACGGTCCGCGATCCGCTTTATCGGGAAATCGCCGATCTGGTGGTGGAAACCGATGAGCGGCCACCGCGTATGGTTGTGCTCGATATTCTGGAACGCCTGCAGCAACTGCCGCCCCGTTAAAGCGCCGCACGAAATGCGCTATCCTCGGCGTCCTGCCATGACCGCTCCAGGTTGTGGCGGATGGCTACCGAACGGCGTCACACCAGCAGAGGCCGCGGACATTGGTTAATTCAAGGCAAGACGCCTGATTACATCTTCACTGTGGGGACACATGCAGACACTCAAGGTCGATCTAGGCGAGCGCAGCTACCCGATTCACATTGGCGAAGGTTTGTTGGACCAGCCTGAGCTGCTGGCCCCGCATATTCGCGGGCGGCAAGTGGCGATCATCTCCAACGAAACCGTTGCGCCGCTCTATCTCGAACGTCTGACCCGCAGTCTGGCGCAGTTCTCGGTGATTTCCGTGGTGCTGCCCGATGGCGAAGCCTTCAAGACCTGGGAAACCCTGCAACTGATTTTCGATGGCCTGCTGACCGCGCGGCACGATCGCCGTACCACCGTGATCGCCCTCGGTGGCGGCGTCATCGGTGACATGGCCGGCTTTGCTGCGGCCTGCTACCAGCGTGGTGTTGATTTCATTCAGGTCCCGACCACGTTGCTGTCGCAAGTCGACTCTTCGGTGGGCGGCAAGACCGGGATCAACCATCCGTTGGGCAAGAACATGGTCGGCGCCTTCTATCAGCCGAACGTCGTGCTGATCGACACCGCTTCCCTCAATACCCTGCCGGCCCGCGAACTGTCTGCCGGCCTGGCTGAAGTCATCAAGTACGGGTTGATCTGCGATGAGCCGTTCCTGACCTGGCTCGAAGAAAACGTCGACCGCCTGCGCAATCTGGATCAACAAGCCCTGACCTACGCCATCGAGCGCTCCTGCGCCGCCAAGGCAGCGGTGGTCGGGGCTGACGAAAAAGAGACCGGTGTGCGCGCCACGCTCAACCTTGGCCATACCTTCGGTCACGCCATCGAAACCCATATGGGCTATGGTGTCTGGCTTCACGGTGAAGCCGTCGCTGCTGGCACCGTAATGGCGCTTGAGATGTCTGCGCGCCTGGGCTGGATCAGCGAACAGGAACGCGATCGCGGCATTCGGCTGTTCCAGCGCGCCGGGTTGCCGGTGATTCCGCCGGAAGAGATGACGCAAGCCAATTTCCTCGAACACATGGCAATTGACAAAAAAGTGATCGACGGTCGTTTGCGCCTGGTGCTGCTGCGCCACATGGGCGAAGCGGTGGTGACCGACGATTATCCGAAAGAGGTTCTACAGGCCACGCTGGGAGCGGATTACCGCGCCCTGGCTCAGCTTAAAGGTTAATAAGAACGCGATGACTAGTTTGCATGCCGACGAGGCTTTCCTCGGCCATTACCAGTTGAGTCATGACCCTTTTGCTCCACGGGTGCCTGGCTTCAAGTTTTTCCCGGCCCAGCGCAAACCCGTGCTGGGGCAGCTGCATCACCTGGCGCGTTACAGCCAGCTGCTGCTGGTGGTCACGGGGCCACAAGGCAGTGGCAAGACTCTGTTGCGTCAGGCTTTGGTGGCCAGCACCAACAAGCAATCGGTGCAGAGCGTGGTGGTTTCCGCCCGTGGCGCCGGCGATTCGGCGGGTGTGCTGCGTCAAGTGGCTCAAGCCCTGGACGTTGCCCAGGCGGAAATCGGCGCGATCCTGGCGCAGGTGGTGCAACTGGCGCTCACCGGTCAGGAAGTCTATCTGCTGGTGGATGACGCCGAGCAACTCGACGAATCCGCGCTTGAAGCGTTGATGGCGCTGGGTGCCGGTGCGCCGGAAGGGCGTCCGCACGTGTTCCTGTTCGGCGAGTCCTCGATGATCGCCCAGCTTGAGCAGTTGAGCCTTGAAGAAGAGCGCTTTCACGTCATCGAGCTGCAGCCTTACACCGAAGAAGAAACCCGCGAATACCTGGATCAGCGCCTTGAAGGGGCAGGTCGGGGTATCGAACTTTTCACCGCGGATCAGATCTCTGATATTCACGAAAGCTCCGAGGGTTGGCCTGGCAATATCAACCAGGTTGCCCGCGATGCAATGATCGAAGCCATGATTGCCAGCCGCTCAGCGGTGAAGCGTCCAAGTATGGGGTTCAATATGCCGAAGAAACACGTATTGGCGATTTCCGCCGTCGTCGTGGTCGCGGTAGCCGCCGCCTGGTTGATGCCGGGTCGCAGCAAAGCACCGACCACCGGTGCTCCGGCCAACGAGCAGGCGCAATTGCCACTCGGCCAGGGTGCACCTCAGGCGAACGGTGGCGCGCCAGCCGTCGAATTTGCCGGCAATACACAGCCGATGCCGCTGCCGTTGGTCGGTAACTCGCAACCTGTCATGCGTGGCCCTCTGGCCGAAGCAGCGGGTGGCATTACCGAAGGCGACGATGGCGTTCCACTTGAAGGTTCCAGCGACACGCCGCCGACCGTAACCACCACCGCACCGCCTGCGGGCATTCCGGCCGGCCCTGCGCCGACGCCGGCAGCCAAGCCTGCACCTGCACCGACTCAAGTCGCTACTGCCAAGCCAGCACCGGTTCCAGCACCAGCCGCCAAGCCTGCGCCGGCGCCCGCCAAACCGGCCGTTGCCGCCGCCAAGCCTGCCGAGAAGCCAGTCGCTGCCACCAAGGCTGCCGGTGGTACCTGGTACGCCGGTCAGGCACCGGGTAACTACGTGGTGCAGATCCTCGGCACCAGCTCGGAAGCGACCGCGCAAAACTTCGTCAAGGAGCAGGGCGGCGAGTACCGTTACTTCAAGAAAGTCCTCAACGGTAAGCCGCTTTACGTCATCACCTACGGCAGTTTCACCAACCGTGATGCAGCTGTATCCGCCATCAAGGCCTTGCCAGCGAAGGTTCAGGCTGGTAAACCTTGGCCACGCTCTGTCGCCAGCGTCCAACAGGAACTGGCAACAGCTCGCTGAAGATTCGGCGGCCTTACCCAGGCTGCCTCTCCCGGCACCTCAAAATTTCTGCAAGAGCGCGCTGGCCCCACAGGCCGCGTGCCTTGTGGTGTCTGCGTCACAGTAGTCTTTGAGTCGTTGCGGTCGAAATTAAAAAAGTTTTGACTAGCACAGCATATCGCTTTAAACCTTTCACAAATGCGACATAGATTTGCGACATTTCGTCGTCAAATTTGTGAGCCCCCGTGTCGGTGTGTACAATGACCTCCCTTTTGCCCCCGCAAAGCTGGCGTACGTCCAGCGCGGATGGTAAGTGGTTGAATTGAAAAGAAATTTGCCTCGACAAGAGGCAGCCTGGTGAGAAAGTGTCTATGAAAGCAGGTCTGTACCAACCAGATGAATTCAAGGATAACTGCGGTTTCGGCCTGATAGCCCATATGCAGGGCGAGCCCCAGTCATACCCTTTTGCAAACGGCCATCGAGGCCCTGACCTGCATGACCCACCGCGGTGGGATTAATGCCGACGGCAAGACCGGTGACGGTTGCGGTCTGCTGATTCAAAAGCCGGACGTGTTCCTGCGAGCCATCGCCCAGGAAACGTTCGGCGTTGAACTGCCCAAGCAATATGCCGTGGGCATGGTCTTCTTCAATCAGGACCCGGTCAAAGCCGAAGCCGCTCGCGAGAACATGAACCGCGAGATCCTGGCCGCCGGCCTGCAGCTGGTCGGCTGGCGCAAAGTGCCGATCGACACCAGCGTGCTCGGCCGCCTGGCCCTTGAGCGCCTGCCGCAGATCGAGCAGGTGTACATCGGCGGTGAAGGCCTGAGCGATCAGGACATGGCCGTCAAGCTGTTCACTTCCCGTCGTCGCTCGTCCGTGGCCAACGCCGCTGACACCGACCACTACGTCTGCAGCTTTTCGCACAAGACCATCATTTATAAAGGCCTGATGATGCCGGCGGATTTGACCGCCTTCTATCCGGACCTGAGCGATGAGCGCCTGCAAACCTCGATTTGCGTGTTCCACCAGCGCTTCTCCACCAACACCCTGCCGAAATGGCCGCTGGCTCAACCGTTCCGCTTCCTGGCGCACAACGGCGAGATCAACACCATCACCGGCAACCGCAACTGGGCCGTGGCCCGTCGCACCAAGTTCACCAACGATCTGATGGATCTGGAAGAGCTCGGCCCGCTGGTCAACCGCGTCGGTTCCGACTCCTCGAGCATGGACAACATGCTGGAGCTGATGGTCACCGGTGGCATCGACCTGTTCCGTGGCGTGCGGATGATCATTCCGCCAGCGTGGCAGAACGTCGAGACCATGGACCCGGATCTGCGTGCGTTCTACGAATACAACTCGATGCACATGGAACCGTGGGACGGCCCGGCCGGCGTGGTAATGACCGACGGTCGCTACGCGGTGTGCCTGCTCGACCGAAATGGTCTGCGTCCGGCGCGTTGGGTCACCACCAAGAATGGCTTCATCACCCTGGCGTCCGAAATCGGTGTCTGGAACTACCAGCCTGAAGACGTGCTCGCCAAGGGCCGTGTCGGGCCTGGCCAGATCTTCGCCGTGGACACCGAAACCGGGCAGATCCTCGACACCGATGCGATCGACAACCGCCTGAAGTCCCGCCATCCGTACAAGCAATGGCTGCGCAAGAATGCCCTGCGCATCCAGGCGACCATGGAAGACAACGACCACGGTTCGGCGTTCTACGACGTTGATCAGCTCAAGCAATACATGAAGATGTACCAGGTCACGTTCGAAGAGCGCGACCAGGTGCTGCGTCCGCTCGGCGAGCAAGGCTACGAAGCCGTTGGCTCGATGGGCGACGACACGCCGATGGCCGTGCTGTCCCAGCGCGTGCGCACGCCGTACGACTATTTCCGCCAGCAGTTCGCGCAGGTCACCAACCCGCCGATCGACCCGCTGCGTGAAGCCATCGTCATGTCGCTGGAGATCTGCCTCGGTGCCGAGCGCAACATCTTCCAGGAGTCGCCGGAACACGCTTCGCGCGTGATCCTCAGCTCGCCGGTCATTTCCCCGGCCAAGTGGCGCTCCCTGATGAACCTCGATCGCCCGGGCTTCGAGCGCGCGATCATCGATCTGAACTACGACGAGAGCATTGGCCTTGAAGCGGCGATCCGCAACGTGGCTGATCAGGCTGAAGAAGCCGTGCGCGCCGGTCGTACCCAGGTTGTGCTGAGTGACCGGCACATCGCCCCGGGCAAGTTGCCGATCCACGCGTCGCTGGCGACCGGTGCCGTGCACCACCGCCTGACCGAGAAAGGCCTGCGTTGCGACTCCAACATCCTGGTGGAAACCGCGACCGCTCGCGATCCGCACCACTTCGCCGTATTGATCGGTTTCGGCGCTTCTGCCGTTTATCCGTTCCTGGCCTATGAAGTGCTGGGCGACCTGATCCGCACCGGTGAAGTGCTGGGCGACCTCTACGAGGTGTTCAAGAACTACCGTAAAGGCATCACCAAAGGCTTGCTCAAGATCCTGTCGAAGATGGGTATCTCGACCATCACGTCGTACCGTGGTGCGCAGTTGTTCGAAGCCATCGGCCTGTCCGAGGAAGTCTGCAACCTGAGCTTCCGTGGCGTGCCAAGCCGCATCAAGGGTGCGCGTTTCGTCGACATCGAAGCCGAGCAGAAAGCCCTCGCCACCGAAGCCTGGAGCCCGCGCAAGCCGATCCAGCAAGGTGGCCTGCTGAAGTTCGTCCACGGTGGCGAATATCACGCGTACAACCCGGACGTGGTCAACACCCTGCAAGCCGCTGTGCAGCAGGGCGACTACAGCAAGTTCAAGGAATACACGTCGCTGGTGGACAACCGCCCGGTGTCGATGATCCGCGACCTGCTGAAAGTCAAAACCCTCGACACACCATTGGACATCAGCGAGATCGAACCGCTGGAATCGGTGCTCAAGCGCTTCGACTCCGCCGGTATCTCCCTGGGCGCCCTGTCGCCGGAAGCTCACGAAGCCCTGGCCGAAGCCATGAACCGCCTCGGTGCGCGTTCCAACTCCGGTGAAGGCGGCGAAGACCCGGCGCGTTACGGCACCATCAAGAGCTCGAAAATCAAGCAAGTCGCGACTGGCCGTTTCGGTGTGACCCCGGAATACCTGGTCAACGCCGAAGTGCTGCAGATCAAGGTCGCCCAAGGCGCCAAGCCGGGCGAGGGTGGTCAACTGCCAGGCGGCAAGGTCAACGGTCTGATCGCCAAACTGCGCTACGCAGTGCCGGGCGTGACCCTGATTTCGCCACCGCCGCACCACGATATCTACTCGATCGAAGACTTGTCACAGCTGATTTTCGACCTGAAGCAAGTCAACCCGAAGGCGCTGGTCTCGGTGAAGCTGGTCGCGGAAGCGGGCGTCGGCACCATTGCCGCCGGTGTGGCCAAGGCCTACGCGGACTTGATCACCATCTCCGGCTACGACGGCGGCACCGGTGCATCGCCGCTGACCTCGATCAAATACGCCGGCGCACCGTGGGAACTCGGCCTCGCCGAAACCCACCAGACCCTGCGCGGCAACGACCTGCGCGGCAAAGTCCGTGTGCAGACCGATGGCGGCCTGAAAACCGGCCTCGACGTGATCAAGGCAGCCATCCTCGGCGCTGAAAGCTTCGGCTTCGGCACCGCGCCAATGATCGCCCTGGGCTGCAAATACCTGCGCATCTGCCACCTGAACAACTGCGCCACCGGCGTTGCGACTCAGAACGAGAAACTGCGTAAGGATCACTACATCGGCACCGTCGACATGGTGGTGAATTTCTTCACCTATGTCGCCGAAGAAACCCGTGAGTGGCTGGCCAAGCTGGGCGTGCGCTCCCTCGAAGAGCTGATCGGCCGTACCGATCTGCTGGAAGTCCTCGAAGGGCAGACCGCCAAGCAGCATCACCTGGACCTGACGCCGTTGCTGGGCAGCGACCACGTGCCGGCGGACAAACCGCAGTTCTGCGGCGTTGAACGCAACCCGCCGTTCGACAAGGGCCTGCTGGCCGAGAAAATGGTCGACATGGCCAGTTCGGCCATCAACGACCTGAGCGGCGCCGAGTTCGCCCTGGATATCTGCAACTGCGACCGTTCGATCGGCGCGCGGATCTCCGGCGAAATCGCCCGCAAGCACGGCAACCAGGGGATGGCGAAAGCGCCGATCACCTTCCGCTTCAAGGGCACTGCAGGTCAGAGTTTCGGCGTGTGGAACGCCGGCGGCCTGAACATGTACCTGGAAGGCGACGCCAACGACTACGTCGGCAAGGGCATGACCGGCGGCAAGCTGGTCATCGTTCCGCCGAAGGGCAGCGTCTACAAGACTCAGGACAGTGCCATCATCGGCAACACCTGCCTGTACGGCGCTACCGGTGGCAAGCTGTTCGCCGCCGGCACCGCGGGCGAGCGTTTCGCCGTGCGTAACTCTGGTGCCCACACCGTTGTGGAAGGCACTGGCGATCACTGCTGCGAGTACATGACCGGTGGTTTCGTCTGCGTCCTGGGCAAGACCGGTTACAACTTCGGCTCTGGCATGACCGGCGGTTTCGCCTACGTGCTCGACCAGGACAACACCTTTGTTGACCGGGTCAACCACGAACTGGTGGAAATCCAGCGGATCAGCGGCGAAGCGATGGAAGCTTATCGCAGTCACCTGCAAAACGTGCTGAACGAGTACGTCGCGGAAACCGATAGCGAGTGGGGTCGTGAACTCGCCGAAAACCTCGATGACTACTTGCGCCGTTTCTGGTTGGTCAAGCCGAAGGCTGCCAACTTGAAATCGTTGCTTTCCAGCACCCGTGCCAACCCGCAGTGATATGCGCCTGAAGAGTTTGATGAGGTTTTAAAATGGCTGAACGTCTGAATAATGACTTCCAGTTCATCGAGGTCGGGCGCAAGGATCCGAAGAAGAAACTGTTGCGTCAACGCAAGAAAGAGTTCGTGGAAATCTACGAACCGTTCAAACCCCAGCAGTCGGCCGACCAGGCCCACCGCTGCCTGGGTTGCGGTAACCCGTATTGCGAATGGAAGTGCCCGGTGCACAACTTCATTCCGAACTGGCTGAAACTGGTGGCAGAGGGCAACATCCTTGCCGCCGCCGAGCTGTCGCACCAGACCAACACCTTGCCGGAAGTTTGCGGCCGGGTATGCCCGCAGGATCGTCTGTGCGAGGGTGCGTGCACCCTCAACGACGGCTTCGGCGCGGTGACCATCGGTTCGGTGGAGAAGTGCATCACCGACACCGCGTTCGCCATGGGCTGGCGCCCGGACATGTCCAAGGTCAAGCCGACCGGCAAGCGTGTCGCGATCATCGGTGCCGGGCCTGCGGGCCTGGGCTGCGCTGACGTGCTGGTACGTGGTGGCGTGACCCCGGTGGTGTTCGACAAGAACCCGGAAATCGGTGGCCTGCTGACCTTCGGCATCCCCGAGTTCAAGCTGGAAAAGACCGTGCTGAGCAATCGCCGCGAAGTCTTCACCGGCATGGGCATCGAGTTCCGCCTCAACACCGAGGTGGGCACCGACGTGACCATGGAGCAACTGCTCGAAGAATACGACGCGGTATTCATGGGCATGGGCACCTACACCTACATGAAGGGCGGTTTCGCCGGTGAAGACCTGCCGGGCGTGTACGACGCGCTGGACTTCCTGATCGCCAACGTCAACCGTAACCTGGGCTTTGAAAAGTCGCCGGAAGATTTCGTCGACATGAAAGGCAAGAAGGTCGTGGTACTCGGCGGTGGCGACACGGCGATGGACTGCAACCGTACTTCGATCCGCCAGGGCGCCAAGTCGGTGACCTGTGCTTATCGTCGTGACGAAGCGAACATGCCGGGCTCGCGCAAAGAGGTGAAGAACGCCAAGGAAGAAGGCGTGAAATTCCTCTACAACCGCCAGCCGATCGCCATCGTTGGTGAAGACAAGGTTGAAGGTGTGAAGGTGGTCGAGACCCGTCTCGGCGAGCCGGACGCCCGTGGTCGTCGCAGCCCCGAGCCGATTCCGGGTTCCGAAGAGATCATCCCGGCCGACGCCGTGGTCATCGCGTTCGGTTTCCGTCCAAGCCCGGCGCCGTGGTTCGAACAGTTCAGCATCCAGACCGACAGCC
>Ga0247819_10000230_pt1 | contig 35476 bp, 8 predicted proteins | sample 13C_Xylose_Day6_FD_193428 | JGI IMG/M metagenome (GOLD analysis project Ga0247819, IMG submission 193428) | Soil microbial communities from agricultural site in Penn Yan, New York, United States - 13C_Xylose_Day6 | ecosystem: Environmental > Terrestrial > Soil > Agricultural land | place: USA... | reverse complement strand
CGGCGATCTGGCGCGTAACCGTGCCGATGGGGTGATCGAATACATCGGGCGCATCGACCATCAGGTGAAGATCCGCGGTTTCCGGATCGAGCTGGGTGAAATCGAAGCGCGTCTGCAGCAGCAAGCGTCGGTACGCAATGCTCTGGTGCTGGCACTGGACGGTCCTTCCGGTGCACAGTTGGTGGGTTACGTGGTGCCGAAAGTGGCGGTGGCGCCAGAGCAGCAAACTGCGCTGCGCGAAGAACTGCGTAGCGGACTCAAGGCAGCACTGCCGGATTACATGGTCCCGGCGCACATCCTGTTCCTCGACAACCTGCCGCTAACCGCCAACGGCAAGCTCGACCGCAAGGCCTTGCCGACCCCGGATGCCAGCCAGTTGCAGCAGGCCTACGTGGCACCGCAAAGCGAGCTGGAACAACGTATCGCGGCGATCTGGCAGGACGTGCTCAAGCTTGAGCAGGTCGGCCTGACGGACAACTTCTTCGAACTCGGCGGTGACTCGATCATCTCCATCCAGGTGGTCAGCCGTGCACGTCAGGCGGGAATCCGCTTCACCCCGAAAGAGCTGTTCCAGCACCAGACCGTGCAAGGTCTGGCCAGTGTCGCGCGTCTCGGCGAGGACGGCCCGGGCGTCGATCAGGGCCCGGTCAGCGGTGAGCTGACCCTGCTGCCGATCCATCAGGTGTTCTTCGACACCGCGATCCCCGAGCGTCACCACTGGAACCAGTCGGTGCTGCTCAAATCCAGCCAGGCGCTGGACCCGAACGCCCTGGAACAGGCCCTGCAGGCCTTGCTGGCGCACCATGACGCCCTGCGCCTGCGCTTTGCCGAGCAGGAGGGTCACTGGCAGGCGCAGTTCGCGCCAGTGTCGAGCGAGCAGTCAATGCTGTGGCAAGCGCAACTGAACGACAGCGCCGAGTTGCAGGCGCTGGGTGAAGAAGCCCAGGCCAGCCTCAACCTGCAGAACGGCCCGCTGCTGCGCGCGGTGCTGGCGACTTTGGCGAGCGGCGAGCAACGCCTGTTGCTGGTGATCCATCACCTGGCGGTGGACGGCGTGTCGTGGCGCATTCTCTTCGAAGACCTGCAGCAGGCCTACAACCAGTGCCTCGCGGGGCAAACGCCAACGCTGCCAGCCAAGACCAGCTCGATCCAGGCCTGGGCCAGGCGCATGGCCGAACATGCCGGCAGCACCGCCTTGCAGGACGAACTGCAGTACTGGACCACGCAACTGCACGGGGTTGGCGCCGACCTGCCGTGCCAGCGTACGGACGCCGCCTTGAGCTATCGCCAGGCCGTCAGCGTGCAGACCCGCCTGGACAAAACCCTGACCCGTCAGTTGCTGCAAGATGCCCCGGTGGCTTACCGCACCCAGGTCAACGACCTGCTGCTGACCGCCCTGGCGCAGGTCATCACCGGCTGGACCGGCGAGCGTTCGGCGCTGGTGCAGCTGGAAGGTCACGGTCGCGAAGCGCTGTTCGACGACATCGACCTGACCCGCAGCGTCGGCTGGTTCACCAGCCTGTACCCGGTCAAACTGACCCCGGCAGCCGACCTCGGCGCCGCGATCAAGGGCATCAAGGAACAGCTGCGCGCCATCCCCGACAAGGGCCTCGGTTATGGCGCCTTGCGTTACCTGGGCGATGAACAGGTAAAAGCGCAACTGGCCGAGCTGCCGCAGGCGCGGATCACCTTCAACTATCTTGGCCAGTTCGATGGCAGCTTCTCCAGCGGCGAGCAGTTGCTGACCCCCGCCAGCGAAAGCGCCGGGCGCGAACAGAGCCTGGATGCACCGCTGGGTAACTGGCTGACGGTCAACGGCCAGGTCTATGACGGCGAACTGAGCCTGGGCTGGACCTTCAGCGGCGAGATGTTCGACACCGCAACCATCCAGCAACTGGCTGATGCTTACGCTCAAGCGCTGCAGGGTTTGATTGCCCATTGCAGCGCTGCTGTCCAGCAAGGCTTCACGCCGTCGGACTTCCCCCTGGCGCGAGTCTCCCAGGCCCAGCTGGACCGGCTACCGGTGCCAGCCGCCGCAGTCGAAGACCTCTATCCGATGTCGCCGATGCAACAGGGCATGATGTTCCACACCCTGTACGAACAGTCGGCCAGCGACTACATCAACCAGATGCGCCTGGACGTCGAAGGGCTCGATCCCGAACGCTTTTCCCAGGCCTGGCAGGCGGCGCTGGCGGGGCATGACATCCTGCGCAGCAGCTTTGTCTGGCAGGGCGATCTGCAGCAACCGTTGCAGGTGGTGCACAAGACCCTGCAAATGCCGTTCTGCCACCTCGACTGGCGCGGCCGTGAGGATCTCGCCGAGGCGCTGGACGCCTGGGCTGAAAACGACCGTCAGCAAGGCTTCGACCTGGCCCGTGCGCCGTTGCTGCGCATGGCGGTGATTCGCACCGGCGAACAGCGCTATCACCTGGTCTACACCAACCACCACATCCTTATGGACGGCTGGAGCAACTCGCGTCTGCTCGGCGAAGTGCTGCAACGCTACAGCGGCCAGTGGCTGGCGACTGAACCGGCACGCTACAGCCATTACATCGACTGGCTGCAGCGCCAGGACAGCGCAGCCAGCCAGGCCTTCTGGCAGCGTGAGCTGGGAGCGCTGAGCACGCCGACCCGCCTGGCCGACGCGCTGCTGCGTCCTGCCAGCGGTACTGTCGGCTATGGCGATCACCTGTACAGCCTCGACATCACCCTGACCGAACGCCTGAACGCCTTTGCCCGGCAGCAGAAAATCACCCTCAACACCCTGGTGCAGGCCGCCTGGCTGTTGTTGCTGCAGCGCTACACCGGCCAGGACAGTGTGTGCTTCGGCGCCACGGTGGCTGGCCGTCCGGCCGACCTCAAAGGCGTTGAAGAGCAGATCGGTCTGTTCATCAACACCTTGCCCGTGGTCGCCGCGCCGGTGCCGCAGCAAACGGTCGGCGCCTGGCTGCAAGCCTTGCAGGCGCAGAATCTGGCGTTGCGTGAGCACGAGCACACACCGCTGTTCGAGATCCAGCGCTGGGCCGGGCAGGGCGGTGAAGCGCTGTTCGACAACATCCTGGTGTTCGAGAACTACCCGGTGGCCGAGGCCTTGCAAAGCGCCTCGCCGGCCGGTGTCAGCTTCGGCAGCATCGCCAACCACGAGCAGACCAATTACCCGTTGACCCTGGCCGTCGGCCTCTCCGATGCCCTGACCCTGCATTACAGCTATGCCCGCAACCAGTTCCGCGACGACAGCGTCGAGCGCCTCGCCGCGCATCACCGCCAGCTGTTGCTGGCCCTGGCCGAAGACGCGCTGCGCCCGCTGGGTGAGGTGTCGCAACTGGCGCCTGCTGAACAACAGCAGCTTCAGGCCTGGAGCCAGGTGCCGTTCGAGAGCGGCGACCGGCGGGCGGTGCACCAGCTGTTCGAAGCCCAGGTGCAGCGTCAGCCCGAGGCACCGGCGCTGATTTTCGGCGAGCAGCAACTGAGCTACGCCGAACTCGACAACCGCGCCAACCGCCTGGCGCGTACTCTGGTCGAGCTCGGTGCCGGTCCTGAAGTGCTGGTCGGGATTGCCGTGGAGCGTGGCCTGGACATGATCGTTGCGGTGCTTGCGGTGCTCAAGTCGGGCAGCGCCTATGTGCCGCTCGACCCCGGTTACCCGGCCGACCGCCTGCAATGCATGATGGAAGACAGCGGCATCGTCCTGCTGCTGAGCCAGAGCCACTTGCTGGAGCGCCTGCCGGTGCCGGCGGCGGTCACCAGCCTGTGCCTGGACCAGGCCCAGGCCTGGCAGGCCGAGGATGGCAGCGTCTTGCACATCGAGGTGGCGGCCGACAACCTCGCCTACGTCATGTTCACCTCCGGCTCCACCGGCCGCCCCAAGGGCGTCGGCATCAGCCAGTCGGCGCTGACCCGGCATGCCTGGGTTTCCGTGGACTTCTTCAACCTCGACGGCAGCGACCGCATGCTGCAGTTCGCCACCTTCAACTTCGACGGCTTTGTCGAGCAACTCTATGCGCCGTTGATCTGCGGTGCCGCAGTGGTGCTGCGTGGTCCGCAGATCTGGGACAGCGAAACCTTCTACCGCGAGCTGATCGAGCGGCAGATCAGCGTGGTCGACCTGACCACCGCCTATTGGCACATGCTCGCCAAGGACTTTGCGGCCATCGGCCCGCGTGACTATGGGCGTCTCAAGCAACTGCACAGCGGTGGCGAGGCGATGCCGCCGGAAGGCCTGGCGGCCTGGAAACAGGCGGGGCTGGGGCATGTGCGTCTGCTCAACACCTATGGCCCGACCGAAGCGACGGTGACCGTCACCACCCTCGATTGCAGCGAGTATGTCGACGGGCGTCGCGAGCAACCGCTGACCCTTCCGATCGGCACGGTGTTGCCGGAACGCAGCATCTACCTGCTCGACAACAACGGCGCGCCGGCCCCGGTCGGCACGGTGGGCGAACTGGTGATTGGCGGTGAGCTGCTCGCCCGTGGTTACTTCAACCGCCCGAGCCTGACTGCCGAACGCTTCCTGCCTGATCCGTTTGCCTTGCAACCGGGCGGGCGCCTGTACCGCAGCGGTGACCTGGCCCGCTACCGCGCCGATGGGGTGATCGACTACGTCGGGCGCATCGATCACCAGGTCAAGATTCGCGGCCTGCGTATCGAGCTGGGCGAAATCGAGGCGCGTCTGCAGGAGCAGGAGGCCGTTCGCGATGCCGTGATCCTGGCCCTGGAGGGGCCGAACGGCCTGCAGCTGGTGGCCTATGTGGTGCCAACAGAAACACCGGGCGATGCCCTGCGCGAGCGGCTCAAGGCCCACCTGCAACAGCACCTGCCGGACTACATGGTGCCAGGCGCCTGGATGTTCCTCGAGCAGTTGCCGCTGAGCCCCAATGGCAAGCTCGACCGCAAGGCGCTGCCCAAGCCCGATGCCGCCCTGGCACTGGAACGCTTCGTAGCGCCGCAGAGTGGCGTGCAGCAGCAGGTTGCGCAGATCTGGCAGGAGGTGTTGCAGGTCGAGCGCGTCGGCCTCACCGACAACTTCTTCGCCCTCGGTGGCCACTCGTTGCTGGCGACCCAGGTGGTTGCGCGCATGCGCCATGCCCTGAACATCGAGGTGAGCCTGCGCAGCCTGTTCGAGCAGGACAACCTGGCGGCCTTCGTTGCCGCCCTCGATCCGCAGGCTGCTCAGCCGGCGCCGGCCCTGGTGGCGCAGGCGCGCGGTGCCAGCGTGCCGCTGTCGTATGCCCAGGAACGCCAGTGGTTCCTCTGGCAGCTGGACCCGCAGAGCGCCGCCTACCATGTCCCGTGCGTGCTGCGTTTGCGCGGCCCGCTGCAGGTCGAGGCGCTGGAGCGTGGCTTCCAGGTGCTGGTGCAACGTCATGAAAGCCTGCGCACCACCTTCATTCAGGAAGGGGTGAAGCCGCTGCAAGTGATTGCCGCGCAGGGCTCGCTGGCGATCGAGCGGCATACAGTGCCCGTGTTGGACAGCGCCCTGGCCCGTGATAGCTGGGTTCAGGCCTTTATCGAAGGCGCGATCGCCCGGCTGTTCGACCTCGGCCAGGGTCCGCTGATCCGGGTCAACCTGCTGCAGCTGGCCGAAGATGAGCACATCCTGCTGCTGACCCAGCACCACATCGTGTCCGACGGCGCCTCGATGCAGGTCATGGTCGATGAGCTGGTGCAGTTGTATGCCGGCTTCACTGCCGGACATGAGGTGCAGTTGGCGCCGATGCCGATCCAGTACGCCGACTACGCCCTGTGGCAGCGCCAGTGGATGGACGCCGGCGAACGCGAGCGTCAACTGGGGTACTGGCGTGCCCGTCTGGCCGGTGATCAAGCACCGCTGGCGCTGCCGACCGACCGTCCGCGTCCAGCCGTGCAAAGCTACCGTGGTGCGCGCCTGGACCTGGTCTTGCCCGCCGCGACCCATGCCGCATTGCAGCGAGTGGCGCGTGAGCACAACGTCACCCTGTTCATGCTCCTGCTGGCCTCGTTCCAGACCTTGCTGCACCGTTACTCCGGGCAGGCCGATATTCGTGTCGGCGTGCCGGTGGCCAACCGCAGCCGCATGGAAACCGAAGGCCTGATCGGCTTTTTCACCAACACTCAAGTGCTCGACGCCCAGCTCAGCCCGCAGCTGCCGTTCACACAGCTGTTGCAGCAGGTGCGGGCGACGGCGCTGGGCGCCCAGGCGCACCAGGACCTGCCGTTCGAGCAACTGGTCGAAGCCCTGCAACCGCAGCGCAGCCTCAGCCACAGCCCGCTGTTCCAGGTGTTGTTCAACCATCAGCGAGAAGTGCAACGGGGTGGGGCAGGGCAGGCTTTGTCGGCGTTGCAGGTCGAGACCCTGGCCTGGGCAACCCACAGCGCCCAGTTCGACCTGACCCTGGATACCGTGGAGGCCATTGATGGCCTGAGTGCCTCGCTGACCTACGCCACCGACTTGTTCGACGCGACCACTGTCGCCCGCATGGCGCAGCATTGGCGCAACCTGCTGGCGGCGATCATCGCCGAGCCGACGGCGGCGATTGCCGATCTGCCGATGCTGGCTGTCGAGGAGCGTGTGCAGTTGCTCGAAGGCTGGAATGCCACTGAGCGTGCGTATCCATTGCAGCAGTCGGTGCAGGCGCTGATCGAGCAGCAGGTCGAGCGGGCGCCGCAGGCCACCGCCTTGCTGTTCGGCGGGCAACAACTGAGCTATGCCGAACTCAATGCCCAGGCCAACCGCCTGGCCCATCGTTTGATCGAAATCGGCGTGGGCCCGGATGTGCTGGTCGGCATCGCCGCCGAACGCAGTCTGGAGATGGTTGTAGGTCTCTTGGCCGTGCTCAAGGCTGGTGGCGCTTACGTGCCGCTCGATCCTGAATATCCGCAAGACCGCTTGAGCTACATGATCGAAGACAGTGGCATCCACTTGCTGCTGACTCAGCAACATCTGCATGAGCAGCTGCCGGTTCCGGCCTCGGTCGAAGTCCTGCTGCTGGAGCAAGACCTGAGCAGCTACCCGACGCACAACCCCGAAGTGGCCATGGCCGAGGAAAACCTCGCCTACGTGATCTACACCTCGGGTTCCACCGGCAAACCGAAGGGTGCGGGCAACCGTCATTCGGCACTGACCAACCGCCTGTGCTGGATGCAGGAAGCTTATGCGCTGGACGCCAGTGACACCGTGCTACAGAAAACCCCGTTCAGCTTCGACGTGTCGGTGTGGGAGTTCTTCTGGCCGCTGATGACCGGCGCGCGCCTGGCGATTGCCGGGCCGGGTGAGCACCGTGATCCGGCGCGCCTGCTGCAACTGATCGAGCAGCATCAGGTCAGCACGCTGCACTTTGTGCCGTCGATGTTGCAGGTGTTCCTCCTCGATGAGCGCGTGCATGAGGCGCGCAGTCTCAAACGCATCATCTGCAGTGGTGAAGCGTTGCAGGTCGATGCCCAGCAGCAGGTGTTCGCCAAGCTGCCGCAGGCCAAGTTGTACAACCTTTACGGCCCGACCGAAGCGGCCATCGACGTCACCCACTGGACCTGCCGCGAAGAGAGCAGCGACACGGTGCCGATCGGTCAGCCGATTGCCAATCTGTCGACCTACATCCTCGACGCCGAACTGGGCCCGGTCCCGGCCGGTGTCATCGGTGAGTTGTACCTGGGCGGGGAAGGTCTGGCGCGTGGTTATCACCGTCGCCCCGGTCTTACCGCCGAACGCTTCATGGTCAGCCCGTTCGGCGACGGCGAACGCCTGTACCGCACCGGCGACCTGGCGCGCTATCGCTCGGACGGGGTGATCGAATACGCCGGGCGTATCGACCATCAGGTGAAGATCCGTGGTCTGCGTATCGAACTGGGCGAGATCGAGGCGCGGCTGTTCGAACAGGCCGAAGTCCGCGAAGCCGTGGTGCTGGCCATGGACCTGCTCGGCAGCCAACAGCTGGTCGGCTATGTGGTGCCAAACGCCGAAGGTATCGACGCCGAGCAACTCAAGGCGCGCCTGAAAGCGCACCTGCCGGACTACATGGTGCCGAGCCAGTGGGTGTTCCTCGACAGCCTGCCGCTGAGCCCCAACGGCAAACTGGAGCGCAAGGCACTGCCACGCCCCGACGTCAGTCAGGCCCGGCAAGCCTATGTGGCGCCACACAGCGAACTGCAAAAACAGGTGGCCGAACGCTGGTGCAACGCGCTCGAACTCGAGCGCGTCGGCCTCACCGATAACTTCTTCGAGCTGGGCGGACACTCCCTGTTGGTAGTGAACGTCGTATCGCGCATTCAACTTGAGCTTGGTATGAAATTGACCCCGCAAATGCTTTTCCAGTACCCGACCTTGGGTGCATTCGTCGAGCAGCTGGAGCAGTCCGGCGAACAGCTGAGCAACGCCAAACTGAGCAAGCTTGAAGCGCTGTTCGATGAAATGGAGGAGCTGTGATGGACCAGACTGTCGCCCTGCGCATCGCCAAGCGCTTCATCACCCTGCCGTTGGACAAGCGTCGCCTGTACCTGGAGAAGATGCTCGAAGAGGGCGTCTCGCCGGCCAACCTGCCGATCCCTGCAGTGCAGGGCGAAGTGCCGACGCTGCCGTTGTCCTATGCCCAGGAGCGCCAGTGGTTCCTCTGGCAACTGGCGCCGGACAGCGCCAACTACAACCTGCCGACCGCCTTGCGCCTGCACGGCCAGCTGGACATGGCGGCCTTGCAGGCCAGCTTCGATGCCTTGCTTGAACGGCATCAGGCACTGCGCACCACCTTCGGTGAATACGCCGAGGGTGTGCAGCAGGTGATTCATCCGGCGTCCTCGGTAGCCATCGGCCGACACGCCTTGCCCGCCGATCTCGATGCTAGCCAGCGTGAAGCGCGGATCAAGGCGTTTCTGGAAGAGGAAACCCACCACTGCTTCGACCTGCAGCAAGGTCCGCTGCTGCGGGTCGGTCTGCTCGACGTAGCGCCTGATGATCACGTCCTGGTACTGACCCAGCACCACATCGTTTCCGACGGTGCTTCGCTGCAGATCATGGTCGACGAACTGGTCCAGGGTTACGCCGCCCGCAGCCGTGGCCAGGTGCCGACGCTGGCAGCGTTACCGATCCAGTACGCCGACTACGCCATCTGGCAGCGGCACTGGATGGAGGCGGGCGAGCGTGAACGCCAGCTGCAGTACTGGCTGGCGCAACTCGACGGTCAGCAGCCAGTGCTTGAACTGCCCAGCGACCGGCCGCGTCCGAGCGTGCAAAGCTACCGTGGCGCGCGTCAGGCGATTGCCTTCGACGACAGCCTCGGCCGTGAGCTCAGAGCCCTGGCCCAGCGCGAAGGCGCGACGCTGTTCATGGTGTTGCTGGCGTCGTTCCAGGCCCTGCTGCAGCGCTACAGCGGGCAGGGTGAAATCTGCGTCGGGGTGCCGACCGCCAACCGCAACCGGGTGGAAACCGAGGGCCTGATCGGCTTCTTCGTCAACACTCAGGTGCTCAAGGCCGAGTTCGATAGCACACTGAGCTTCAGCGGCCTGCTGGCCCAGGTCAAGCAGCGGGTACTGGGCGCCCAAGGGCATCAGGACCTGCCGTTCGAACAACTGGTCGAAGCCTTGCACCCAGAGCGCAGCCTCAGCCACAACCCGTTGTTCCAGGTCATGCACAACCACCAGCAAGGCAGCGCTGGCGATGAAACGCGGGTGCAGGAACTGCCCGGTTTGCGCGTCGAGGGCCTGAACTGGGACAGCCTGACCGCCCAGTTCGATCTGACCCTGGATACGCTGGAAAGCAGCGACGGCCTGAGCGCTTCGCTGACCTATGCCACCGATTTGTTCGACGCCGCCACCATTGAGCGCATGGCCGGGCACTGGCTCAATCTTTTGGCTGCCGTGGTCGCCGACCCGCAGCAGCGGATTGCCGCACTGGAGCTGTTCGGTGCTGGCGAAGTCGCCGCGCAGATCGCCCAGTGGAACCCGCAGCCGGCCGAGTTTCCGGTCGAACACTGCCTGCACACCCTGATCGCTGCCCAGGCCGCTGCCCGTTCTGAGGCGATTGCCGTTACCTACCTGAACCAGCAACTGAGCTACGGCGACCTCAACGCCCGTGCCAACCAATGGGCGCATCGCCTGATCGAGCTGGGCGTCGGCCCGGACGTGCTGGTCGGTGTCGCGGTCGAGCGCAGCCTGGATATGGTTGTCGGCCTGCTGGCGGTGCTCAAGGCCGGTGGCGCTTACCTGCCACTTGACCCGCAGTATCCGCAGGACCGTCTGGCCTACATGATCGAGGACAGCGGTATCGACCTGGTGCTCAGTCAGCGCGACGTTGTTGGTCGCCTGCCGCTGCCGGCGCATGTGCGCAGCCTGCTACTGGACGACGAGCTGACCCAACCGTTGACCGATCCGCAGGTCACCACCGGCCCGGACAACCTGGCCTACGTGATCTACACCTCCGGCTCCACCGGCAAACCGAAAGGCACCTTGCTGCCGCACCGCAATGTGCTGCGGCTGTTCACCGCCACCGAGCGCTGGTTCGGTTTCGGTGCCGAAGACGTCTGGAGCCTGTTCCATTCCTACGCCTTCGACTTCTCGGTGTGGGAGCTGTTCGGCGCGCTGCTGTATGGCGGCCGCGTCGTGGTAGTGGCTCAGGACGTCAGCCGCTCGCCGGAAGATTTCTACGCACTGCTGTGCAGCGAAGGCGTTACGGTACTGAACCAGACTCCGTCGGCGTTCAAGGCGCTGATGCAGGTGGCCTGTGCCGAAACCGAGAGCAAACCGGCGCTGCGTTATGTGGTGTTCGGTGGCGAAGCGTTGGACGTAAAAAGCCTGCGTCCGTGGTTTGAGCGTTTCGGCGATCAAGCCCCGCAACTGGTCAACATGTATGGCATCACCGAAACCACAGTGCACGTGACCTACCGGCCGTTGTCGCTGGCCGACCTGGAACTGGAAGCCAGCAGCCCGATTGGCGAGCCGATCGCCGACCTGTCCTGGTACCTGCTCGACGCCGAACTGAACCCGGTACCGAAAGGTTGCATCGGTGAGTTGTATGTCGGCCAGGCCGGCCTGGCGCGTGGCTATCTGAACCGTGCCGACCTCACCGCCACACGTTTCGTCGCCGACCCCTTCGGCCAGCCCGGTGCGCGGCTGTACCGTACCGGCGATCTGGCGCGTAACCGTGCCGATGGGGTGATCGAATACATCGGGCGCATCGACCATCAGGTGAAGATCCGCGGTTTCCGGATCGAGCTGGGTGAAATCGAAGCGCGTCTGCAGCAGCAAGCGCCGGTGCGCAACGCCCTGGTGCTGGCGCTGGATGGTCCGTCCGGTGCACAGCTGGTGGGTTACGTGGTGCCGAAAGTGGCGGTGGCGCCAGAGCAGCAAACTGCGCTGCGCGAAGAACTGCGCAGCGGGCTCAAGGCGGCATTGCCGGACTACATGGTCCCGGCGCATATCCTGTTCCTCGACAGTTTGCCGCTGACCGCCAACGGCAAGCTCGACCGCAAGGCCTTGCCGACCCCGGATGCCAGCCAGTTGCAGCAGGCCTACGTGGCACCGCAAAGCGAGCTGGAGCAGCGTATCGCCGCGATCTGGCAGGACGTGCTCAAGCTTGAGCAGGTCGGCCTGACCGACAACTTCTTCGCCCTCGGCGGGCACTCGCTGCTGGCAACCCAGGTGATATCACGAGTACGTGCGCTGGGCATCGAGATTTCCCTCAAGACCCTGTTCGAACAACCGGACCTGCAGCATTTCGTCCAGGCCCTGGCGGCGCCTGCGCAGGTGACGGTGCAGATTCAACCGGTCGACCGTGGCCAACCGCTGGCGTTGTCCTATGCCCAGGAACGTCAATGGTTCCTCTGGCAGCTCGACCCACAAAGCTCGGCCTACAACATTCCACTGGCCTTGCGTCTGCGCGGTGAGCTGGATGTTATCGCCCTGCAGCGCAGCTTCTATGCCCTGGTCGCCCGTCATGAAAGCCTGCGCACCCGTTTCGTGCGTGACGCTCAGGGCAACCCGCAGCAGCTAATCGAGCCCGGTCTGCGCGTGCCGCTGTGCCTGGACCACGCGCAGGACAGCGGCGAAGCCCAGGTCCGGAGCTGGATCGAAACCCAGGCCGCGCAGCTGTTTGACCTGGAGCAAGGGGCGCTGGTACGCCTGCGTCTGTTGCAACTGGCCAGCGACGAGCACGTCCTGCTGCTGGTCCAGCATCACATCGTCTCCGATGGCTGGTCGATGCAGTTGATGGTCGACGAGCTGGTGCGGCTCTACGCCGGTTACAGCCAGGGCCAGGAAACCGCCCTGGCGCCGTTGCCGATCCAGTACGCCGACTATGCCCACTGGCAACGCAACTGGCTGGAGCAGGGCGAGTACGCCCGCCAGCTGGCCTGGTGGACCGCGCAACTGGGCGAGCCGGACAGCCTGCTGGAGCTGCCTTACGACTTCGTCCGCCCGGCCGAGCAGAGCTTTTGCGGTGCCCAGCTCGACGTGCAACTGGATGCGGCATTGGCGCAGCGCCTGCAGCAATTGGCGAAAACCCATAACGTCACCCTGTTCATGTTGTTGCTGGCTTCGTTCCAGAGCTTCCTGCACCGCTACAGCGGCCAGGCGTTGATCCCGGTCGGGGTGCCGGTGGCCAACCGCAACCGGGTGGAAACCGAAGGCCTGATCGGCTTCTTCGTCAACACTCAGGTGATGCAGGCGCGCTTTGCCGGGCAGCCGCGTTTCAGTGAGGTGCTGGCGCAGGTGCGGCAGATGGCCCTGGGCGCCCAGGAGCATCAGGACCTGCCGTTCGAGCAACTGGTCGAGGCCCTGCAGCCGGAACGCAGCCTGAGTTTCAGCCCGCTGTTCCAGGTCATGTTCAATCACCAGAGCGCGCAGCGTCACCGCCTGCAACCGCTGCACGTGCCGGGCCTGGCGGTCGAAGGCCTGAGCTGGGACGACCCGACCTCGCAGTTCGACCTGACCCTGAATACCTTCGAGTCCGCCGACGGCCTTTCGGCGACCCTGACCTATGCCACCGACCTGTTCAGTGCGGACACCGTGGCGCGCATGGCGCAGCACTGGCTGAACCTGCTGCACGGCATCGTTGCCGATCCGCAGGCCCGTATCGATCAGTTGCCGCTGCTGTCGCCTGCCGAGCAGCAGCAAATCTGCGTGGAGTGGAACGCCGACTATTCGGCCTATGACACCCAGAGCAACATTCCGGCCGCGATTCAGGCGCAAGTGATTGCGCAGCCGCAGGCACTGGCCCTGACCGCCGGCACCCGCACTTTCACGTATGCCGAACTCAACGCCTGGTCCAACCGTCTGGCGCGCCAGCTGGTCAGCCTCGGCGTCGGCCCGGAGGTGCGGGTTGGCGTGGCCATGGAGCGCAGCAGCGAGATGATCGTCGCCTTGCTGGCGGTGCTCAAGGCGGGCGGCGCCTATGTGCCGCTGGACCCGGATTATCCGGCCGAACGCGTGGCCTACATGCTCGAAGACAGCCAGGCACGAATCCTCCTGACCCAGGCAGCGCTGGTCGATGAACTGCCGCCGAGCCAGGCTCAGCTGCTGCTGGTCGATCCGCAGGGGCAGGGGCTGGAAGCCTATGCTGACGATGATCTGCCTCTGCGCGCCGCGGCCGACAACCTGGCCTATGTGATCTACACCTCCGGCTCCACCGGCAAGCCCAAGGGCGTGGCCATCGCCCACCGCAACGTGCTGGCGCTGATCCACTGGAGCCAGCAGGTCTACAGCCAGGCCGACCTGCAAGGGGTGCTGGCTTCGACCTCGGTGTGCTTCGACCTGTCGGTCTGGGAGATTTTCGTCACCCTGGCCAGCGGCGGTTCGATCGTGCTGGCGCGTAACGCCCTGGAGCTGCCGGAACTGGCCGCACGCGATCAGGTGCGCCTGATCAACAGCGTGCCATCGGCGGTCACCGCGTTGCAGCGCGCCGGGCAGATTCCGCCGGGTGTACGCATCATCAACATGGCTGGCGAGCCGCTGAAGCAGGGGCTGGTCGATGCCCTGTATGCCTCGCCGAGCGTCGAACACGTCTACGACCTGTACGGCCCGTCGGAAGACACCACCTACTCGACCTGGACCCGCCGTGAAGCGGGCGGCCAGGCCAATATCGGCCGACCGTTGTGCAACACCAGCAGCTACATCCTCGATGGCCAGTTGCAGCCGGTGCCGCAAGGCGTGGCTGGTGAGCTGTACCTGGCGGGCGAAGGCATCACTCGCGGCTACCTGTTCCGCCCGGGGCTGACGGCGGAGAAGTTCGTGCCCAACCCGTTCGGCGGCGCGGGTGAGCGCCTGTACCGCACCGGCGACCTGACCCGTTATCGCCCGGACGGGGTAATCGAATACGTCGGGCGCATCGACCATCAGGTGAAGATCCGTGGTTTCCGGATCGAGCTGGGTGAAATCGAGGCGCGCCTGTTGCAGCAGCCGGAAGTACGCGAGGGTGTGCTGCTGGCAGTGGACGGTGTCAGCGGTCAGCAGCTGGTCGGTTATGTGGTGCTGCACGACAGCGCAAGCCAGGACCCGGCGAAGATGCGTGACGCATTGCGCACCCGGCTCAAGGCGACGCTGCCGGAATACATGGTGCCAGCGCATATCCTGTTCCTCGACGCCTTGCCGCTGACGCCCAACGGCAAGCTCGACCGCAAGGCCTTGCCGGCGCTGGACGCGAGCCTGGCGCAACACGCCTATGTCGCCCCGCAAAGCACGCTGGAACAGCGTATCGCCACGATCTGGCAGGACGTGTTGAAGCTGGAGCGCGTCGGCCTGAACGACAACTTCTTCGAACTCGGTGGCGACTCGATCATCTCCATCCAGGTGGTCAGCCGCGCGCGGCAGGTGGGGATCCGCTTCACGCCGAAAGAGCTGTTCCAGCACCAGACCGTGCAAGGGCTGGCCAGCGTCGCGCGCCTGGGCGAGGAGGGGCCGGGCATCGATCAGGGCCCGGTCAGCGGTGAGCTGGCCTTGCTGCCGATTCATCAGGTGTTCTTCGACACGGCGATTCCCGAGCGTCACCACTGGAACCAGTCGGTGCTGCTCAAGCCAAGCCAGGCGTTGCAGGCCGATGCGCTGGAGCAAGCGCTGCAAGCCTTGCTGGTGCACCACGACGCACTGCGCCTGCGCTTTGCCGAGCAGGACGGTCAATGGCAGGCGCAGTTCGCGCCGGTGTCGAGTGAACAGCCGCTGTTGTGGCAGGCGCCACTGAACGACACCGCCGAGTTGCAGGCGCTGGGCGAAAAAGCCCAGGCCAGCCTCAACCTGCAGGACGGCCCGTTGCTGCGCGCAGTGCTGGCGACCCTGGCCGATGGCGAGCAACGCCTGCTGCTGGTGATCCATCACCTGGCGGTGGACGGCGTGTCGTGGCGGATCCTCTTCGAGGACCTGCAGCAGGCCTACAACCAGTGCCTGGCGGGTGAAGCCGTGCGCTTCCCGGCCAAGACCAGCTCGATCCAGGCCTGGGCCGACAAGCTGCGCAGCCACGCCCAAGGCGCGGCCGTGCAGGCAGAACTGGGCTACTGGCAGCAGTTGTCGGGCACTTCGGCTGAATTGCCCCGCGATCACGCAGTGGAACAAGGCCTCAATCGCCACGCCCAGACCGTGCACAGCCAGTTGGACCAGACCCTGACCCGTCAGCTGTTGCAGGACGCGCCAGCGGCTTACCGCACCCAGGTCAACGACCTGCTGCTGACCGCTCTGGCCCAGGTCATCACCGGCTGGACTGGCGAGGCTTCGGCGCTGGTGCAATTGGAAGGTCACGGCCGCGAGGCATTGTTCGACGACATCGACCTGACCCGTACCGTCGGCTGGTTCACCAGCCTGTACCCGGTCAAATTGACCCCGGCAGCCGACCTCGGTGCTTCGATCAAAGGCATCAAGGAGCAGTTGCGCGCCATCCCTGAAAAGGGCCTGGGCTACGGTGCACTGCGCTACCTGGGCGATGAACAGGTCAAAGCGCAACTGGCTGACTTGCCGCAAGCGCGGATCACCTTCAACTACCTCGGCCAGTTCGACGCCAGCTTCGACGATGAAGCGGCTCTGTTCCGTCCGGCCCCTGAAAGCGCCGGCCTCGACCAGAGTGCCGATGCTCCGTTGGGCAACTGGCTGACCGTCGATGGCCGGGTCTACAACGGCGAGCTGAGCCTGGGCTGGACCTTCAGCGAGCAGATGTTCGACGCCGCCACCATCCAGCGTCTGGCCGATACCTACACCCAGGCGCTGCAGGCGTTGATCAGCCACTGCGCGACAGGTGCCCAGCAAGGTTTCACCCCGTCGGACTTCCCGCTGGCCGGGTTGACCCAGCGGCAACTGGACAGCCTGGTGCTGCCACCAGGGGCGGTGGAAGACCTCTATCCGCTGTCGCCGATGCAACAGGGGATGATGTTCCACACCCTCTACGAGCAGCGTGCCAGCGAGTACGTCAACCAGATGCGCCTGGACATCGAGGGTCTCGATCCCGAGCGCTTCGCCCAGGCCTGGCAAGCTGCGGTGGATGCTCACGACATTCTGCGCAGCGGGTTCATCTGGGAGGGTGAACTGCAGCGTCCGTTGCAGGTGGTCTACCGCCAGGCGCAACTGCCGTTCCAGCAGTTCGACTGGCGCCAGCACGACGATCTGGCAGCAGCCCTCGAACAGCTGGCGGCAGAGCAGCTGCAGCTATGTGCACGCCTGGACCAGGCGCCGTTGCTGCGCATCAGCCTGGTGCGTTGCGACGAGGCGCGTTACCAGCTGATCTACACCCATCACCACATCCTCCTTGACGGCTGGAGTAATTCGCAGCTGCTGGGCGAGGTACTGCAGCGCTACAGCGGCGCAGCGCCCGCCCATGCGGCGGGGCGCTACCGCGATTACATCGCCTGGCTGCAGGGCCAGGACGCGCAAGCCAGCGAGCAGTTCTGGCGTGAACAACTGGCACCCCTGACTGAACCGACGCAACTGGCGGCAACTTTGCCCGCGTCGAATGCAGCCAGTGGCCTGCAGCATTTCCATGCCCACCTCGATCGCCAGCAGACCGCCCACCTCGGCGATTTCGCCCGCCGCCAGAAAGTCACCGTCAACACCCTGGTGCAAGCGGCCTGGCTGTTGCTGCTGCAGCGCTACAGCGGTCATGACTGTGTCTGTTTCGGCGCCACTGTCGCTGGCCGCCCGGCAGAGCTGAAAGACGTCGAAACGCAGATCGGGCTGTTCATCAACACCTTGCCGGTGGTCGCCAGCCCGCGCCCAGAGCTGCGCGTGGCGCAGTGGCTGCAAACCCTGCAGGCGCACAACCTGGCCTTGCGCGAACACGAGCACAGCCCGCTGGCCGCTATCCAGGGCTGGGCGGGGCAACGCGGTGAAGCGCTGTTCGACACCCTGCTGGTGTTCGAGAACTACCCGGTGGCCGAGGCGCTGCAACAGGCTTCGCCACACAGCGTGCGCTTTGGCGCGATCAGCCATCACGAACAGACCAACTACCCGCTGACCCTGGCGGTGAACATGGGCGAGCGCCTGGACTGGCACTTCAGCTATGCCGGCGAACGCTTCAGCGCGGCGCAGGTGGTGCAGATCCATGCTCACCTGCAAACGCTGCTGCTGGCCCTGAGCGCCAATGCCGAGCGTTGCCTCGGCCAGCTGACGATGCTCAGCAGCGCAGAGCAGCATCGTCTGGAGCGCTGGAATGCCAGCGCGGTTGCCTTCGACTTGCAGCACACCGTGCAACAACAAGTCCGCGCCCAGGCACTGCGTACGCCACAGGCCGTGGCCGTGCGCGCAGGCGCGCTGAGCCTGAGCTACGCCGAGCTCGACAGCCGCGCCAACCGTCTGGCGCACCACTTGATCGAAGCCGGTGTCGGTGCCGATGTGCTGGTCGGCATTGCCGCCGAGCGCAGCCTGGAAATGCTCGTCGGCCTGCTCGCGGTGCTCAAGGCCGGCGGTGCCTATGTGCCGCTCGACCCGGCCTATCCGCGTGAGCGTCTGGCCTACATGATTGAAGACAGTGGCGTCGGCCTGCTGCTGACCCAGCAAGCGCTGCAGGCGCAGTTGCCGGTACCGGCCACGGTCCGCATGCTGTTGCTTGAGGACACACAGGCAAGCTACCCGGACCACGATCCGCAAGTAGCAGTCAGCGCCGATAACCTCGCGTACATGATCTACACCTCCGGTTCCACCGGCCAACCCAAAGGTGTGCAGTTGCGCCATGGCGCGCTGAGCAACCACATGCGGTGGCTGCAAGGGCAACTGGCCCTGCAGGCCGACGACCGGGTACTGCAGAAAACCGCGTTCAGTTTCGACGCCTCGGTCTGGGAGTTCTGGCTGCCGCTGCTCGATGGCGCGCAACTGGTGATGGCGCCGCCAGCGCTGAACGACGACCTGACGCAGTTGTGGCAGATCGTCGCCGAGCAGCAGATCACCGTGCTGCAGATGGCGCCATCGTTACTGCAGGCGCTGATTGGCCATGCCCGCCATGAGCAGCTGGCCGGCCTGCGCCAGTTGCTGGTCGGCGGTGAAGCGCTGGCCGCGACCCTGGTCGAGCAGGTGCGGGCCTGCTGGTCCGGGCGCATCTACAACCTTTACGGGCCGACCGAAGCCACCATCGACAGCAGTTTCCAGGTGATCGACCACCTGGCCGACAGCGCCGTGGTGCCGATCGGCCGGCCGCTGGCCAACGTGCGTCTGTGGCTGCTCGAAGGGCAACTGCAGCCGGTGGCACCGGGGGTGACCGGCGAGCTGTACATTGCCGGTGATTCCCTGGCCCGCGGCTACCATGGGCGCGCGGCGCTGACGGCCGAACGCTTTGTGCCGGACCCGTTTGACCAGGCCGGTGGCCGCCTGTACCGCACCGGCGATCTGGCGCGTCAGCGTGAAGACGGTGTAGTGGAATACGCCGGGCGCATCGACCATCAGGTGAAGGTGCGCGGCCTGCGTATCGAGCTGGGTGAAATCGAAGCCTGCCTGCTCAGCCTCGACGCCGTGCGTGAGGCGGTGGTGCTGGCCCAGGCCGGGCCGAACGGTCAGCAACTGGTCGCGTATATCGTCGCCCGGCAACAGGGCCTTGGTCATGAAGTGATCCGCGCGCACCTGCAGGCGCAACTGCCGGACTACATGGTCCCGGCGCATATCCTGTTCCTCGATGCCTTGCCGCTGACCGCCAACGGCAAGCTCGACCGCAAGGCCTTGCCGGCGCCGGACGCGAGCCTGGCGCAACACGCCTATGTCGCCCCGCAAAGCACGCTGGAACAGCGTATCGCCATGATCTGGCAGGACGTGTTGAAGCTGGAGCGGGTCGGCCTGAACGACAACTTCTTCGAGCTCGGTGGCGACTCGATCATCTCCATCCAGGTGGTCAGCCGCGCGCGGCAGGCGGGGATCCGCTTCACGCCGAAAGAGCTGTTCCAGCACCAGACCGTGCAAGGGCTGGCCAGCATCGCGCGCCTGGGCGAGGAGGGGCCGGGCATCGATCAGGGCCCGGTCAGCGGTGAGCTGGCCTTGCTGCCGATTCATCAGGTGTTCTTCGACACGGCGATTCCCGAGCGTCACCACTGGAACCAGTCGGTGCTGCTCAAGCCAAGCCAGGCGTTGCAGGCCGATGCGCTGGAGCAAGCGCTGCAAGCCTTGCTGGTGCACCACGACGCACTGCGCCTGCGCTTTGCCGAGCAGGACGGTCAATGGCAGGCGCAGTTCGCGCCGGTGTCGAGTGAACAGCCGCTGTTGTGGCAGGCGCCACTGAACGACACCGCCGAGTTGCAGGCGCTGGGCGAAAAAGCCCAGGCCAGCCTCAACCTGCAGGACGGCCCGTTGCTGCGCGCAGTGCTGGCGACCCTGGCCGATGGCGAGCAACGCCTGCTGCTGGTGATCCATCACCTGGCGGTGGACGGCGTGTCGTGGCGGATCCTCTTCGAGGACCTGCAGCAGGCCTACAACCAGTGCCTGGCGGGTGAAGCCGTGCGCTTCCCGGCCAAGACCAGCTCGATCCAGGCCTGGGCCGACAAGCTGCGCAGCCACGCCCAAGGCGCGGCCGTGCAGGCAGAACTGGGCTACTGGCAGCAGTTGTCGGGCACTTCGGCTGAATTGCCCCGCGATCACGCAGTGGAACAAGGCCTCAATCGCCACGCCCAGACCGTGCACAGCCAGTTGGACCAGACCCTGACCCGTCAGCTGTTGCAGGACGCGCCAGCGGCTTACCGCACCCAGGTCAACGACCTGCTGCTGACCGCTCTGGCCCAGGTCATCACCGGCTGGACTGGCGAGGCTTCGGCGCTGGTGCAATTGGAAGGTCACGGCCGCGAGGCATTGTTCGACGACATCGACCTGACCCGTACCGTCGGCTGGTTCACCAGTTTGTACCCAGTCAAGCTGACCCCGGCAGCCGACCTCGGCACTTCGATCAAGGGCATCAAGGAACAGCTGCGCGCCATCCCCGACAAGGGCCTGGGCTACGGCGCACTGCGCTACCTGGGTGATGAACAGGTAAAAGCGCAATTGGCCAACCTGCCGCAAGCGCGGATCACCTTCAACTACCTCGGCCAGTTCGACGCCAGCTTCAACGATGACGCCGCCCTGTTCCGTCCGACTGGCGAAAACGCCGGCCAGGAACAAAGCGCGCAGGCGCCGCTGAGCAACTGGTTGACGGTTAATGGCCAGGTCTATGACGGTGAGTTGAGCCTGGGCTGGAGCTTCAGCAGCGAGATGTTCGACACCGCGACCATCGAGCATCTGGCCGAGGCTTATGTGCAGGCGCTGCAGCGTCTGGTCGAGCATTGCCTCGACCCGCGCCAGGGCGGTTTGACAGTCTCCGACTTCAGCCTCAGCGCGCTCACTGCGGCGCAACTGGCACGCGTACCAGTCGCGCCGCGCGAGATCGATGACCTCTATCCGTTGTCGCCGATGCAGCAGGGCATTCTGTTCCACAGCCTGGAAGCGGCCGAGAGCGGCCTGTACATCAACCAGATCAGCGTGCCGGTCGAGGGGCTGGACGCCGAGCGCTTCATCGCTGCCTGGAACACGGTGATCGAGCGTCACGAAATCCTGCGCACCGGTTTCTGGACCAGCGCCGAACTCGCCCAGCCGCAGCAACTGGTCAAACGCAAGGTGCAACTGCCGGTCGAACGTCTCGATTGGCGTCAACGTGTGGTCAGTGCAGAGGACCTGCAGGCACTGGTGGCGGCGGACTGCGCACGTGGCTTCGACCTCCTTGCCGCACCGCTGATGCGCCTGACCCTGGTGCAACTCGAACAGCAACGCTACCACCTGATCTGGACCAGCCATCACATCCTCATGGACGGCTGGAGCAGTTCGCGGCTGTTCGGCGAGGTGCTGCAGGTGTATGCCGGCCAGGCCCTGGCGCCCAAGCGTGGGCGTTACCGTGACTACATCGACTGGCTGCAGGCACAGCCGGTGCTGGACACCTTCTGGAAAGCCAAGCTCAAGGCCTTCGAAGGCCCGACCTGCCTGGCCGACAGCCTGCACCCGAAACCGTCGCCGGAGCGGGTTGGCCACGCCGCCCTCTACCTGGATTGGGACACGGCCCGCACCACCTGGCTGCGCGAACAGGCCCAGGCCTTGCGGGTGACGCCGAACACCCTGATCCAGGCAGTCTGGCTGTTGCTCCTGCAACGCTATACCGGCCAGCAGACCCTGTGCTTCGGCGCCACCGTGGCCGGGCGCCCGGCGAGCCTCGCAGGTGCCGATGAAATGCTCGGGCTGTTCATCAACACCTTGCCGATCATCAATACCCCGCGTGCCGAGCAGCGCCTGGCCGACTGGCTGCTGGAGCTGCAGGCCTACAACCTGGAAGTACGCGACCACGAGCACGCTTCGCTGGCCGACATCCAGCGCTGGTCCGGCCAGGGCGGGCAGGCCATGTTCGACAGCATCGTGGTGTTCGAAAACTACCCGGTGGACGAGCGTCTGCAACAGCTGGACGACAATGCCCTGCGCTTTGGCAAGGTCCAGGCGCGGGATGTGACCAACTTCCCGATGGACCTGGCGATCAAGCTCGGCGAGACGCTGAACATCGAGTTCCTGTACCTGCGCAACAGCTTCACCGATGAGGCGGTGGCACAGATCCGTGGGCATTTCGAGCAGTTGCTCAGCCAGTTGCTGGAACAGCCGCAGTTACCTGTGGGCGCGCTGCAGCTGATTAGCGGGGAAGTCCACAAGGCTGCCGAACTGCCGGCCGCGCAACAGCTGTTGCCGTTGCGCATTGCCGAACACGCACGCCAGCAGCCACAGGCGATTGCCCTGGTGTGCGGCGATCAGCAACTGAGTTACGCCGAACTGGAAGCCCAGGCCAACCGCCTGGCACAGCATCTGCTGGCACAGGGTGCCGGTGCGGAAACCTTCGTCGGTGTCGCCCTCGAGCGTTCGCTGCACTCGGTGGTGGCCTTGTACGCCGTGCTCAAGACCGGTGCCGCATTCGTGCCGCTGGACATCAGCTACCCGCGTGAGCGCCTGCAATGGATCATGGACGATTCCGGCATGACCATCCTGCTCAGCCAGCGTCATCTGCGCGAGCAGCTGCCGACGCTCAGCCGGGCACAGCGGATCGACCTCGAGGATCTCGATCTGCAAGGCCCGGGGCCGGTCGCGGTGGTGCAACAGCCGGTGGATCCGGACAACCTTGCCTACCTGATCTACACCTCCGGTTCCACCGGCATGCCCAAAGGCGTGGCGGTGGCCCACGGGCCGATTGCCTTGCACTGCCAGGCAATCACCCAGCGTTATGCGATGGACCGCAGCACTCGTGAACTGCTGTTCATGTCCTTTGCCTTCGACGGTGCCCAGGAGCGCTGGTTGTCGACGCTGCTGGCCGGCGGGCAACTGGTGCTGCGTGACAACCGCCTGTGGACCCCGGAAGAAACCTGGCAGGCCCTGCATCGTCACGGCATCACCATCGCCTGCTTCCCGCCGGCCTATCTGCAGCAACTGGCCGAGTATGCCGAGGGCCGCGACAACCCGCCGGCGGTATACACCTATTGCTTCGGTGGCGATGCGGTGGCGCAGAGCAACTTCGAGCTGGTCAAGCGCACCTTGCGTCCGCGCCAGCTGACCAACGGCTACGGCCCGACCGAAACCGTGGTCACGCCGTTGTTGTGGAACGCTGCTGCCGATGCCGAATGTGGCGCGGCCTACGCGCCAATCGGTACCGCCGTCGGTGCGCGCAGCCTGTACATCCTCGACCCCCAGCTCAACCCGGTGCCGACCGGCGTGGCCGGCGAGCTATACCTGGGCGGCACGGAACTGGCGCGCGGTTACCACCGCCGTCCGGGGCTGAGTGCCGAGCGCTTCGTCGCCGACCCGTTCGGTGGCCAGGGTGGCCGCCTGTACCGCACCGGCGATCTGGTGCGCCAGCGTGCCGATGGTGTCATCGACTACCTCGGGCGCCTCGACCATCAGGTCAAGGTCCGTGGTTTCCGCATCGAACTGGGTGAGATCGAAGCGCGCTTGTGCCAGCTCGCTGGCGTGCGTGAGGCGGTGGTGGTCGCCCGTGACAGCAGCGCTGGCAAGCAATTGATCGGCTATGTGGTGGCCGATGCCGAGCAGGGCCTGGCCGAACGGCTGCGCAACGCGCTGGCGGCCGGGCTGCCGGATTACATGGTGCCTTCGCAGGTGCTGGTGCTGGCGGCATTGCCGCTGAGTCCGAACGGCAAGGTCGACCGTAAGGCGCTGCCGGAGCCGGACTTCCGCAACCGCCGCTATGTCGCCCCGCGCAACGAACTGGAGCGGCGCCTGGCGCTGATCTGGCAGGAGGTGCTGGAGCTGGAGCAGGTCGGGGTGACCGACAACTTCTTCGAAATCGGTGGCGACTCGCTGCGCATCCTCAAGGTGCTGGGCAAGGTGCGCAGCCAACCGGAGCTGGGGCTGGAGCTGAAACTGCGCGACATCATGGCCAGGCCGAGCATTGCCGAGTTGTCCGGATACCAGGAAACCTCGGCCAACAGCCTCGATCCGCTGTTGCTGCTCAATGCCCGGATCAGTGATCGCGCGCCGTTGTTCTGCATCCATGCCGGTTTCGGCACGGTGTTCGACTACGAGCCGCTGGCCCGGCGTCTGGATGGCCAGCGCAGTGTCTATGGTCTGCAATGCCGCATGCTGCTGGACCGGCAGTGGCTGGATGATTCGCTGCCGGCGATGGCCATCGATTACGCCCAGTACATCCGCCAGAAGCAGGCCGAGGGACCGTATCACCTGCTGGGCTGGTCGCTGGGTGCGACGCTGGCCGGGCTGGTCGCCCAGGAGCTGCGCAGCCAGGGCCAGGCGGTGGCGTTGCTGGGGCTGGTCGACAGCTTCGTGCCGGTGGCGACCGATGCGCAGGCCGGTGACTGGAACTGCGACCTGCCGGGGTTCCTCAGCGTGGTGTTCGGTTGCCCGGTTGAGCAGTTGCCGGTCCTGTCGTTGATTCAGGACGGTGACCAGCAAGCACTGCAGCAGTTGATCGAAGGCTTGCAACAGCAGCGCGGTGACGACGGCTATGCCGGCTTCGCCGCTGACGAGCTGGCGCATACCTTCGCCGTAGCGATGCGTCTTAAAGCCTTGTCCGAACAGTTCACCCGGATGCCTGCAGTGGACTGTGACGCCAGCTGTTGGTGGGCGGGCGGCCAGGATGCCGCGTTGCAACGCGGTTATGAACAGTGCTTCGGTGCCGGTACCTGTGCCGAACAGGTCGAAGGCGTATCGCACTACGAAATCATCAAGGCCGATAGGGTGCTGGCGGGGCTGCAAGCGCGCCTGGCCGACAGCGAAAGCGTCAAGGGTTGATCGAGAGGCTGGCCCCGCGAGGGGCCGGCGAACTACTTAATTCGTTTGCAAGGAACTACCTGATGCCGTTGCATCCTGATCTGGCGGGTTTTCTGGAACTCGTCGAATTCGGTCGTCTGACCGGCAAGAGCCACCCCATGCACAGCCTGCCGGTGGCTGAAGCGCGCCTGGAGTTCGAGCGTGCTTCAGCGATTCTCGACGCCAGCCCGCCCGAAGCGGTGGCGGTCCAGGCGCTGCGTATTGCCAGCCGTGACGGGCAGTCGATCCCGGGGCGGCTGTATCGTCGACCTGGCAGCGAGTCGCGGGTGTTGCCGGTGCTGCTCTACCTGCATGGTGGCGGTTATGTGGTGGGTAGCCTGGATTCACATGATTCGGTGTGCCGACGCCTGGCGCTGGCGGGCGATTTTGCCGTGCTCGCGCCAGATTATCGGCTGGCGCCGGAGTACCCGTTTCCGACCGCAGTGGAGGATTGCCTGGACAGCGCCAACTGGCTGCTGGAACACGCCGCCAAGCTGAATCTGGACGCCACCCGGGTGGCGGTCGGCGGTGACAGCGTCGGCGCCAGCCTGGCCACGGTGCTGGCGATCAGTGCGGTGCATGCACCGCAGACGATGGCCCTGCGGCCGCGGGCTCAACTGCTGTTCTACCCGGTCACCGATATTTCCACCCAACGCGATTCGCATCAGCGTTATGCCGAGGGCTATCTGCTGGAAACCGCGACTCTCGAATGGTTCTATGCCCACTATGCAGCGGATGCGAGCAATGACTGGCGTGTTTCTCCGCTGTTGTTCCTGGGGCTGCAGCCGTTGGCGGACGCTTTGGTGTCGCTGGCCGAGTTCGACCCGCTGTTCGACGAAGGCCAGGCCTGGGCCGAGCAGTTGCAGGGCAGTGGTACGGCGGTGACCTTGCAGGTGCAGACGGGGCTCACCCATGATTTTCTGCGCATGCACGGGATGGTGGCGGAGGTGGAGGGGATCTACCAACAGATCGGTCAGTGGCTCGATCAGCGCTTTTGATCTTTGAAATCCTATCACGGGGCAAGCCCGCTCCCACCGGTGAAGCTGCTATCACCTGGTGGGAGCGGGCTTGCCCCGCGAGGTCGGTGGATCAGAACTTGGCACGCACGGTGAGGGTGTAGTTGCGTGGATCACCGTAGAAGTTGCCGTTAGCCGAGGTACCCACGGTCTGGTAGTAATGCTTGTCGAAGATGTTGTTGGCGTTGACCACCGCCGACCAGTTCTTGTCGATCTGGTACTCCAGGCTGCTGCTCCAGATGGCATAACCGGCCTGGATGAACTTGAACTCCTGGTCGGCCGGGCCCCAGCTCTGGCTGGCTTCGTCGAATTCCGAGACCATACCGCTACGCGAGTTGCTGCTCTGTGCTGTCACGCCTGCACCGACTTTCCACTTCTCCAGGTCGCCTGGAAGGCGGTAGGTGCTCCACAGCTTGAACAGGTGCTTGGGGGTGACGGCGCTGTAGATGGCGCGGGTCTCGTCGTTCGCCTTGTCCCTGGTGTGGTTGTAGGTATAGCCGGCGAACAGTTCGAGGCCGGCCGCCACTTCGCCGCTGATCTCGGCGTCGAAACCTTCACTGACCACTTCACCCTGGCTCAGGTAGCAGCAGTTGTCTGCGCCGAAGGTCTGCGGGAAGCGCGGGTCGAGGATCGCCGCGCCTTCCTGCTCGATACGGTAGATGGCAAAGCTGGTGTTGACCTTGTTGTCGAAGAGCTGGCCTTTGAGGCCGATTTCATAGTTCTTCGACGTGGCCGCGTCCAGTGCCCCGTCCGGGTAGGACTTCTGCAGAAACTGCGGTTTGTAGGTTTCTGCATAACTGATGTAGGTGGTCCAGTTCTCGTTCAGGTCGTAGGTCAGGCCGGCATACGGCGTGGTTACGCCTTCTTCCTTGAACCGGCGATGGTAGGGGGCCGGGTCGGTCAGGACGTTGCCGAAGTCGTCAAAGAACACTTCCACGTCACGGTATTTATAAGTGGAAACGCGGGCGCCGAGGATCAGTTTGGTGTTGTCGGTCAGCGACAGCCGCGTCATACCGTAGTAACCGTACTTCTCGGTGGTGTTGTCGTCGGTCTTGTTCGGCAGGCTGCCCGGATCCGGCGGACGTACGGGGTCGAAGACATTCACCGGGGTAAAGTTCAGGTTGCCCCAGCGCTGGACGGTGTAGCCGTCGCTGTGCGAATAGTCGGCGCCGAGCAGTACGTCATGGTGCAGGTTGAACAGATCGAAACCGCCCTTGACGTAGCTGTTGATACCCTTGCGCTCCAGGCCGGTCTTGGCCGGATAGTGCAGCCACACCGGTCCCGTTCCGGTCGCCGGATCGACCGCGCCGTTGGCGAACAGCGAGTTGGCGTCACGGTCCATGTCCATGTAGGTGACGTCGGTGGTCCACAACCAGTTTTCGTTGAAACTGTGGTCCAGCTTCAGATAAAGCTGTTTGGTTTTATCGTGGACAGTATCCCAGCTGGTAACCAGCGCGGTATCGCGTGACAGGCCGATATCGTCGCCGTTCTTGTAGCGCGGCAGGCCGCCGAAGTTGGATACGCCTTCGGAGTCCTGGTAGCTGCCACCAAGGGTCAGCACGGTATCGGGGGTCAGGTCGAACTCCACCGAGCCGTAGAACAGGTGCTTCTCCATGTCGGCGACATCGTAGAAGTACTTGTTGTCCTGGTAGGCCATGCCCAGACGACCGCGGATGTTGCCGGTCTCGGTCAGCGGGCCGGTCACGTCCAGCTCGGTGCGGTAGTTATCCCAGCTGCCGGCCGAAGCCGAAAAGGTCAGCTGATTGTGGGCCAGGGCGCGCTTGCGCACCAGGTTGATGGTGCCGCCGGGGTTGCCGCTGCCGGAGTAAAGGCCATCGACGCCACGCAGGAATTCGACGTGGTCGTATTGCGCCAGGTCCAGCTGGCTGATCGAACCGTAGCCGGAGATCGAGGTGTCCATTGGCGCGCCGCCATCGATCTGGATGTTGTTGACGGCAAAACCACGGGAAAAGAAGTTGGTGTCGTTACCCAGCGATGACCCGGAGGCACCGTTCTTTTGCAGGGTGACGCCGGTGGTCTTGTCTAGCGCATCGGTAAGGGTGGTCAGGCCCTGGTCTTCGATACGCTGACGGGTCACCACCGATACCGAGTGCGGCACCTCGCGAATCGATTGCGCCACCTTGCTGCCGACCGTGGTCGAACCGGTGATGTAGGCACCGGTGTTTTCGGTCTGATCGCCCAGGGCGATGGCGTTCACCGAGGTGGCGCCGAGGTTGATGGCATCGCTGGAGGCACCGTCGCCGCCACGCGAAAACGTCACCACGTTGTCGTCGATGCTGTAGGTGATGTCGGTGCCCTGAAGCATCCGTGCCAGCGCTTCACTGGGCTCGTAAGTGCCCTTGACCGGCAGCGATTTGAGATTGGCGACCACTTCCGGGCGATAGAGGAACTGCAGGTTGGTCTGTTTGCTGATTTCCTGCAGGGCGCTGGCCAATGGCTGGGCCGGAACGTCGATCGCCACGGGCGCAGCCTGAGCCTGGGCAGCGCAACCGATAATCAGTGCGGTGCCCAATGCCAGCAGGGTCTGGTTGCCGCGCTTGGAGTGAGGAGGGAGCTTACTGTTCAGCGGTGTGTTGCTCATGCTTACTGCCCGTTAAGTGTGGAATTTTTTGTATTTGCAAATGAGAGTCTTTATTAAGACGCAAGACTAAAAAAAAACCGGAAAGAATCTTTCCGGTTTTTTTCGTTCAGGCGCTGACGCGTTCGCTGACGACTCTGCCAGCCTCCATGCGTACCAGCTGATCGGCGCAATCGAAGTAGCGGTCATCGTGCGAGATGACGATGATGGTTTTGCCCAGCCGCTTAAGGTCGGGCAGCAGTTCGGTGTAGAAGATCCGCCGGAAGGTCGGGTCCTGATCGGCTGCCCACTCGTCAAACACCAGCACTGGCCGGCCTTCGACCCAGGCGTTGATCAGGGCCAGGCGTTTGCGTTGGCCGGTGGACAGGTCGGTGGTGGTAAAGCGTCCGTTTTCGACACTGACCTTGTGCGCGATCTCCAGGCGGCGCAGGTACTTGTCAGCCTGGGCCGGCAGTTGCTGGTCGGCCTGGATGACGTCGTCGAACAGGTAGTAGTCGGCGAAGATCGTGGTGAACAGCTGGCGGTAGTCATCGCGGCCGGCATGCACCACCGGCTTGCCGTCGAGGTGGATACTGCCTTGCTGCGGGGCGTACAGACCGAGCAGCAGCTTGATCAGGGTGGTCTTGCCGCAACCGTTTTCACCGACGATGAAAATGATCTCGCCCTGTTCGATGCGCAGGTTCACTGGGCCGAGACGAAACGGTGCCAGCTCAGCAACCGGTGGGAAGCTGTAGGCCACATCGACCAGTTCCAGGCTGTGGATCTCGCGTTGCGCCAGTGCTGGGCCGTTGAGCAGCAGGTGCGGCTCGGGCGAGGAAAACTGGCGTGACAGCTCGGCGATGCGGGCAAAGGCGATGCGTGCCTTGCTGACAATCGGCAAGGTGCCGATCAGATGCTCCAGCGGGCCTTTCATGTACAGCAGCACCAGCACGAAACCGCTCATCACCGCCTTGTCGTTGCTTGGCCAGAACGCCTGCAACGCCAGGGCCAGGCCAATGACCACGAAGAACAGCATGGAGCCGAAGGTCTTGGCGATGACGAAGGTGTTGATCGCCTTTACCTGGGTGGCGCAGATGAAGTCGGCGGTCTGCACGATGCCGCGGTTGAACATGCGGTTGCGGCGCGGGCGGTGGATGCGCAGTTCCTTGGCACCTTCGGCAATCGCGTTGTAGTTCTTCTGCAGCTCGTCTTCGGCCTCGCGTGCCGCTTCGAAACCGCGCAGGCCCAGCGCCTGTGCATAGAACTGCACCAGGCCGCCAATGACGATGGCCACCAGCATCATCAGAAACATCGGCCACGACAGCATCGCCAGGTAACCCAGGCAGCCGAGGGTCACCGTCAGCGAAATCGCCAGCGGCGCGAAGGCGAAGGCGAAGTCGCTGATGGTGTCCACGTCATGGGTCAGCACCGGGATCAGCCGGTGGCTGCGAAAGCGTTCGATCTGGTCAATCGGCGCTGCCAGGACTTTTTCACCCAGCTCTTTGCGCAGCTTGGCGATGATGTGCTGGCCGACATGGTTGGTGCCGATGTCAGAGAAGATCGTGCACAGCAACGCCAGTACGCAGAGCCCGGCGAACGCCAGGACCACGCCCTGGCTGAGGCCACCTTCGGCATGCAGGCCATTGTTGATGGTGGCCAGCAGCGCGGTGACGCTCAGGCCGCCGATCATGCCCAGGGCAATCGACAGAGCGACGATCGGCCAGAACGGTTTGAGCAGGGCAAACAGCTCGCGCAGCGCCCCGCGTGGTTGCTTGGTCATCGAGAGGTCCTGCTCAGGCGCTGGTGAGGACGATGGCTTCACGCGGTGGGTGGGCGTGCTTGCTCAAGGACTGGTACAGCGACTGGCCGATTTCTGCGGCGCGCACCGGCAGCACCGAAAGCAGGGTGTCGCTCAAGCCATGGGAGGCTTCACAGAACCCTTGCAGGTAGACCGAGGCATTGAGGTCCGGGGTGCTCAGGGCGCGGTAGTTGCGGTCGACCTCGAAGTCTTTGAGGTGATGCTGCAACGGTGCCAGCAGCTCGCGGTGCGAACGGCGCTCGTAGCCGGTGGCGAGGATCACCGCGTCATACCGGTGGGTCTGCTCGACATCGGTGGCCAGGTCACGCAGGGTCAGTTCGATGCCCTCGCTGGTGCTGACCACCGCTTCGATCTGGCGGCGGCAGAGCACAGAGTGGCGGAACTGGTGCGCGACCTTCTGGCGGTAGAGGATGCCGTAGATGCGCTCCAACAGGTCGATGTCGACCACCGAGTAGTTGGTGTTGTGGTATTCCTCGATCAACTTGGCGCGTTCGGCCAGCGGCTGGTTGAACACCAGGTCGGTGTAGTCGGGGGCGAACACTTCGTTGACGAACGGGCTGTCGTCGGCCGGCTTCAATGCCGAAGCGCGCAGGATCATGTCGACCTTGACCGACGGGTAGCTGTCGTTGAGATCGATAAAGGCCTCTGCGGCACTCTGGCCGGAACCGACGATGGCAATGCGCATCGCCTGGCCCTTGGCGCACGGCAGGTTTTCCAGGCTGTTCAGGTACTGGGAGTGGTGGAACACCCGTGGATCGGCCTTGAACGGCGCAAACGCGGCAGGAATCTTCGGCGTGCCGCCGCTGCCGACCACCACCGAGCGGGCCCGGCGCAGGTGTTCCTGGCCTTTCTGGTCGCGCGAGATCAGGCGCAGGTGATCGATTTTGCCGTCGACCAGCTCCGGTTCCACGCGCAGCACTTCTTCACCGTAAACGGCCTGGGTAGCGAAATGATCGGCGGCCCAGCGCAGGTAGTCGTTGTACTCCAGGCGGCACGGATAGAAGGTGCCGAGGTTGATGAAGTCGACCAGGCGCTGCTTCTGGTGCAGGTAGTTGACGAAGCTGTAGGGGCTGGTGGGGTTGCGCAGCGACACCAGGTCCTTGAGGAAGGAAATCTGCAGTTCGCTCTGGGTCGCCAGGGTGTTGCCGTGCCAGCGATAGTCGTTCTGCTTGTCGATGAACAGGGCATCGAGGGCGTGGCCGTTGGTTTCGGCAAGTTCTTCCAAAGCGATGGCCAGGGCCAGGTTGGAAGGGCCGAAGCCAACGCCGATCAGGTCGTGGATTTTTCCGGAGGAATGGGTCTGGCTCATGGGTGCGGTTCCTTGGGTGGTCAAGTGGGGGCGCCTGGAAAGGGCGCCCCGGATCCTGCGCAAGTACACCGATAGAACGAGCCATATCGCTGAGAATTTATGCTTTCGAGCGGTCAAAGTTCACGGGCAAGACGAAAACCGATCCAGTCGCCACGGTTGTCGGGAAGGCTGTTGTTGCGGTTGCCGGAGCGCGAGAAGATCGGCGCTTCGCCCCAGTCGTTGCCGCGGATCTGCACCAGCTCGCAGCCCGGCTCCCTCCAGGCGCTGCCGTCGGCGGGGGCGCCGACATAGTCGTCGTGGGTGCAGTCGGCGACCCACTCATACACGTTGCCATGCATGTCGTAGACGCCGAAGGCATTGGCCGGGAAGCTGCCCACCGGGGAGGTGAAACTGAAGCCGTCCTTGGGCCCGTAGACGTTGGCGTGCTGGCTGATTTCGTACTCGGCGTTCGGGTCCAGCGGGAACGGGAAGGGCCCTGTGCTGCCGGCGCGTGCGGCGTATTCACGTTCGGCCTCGCTGAGCATGCGGTAGTGCTTGCCGGTCTTCTTGGTCAGCCAGGCGGCATAGGCTTCGACATCGTGGTAGCTCATGCACACCGCCGGTTGCTTTGGCCCTTGCTTGTAGCGCGGTTTGCTGGCCTTGCACTCGCGGCCCGGACGGGTATCGCCATCGGCGATCTTCACCCCGGATTCACGCAGGTAGGCAGACCATTCGCCAGCAGTCACCGGGTAGCGACCGATGGCGAAGGGTTTGGCAAAGGTCACCTGGTGCAACGGGCCTTCATCGGGCTGGCGGCCGACTTCGTCATCCGGGGTGCCCATCATGAAGCTGCCGGCGGGCAGCACGAGCATTTCCGGGCATGCGGCCTTGCAGTCGCGAAACACCGTGCCGGGTTTGTCCGGGCTGCCGGCGGCCAGGGCCGGGAGGCTGCAGGCGGCGAGCAGTGCCGCCAGGCTCAGGTGATGCAGGGTACGGGTCATAACGGGGCCTTTGTCAGAGTTTTTGGGTCAGCAGGTCCAGGGTCCGGTCGATTTCCTGTTCGTTGTTGAGCAGGCTCGGCGCCATGCGGATCACCGGACCGACATCGCGGTGCACGGCATCGACGACAATGCGCTGCGCATTGAGGTAGGCGGCGATGGCGTCGGGGTCGCGGTCCTTGATCCGGAAAAAGGTGAAACCGGCCGAATGCTCACGGCTGAGCGGGGTGACCAGTTCGATTGCCTTGTGCTCGCCGAGCCGGGCCTTGAGGTAGTCGTTGAGCTGGTGGATGCGTGCCTGGACATCGGCCTTGCCCAGTTGCAGGTGCAGCTCGAACGCCTTGCCCAGCGCCCAGCGGTGCTCGAACGCGTGGTAGCCGCCGGGGGTCATGATGGTGGCGAAGTCTTCGTCTTCGGAGAAGGTGGCAAAGGTCGGCACCAGGTGTTGCAGCTTTTCCGAGGCGGCGCAGATGATCCCGGTGCCGCGCGGGCCGAACATCCACTTGTGGGTGCCGGAAATGAAGTAGTCGCAGTTGAAGTCGGCAAAGTTCTGGTTTTCCACGCCGAAGCCGTGCACGCCATCGATCACATAGAGGATGCGCCGGTCTTCGTCGCGCTCGCGGTTGTGTCGGCGCACCAGCGCGCCGATCTCGCCGACCGGCAACTTTACACCGCTGCCGGAGTGCACCCAGGTCATGCCCAGCACGCGGGTATTGGGCTTGATGGCCTTGTCGATGGTGCTCAGCACCTGGTCGGTAGAGATTTCCCGCGGTTGCTGGAACAGGCGCAGTTTGCGCACCTGGGTGCCCTGGCGCTGCTGGCGAAACTCAAGAATTTTATTGGTCGAGTAGTGCTCGTGTTCGGTGCTCAGGATCTCCTGGTCAGGCGCTACCTTGAGGCCGCCGTAGATCATGCCCAGGCCCTCGGTGGTGCTGCCGGTCAGGGCAATCTGCCGGGGTTTGACCTGCAGGTAACGGGCCGCCCAGTCGCGCACTTCGCCTTCGCGCTGCCATTCGATCTGGGTTTCCCAGTCGACCCAGTGCGCCGGATTGCGGTCGATCTCGCCGCGGTAGTAGTCGATGGCGTCCTGCACCGGCTTGGGGTGGGCGGTGACCAGGAAGTTGGCGAAATGCGCGTAGTTCGGATCCAGTGGGAACAGCTGACGCAATTGCTGCCACTTGTCCTTGCCAGTCAGCGCGGGTGTGCTGGCGGCCAGGGCCTTGGGCAGCAGGGAGCTAGCGATCGGCAGGCTGGCGGCGAACAGCCCGGCCTGCTTGAGAAAGGTGCGACGGTCAGTCATGACGAAGCGGATTCCAGATCAAGGGGTGGCAGTGGTGGCGACGGGCTGGGCGCTTTTCTGCACCTGTTCCCAGACCCGCAGGAAGTTGCCGGCCCAGAGCTTGCCGATATCCGCTTCGGAGTAGCCGCGCGTGAGCAGTTCGGCGGTTATGTTGCGGATCTCGCTGACATCCTTGAAACCGTCGAGACCGCCACCGTCGTTGAAGTCGGAACTGATGCCGACATGATCGATGCCGACCTTTTTCACCGTGTAGTCGATCGCATCGGCAAAGTCCTTGAGGGAGGCCTTGGGCTCTTCCTCGACAATGCCGTACAGGCTGCCGGCGTATTCGCCGAAACGTGATTCCGGCCAGATGGCGATCACTGCATCACCGGGCATCAGCGCGTTGGCCAGGCCTTGCAGCGGCTGCAGGTCGAACTTGGCGCGCAGGGCTTCAAGCTTGTCCAGGGTCGGTTTGCTCAGGGGCTTGAGGTAGGTGCCGAAGGCGACCACCTGGATGACCCCGCCACTGTCCTTGATCAGTTGCATTTCCTTGTCGCTGAGGTTGCGCGGGATGTCCACCAGCGCCCGTGGCGCCGAGTGCGAGGCGACCATCGGCGTACGGCTCAGGCGGGCAACGTCTTCCAGAGCCAGGGTCGACATCTGCGAGACGTCGATGATCACCCCGAGGTCATTGAGGCGCTTGACCGCCTGTTCGCCCAGCGGTGACAGGCCGCCGAGGGCATCGGCGGTGTCGTTGAAAAATGGCAGCGGTCGCGAGGAGTCGGCCCAGTCGTTGTTGCCGGTGTAGCTGAAACCGAACATGCGCATGCCGCGGGCGGTCCACAGGTCCAGTTGCGACAGGTCGTGGCCCAGTGGGTAGGCGTTGAGCATGCTGATGAAAATGGCGAACTTGCCTTCGCCGTTGAGGCGGCGGAAATCCTGCGGGGTATAGGCGATGCCGACCTGGTTGGGGAAGTCGCGGACCATGTTGCTGATGATCTTGTAGCGCACTTCCTGCTGGTGCCGGGCCTCATCGACAAAGCCCGGAGTAGGGCGGTGTGGGGCATTCGGGCCATTCCACAGTTCCGGCCAGCCGAACAGGGTCAGGGCGGCGCCGGACAGGCGGCCTTTGCCGGCCTTGACCAGATCGAACTGGCCTGGCCCGTCCTTGTCGATTTCGTTGCCGGCGCTGCCCAGGTCCAGTGGCACGGTGACGTGGCTGTCGAACGACAGCATGTGCTCGTGCAGGGCGTTGGCTTGCTCGACGATCTTGCCCGGGTAGCCGGTGTCCTGTTTGTTGTAGAAGTAGTAACCGCTTGCAGCGGCGCCGATGGCGACCGCCAGGGCAAGGGGCAGGCCGATATACAGGGCTTTGCGGGAACGGGGCTTGGTCTTGGTCATTGCCATCTCGACGCTGGGCTGATCGGAACGGCTTGCCCGGCGCACGGGTGGGCCAGGGGCAAAGCTCGGGTATCAGGAGGGACGAACGGCGCAGGGGTAAATTTATGGTTCTTCACGGCGTCCCGGGGGGCATGGTCTTGGGGCTGGGCTGGGCTATTGAGGATGTGAGCTTATCCATTTTGTGTGGTGATGCTGCCGGCCCCTTCCGCCTTTACGGCGGGTCCCTTTTGTCTTGGCAAAAGGAACCAAAACCGCTTGCTCCTGCATCCGGCCCTACGCTGCGCTTCGAGTCCCTTCGCTCCGGCACCTTCCGGGGCCACGCGGCCTACGACTTGCTTCGCCAAGTCTACGGCTCGCGCTCTTCGGCTACGCCGAAGGTGCTACGCACTGGCCCCTACAGGCACCTCCACTCAGCC